>Ga0116177_10001038_pt1 | contig 20579 bp, 17 predicted proteins | sample AD_STIC10_MetaG_FD_89750 | JGI IMG/M metagenome (GOLD analysis project Ga0116177, IMG submission 89750) | Active sludge microbial communities of municipal wastewater-treating anaerobic digesters from USA - AD_STIC10_MetaG | ecosystem: Engineered > Bioreactor > Anaerobic > Digestate | place: USA... | reverse complement strand
TGTTCGACGCGGACCTTCAGCTTATCGAGGGCAGCAACCCGCCCCGTTACCGCACCCGCCTTACCGATTGGGCCGAGCGTAACTGGCAGCCGGTTCTGGAATCGGTAAAGGCAATGGACCCGGAAGCGATCATGTCAGTCGTGTGCAGCAGCAACAAAGGCTTCCTGCCCATTCACCTCAAGGAATTTTCGCGGGTGCCCACGGGCGAAATTACCCATGACACCAAATATTGTCGCAACGGCCGCGTCCTGTTCGAAGGATGCGACATCACGGCCAAGGCGAGCGAGAAGGACTTCACCATGGCGGTGTACCGGCATGAAGGCGATGGCAAGACGTACAAGATCGTCCGCAACGTCTATGTTCCGCTGCGCATCAATGGCCGCCGCTGGGGCGACCTTGAAATAGCCTATGTGATTTAGGGCTTAGCTGCCCTGACGTCGTGCCATGAAGGCAAGGCGTTCGAACAGCATCACGTCCTGTTCGTTCTTCAGCAGCGCACCGTGCAACGGCGGGATCGCCTTGGTCGGGTCGCGCGATTGCAGAACGTCGAGCGGCATATCTTCGTGCAGGAGCAGCTTGAGCCAGTCGAGCAGTTCTGACGTCGACGGCTTTTTCTTCAGGCCCGGCACATCGCGGACTTCGTAGAAGATATCCATCGCCTTAGAGACCAGGATTTTCTGGATGTCGGGGAAGTGGACGTCGATGATGGACTGCATCGTGTCGCGGTCCGGGAATTTGATATAGTGGAAGAAACAGCGGCGCAGAAATGCGTCGGGCAATTCTTTTTCATTGTTCGAGGTGATGATGACGATGGGCCGTTCGACCGCCTTGATCGTCTCCTGCGTTTCGTAAACGAAGAACTCCATCCGGTCGAGTTCCTGCAACAGGTCGTTCGGGAATTCGATGTCGGCCTTGTCGATTTCGTCGATCAGCAGCACGGGCAGTTGCGGGCTGGTGAATGCCTCCCACAATTTGCCTTTCTTGATGTAGTTGCGGATGTCGTGCACCCGCTCGTCACCCAATTGGCTGTCGCGAAGGCGAGCCACGGCGTCATATTCATAGAGGCCCTGATGCGCCTTGGTGGTGGATTTGATGTTCCATTCGATCAGCGGCGCGCCCAGGGCGGTTGCGATTTCCTGGGCCAGCACGGTTTTACCGGTGCCCGGTTCACCCTTGACCAGCAGCGGACGGCGCAGCTTTGTCGCCGCGTTGACCGCAACCTTCAGATCATCGGTTGCCACATATTTGTCGGTGCCTTCAAAACGCATCATCAAATCCCATCACTTAATCGAACGGTTAATTCGTTAAGTGCGGATGCTGTCATATGCAAGCCACTATATCGGGCAGGGGGTTTAGCCGGCCAGCGCCTCGGCGTGACGGGCGGCGATCAGACGCCATAGGCCGCGTTGCTGCGCAAGGATTTGCTCGGCGCCAAAGCGCATCGCGCGCCGGTAATTGTCGGTTGCGCCCAGTTTGTCGGCGACATCGGTGCACTCGCTGATGTCGGGCAGTGCCAGTGGCGGCACATCCATGCCGACATGCAGGGCGACTGCGGAAAGCAAGGGGCGGCTGCGGTGCCAATCGATAACGAAGGCCAGAGCCGCGCCTGCAGGACAGCCTTTGCGGTCGGACGTTGCCAGCATCTCAAAATTGCGGGCCTGTCCGGTGATGAGCGCGGCGACCTTGTTTTCGCCGTTGTGGCGGCGCTCGGGCCCTGCGGCCACGGTCAGCGCATTCATGAAGCTACGCTCCACTGCAAATCCGTCAATGGCCTTGATCAGCCATTTGCGCGCGGCGTCGTCGACAATCTTGTGGGCCGCATGGTCCACAATGCCCGGGTGCCGCCCGTGCGAGATATTGATGAAATGAGCGATATCGGCAACCAAAGCGCCGCGCGCATATTTGAAGGGAGAGCGCAGATCGGGCCGGGTCGACCCTTCGCTGATAAAGCTGGCGAGCGGTTCGATGATGGACACACTGCCGTCCGCCAGAACGGCGTCGGTAAATAGTGATCCAAAATCACGTACTGTGTCCGGCCGCGCCAGATTGTCCATTGCCCACTCCGCATGACGATCAAGCGGCCTTTTCACAGCGCTTGATTGAGGAGGGGTAGCAAAAAGTCCTAAATGACATGTTTACGAGGATAAAAGTTTCTGTTGAACCATTTATCCGGAGCGATGCCATGGTGGGCCGGAGTCCCAAAATGGGACCGGATTGCCCCGTTTTTGCTTAAAACCTAGCTATTTCTGGGTACTACCTTTGCTTAAATGACTTGGTGCGCTGCCTCGCTAAGGTGATGTGGCGAATTTCTGTATTTTTGCAGGGCAAGAGCCGGAACAGAGTAAATGAGTGTAAACGGCAAAACGACGGCGTCGGCGCTATCCTATCGCCCCGATATTGACGGGTTGCGGGCGATTGCCGTGCTGGCGGTCCTGTTCTTCCACGCGGATCTGGGCTTTGTCCCCGGTGGTTATGCCGGCGTCGATATCTTCTTTGTCATTTCCGGCTATCTGATTACCCGGTTAATCGTCGGCGAAATTGACGAAGACAATTTCTCGCTGATGCGCTTTTACGAGCGGCGGATCAGGCGGCTATTTCCGGCGCTGTTCCTCGTCCTCTTCGTTTCGCTGGTCGCCGGCGCGCTGATCCTGTTGCCGCAGGACTTTACCTATATGTCGCGCAATACCTTTGGCGCGGCGGCTTTTGTATCGAACATCGCCTATTGGACGCAGACTGGCTATTTCGAAGGCGATGCCAAGGTGCGCGTTCTGCTGCACACATGGTCGCTCGCTGTCGAAGAGCAGGTGTATATCATCTATCCGATCATCCTGATGGTCATCCTCAGGAAATGGGCGTTGCACATCAAAAGCATATTGCTGTGCCTCGCAGGACTGTCCTTTGCCGCTTGCGTCTGGATGACCGGTATCGACCAGTCGACGGCCTTTTACCTGATGCCATTCCGCGCGTGGGAGTTTCTGATTGGTGCGCTGCTGGCTGTAGGCCTGTTCAAGGCACCGGAGAGCAGGCAGATCGCAACCTTCGCGGGCTTTGCGGGGCTGGCGTTGCTGATCGCCACCTTTGCCATTTTCGATGATCTAACCGTTTTTCCTGGGGCCGCAGCGTTGATTCCCTGTCTGGGCACAGCATTGCTGATCTGGGCGGGCAAGGACGTGCTGACCGGACGGATGCTATCCATCGCGCCCATGCAGTTCGTCGGTAAAATCTCCTACTCCGTCTATCTGTGGCACTGGCCGCTCTTTGTGTTCGTCAATTATGTCAACATCGGGAAGCTGACCCTGCTGGAGAACGCCGGATTGACCGGTATTTCGATTGCCCTCGGGTATCTGTCCTGGCGCTTTGTCGAACTGCCGTTCCGGCGGCCCTATGATGAGACACCGCAACGTTCGGTGTTCGCGTTGGGCGGTGCGTCGATTTTCGTCGTGTCCTGCGTCTCGGCCGCCATCTATTTCAGCGGCGGTTTACCGGACAGGTTCAAGGACCGAACCGTGGAACTGGCCTCTTACGGACAGTCGATGAACCCGGAATCGGATATGTGCGGGAAAGTCGACCTGCAACTGGAACCCAATTCCCGGTGCACCATTGGCGATCCAACGGATGCTTCGGTCTTTCTGTGGGGCGATTCCCATGCAGGGGCGCTTTTCGGTGCGCTTGATCAGGTCGCCAAAGATACAGGTACAGGCATCATTTATGGCGCGTCCCCGCAATGCCCGCCTCTGTTGGGGGCAGGGACAAGTCCGGGATGTGTTGAGGGCAACCGCAAAAGGCTGGACTATGTTCTCGCGAACAAAAGCATCCATACGGTCATATTGGCGGCGCGCTGGTCGCTTTATTTGGAAGGGCGCTTTGTTTCGACCGGAGAGGCCGAAACCAACAATGGCGCGCCGAAGCTAATCGGCCCGGATGGAGAACCCTATCCGCTGTTCAGCGATGCCGCGCGCCATCATTTCCGCGACGGCATCCGCAATCTGGTGCAAATCCTAATGGCGAACGGCAAGCATGTCGTTCTGGTCTATCCGGTGCCGGAAACCGGATATGACATTCCGAAAACTCTTGCGATACTCAACTCGCGTGGGGAAGACCCCGCCAATTTCACTGTGTCGCGAGATCTTTATGTAGAGCGGCAATGGCGGGCGACCAAGATTTTGGAAGATCTTGGCCATCACCGGTTGCTCACCCGTATCTATCCGGCGCGGGTTTTCTGCCCCACCTCGCGCTGCATGACCTTTGCCCATGGATCGCCGCTCTATTTTGATAGCCATCATCTGAGCGTTCCGGGTGCGCTGATGTTGAAACAGCCTATTGAAGAGGCGATCAACCGGGTGCCGCAGGCATAAAAAATGGCTGCCCTTCATCGAAGGACAGCCATTGAATAGCGTTAGCTCTGTTTTTATTGGTCGAGGAACGACCGCATCTTGCGGCTGCGGCTCGGGTGCTTCAGCTTGCGCAGCGCCTTTGCCTCGATCTGGCGGATACGCTCGCGGGTAACGCTGAACTGCTGGCCGACTTCTTCGAGCGTGTGGTCGGTGTTCATGCCGATCCCGAAGCGCATACGCAAAACGCGTTCTTCACGCGGGGTGAGTGACGCAAGGACACGGGTTACCGTTTCTTTGAGGTTCGCCTGAATAGCAGCATCCACAGGGATGATCGCATTCTTGTCCTCGATGAAGTCACCCAGATGGCTGTCTTCCTCATCCCCGATCGGGGTTTCAAGGCTGATCGGTTCCTTGGCGATTTTCATCACCTTGCGGACCTTTTCGAGCGGCATGGAAAGACGCTCGGCCATTTCCTCCGGTGTCGGTTCACGACCCTGTTCGTGCAGGAACTGGCGGCTTGTGCGGACCAGCTTGTTGATCGTTTCGATCATATGCACCGGAATACGGATGGTCCGCGCCTGATCGGCGATCGAGCGTGTAATGGCCTGCCGGATCCACCAGGTTGCATAGGTGCTGAACTTGTAGCCGCGGCGATATTCGAACTTATCGACCGCTTTCATCAGGCCGATATTGCCTTCCTGAATGAGGTCGAGGAACTGAAGTCCGCGGTTGGTATATTTTTTGGCGATGGAAATCACGAGGCGCAGATTGGCTTCGACCATTTCCTTCTTGGCGATACGTGCCTCGCGCTCACCCTTTTGCACCATGTTCACGATGCGGCGGAATTCGCCAAGGCTCATGCCCGTATTCGCCGCAATATCGGCGATTTCGGCACGGATGCGTTCTACGCCATCGGCTTCGTTGGTTGCAAAGGCATTCCATTTCTTGTCGATATTGGCGACGTCGGTCAGCCAGTTTTCGTCAAGCTCATGGCCCATATAGCTGTCGAGAAACGCCTTGCGCGGTACTTTATGCCGTTCGGCCAAACGCAGCATCTGGCCGCCAAGGGCGGTCAAACGACGGTTGAACGAATACAATTGGTCGACAAGATATTCGATCTTGTTCGCGTGAAACTGGACCGATTCAACCTCGGCGGTCAATTCTTCGCGTAATTTGTGATATTTATTTTCCGAAGCTGTGGAAAAGTCTTCACCGGCATTCAGCGCGCGCATACGGTCGAGCTGGATGTTGGAGAATTTCTTGAACAGCGATGCGATCTTGGCAAAACGCTCCAAAGCCGCAGGCTTCAGGGCTTCTTCCATCTGTGCGAGACTGAGGGTGTTGTCCTCTTCTTCTTCCTCGACAGGACGCGCGCGGCGCTCGGTCATATCGTCATCGTCATCATCCGACGATTCCGGTTCATCCTCGACTTCTTCTTCTTCCTTGTAGGAGGGACCAGCGGTCTTCTCGCTGATTTCGCCATCGCCTTCTTCCTCACCATCTTCGGTCAGGCTTTCGGGCGCTGGTTCCTTGGACAACATGGCGTCCAGATCGAGAATTTCGCGCAACTGCATATTGCCGTCGTTCAGCGCGTTGGACCAGTCGATGATGGCGTGGAACGTGATCGGGCTTTCGCACAGGCCGAGGATCATCGTGTCGCGGCCGGATTCGATGCGCTTGGCAATCGCGATTTCGCCTTCGCGGCTCAGCAGCTCGACGGCGCCCATTTCGCGCAGGTACATGCGCACAGGGTCATCGGTGCGTTCGCCCGTGCCGGTCTTCTTGGTTGTGTTGGTCAGCGAGCGGGGATCATTCTCGGAAATATTGTCGATGGTTTCGACTTCTTCCTCAGGCTCATCGCCATCTTCGCCGGCTTCGTCATTTTCGACAATCTGTACGCCCATGTCGTTGATCGCAGACATGACATCTTCGATCTGCTCCGAAGACATCTGGTCCTGCGGCAGGGCAGCATTCAGTTCGTCATAGGTCAGGAAACCCCGGCGCTTCGCCTTGGCGAGCAGCTTTTTGACGGTCGCATCATTGAGGTCAATCAGCGGTGCATCACCGTTTTCGGACATATCTTCTTCATTTTCGTTTGCGCGACTTGCCAAAATAATTCCCCGATAACTCTAAATTCTATAAACCGTCCGCATCGCGCCGAAAAAATGCGATGATGCGGTCGTCAAATGCCTTTTTCTCGGCGCGCAATCGTTGCTGTTCCGCAAAAGTCTCGTCGGTCATCTCTGAACTTGCCCGCAATGTGGCGCGTTCCAGAGCTTCTTCCAGCGCAGGACGCTGCTTCATAAGCCTGATTGCTTCACCCAATTCCTTTGAAGCGTTGGACAATCCGTCGCTTCCAACCCCGACATCCCCACGGTTAAAGGCAAAGACTTTGCCGTTGCTGTGGAGAAGCGATATAGCGACATTATACAACTTCTCGTCCAATATGGTAATTAACCCCTCCGTATCAAGCGATTCTTTGGCAAAACTTGCATCAAGTATCGCACCCAGCAATTTTGCATGATTCGGGTCGGGCGGAACGAAGTCACTGAGCGCCTCCTGGTGCTGTAGAATCAGGGCCGGATTTCGCAGAAGAGCGCCCAGCACGCCTTGCACCAGAAAATCGGAATTTTTGGCGTTGAAGCTTTTGGTTTCTGCGCCCGGCGGCAGGATTTGCGGCGCGCGCCAATCGCGGGCCTTGCCTTTGCGCGGGGCGGCGCTTGGTTGAAATGGCGCACGGGGCTTGGGTGCGAACAGGCTGTCAAACCGTTCGCGGAAGGCATCGGCATAATGGCGACGAATTTCGGCATCGGCGATATTCGCCATATGCCCGCCCAACCGCTGTTTCAGGCCCGCGCGGTCTTCGGGTGTGTCCAGCGGGCCTGCGGCCACTTCGCTGCGCCAGAGGCGCTCGACAAGCGGTTCGGACGCATCCAATAGTTCGGCGAGCGCCTTTGGCCCTGATTTCTTGACGAGATCGTCCGGGTCTTGCCCCTCCGGTAAGGTCACAAATTGCAGGCTGTGGCCGGGTTTGAGCAAGGGCAACGCCCGCAAGGCGGCGCGCATGGCGGCCTTCTGCCCGGCGCTGTCGCCATCAAAGCAGAGCAGGGGCTTTTCGGTCATGCGCCACAGCATCTGGATCTGTTGCTCCGTCAGCGCGGTGCCCAGCGGCGCAACAGCGTCGGCAAACCCCGCCTGTGCGATGGCGATGACGTCCATATAGCCTTCGACAACGATCACCCGGCCTGTCTTGCGCGAGGCGGGGGAGCATTTGTCGAGATTGTAGAGTGTACGCCCCTTATCGAACAACGGCGTATCGGGGGAGTTGAGATATTTCGGCTCGCCATCCCCTAAGATCCGCCCGCCAAAGGCGATGACGCGTCCGCGCGGGTCGCGGATCGGGATCATCAGGCGGCCGCGGAACCGGTCATAAGGTTCCTTGTCGTCGACCGCGATCAGCAGGCCTGCCTCGACCAGCATGGGGACGCCGAATTTCAGCAGCGCGGATTTGAGCGCGGTGCGGCTGTCAGGCGCGAGGCCGAAGCCGAACTCCTGGATGGTCTTGGCCGAAAAGCCGCGCTTTTGCAGATAGGCCCGCGCACCTGCACCCTCGACGCCTTGCAATTGCTGGACGAACCAGTCCTGCGCTGCCGTCATGACGTCATATAAATTATTCGCTTTTTCAGCGCGTTGCGCCGCCCTTGGGTCTGCAGCCGGCACTTCCATGCCAGCTTCGGCCGCGAGTTCCTTGATCGCGTCCATGAACGACAGGCCGCGCTGGTCTGTCATCCACCTTATGGCATCGCCATGCGCGGAACAGCCGAAACAATGGTAGAAGCCCTTTTCATCGTTGATCGTGAAGCTGGGCGTCTTTTCATTATGGAACGGGCAACAGGCCTTAAACTCCCGCCCCGCACGCGTGACCTTCACCGTACGGCCGATCAACGCGGAAAGCGTGATCCGGGAACGGAGTTCATCAAGCCATTGCGGGGTTAGAGACATGGGTATTAATTCCCCTCCCGCAGGCGGGAGGGGCTAGGGGTGGGCAACGACATCTGGGTCAAATTTTGCCCTATCATTACTAAAACCCCTTCCAAATTTTTGAATACATCTTCGTTTGTAAATCGGATCACCCGAAAACCTTGCTTTTCGATGTATCTGGTCCGGGCAATATCATAATCTGCCCGCATATCGTGCGAAAACCCGTCGAGCTCAATTACGAGCTTTTCTGAGCGGCACACAAAATCGACAAAATAAGGACCGATGGGAATTTGTCGGCTAAATTTGAATCCTTGCATCTGGCTTCTGGCCAGATGTTGCCACAAACGCCGTTCCGCTGGCGAAGCTTCGCGTCTTAACTCCTTCGCACGTGATGTATTTCTCGGTTTAAACTGTCTTTGCATCAACGTCGGAAGCCCACCCCCAACCCCTCCCGCCTGCGGGAGGGGAGCTATGTTGCGCCATTTACCCCAAAGCCGCCTTAACCAACCCGCTGGCCTTGCTCATGTCGAGCTGAGGGCCGTGGCGTTCTTTAAGGGTTGCCATGACGCGGCCCATATCCTTGACGGTGGAGGCGCCGAGTTCGGCCTTGATCGCTTCGATGGCGGCGCTGGTTTCAGCCTCGGTCATTTGCGCGGGCAGGAATTCTTCGATCACGGCAAGTTCCGCCGCCTCGACTGCGGCAAGCTCGGCACGTCCGCCCTGTTCGTACAGGGCGATGGATTCGCGGCGTTGCTTCACCATTTTCTGAAGGACTTCAACGACAAGCGCGTCATCATCGGGCTGCTGCGACGCAGTGCGCAGTTCGATATCGCGGTCCTTGACCTTGGCAAGGATCAGGCGGACGGCGGCAAGGCGGTCTTTTTCGCCAGCCTTCATCGCGGAGATTTGGGCGGCTTTAATGGTGTCACGAATCATTTTTGTTTTCCGAATTTTTGAAGAAGAAGTGCGTTAGACGAACATCCATTTTTCGTCACCCTGAACTTCTCCGGCGACTATTCCACAACTTTCTCGTTTTCCGCATTGACGCCTCCGCCCGCCATGTCTAGGCGCGGTGCCTTAGCGACATTGCTGCAATTTTCTGACCGGAGCGACCCCAATCATGGCCGACCCCACCTCTACGCGCGCGCCCACCGGAGCGACAGGCGTATTGGTATTGGCGTCTGGCGAGGTTGTCTGGGGTAGGGGCTTTGGCGCCGAAGGACAGGCGGTGGGCGAAGTCTGCTTCAACACCGCTATGACGGGCTATCAAGAGGTCATGACCGACCCGTCCTATGCCGGGCAGATCATCAACTTCACCTTTCCCCATATCGGCAATGTCGGTGCCAACCCAGAGGATGTGGAGGCGCTGAACCCCCATGCGCTGGGCGCGATCGTGCGTCAGGATGTGACCGATCCGTCGAATTTCCGCAGCACGCAGCATTTTGATGCCTGGATGAAGGCCAATGGCCGCATCGGTATCTCCGGCGTCGACACCCGCGCGCTGACCCGCCTGATCCGCATCAATGGAGCGCCGAATGCCGTCATTGCGCATTCTTCGAGCGGCAAGTTCGACATTCCCGCTTTGCTCGCGCAGGCCAAGGCCTGGGCCGGGCTGGAAGGAATGGATCTGGCGAAAGATGTCACGGCCTTGCAGACCTATGGCTGGGACCAGGGTTTGTGGAAGCTTGGCGAGGGTTATGCAGGGCCGATGGGTGTCTCGACTTCGCTCGACACGAACGGTGAAGGTGATGGCAGTTCTATAACTCCGTTCGTGTCGAGCGAAGTCGAGACACCCCGAAGGCAAAAGCCTAAGGTCGTTGCCATCGATTATGGCATCAAGCACAATATCCTGCGCAATCTGGTCGATGTCGGTTGTGACGTGACGGTGGTACCGGCGACGGCAGCCTTTGACGAGATCATGGCGCACGCGCCGGATGGCTTGTTCCTGTCCAACGGCCCTGGCGACCCTGCAGCAACCGGCGACTATGCGGTGCCGGTCATTCAGCAATGGTTGGCCACGAAAAAGCCGCTGTTCGGCATTTGCCTCGGCCACCAGATGCTCGCCCTTGCAGTCGGCGCGACGACGGAAAAGATGCATCAGGGCCACCGCGGCGCGAACCACCCGGTCAAGCGCCTGTCCGACGGCGCGGTGGAGATTACGAGCATGAACCACGGCTTTGCTGTCGATGCGGACACGCTCCCAGCCAATGCCAAAGCGACGCATACCAGTCTGTTTGACGGGTCAAATTGCGGCTTTGAACTCGTCGATCAGCCCGCGTTCAGCGTGCAATATCACCCCGAGGCCTCTCCGGGACCGCAGGACAGCCATTATTTGTTCGAGAAATTTGCGGGGATGATGGGGTGAGCTTCGAACGCGCCAACATCGTCTTTATTGCCAGCGCGACGCTGCTCCTCGGCGCGTGCGGGGGGGCGGGCAGTGGCAGTTCGGGGCCCAAAACGGCGATGACCGAAGCGCAATTTGCCGAACTAAAGGCCAACTGTAAGCTGCAGACCGCGCGTTTCGGCCCCTCGACAACATCCGAAACGTCTGTCGTTGATGGCGTGACCATGACCGTAGAAGAAACAAAAGGCACCAGTGGCGTAATGATCAAGCTCAGCCAGGCAGAGGGCGCATCGGCCTTTTCATGCATAACGGAAGAGTTTGAGCGCATGGGCGCCGAAGCTTATGTGAGCATGGAATAGAGAATGCCCAAACGTACTGACATCTCCTCCATCCTTATCATCGGTGCGGGTCCGATCATTATCGGGCAGGCGTGCGAGTTTGACTATTCGGGAACGCAGGCGTGCAAGGCGCTGCGTGAAGAGGGTTATCGGATCATTCTGGTCAATTCCAATCCCGCGACGATCATGACCGATCCGGACATGGCCGATGCGACTTATGTCGAGCCGATTACGCCCGAAATCGTGGCCAAGATCATCGAAAAAGAGCGCCCAGACGCGGTCCTTCCGACCATGGGCGGGCAGACGGCGCTGAACGTCGCGCTCGCGCTGTTCAACGACGGCACGTTGGCCAAATATGGTGTAGAGATGATCGGCGCGGATGCCGAGGCGATCGACAAGGCCGAGGACCGGATCAAATTCCGCGACGCGATGACCAAGATTGGGTTGGAATCGGCGCGGTCGGGTATTGCGCATTCGATGGACGAGGCGCTGGAAGTGCTGGAACGCACCGGTTTGCCTGCGATTATCCGGCCCAGCTTCACCATGGGCGGCACGGGCGGCGGGATCGCCTATAACCGCGACGAATTTATCCAGATCGTGACCGGCGGCCTCGACGCCTCGCCCACGACAGAGGTGCTGATCGAGGAATCGCTGCTCGGCTGGAAAGAATATGAGATGGAGGTCGTGCGCGACCGCAACGACAATGCCATCATCATCTGCTCCATCGAAAATGTCGATCCGATGGGTGTGCATACCGGGGATTCGATTACCGTCGCCCCGGCGTTGACGCTGACCGACAAAGAATATCAGATCATGCGCAACGCAAGCATCGCCTGCTTGCGTGAAATCGGTGTTGAAACAGGGGGTTCGAACGTACAGTTCGCAGTAAATCCGAAGGATGGCCGCCTGATCGTGATCGAGATGAATCCGCGTGTGTCGCGGTCCTCGGCGCTCGCGTCCAAGGCCACCGGCTTCCCCATTGCCAAGGTCGCGGCAAAGCTGGCGGTTGGCTACACGCTCGACGAGATTACCAACGACATCACCGGCGCCACGCCAGCGTCGTTCGAACCGACAATCGACTATGTTGTCACCAAGATCCCGCGCTTCGCCTTTGAAAAGTTCAAGGGTGCCGAGCCGTTGCTGCACACGGCGATGAAGTCGGTGGGCGAGGTGATGGCGATTGGCCGCAACATCCACGAAAGCATGCAAAAGGCCCTGCGTGGTCTGGAAACCGGGCTTTCGGGCTTCAATTATATCGATGCGCTACGCGGCGCGTCGAAAGACGAGCTGTCCGCCGAACTGTCGCGCGCTACCCCCGACCGCTTGCTGGTCGCGGCTCAGGCGCTGCGTGAGGGCATGACCGTTGCGGAAATCCACGCCATCGCAAAGTTCGATCCGTGGTTTCTGGAGCGGCTCGAAGAAATCATTGCCGAAGAAAATGCCATCAAGGCAAATGGCCTGCCCAATGGCCCCGAGGCACTGCGTCGTCTGAAGGCGATGGGCTTTTCGGACAAGCGACTTGCTTATCTGGCGGTGGAATCGCTGAATATCCGGCCCGGCATGGAAACCGCTGTGCGCCACGGCTCCGGTATTGCGATGCAGGCGGCACGCGCCATGGCCGGCGCGGTGACCGAGGAAGAAGTCCGCGCGCTGCGCCACAAACTGGGCGTCCGTCCCGTGTTCAAGCGCATCGACACCTGCGCCGCCGAATTCGAGGCGAAGACGCCTTATATGTATTCGACCTATGAAGCGCCCAGCTTTGGCACGCCCGAATGCGAGAGCCAGCCGTCGACTCGCGAGAAGATCGTGATCTTGGGTGGCGGTCCGAACCGCATCGGGCAGGGGATCGAGTTCGACTATTGCTGCGTCCACGCCTGCTTTGCACTGGCGGATGCGGGCTATGAGACGATCATGGTCAACTGCAATCCGGAAACGGTGTCGACCGACTATGACACATCCGACCGGCTTTATTTCGAGCCGCTCACCGCTGAAGATGTGCTCGAAATCCTGCATGTCGAACAGCAAAATGGAACGCTGAAAGGCGTGATCGTGCAATTTGGCGGGCAAACCCCGCTGAATTTGGCCAAGGCGCTCGAAGCGGCCGGCATTCCGATCCTCGGCACATCGCCCGATGCGATTGATCTGGCCGAAGACCGCGAGCGTTTTGCCGCGCTCATCAACAAGCTCAAGCTGCGGCAGCCTGAGAATGGTATCGCGCGCAGCCGGGAAGAAGCCATCGCGGTGGCCGAAAAAATTGGCTATCCCGTGTTGATGCGGCCTTCCTATGTTCTCGGTGGCCGGGCCATGGAAATTGTCGATACGCAGGCGCAGCTCGAAAACTATATCCAGACCGCCGTCATCGTCTCGGGCGACTCGCCGGTCTTGATCGACAGCTATCTGCGCGATGCTATCGAAGTCGATGTTGACGCCATTTGCGACGGTGATGATGTGGTTGTGGCCGGAATCCTTCAGCATATCGAGGAAGCTGGCGTGCACAGCGGCGACAGCGCCTGCACTATACCGCCATATAGTCTTCCCGCCGACATTATCGCGGAAATACGACGCCAGGCCGAATTGCTAGCGTTTAACCTGCATGTTCGCGGGCTGATGAATGTCCAGTTCGCGGTCAAGGACGGCAAGGTCTATCTGATAGAGGTCAATCCACGCGCGAGCCGGACCGTGCCCTTTGTCGCCAAAGCCATTGGCGCGCCAATCGCCAAGATCGCCGCGAGGGTCATGGCTGGCGAAAAGCTCAAGGACTTGCCGCCGATCAATCTCGATATCGACTATATCGCGGTCAAAGAGGCGGTTTTCCCGTTCGACCGCTTCCCGGGCGTCGATCCCGTGCTGTCGCCCGAAATGAAATCGACCGGCGAGGTCATGGGTATCGACAAGGATTTCGCGACAGCCTTTGCAAAGTCGCAGATCGGCGCGCGGATGCCACCGCCCATGGGCGGGAAGCTGTTCGTGTCGGTAAAGGACAGCGACAAGCCAGTCATCGTTCCCGCTGTAAAGCAGGCCATCGAATGCGGCTTTACCGTGTGCGCAACCGGCGGCACCGCGGACTATCTGTTGGCGCAGGGAATCGAAGTCGAACGGGTGAACAAGGTCGCACAGGGCCGCCCGCATATCGTCGACAAAATCAAGGATGGCGAAATCCACCTGATTTTCAATACGACGGAAGGCTGGCAAAGCCTGAAAGACAGTGAAGAAATTCGCCGTTCCGCGCTGGTGAACAAGGTTTCGCAATATACTACAGCCGCCGGAAGTGTCGCTGTGGCACAGGCGATTGCGTCGTTGCAGCAACGGCAACTTGAAGTTCGGCCACTTCAGGACTATTATTAAGGGAAGCAGTATCTCTCCCCTAAATTTGAAACTGCATATCGGATGGGTTTGACCGCTCCTCCGGTGGGGAAGTTTTTGTGACGAAGGGCAGCCAAAATGGCGAGTTTTGAAAAATATCCGATGTTGGCCGAAGGCTATGAAAAGCTGACGACCGACCTGAAGCGCCTCCGCGATGAGCGCCCTATGATTGTGGAAGCAATCGAGGAAGCGCGTGCGCATGGCGATTTGTCGGAAAATGCCGAGTATCACGCTGCCAAGGAACGTCAGGGTCAGGTTGAAGCCGCGATTTCCGAAATCGAGGACAAGATTGGCCGTGCGCAAATTATCGATCCCACGACCTTGTCGGGCGACAAGATCGTTTTTGGCGCCACCGTCACCTTGCTGGACGAAGACGATAAGCCTGTACGCTACCAGTTGGTGGGCGAAACCGAAGCCGACGCAAAGGCTGGCCGGATTTCCTATAATTCGCCATTGGGCCGTGCGTTGATCGGCCGTGTCGTCGAAGACGAAATCGAGTTGACCGTGCCGTCAGGCGACAAATATTATCTCGTGTCGAAGATCGAGTTTATCTGATTTGACCTCTACACATCAAAATCATGCCGCCTTTTCCGCCCAAGAGCGGAGCGGCCTGGTTTTGAATGAGGTTTCTGGAATGCGATACGCCGTAGTTCCGTTGGGAGACCGATGATGCAGTTCCCGCGCGGTCCTGTTACCAACGCACTTGTGGTTATCAATCTGGTGATCGCGCTGCTGTTGCTCGTGCCGCATTGGTGGGAATATGCCGTTATATCCGGCGGGCTCTGGCCGATCCGGCTGAGCGGCGACAGCTCCCAATTTGAAGCCATTCGGTTCCTTGTTCCAGCATTTCTGACGCCGTTGACGGCGGCATTCCTGCATGGCGGACTGATGCACGCGATATTGAATATGGTCATGCTCCTGCTGATCGGAAAAATGGTCGAGCGTGTGCTGGGCGGCGGAATCTATATCTTCTTATATCTGATTGGCGCTTATGCGGCCGCGGGCACAGAATGGCTGGCGGCGGTGATGCAATGGCCACTATCGGCGGATATGGTGGCCCCTGCCATCGGTGCTAGCGGGGCCATTTCCGCAATTATCGGCGCCTATGTTCTGCTTTTTCCCAACAAGCCTCCAACGGCGTGGGGGCCATTGCCTGCGCATATTGCACGACCAATCCATCTCACCCTTGCATGGGTGGCGCTTAATCTTGCCTTGGGATTTGTCGGACCCGGCCTTGGCATAGCTATTGCCATCTGGTCGCATATCGGCGGTTTTGTGGCTGGCCTGTTTCTGGCGCGCCCGTTACTTTTGTGGCGTTACCGCAAAGCCTGAACTGCAAAATAGGTGGAGCGCCGCATAGCACGGCGCCTCGGAGTCCCTTATTCCTGAGGTTGCAGCAATTTGTGCAGATGGACGACGACATATTTCATTTCGGCGTCGTCGACCGTCTTTTGTGCTGCGGCACGCCAAGCCTCTTCCGCGGACGCATAGTCCGGGAACATGCCGACGATGTCGAGCTTTTCAAGATCCGTGAATTCCAGTGTCTGCGGGTCTTTGACCCGGCCCCCGAACACCAGATGCAATTTAGCTTCGCTCAAATTCTTGCCCCTTAATCCTTTTTTTTGGCCGCTTCCGTAGCGGCCACGCCCGCCGCCTTTACCGCTTCTGCTGCTTTGCTGACAAGGTCCCTAAATTGATCACGGACCGCATCGCCGTTCAGGCCCAGACTGTCCACTTTCTCTTTACCCGCCGACTTTGCGGCCTTCGCCATTTCTTTGGCTTTTTTGTTCAGCTTCTTGCCGGTCTTGCCCATCAATTTGGTTTCGCGTTCGGTGCGGGGCAGCAAGGCGCCGACGATGGCGCCAATCGCTACGCCGCCCAGCACGATGGCAAGCGGGTTCTTATCGATGCCCTGCGACGTCTTCTCGGCAGCCTTATGCGCGTAATCGCGCGATTGCTGAACACCGCGCGCGGCGGCTTCACGGCCCTTTTCATAAGCATCTGCAGCCTTTTCACGGGCGGCCGCGCTTTTCTTGCTTGTCGTGGCCTTGGCCGATGCCAGACCTTCTTTCGCGCTGTGGGTCGCGGTTTTGATGCTGTCGCCGATCTTGCTCATATATCGTTCCTGTCTCAGTTGCCGTCAGGCAAGTTGCTTTTACTCTTTCGCAGCTTTGAAAGCCAATTGGAAATAGGACGGCGGGCGGCAAATATAATTGCCCCCAAGCCGACCGCCCCGATTAGCGGTGCATTTTTGCGGGCAAGTTGCGTGGCGTCTTCCGACACCTTCACCGCTTGCGTTTTTTTCCGCTGCAGAAACCGCCGGATCTGGTTGCGCGGGTGCAGAACATCCTGCGCGACCTCGACAGTTCCCCGCAGCTTGCGGCGCAAGTTGCGCCGTTCCGCATCGGATAGGATTACGGATTTCCGATCGGTCACCTCGGGATCCTTAGGTAATAGGGTCGTCATCGCGTTCAATCTCCGGGAAGTAAACCTTCCGCAGCCATTTTCGTGCCTTGAACCCGCAGATTATTCCGATGATGATGAATGCCGCCGTAACCGTTAATGTGGCCCAGCCGGGTCCAATCACGGGCGACAATGTCAGCACAAGTCCGATCACGAGCGCGATGGCCGCCCCGCTAAACGCGAAGGCCGCGATGGCGCCGAACCGGAAGGACCATCGAAGCACGTGGCGGCTGTAATCCAGCCGGGACTGATAATAATTGACCTCAGCCCGGACAAGCGCACGCAGATCGTCGAGGACCAGTGTGACCTGTTCCACGGGCGATGGTTCGGACAGGGTGTCCGTCACATCCTTGTCTGTGTTCTGATGCTCGTCCGTCATTCCACCCGCTTAACGGCCAATGGCCGTCTATGGCAATGCCACTGTTATGGAAATCAGGCGTCTTTGCCACCTGAACGGAACAGACGGGCCAGAACAAAGCCTACCGCTGCCGCTGCGCCAATGGCAACTGCCGGGCTTTTGCGGACGAACTGCCGGGCATCTTCTGCGAGGGCATCGACATCCTTTGCGTCGAGCTTGGTTGCAAAGCCGTCGACTGCGTCGGCGGCGCCACGAGCGTAGTCGCCATATTGCTTGCCTACATTTTCATCGATCGTCGCGGCGCTGTCGCGGATGAGCTTGCCGATGCTGCCAACCGCTTCGGTGGCGCGTTCTTTGCCCTTTTCAGCGGCAGCCTTCGCGCTGTCGGTGGCTTTCGCCTTGAAATCATTCATGTCGGTTTTCACCTTTGCGGTAACATTCTCTGTCTTGCCCTTGGGCGGTGTTGCCTTGGCGACCGCCTTGGATGTTGCAGCCGGCTTTGCAGCGGCAGCCGGCTTTGCGGCGGTAGCGGTCTTGGCGGTGGTCTTTTTAGGGGCAGCTTTGGGCTTTGGCGCTGGCTTTGCAGCAGCTTTGGGTTTTGCGGTTTCGACCATTTCGGAACTCCTTGGGGTTAGGGGTGGGGCGTTACACAGATCAGATATTTGTATTGAAGGTGCCTTAGTCAACTATAGCACCACAAAATAGATTATAAATCTTTATCTCTGCGCAACATTGCCAAATCAAAGGCAGAACGATAGAGGCGCGCATACGTTCCCTCAGCCACCAAATGGAGCCTTTCATGACCGGAATTATCGACATTCACGCCCGCGAGATACTGGACAGCCGGGGGAACCCGACGGTGGAAGTCGATGTGCTGCTGGAAGATGGCAGCTTCGGTCGCGCGGCGGTGCCCTCGGGCGCCTCGACCGGCGCCTATGAAGCGGTGGAAAAGCGCGATGGCGACAAGGCGCGCTACATGGGCAAGGGCGTGTTGCAGGCGGTCGAATCCGTCAACGGACCCATTTCCGAAGCGCTGCTTGATCTGGATGCGGAGGATCAGGAAGATATCGACGCCGTCATGATCGACCTCGACGGCACCGATAACAAAGCAAATTTGGGCGCCAATGCCATATTGGGTGTCAGCCTTGCGGTTGCAAAGGCCGCCGCCGATGCGCGCGGATTGCCGCTGTACCGCTATGTCGGCGGCGTCAACGCGCATGTCCTGCCCGTGCCGATGATGAACATCATCAATGGCGGCGAACATGCCGACAATCCCATCGATTTTCAGGAATTCATGGTCATGCCGGTCGGCGCCGATTCCATCGCGGAAGCCGTGCGCTGGGGTTCGGAGATTTTCCATACCTTGAAAAAGGGCCTGCATGAAAAGGGTCTGGCCACGGCTGTCGGTGATGAAGGCGGTTTTGCGCCCAATCTGGCGTCGACCCGTGACGCTCTCGACTTCATCATGGCGTCGATTGAAAAGGCCGGCTTCAAGGTTGGCGACGACGTCGTCTTGGCGCTCGACTGCGCGGCGACCGAGTTCTTCAAAAATGGCAAATATGAAATTTCGGGCGAGGGGCTATCGCTCAGCCCGCATGAAATGGCCGATTATCTGGCCGCCTTGTGCAAGGACTACCCAATCCGCTCGATCGAAGATGGCATGAGCGAAGATGATTTCGAAGGCTGGAAGGCGTTGACCGACAAGATTGGCCATGAAGTCCAGTTGGTCGGTGACGATCTGTTCGTGACGAACCCGGAACGTCTGTCCATGGGTATCGGTAAGGGCCTTGCCAATTCGTTGCTGGTGAAGGTCAACCAGATCGGCACGCTGACGGAAACGCTGGCTGCTGTGTCGATGGCGCACCGTGCATCCTATACTGCGGTCATGTCGCATCGTTCGGGTGAGACGGAAGATGCGACGATTGCCGACCTCGCCGTCGCGACCAATTGCGGACAGATCAAGACGGGTAGCCTCGCGCGGTCGGACCGGTTGGCGAAGTACAACCAGCTCATCCGTATCGAGGAAGAGCTGGGCGCCGCCGCTCAATTCGCAGGGCGCAGCATATTCCGCTAATCCACATTCTTGCCTTGGCGCTGAAAATGGTGTTCTAATTCGGCATGGCCCAAGGCAAGAAGAATCCCCAATATGTCAAAACGGTCATCGGGCCGGGGCTGGCGCTTGTCGCGTTGCTGGGGATCGCATCATATGCGCTGCTCGGACCTACGGGGATCATTGCCTGGACCGATTATCGCGCTGCCTTGAGCGAACGGAAAATCGAGTTGGCCCAGTTGAAAAAGGAGCGGGACGCCTTGCGCAACCGGCAACTTTTGCTGGACCGCGACAATGTCGATCCCGATCTTGCCGGCGAATTGATGCGCAAAGAACTGAACGTAGTCGCGCCGGACGAGGTCGTCGTTCCGCTAAAGTAATAGCCCGGAACGCATAATGAATAGCTATGCACCCTGTTTCGTAGCGGAAAACTGCTTTTCACCTCGCATGAATTTGACTAGGCGGGAAACACTTAACGCCTGAATATAGCAGCAGAGGATTACGCTTTGGCCAAGACCCCCGCGAAGAAATCCGCCCCCAAGAAAGCGAGTGTCAGCGAGGATCTATCCCGCGCAAACCGGGAGCGTCCAGCAGAGCCTGTTCCCTATAAGGCGACCAAAGAAGAGCTTCTGAAATTCTACCGCGACATGCTGCTGATCCGCCGGTTTGAGGAAAAGGCAGGGCAGCTTTATGGTCTGGGCCTGATTGGCGGCTTTTGCCATTTGTACATCGGCCAGGAAGCGGTCGCGATTGGGCTTCAGTCGGCGTTAACGCCCGGCAAGGATAGCGTGATTACCGGCTACCGCGACCACGGCCATATGCTGGCTTATGGCATAGACCCCAATGTGATCATGGCCGAACTCACCGGCCGCGCGGCTGGGATATCGCGCGGGAAGGGCGGGTCGATGCACATGTTTTCGACCGACCACAAATTCTACGGCGGCCACGGCATTGTCGGCGCGCAGGTCTCGCTGGGCGCCGGGCTTGCCTTTGGCCATAAATATTCCGGCGATGGCGGCGTCTGTCTTGCCTATTTCGGAGACGGTGCTTCCAACCAGGGGCAGGTCTATGAAAGCTTCAATATGGCCGAGCTTTGGAAACTGCCGATCATCTTTGTGATCGAAAATAACCAATATGCCATGGGTACCAGCGTCAACCGCGCATCGTCCGAAGACCAGTTGTACCGCCGCGGCGAAAGCTTCCGCATTCCCGGTATTCAGGTCGACGGGATGGACGTGCTTGCCGTGCGCGGCGCGGCTGAGGTCGCGCTCGAATGGGTACGCGGCGGCAATGGCCCTGTCTTGCTGGAAATGAAAACCTATCGCTACCGCGGCCATTCCATGTCCGA
>Ga0116177_10001034_pt1 | contig 20624 bp, 19 predicted proteins | sample AD_STIC10_MetaG_FD_89750 | JGI IMG/M metagenome (GOLD analysis project Ga0116177, IMG submission 89750) | Active sludge microbial communities of municipal wastewater-treating anaerobic digesters from USA - AD_STIC10_MetaG | ecosystem: Engineered > Bioreactor > Anaerobic > Digestate | place: USA... | reverse complement strand
GTCCATCGTCACACCGCAGCCGATGCGCGAACCTGCGCCACAAATACGCTCATCCGAACCTGTAGCACCGTTTGCACCGCCCCGTCCGGAAACTGGCAGTCAGCGGCATGAAACCCCTTCCGTTTTGCCGCAGACGGCACCGCCGCCCCCCGTGCCTCCCTCTGCCATTCCGCCGTCAGCCGTCCCTTCCTCCGCCGTGACGCCAACTAACCCGGCACGGGAAAATCGTCGGGAAATACGCGAAGGGCAAGGTATCGAACGATCCGCCCCCAGGGAAAACAGTCCGCCCGCCTCGCCTCAACGCGAGCCCCTACCGTCCGCCCCGGTAATCCGCGCCCCCGCCGCCCAGCCCCCAGCGTCGCAACCTCCTCCGGTCACGCCCGGCCCGGAACGGGAGCCCCGACGCGAAATGCGCGAAGCACCGCGCATGGAGCGCATGACGCCACGCGACACTGAAGCCGTCCTTAATCGCCAGCGCGAAGTTGCTCCGCAGGCTGCGCCGGTGATTCGAGCTCCCCAATCGGCACCGCCCCAACCACAGGCAATGCCTCAGCCCCAGGCACCGCGCCAACCGCAGGCAATGCCCCAACCAGCCAGGGAAATGCCGAGGCAGGAACCCAGGCCTGAATCTCGGCCGGAGTCCAGGCCAGACTCACGACCAGAAGCACGCCAGGAAAACCGCGGTGGTGACAAAGCCCAGCGTCAGGAACGCAACAACGACAAGGGCGAGCGCGGACAACACTGACACCTGGCCGAGTCGCCCCGGCTGGAGCGGCAAGCCGCCTACGGCGAGGATTTTTCGAGTTGCTGCTTGACGATCGGGCCCACCGTTTTCCAGGCCAGGGTGCCGCCACCAACCAGCAACGCGGTGCCAACTATGAGTTGAATCAGCAGGACGATCAGGTTGTGCTGCTGACGACTCATTTTGCGGCCGGGATTCGTGGCGCCACAACCGGGGCAAGCTTCAGCAGAGGTATCAACCTTATGGCCGCAGGCGCGGCAAGCTACGAGCGACATATCATTTCTCCCTGTGACCGGATAATTATAGGCCGGAGCCGCATGGCTGGTGCGTGATAGCATTCGCCGCCATGAATTCAACCCGCCTGCCGCCCGCCATCCTGATCATGGGCCCGACTGCATCGGGCAAAACAGCGGTCGCCATGGCTCTGGCCGACCAGTTTCCGGTTGAACTGATCAGCGTCGATTCCGCCCAGGTTTTTCGCGACATGGACGTTGGCACCGCCAAGCCCGACCGTGCGACCCTGGCCCGCTACCCGCACCACCTGATCGACCTGATTTCGCCGGAAGAAAGCTATTCCGCCGCCCGTTTCCGTAACGATGCACTAAGCGCCATGGCCAAAATCACCGCCGCCGGCAAGGTGCCGGTATTGGTTGGCGGCACGATGCTTTATTTCCGCGCCCTGCTCCACGGCCTGGCCGATTTGCCGCAAGCCGACGCCACGCTGCGCGCCGAAATCGATGCCGAAGCGGCCGCTCAAGGCTGGCCGGCGATGCATGCAAAATTAGCCCTTTTAGACCCGTTGACCGCAGCACGGCTGCACCCGACCGACAGCCAGCGCCTGCAACGCGCCCTAGAAATCTGCCAGCTCAGCGGTCGACCGATGTCGGAACTGCTGGCCGAAAGCGAGCACCAGCATCCGCCTTATGACTTCCTGTCGATTGGCCTGTTGCCCGCCGACCGCGCCGAGCTGCACGCCCGCATTGCCCGCCGCTTCGATGAAATGCTGCTGGCCGGGCTCGATGACGAAGTACGGATGCTGCGCCAGAAATACTCGCTACATCTGAATATGCCATCCATGCGTTGCGTCGGTTATCGCCAGACCTGGGAAGCGCAGGAAGGTTTGATCCCGCACAAGGAACTGCGCGATCGGGGCATTTTTGCCACCCGCCAGTTGGCCAAACGCCAGATCACCTGGCTGACCAACTCTTTCGAGGCCGAGAATTTCGACTGCCTGCGCGGCGATCTGACTGACGTTATTGCCGGGCGAGTCGACAATTTTCTTGCGTCGAACCAGCCGGCATAGCCAGCCAGATCGTCAGGTTTCGCAGAGCACCATCTGGCTATTGCCCGCCACCACCGAAGGGTACTTGCCGCGCAAGTAGCGTAGGGGCGGGAAGGCCAGCATGTTCGGCAGATAGCGCCAGTACGGCGGGGCGACGCGGCAGCGGTTGAGCACGCGGCACATCAAGTCCTGGGCGAGCGACGCACCGCCCTCGGCAGCCTGAACGATGGAGGGATTACGGATCACCGCCTGGTGAATCCGGTCGAGCACCTGCTGCTCATTGATTTCCGGCGAGAAATAGAAGACTCCGGCTGAGAAATCGGTATCGGCGGGAAAATAACCGTCTTCGATGACCTTCCGCGCCAGGATAGTGCCGGGCAGGATGCGAACCCCGGTGAAAAATACCGTGATGAAATTTTTCCCGGTCAGACGGGTTTCGGCGAAGCGAATGCTCTCCTCGCAGGTCGCCATCGTCTCGCCCGGCCCGCCGAGCATGAAGAACCACATGTTTTTCAGACCGGCAGCGGCAACCCGTTCAAGGCAAAGATTCACCTGCCGCATGCTGAAACCCTTGCCGAGATTTTTCAGCATGGTGTCGTTTCCCGCTTCCGGCGTAATCATCACCGAGTTGAAACCGGCGCGTTTCATCAGTGGGAACAGCTCGGGCGGCACATCCAGCGGATTGACGCCCATCGCTGTGAACTGCGCCGTGACGCCGCGACGGATGATTTCTTCGCAGATTGCAATGCTGTGTGAGGCGGGCAAATTGAACGTCGAATCGACGAACTCGAAGGTGCGCGGACGATGCTGGCGCAGCACCCGCTCGATTTCATCAACCACCTCTTTCGGCTCGCGCTGGCGAAAACGCCGCCCCTCGACCAGCGGATAGGCGCAATAGACACAATGCATCGGGCAACCGCGCTTGGTCTGAATCGGCCAGGTGCCGCCGGCATGCTGATAGGGTGCCCAGTCGATCCACTGCTGCATGCCGGAATCGACAAAACCCGGCAACTGGGTGGAGGGATTGCGCTTTGCCACGCCGTCCTGCCAATAGCAGAGGCCGGGCAGGCGGGCTGGCGAGGCGCCTTTGGCCAGCGCCGTAAGCAAGGCCGGAAAGACCGCCTCGCCCTCGTCGACGATGGCGTAATCGGCGCCAAAAAGCGGCAATACCTTTTCCGCCAGGATCGAAATCGCCGGGCCACCGAGCACCAGCGGCACCGGCTGACCGTCGGCAGTACGGGCTTTTTCGCGGATTACGGCGATCTGCGCTTGCAACAACTGGAGCGGCGAGTCGAAGCGCTGGTGAATGACGTTATCGATATTGCGGATCGACAGGCCGACCACTTCCGGGGCAAAGGCTTCAATCGCCTGGGCAATTTTGCCGGGAATGTCGTCGGCAAAGGCCAGATCGAGCAGTTTGACCTAATGCCCGGCCGCCTCGGTCGCCGAAGCGACATAGCTCAGGCCGACCGGCGGTGCGGGGACGAGCTCGCGGCTCTGGTTCGAGTAAACAAGCAGAACGCGCATCGACATACCCACAAAAGGGCGGGATGTTATAGAGCCGGTTCGCTCTCCACAAGCGTCTCGGGCAAAACTTCAACCCGGGTTGCCAGCAGCGAATACACCGTCGGCACGACGAACAGCGTGAAGAAAGTGCCGAGCAGCAGGCCGCCGACTATCACCCAACCGATTTGCTGCCGCGACTCCGCCCCTGCGCCGGTCGCCAGCGCCAACGGCAGCGCTCCGAAAACCGTGGCACCGGTGGTCATCAGAATCGGCCGCAAGCGCAGCGTTGCCGCTTCGATTACCGCCGCCTTCAATTCGACGCCTGTCTCCTGCAACTGGTTGGCGAATTCGACAATCAGGATGCCGTGCTTGGTGATCAGCCCGACCAGCGTGACCAGACCGATCTGGCTATAAACATTCAGCGTACCGCCGGCCAGCAAGAGGGCAAGCAGCGCCCCGGCGATCGACAGCGGCACGGTGAGCATGATGATGAACGGGTCGCGGTAGCTCTCGAACTGTGCCGCCAGCACTAAATAAATAAACGCCAGCGCCAGGCCGAAAGTGAAGGCAAGCGAGGATGAAGACTGGCGGAATTCGCGTGACTGACCGTTGTAATCCACCGCATAACCCGCCTCAAGCACTTGCGTCGCGATGCCGTCCATATAGTTCAGCGCCTCGCCCATCGTATAGCTGGGCGCCAGATTGGCCGTGATGGTGATGGCGCGGCGTTGACCGAAGTGATTGAGTTCACGTGGCGCAATGCTTTCGGAGACGCTGACCAGGTTATCGAGCGAAATCATGCTGCCATCGCGGCCGCGGGCGTAGATGTCGCGGATATCGTCCGGATTGCTGCGGTCAACGTTCGCCACTTGGACAATTACATCGTATTGCTCGCCGTCGCGCTTGAAACGGGTGACCTGCCGGCCGCCGAGCAGGGTTTCCAGCGTCCGGCCGATGGTTTCCACCGGCACGCCCATATCGGCCGCCTGATCGCGCCGGACCACCACCGACAGTTCGGGTTTGTTCAGCTTGAGGTCGGTATCGACGTTGGTCAGCCCCGGATTTTTCGCCAGCTCGGCGAGAAAGCGGCTGGTGACTTTTTGCAGTTCTTCATAGGAAGCCGAGGTCGCAATGACAAAATTGATCGGCCGTTCGCGCGGACTCTGGCCAAGCGAGGGCGGCGTCACGGGAAAAGCCAGGACGCCAGGAACGGCCATAAACTTCGGGAACAACTCCTTGGCGATATCGGATGAGCGACGGTTGCGCTCGCTCCAGTCAGTCAAACCCACAAAGGAAATTCCCTGGCTGACCGTTGGATTACCGGAGACGACGAAATAGCGTTCGATATCCTTGGTCTCGCTGTAAATCTGCTCGATCTGGCGGGCGTATTTTTCGGTGTAATCCAGCGTCGCGCCATCCGGGCCGGAAAAGACGCCGAGAATAATGCCGCGATCCTCGACCGGGGCCAGTTCGGATTTCAGTGCTTTCAAGAGAAAGAAGCAGGAAGCGGCAACCAGCGCCAAAGCGAGCAAGATGATCCAGCGCCGCTTGAGGGATGCGGTCAACACCCTTTTATAGCCAGAATTCAGCCAGTTGAGAAAGTCTTCGATCAGCATGAAAGCCTTGCCATGCTTTTCTTCATGCTTGAGCAGCGTCGAGCACATCATCGGCGACAGGGTCAGCGCCACAAAGCCGGAAACCAGCACGGCACCAGCCAGGGTCAGCGCAAATTCGACAAACAGCTTGCCGGTGCGGCCGGTCATGAAAGCCACCGGTGCGTAAACCGCGGCCAGGGTTAGCGTCATCGCCACCACAGCGAAGCCGATTTCCTTTGAGCCCAGCAGCGCCGCCTGCATCCGCGGCATGCCGTTTTCAATGTGGCGATAGATATTTTCGAGGACGACGATGGCGTCATCGACGACCAGACCAATCGCCAGCACCAACGCCAGCAGCGTCAGCGTATTGATCGTGAATCCGAGCGCGAACATGATGCCGAAGGCGCCGATCAACGAGACCGGAATGGTCACCAGCGGGATCAGCGTCGCCCGAATGTTACGCAGGAAGAAAAAGATGATCGCCAGCACGAGCAGGATGGCTTCGGCAATGGTCTTGAAAACGGACTTGATCGAACGGTCGATAAACACGGATGAATCGTAGGAAATATCGGCCCGCATCCCTTCCGGCAAATTGGCGATCAGGGCCGGCAACTCCTTGCGCAGCGCCTGTGACAATTCCAGCGGATTAGCGGTTGCCTGTTTGATCACCCCCAGCGCCACCGCCGAACGTCCCTTGAAGCGAACCGAAGTGCGCTCGGAAGCTGGCCCGATCTCGACCCGACCGAGGTCGCTGATCCGAATCGGATAAGTATTCACCGTCTTGACGATGATCGCGCCGAATTCGGCCGGGGTTTTCAGATCGGTATTCGCCACCACCGAAAACTCGCGCTCGCGGCTCTCAATGCGACCGGCCGGCACCTCAACATTCTGCTTGCGCAAGGCATCTTCGACATCGGCGGGCGTCAGTTGGTAAGCCGCCAGACGCTGGCGATCCAGCCAGATCCGCATCGCAAACTTGCGGTCGCCGAAAATCCGCACATCGGCCGCCCCCGGCAAGGTCTGCAACTTGGGTTTGACGATGCGACTGGCGACATCGGTGACTTCCAGCGCCGAATGCTGGTCGGAAGAAAAAGCGACCCAGATAATCGGATTGGCGTCGGCTTCGACCTTGGCGATCACCGGCTCATCAACTTCAGTCGGCAGCTTGTTGCGGACGCGGGAAACCCGGTCACGCACGTCGGACGCAGCCGCATCGGGCGGGCGTTCAAGCTTGAAGCGCACTGAAATCTGGCTATTCTCGGCCCGCGAAATCGAGGTAATCACCTCGACGCCCTCAATACCCGCCAGCGAGTCTTCCAGCGGCTTGGTCACCTGCGACTCGATAATATCGGCCGAGGCCCCCCGGTAGGTCGTATCGACCGTCACCACTGGCTCGTCGATTTTCGGGTACTCGCGCACCGGCAATCGATCGTAGGAAACAATACCCAGCAGCATGATCACCAGCGACAGAACGGTGGCGAACACCGGCCGCTTGATGCAAATCTCGGATATTTTCATTTTGCGGCGGCAGCCGTGGCCGCAGGTGTTACGGCCGCTTGCGCCACCGGCGGCGGGGTCGCGGGGCTTCCCTCGCCAATCGGTTTGACGGATGCGCCGTCGCGCAGCTTCAACTGCCCCGCCGTCACCACCACATCGCCTTCGGCCAGCCCTTCGAGCACTTCAACCTGCGCCGCCCGACGCACGCCAAGCCGGATCTTGACCATGACCGCCTTGCCATCCATCACCTTGAAAACCGCCGGCTGCCCACCGGGAACAATCGCCTGTTCCGGCACCATCAGCACATTCTGGCGCTCGCCAAAAAGCAGGCGGACCCGTACAAACAAACCGGGGCGCAATTTACCCGCCGCGTTATCCAGTCGGGCCCGGCTGGAAATTGCCCGACCGCCCTGATCGACCATCGGATCAACCGCATCCAGTACCGCGTTGAAACGCTGGCCGGGCAAGGCATCGCTGGTCACTTCAACGACCTGCCCCTTGCTGACGCGGCCGAGATAGCTTTCCGGCAGCTTGAAATCAACCCGCAGCGTGCCGATGTCTTCAATATTGATCAGGTCCTGGCCCTCTTTGACGTAATCACCCACGCTGACGTTACGCAAACCGACCATACCCTTGAACGGCGCCTTGATCTGCATTTTGGCCAGCTTGGCTTCGGCCAGTTGCACGGTCGCTTCCTGCACCTTGAGCGCCGCCCCCGAATTATCGAGCGCCTGCTGACTGAGGAATTTCTTGACCAGCAGTTCCTGATTGCGTTGATGATTGCTCCTGCTCAGTGCCAGATTGGCCTTTGCCTGCAGCAGTTCAGCCTGCTGAATCGCTGCATCCAGCCCGACCAGCACAGTGCCTTTGCTGACAATCGTGCCATCCCGAAAATTGATCGCAGCCACCCGACCCGCCGTTTCCGGGCGCAGCACCACCGATTCACCGGATTTCAGATTGCCGACCGCCGACGCTTCATCGGAAAAGTTGCTGACTTTGACCCGGGCCACTTCAACCGCCATCGCCATGCCGCCCGGTGGCCCACCCGCACCCGTTGCTTTGCCAGTGGAACCGGCGGGCGCTGCCGGCAGATTCCCTGATGCCCGGTTAGCGGAGTAGGCGTAAAAACCCAGCCCGACGATGCCGGCAATGGCGAGCGCAACAATCCCGAATCGGGTGTTCTTCTTCATGTTTTTGACCAAGGCTGAGCACTGACTTGACAGTCAGTAGAGACGTTCAATTGTAACGAAGTGACCCGAATCACTGGCAATAATTCAAGTAAAAATCGATGGCTGCTACCAGTTCCGCGGCGAAACGGCATCCCCGAAATCGGGCAATTTTGGCGGTTGACCGTGCGGCCAGCTGTTGTCTCCAGGGTCGCAGGAAAGGCAGTCATTTTCCGGTTCAAACGCCGCATGACAATCACGCTGATCGAGGTTATTCGTGCCTGCCTTGATCGCAGCCACCCGAACCAGCACCACGCCGGCCCGAACCATGTCGAGATATTCCGCCACACCGAGCGAGACATCAATCACTCGCCGCCGATGCCTGGCGTGCATACGATCGTTAACCTTGACGATGGCACAGCGTTCGTTGTCCAGCCGGCGAACCGCCACCTTGCTGCCGAGGGGAAAATGATTGCTCGCCCCGGTGAATAATTTGACGTCGAAAACATCGCCGTTCGCGGTCTTGCGGCCGGTGAACCCTCTACCGTAGAAACTGGCCTGGCCATGCAGGCCAACCCGGTCTGCGCCGAGAATTTCGGCCGGACCCACCTTACTCTCCTGCGGAGCCAGGCGTCGAGACTCAAGCCGCTTCAGCTTCACGGGGGTCGTTACCGCCTTGGTTTTTTTACTCGCCGCCGGTTCGGCTGAGGCGGTTTGCGCAATTTCATCCGCCGAAACGACGGATGAAACAGGCAATAAGCACAGGCCGCAGAACAGTGCGGCGGCCCGACGCTGCTGCTTAGACCACAATAGTCTGAGCTTCATCACCCTGACGGGCGCGAATTTTGCCGATGAAATAGACCGTCTCGCCAGTGGCCTGAAGCTCGGCCATTGCCGCTGCAGCATCTGCCGCCGCAACGACGATGACGAGGCCAATGCCGCAATTGAAGACGCGATGCATTTCGTTTTCGGCCACATTGCCTTCAGCCTGCATCCAGTCAAACAGTTTTGGACGCGGCCAGGCAGCTTTCACCAGCTCGGCGACCGTGTTTTCCGGCAATACGCGCGGCACGTTTTCGAGCAAACCGCCACCGGTGATGTGGGCCATCCCCTTGACATTGACCTTTTCCATCATTTTCAGCACTTGCTTGACGTAGATGCGGGTCGGCGCCATGACTACGTCAGCCAACGTACGTTCGCCATCGAACGGTGCGTTCATGTCCGGATTGGAGCGCTCGATGATCTTGCGAACCAGTGAATAACCGTTGGAGTGAGCCCCGGAAGAAGTCAGGCCGAGCACGACATCGCCCGGCGCAATCGACTTGCCGTCAATTGCCTTGGATTTTTCAACGACGCCGACTGCAAACCCAGCCAGATCGTATTCGCCCGCCGGGTACATGCCCGGCATTTCGGCAGTTTCGCCGCCGATCAACGCGCAGCCGGCCAGTTCGCAGCCTTTGGCGATGCCGCCAACGACGCTGGCGGCGGTATCGACATCGAGCTTGCCGCAGGCAAAATAATCGAGGAAGAACAAGGACTCGGCGCCCAACACCAGAATGTCATTGACGCTCATCGCGACCAGATCCTGGCCGACGGTGTCGTGACGGTTCAGATCGAAGGCCAGACGCAACTTGGTGCCAACGCCATCGGTACCGGAAACCAGCACCGGCTCCTTGTAGCGCTTCGGCACTTCAAACAAGGCGCCAAAACCGCCAATACCGCCCAAAACGCCTTCGCGCAGGGTTTTTTTGGCCAGCGGTTTGATGCGCTCAACAAGAGCATCGCCCGCATCGATATCGACGCCGGCATCACGGTAGGAGAGGGAAGTGTTCTGGGTCATGGTCCGTTAGGCTCGCCGTGAAGGGCGAATATCAGCGATGAAAAAAAAGGATTTTACCCGAAAGCGCCGGACGACCCTAACCGGGCCACAGGCAAGGGAAATCACCCCGCCGCCATGGGCCGCGGGATAAATGCTCAAGGCACCCGGGCTTTGGCCTGCCCGGTTTCAGCGCCCGGATTAATCTCTGTTTCAAGCTTGTTGCCTGATCAGCCCCATTACCTGGCTTTCCAGACGCTGTTCAGAGCACCGTAAAAAGATGCTCCGCCGGCAACCGGGATTTGGGTAGCTTGGCATTGAAATCGGCATCGCTGCGATAACCCAGAGCAACCAGCACGACACTCGTCAGGCCGCGCTCCTTCAGCCCGAGCACTTCGTCGAGCCGGGCCTGATCGAAACCTTCCATCGGGCAGGCGTCGATACCGAGCGCAGCAGCCCCCTGCAGCAAGGTACCCAGCGCCAGGTAGACCTGCTTTTCGATCCAGATACCGACGTCTTTCAGTTCATTCCGATGCAAATTGACGTAGAAGCTGCGGGCGTTGTTCTGCCCGGCCTTGGCCTCGGCGGAGACGAAACGACAGTCACGGTCTTCCTGGTTCAGAATCGCAGCCAGATGGGCCTCGTCAATATCGGTGCGGGCACAGAGCACGACCACATGCGAGGCGTCACGCACCTTGGGTTCGTTGTAGGCATAGCCGCCCTGCGTTGCGGCGGCAACCTTCCCCCGCCCCTCATCGCTGCCGGCAATGACGAAATGCCAAGGCTGCGAATTGACTGAGGATGGAGCGTATTGCAGCACGACGCGCAGCGCGTCAATTTTTGCCGGGTCAATTTTCTTTGTCACATCGAAAGCCTTGCAGGTATGGCGTGTCGTGGCGATTCGGGCGATGTCGATTTGTTGCATAGTGCTTCCTGTCTGGAATGGAATGGTTGAGTTTTACCGATCTAAAACTTAAAGAATGGCTCAAGAAAGATATTTCTGGAAAGTCCGCTCAAAAACAGTTTGCCATCTGGCGAATCGGTGCAGCTTCGTTTAATCGCGAATATTGCGAAGCAATTTAAGCAATTGCTACGGTCAACGAGAAAAAAAGGCAAAAATCACCTATAGCCCATGAACAGCAACCTAATGGTGACGCTCCTGGATGGCGCCCCCTTTACCGCAAAACCGGTACTGAAAATACCTTGAAACAAGGATGTTTCCTGTCTGCGTTGGTCCACAGAATTCGGAAGGGCAGCAAGCTGCCTCAATCACGGCTGATTCAGCCGCTGATATCTACAAAATAATTAAAAATCGTTATCGCCAGCAGCACAGTTGCGAACGGCCTGCCTCTCTGGAGACCTGACACTGAGCAGCAAGCGATGCTCATTGGGTTTAAACGAAAGGAATATCATGACACTGAATCGAATCCTTGCAATCGCGATGCTGGCGATTGTGTCGTTCTCGACGAATATTGCATTCGCCGACGCAGATAAAGACAAAAAACAGGCCGAGATTCAGGCATCCGTTGAACAAACACTGACTGATTTCTACAAGGCGAGCCCAAAACTCAAGGACGCTGTTAAAAATGCGCCAGGCTATGGCGTATTCACCACCTACGGCTTGAGCTTTCTGGTCGGCGGCAGTGGCGGCACGGGTCTGGTGCATGACAACAAGACCAAAAAAGATACTTACATGAGCCTCGCACAGGCCAGTGCCGGGCTGCAGATTGGCGCATCAGAAACTCGCTATCTCTTCGTTTTCAAGGATGCGAAGGCCATGCAGAGCTTCATCGAATCAGGCTGGGAAGCCGGCGCCGAAGGCGGCGCGGGGGCCGGCGCAGGCAAGAAAGCGGCCGGCGGTACGGTCGGTGAATTCACTGGCGGAAAACTCTACAGCCTGACCAAGACGGGGTTCCAGGCGGGTGGCGCGTTTGCCGGCACCAAGTTCTGGAAAGATAAAGAGCTGAACAACTAACCAGCCTATGCAGCAAGCAGCCTCAGAAAGACGCGGCGTGGTGAGGCTTTAATCACCACGCCAGTTGCTGCAGGATTCCCAAGTTTCAATTCGTCAGTTTTGGCGAAACAGCAATCCCGGAAAAAACGCAGGTAATACATTCGGCCAAGCTGCCAGAGAGCGGCGTCAGGATGGATGTGAGAATCGGTGACAGAGCGAGGGTTACGCTGGGCGCACCTCATGCCGGCAGCCAAAAGCCGGGCCGATTTCAGGACAAATGCTAAAATCGCGCCCCCTGTTTCATTCCGATGTCCCGATGCGCCAGCTGATTCTTGATTTGCTGCCCGACAGCCCCCCGACGCTGGACAATTTCGTCCCTGGCGGCAATGCGGAAACCGTTAGCGCGCTGACCGAATGGCTGGCCGGCGGGCATCGCGACACCTCGTTCTGTCTTTACGGCGAGTCCGGCTGCGGCCGCTCTCACCTGCTACTGGCAAGTACCTTCCAATATGTTGATGCCGGCAGAAATCCTTCGCTGAAAGGCGTTGCCGATGGAGCCGAACTGGCCGTGGACAAGGTGGATGGGCTGGATGCAGATGGCCAGATCGTCCTGTTCAATCATTTCAACCGCCTGAAAATGGCCGGCGGACGCCTGTTGACCGCAGCACCGCAACCACCGGCGCACTTGGCGCTGCGCGAAGACCTGCGGACGCGACTCGGCTCGGGTCTGATCTACCGCCTGCAGCCACTAAGCGACGCCGAAAAAGCCGAGGCAATCGCCGCCCAGGCTAAAGAACGTGCACTGAAGCTCTCGCCGGAAGCGATCAATTACCTGCTACGCCACGCGCCGCGCGACATGCGCACGCTGTCGATGCTGGTCGTCGCCCTCGACCAATACACCCTCGAACAAAAACGCGCCGTCACGCTGCCGCTGCTGCGCGAACTACTCAATATGGAACACGCGCAATGAATCTTGCCCTTTTTGACCTCGACAACACCCTGCTCAGCGGCGATTCCGATTTTGAATGGGCGCAATTCCTGATCAGCAAAGGCGTCGTCGACCGCGAGTTGCAGGAAGCCAAAAATATCAAGTTTTACGAGCAATATAAGGCCGGCACGCTGGATATTTACGAATTCCTCAACTTCCAGTTGGCCCCGCTGACCCGCCATTCCCGTACTGAACTGGATGCCTGGCACAGCGAATACATGGAGCGCCACATTCTGCCGATCATGGGTGCAGAGGCCCGTGATGTCGTCAAGCAACACCTCGACAACGGCGACCTGTGCGCCATTGTGACCGCCACCAACAGCTTCGTGACCGGCCCGATTGCCCGCGCCTTCGGCATTCCCCACCTGATTGGGACGATTGCTGCGGTCGACCCGCAAACCGGGGCATTTTCCGGCGCCCCGCGCGGCACCCCCGCCTTCCGTGAAGGCAAGATTGAACGGGTTGAAGCCTGGCTCGAATCGCTCGGCCTGTGCTGGGCCAGTTTTGAAGACAGTTTTTTCTACAGCGATTCCCATAACGACCTGCCGCTGATGGGCAAGGTGAAGACGCCAGTGGCGGTTGATCCGGATGACACGCTGCGCCAGCACAGTAGCGAAATGGGCTGGATAATCATTAGTTTGCGGTAAAATCGGCACTTTCCCCCGCAGCGCTTTAGCGCTCACAGAACGGTAATTCGTGATCCGAAAATTCATTTCCCGCGTTTTCAGCGGCAAAAAACCCAAGGCCGGCAAGCATGAGCCCGCCATCATTCCCGTTTCCACCCACGGCATCACCCGCGACCGCATCAGTTCGGGCAGCCGGCGCGTCTGCGAAACCCTGCAGAGCCACGGCCACAAGGCCTATGTCGTCGGCGGCGCCGTGCGCGACCTGCTGATCGGCGCCGAGCCGAAGGATTTCGACATCGCCACCGACGCAACACCGGAAGAAGTGCGTCGCCACTTCCGCCGCGCCCGCATCATCGGCCGCCGCTTCCAGATCGTGCATGTGATGATGGGACAGGAAACGCTGGAAGTAACCACCTTCCGCGGCACGCTGGACGAGAAGACGAAGACAGACGAACACGGCCGCGTCTTGCATGACAACGTGTTCGGGAGCCACGCCGAAGATGCCGCCCGCCGCGATTTCACGGCCAATGCACTGTATTACGACCCGACCACCGAAGCAGTGATCGACTATCACCACGGCGTGGCCGACCTCAAGCAAAAAACCTTGCGCATGATCGGCGAGCCGCGCGCACGCTACCGCGAAGATCCGGTAAGAATGCTGCGCGCAGCCCGCCTCGCCGCCAAGCTGGGGCTGATCATTGACCCGGAGGCGAAAAAGCCGATCCGCGAAATGGCCGTTCTGCTGGAAAACGTCCCGGCCGCCCGTTTGTTTGACGAAATGCTCAAGCTGCTGACCTGCGGCCACTCAGTCAAATGCATCACCCAGTTGCGCGACGAAGGCCTGCACCACGGTCTGCTGCCGTTGCTTGACGTGATTCTCGAACAGCCGATGGGCGAGAAGTTCGTCATGCTGGCGCTGGCCAATACCGACGAGCGGGTGCGCCAGGGCAAGGGCATTTCACCCGGTTTCCTGTTCGCCACCCTGCTCTGGCACGAAGTGCTGGCCCACTGGGAAAAGCTCAAGGCCAAGGGCGAATCGAAGATCCCGGCGCTCTATCAGGCGATGGATACCGTGCTTGATGTGCAGGCCGAAAAGCTCGCCATCACGCGCCGCATCATTGGCGACATCAAGGACATCTGGGCCCTGCAACCGCGCTTCGAAGCCCGGGCCGGCAAACGCCCTTACGCCCTGCTCGAACAACCGCGTTTCCGTGCCGGCTACGACTTTCTGCTGCTGCGCGCCGAATCCGGCGAGGTAGACAGCGAACTGGCCGAATGGTGGACGGACTTCCAGAATGCCGACGGCGGGAAACGTGGCGAGATGCTGATGCCGGAACAAGCCGGTGACAAAAAACGCCGCCGGCGCCGTAAAAAACCGGCCGATTCCGGCGTCGACCGCAGTAGCGCCGAATGAACATTGCCTACGTCGCGCTGGGTGCCAACCTCGGTGACCCAGCCGCCACCATCCGCGCCGCCTTCGGGGCGCTGGCCAACCTGCCGGAAAGCCGGGTTGTGCACTGCTCCTCACTCTACCGTACGGCACCGGTCGGCAATACCGAGCAACCGGAATTCATCAACGCCGTCGCCGCGCTGGAAACAACGCTCGCCCCCGAGTCACTGCTCGATGCCCTGTTCGACATCGAAGCCCGTTTCGGTCGCATCCGCACCGAAAAAAACGGCCCGCGCACGCTGGATCTTGACCTGCTGCTTTACAACAATCAGCAACTCAACTTGCCACGCCTGACCCTGCCGCACCCGCGCCTGCATCTGCGCGCCTTCGTCCTCTATCCGCTGGCCGAACTTGCACCGGATCTACAGCTACCCGGTCGCGGCAGCATTGCTGCCTGGCTGCCCGCCGTCGCCAATCAGGGCATCAGCCGACTGTGAACCTGTTCGGCGTGCATATCCCCGTCCTCTGGCAGACGGTGGTTTTGCTGGCGCTGTCGAACGTTTTCATGACTTTCGCCTGGTATTCGCACCTCAAGCACCTCAACGAAAAACCCTGGTGGTTTGCGGCGCTGATTTCCTGGGGCATCGCTCTCTTTGAATATCTGCTCCAGGTACCGGCCAATCGCATCGGCCATACCGAAATGAGCCTTGGCCAGTTGAAAATTCTGCAGGAAGTCATCACATTGGCTGTCTTCGTGCCGTTTGTCGTTTTTTATATGGATCAGCCCCTCAAGCTTGACTATTTGTGGGCCGCCCTGTGTATCCTTGGCGCCGTTTATTTCGTTTTCAGGACTTGAGCAAAACCCACCATGTCTGCCCAAACCATCACGCGCCGCCTGACCCAGGCTGATCTCGCCAAGCTTTATCAGGCGGGTGAAAAAGTGGTCATGTTCACCTGTTACGACGCCAGTTTTGCCCGCCTGCTCGATGGCGCCGGGGTTGAGACTCTATTGATCGGCGATTCGCTGGGCAATGTCATTCAAGGTCACGACACGACATTGCCGGTGACCGTCACCGACATCGCCTACCACACCGCCGCGGTCAAACGCGGCTGTGAGCGACCCTTCATTATTGCCGACATGCCTTTCGGCAGTTACCAGGAATCGCCGGAACAGGCCTTCCGCAATGCCGTCACGCTGATGGCGGCCGGCGCCCAGATGGTCAAGCTCGAAGGCGGCCAGGAAATGGCAGCAACGGTCGCTTTTCTCGTCCAGCGCGGCATTCCGGTCTGCGGCCACATCGGCCTGACCCCGCAATCAGTGCACGCCCTGGGCGGTTACAAGGTCCAGGGCAAAGGCGAAGCTGCGGCCCAACGCCTGAAGAACGATGCCCTCGCCCTGCAAAATGCCGGCGCAACAATGATCGTTCTCGAAGCCATTCCGGCGGTACTGGCCACCGAAGTCACCGCCAGCCTGCAGATCATCACCATCGGCATCGGCGCCGGCAAGGACACTTCCGGCCAGGTCACGGTGCTGCACGATGCCTTTGATATTCCGCCGGGTAAAAAAGCCAAATTTGTCCGCAACTTCATGGATGGCGCCACTAGCATCCACGATGCCGCCTGTCGCGCCGTCGCTGCCATTAAAGATGGCAGTTATCCGGGCCCTGAACACACCTACGCCGCTTAATTCCATGCAAATCATTTCTCACATCGCCGGGCTACGCACGGCGCTCAAGGGGCGCGGCCGCGTCGTTTTCGTCCCGACGATGGGCAACCTGCACGCCGGCCACATCAGCCTGATGCAACAGGCCCGGGCCCACGGCGACACGGTGGTCGCCAGCATTTTCGTCAATCGCCTGCAATTCGGCCCGAACGAGGATTTCGACAAATATCCGCGCACCTTCCAGGGCGATTGCGACAAGTTGACTGCCGCCGGGGTCGATATTCTGTTTGCACCGACCGAAGCCGATCTTTACCCGGAGCCGCAGGAATACGTCGTCGAGCCGCCCGCTATCCAGAATATTCTCGATGGGGAATTCCGCCCCGGTCATTTCCGCGGCGTTGCCACCGTCGTCCTCAAACTGTTCAATATCGTCCAGCCGCAGGTCGCGCTCTTTGGCAAGAAGGATTACCAGCAACTGATGGTGATCCGCAACATGACGCGGCAACTGGCTTTGCCGATCGAAATCATCGGCGGCGAAACGGTGCGTGCCGAAGATGGCCTGGCCCTTTCGTCACGCAACGGCTATCTCAGTGAAACAGAACGCGCCGAGGCCCCGCACCTGTATCGCCTGCTCAACGAAATCCGTAGCGCCATCCAAGGAGGTGAAGCCGACACGGCCAAACTGGAAAATGCCGCGATTTCCGAGTTGACCGCAGCAGGCTGGAAAACTGACTATGTTGCAGTGCGGCAACAGTCGGATTTATCCCGGCCAAATGCCGCAAATGCCCCACTGGTGGTACTTGCCGCATCTCGCCTGGGAAGCACGCGGCTCATTGATAACATTGAGATTTAACGAAGCCCGTTTATCCATAATTACGCGCATTGACAGTAAGGCATTTGTCGCTACAATGCGCTTCCCCTAACTGTCTGGATGAGTGAAACCATGCAGAGAACTATGCTGAAATCCAAGTTGCATCGCGTGACCGCAACCCACGCCGACCTGCACTACGAGGGTTCCTGCGCCATTGATGAAGACTTGCTTGAAGCAGCCAACATCAAGGAATACGAACAGATCGACATCTGGAACGTAAACAACGGCGAGCGTTTCACGACCTATGCCATTCGTGCCGAGCGAGGTTCGGGCGTTATTTCGGTGAATGGTTCGGCAGCCCGCCGCGCCGCACCGGGTGACATCCTGATCATCGCCACTTTTGCGGTCTATAACGAGATCGAACTGGCTCGCTACGAGCCTGACCTGATCTACGTTGATTCGCAAAACCGCATCACCCGCCGTGGTCACAAAATCCCGACCCAAGCCGCCGCCTGACTGTTTCGGCCAGCCTTGATCAGCGAAAACCCGCCGCCCGGCGGGTTTTCTTTTTCCATGGTTACAATGCGCCACAAAATAAAAATAGTGGAGACAAAGCATGGGCGCGGTATTTGCCAAAACGACCAAAGGTCAGAACGAAATCACCGGCAAAGCCGGCGGCCTGACACCCCGCGTTCGCCGTGTGCTGATATTTGCCGATGGCAAACGCACCGTCGATGAAATGCGTGAAATGCTGCGCTCCGATGATCTGCAACACACGCTGGGGATACTGGAGGAAGAGGGCTACATCGAACTCATCTCAGACCCTATCCCAAACAATACTGAAATCCAGGCGGCTCAGGCAACACGGTCAATCACAGCGTTCAATCCACTACCGGAAAGCACTGATCCGGTCCGCCTGCAACAGGCACGCAACTTCATGCTCAACACGCTGAAAACCTTTGTCGGCTCACTCGGCACGACGGCCTTGCTTGATCGCATCGAGAATGCCGATGGACATGCAGGTTTGAGAGCTATTTACGACGAGTGGTATCACTCGATCGTGATGTCGCGCGAAGGCCGGCGCGAGGCCGAGGTTTTGCGCACCAAATTGCTGCAGATTATCTAAACCGCAGCGCAGCGAATAAAAATTGCAGGGCAAAAACATGCCCTGCAACGGCTTACTCACTCAGCACTTTTGGCTTGCGACTGCGTGGTGCACGCTTTTTCGGGGCTTCGACCGGCGCAGCGATCTCGACGACGACCGGCACAGCAGCCGCATCCGCCTCCTTGCGCGGCCGACGTGGCGTGCGACGACGCGGATTGGCAGAGGTCTTTTCCTCTGCCGACAGTGCCGGTACTTCCGCAACGGCGACTGCCACAGCAGGCTCACTCACCGTCGCTTCAGGGAGGACGGCAGCCGCTACCGGCTTGCCATCAACATCCTTGCGTGAGCGACGGTTACCCCGACGACGCGAGGATGGCAGCTTGCTCGTTAACTCTTCCGGCACGGCCTCGATTTTTGGCTCATTTATGCCGTCGACCGCAGCACGCTGGGCTTCCATTGATGGAGCGCTCGCCTCGCTTGCCGGCTCGGGAAGCAGCGGCCGAGTATCGCTATCGCTCACGACCGTCTTGGGCTGCGCCCGCGTCACATAAGCGCCGGATTTTTCATCGCGGCCAAATCCCAACAACCCCCGATTGGCGGCCTCTTCAAGCAAATTACCGAAGCTGCGGAAGCCGAAATAGGTTTCGTTGAAGCCGGGATTGCGCCGCTTGATCACTTCTTTAAGCACCGACGCCCAGATACGCTCCTGCTCGCCACGGTCGGCGCTGAGATCGGCAAAGGTCGCCGCGACGAGTTCAACCGCCTTGTTTTTACGCGCCTCAAGTTTTTCGCGACGACTCGTTTCTTCTTCCGGCGTACGGCGCGGCGCGGGCTCGCGGCTTTCACGACGCGACACGTTGTTACGTTCGGCCTCACGATCTCGCACCAGATCGTCGTAGTAAATAAATTCGTCGCAATTGGCAATCAACAAGTCCGAGCAGGATTGTTTGACGCCCACGCCAATCACCCGCTTGGCGTTTTCACGCAACTTGGAAACCAGCGGTGAAAAATCGGAGTCGCCACTAATGATTACGAAAGTATCTACGTGGGACTTTGTATAGCAAAGGTCGAGCGCGTCAACCACAAGGCGAATATCGGCCGAGTTTTTCCCGGACTGGCGCACGTGCGGGATTTCAATCAGTTCAAAATTGGCTTCGTGCATCCCCGATTTGAATGCCTTATAGCGATCCCAGTCGCAATAAGCCTTCTTGACGACAATGCTCCCCTTAGCCAGCAAACGCTCAAGCACCGGGCGAATATCAAATTTCTCATACTGGGCATCACGTACGCCAAGTGCGACGTTCTCGAAATCACAAAAGAGCGCCATGCTGGCGTTATCGGTCGGTGCGGCCATGAAAGTCATCCAGTTTGAGGAATGCGGAGTATATCGCCCACCTCCGGTATTTTTCGCTGCCTCGGGAGAAGACCGCTAAATGATGAAACGGAATGTGGTCTCAGGCCGGCAGATCGTTATCATGGCGCATGATCGAAGCAGACCTCGCCATGCCCGACTCACCTGTCGCCCCCCCCAGCATCTACGACCGCCTGCACGGCAAGGCCGCGCATGTGCCGGTCACCTTGCTACTGATCGCGGCCAACCTGCTGGTTTTCGGGCTCATGCTGGGCAATGGCGCCGGCCTCTGGCACGCTCAAAACAGTATCCAACTGGCCTGGGGTGCCAATTTTGGCCCCGCAACGCAAGACGGCCAATGGTGGCGACTCGGCAGCGCCCTGTTTCTGCATTTCGGCCTGATCCACCTGACCATGAACCTTTGGGCGCTATGGGATGGCGGGCAACTGGTTGAGCGCATGTTTGGCCACCTGCGCTTCATCATTATCTATCTCGCCAGCGGCCTTTGCGGCAACCTTTTATCTTTGGTCATTCAAGGCAACGAGGCAGTCTCCGGCGGCGCCTCCGGGGCAATCTTCGGCGTCTACGGCGCGCTACTGGTTTTTGTCTGGCGGGAGCGCCAACAATTGAACCCCGGCGAATTCCGCTGGCTATTCTGGGGTGGCCTTGGCTTTTCGGCCGTCAGTATCACGCTGGGCCTGATTATTCCTGGCATCGATAACAGCGCACACATTGGCGGACTAGTCGCTGGTTGCCTGCTGGGCATGCTGTTCGGCCGCGCACTGACGACATCCAGTCCGTGGCGTTGGCAAGATCGGATTTTCTCCGGCTCATTACTGGCCGGAGGCATCATTTATCTCGCCACCCATATCCCGCCACCCGCCTATCGCTGGAGTGACGAACTGGCCGCGCGCCAGGAGATCAGCCAAATCCTTAGCGAAGAGGTCAGCATCCAGACAAAATGGCAAGACATCATCCGCCAGGATCGCGAGCGAAGTCTTTCTCTCGATCAACTGGCCACGCGTGTCGAGAGCGAAATCACAGAGTATTACGACGACAGCCTCGAACAACTTTCGCAGTTGCAAATCAGCCCTGCCGCGCCCTCGGCGGCAACCATTGAGTCATTGCGTAC
>Ga0116177_10001024_pt1 | contig 20724 bp, 20 predicted proteins | sample AD_STIC10_MetaG_FD_89750 | JGI IMG/M metagenome (GOLD analysis project Ga0116177, IMG submission 89750) | Active sludge microbial communities of municipal wastewater-treating anaerobic digesters from USA - AD_STIC10_MetaG | ecosystem: Engineered > Bioreactor > Anaerobic > Digestate | place: USA... | reverse complement strand
TCCAGATGATGAACCAATGCCGCCCGGACCTTCATCCCCGAGGCGGGTGTGATCCGTCGGAGGGATCTGTCCTATGAAAATGACCTTTGCCGCACTCGTCGCGGTTGCTGCGCTCGGCTTCACTGCCTGCTCGGAATCGAAACCCGCTGAAACGGCCCCGGCTGTTGAAGCTCCTGCCGCTGAAGTTCCCGCTCCGGCTCCGGAAGTTGTTGCTCCGGTTGATCCGGCTGCTGCCCCGGTTGACCCGGCTGCTGCCCCGGTTGACCCGGCTGCTGCCCCGGCCGCTCCGGCCCCGGCTGCCCCGGCTGAGACTCACTAGTCTCGACGGCTGACGTTTAAGAGGCTCGCAAGAGCTGCAGAAGGGCGGTCCTCCAGGACCGCCCTTTTTGTTTGTGTGCGCTTACGGGTTGGACGTGGTCAGGCTGCAGCCGGATCGACCGCGCCGCGATCCTCGCGCCGTCTGATCATCCAGGAAACCACAACTGCGCCGATCATCTTGCCCAGGATGAAGAGTATCCAGTTCGCAAGATTGAACATGTTGCCCGCAGGATCGCCGAGCTGCATCTGTCGAGCCAGGTCGGCCCCATAAAGGAAGACCGTCGTGTCAATCGGAGCCGCGAGCGCGCTCGACAGCAGGATGCGAGTCGACAGCCGGTACTTGGTGAAGGTGAAGATCAGCCAGTCAGATGTTTCAGAGATCGCGAATGCGATGCCCGAAGCCACGGCAATCACCGCCCACGAATAGTAAAACGACCAGGCGATCGCCAATGCCATAAGGATCAACACGCGATGACCCATCTCGCGTTGCACGAAATCACGCACGACGAACACCATGCCTGTTGCGATGGTCAGCGGATTGAAGAGGATCGCGTGGTTCGTGCCAAAAATACTTCCAAAGGTAGCGGTTACGTCGATTTCGATTCCCTTGCTCTTCCCAAAGGTCCAGTTGAGCAGCGGAATAAGAGCCACATAGATCAGCGCCCAGGTCCGGCCCTTGAGATGCCAGATCAGCCCGACCGTTACGGCCATGCCGATCAGCGCCAGAGGCAGCTGCGACGGCTGACCATTGGTCAGGGCCGAGACTAGCTCGTTCCAGAAGGCATCCATGCCCGACCCGCTCTAAACACTTGCATCGGCCAACGAACGAGGGTTCGACTGCCGACGTTGCGACCCTCTGCGTCGCGTGTGCGTCATTACAGGGTCTCGCGTGTCATCGTCCACCTTTCCCGTCAGCAATGACCCCGTCCGCATCCGGATCGTCGCCGCCATAGGCAGGCGAGGCGAACTTGGCTTCAAAAACCGGCTTCTGTTTCGCCTCAAGGCCGACATGGTCAACTTCCGCAAGGTCACCGCGAAAACCCCGATGATCATGGGCCGCAGGACGTGGGAGAGCTTTCCCAAACGTCCGCTGCCCGGGCGGCCCAACATCGTCGCCACTCGCAATCTCGACTTTCTTGCCCCCGGTGCGTTCGTTTTCTCCAGCCTGCCGCCGGCCCTCGCGGCGGCTCAGGCGATGGCTGCTCAATCAGGGATTCCCGAAGTCTCGATCATCGGCGGCGCAGAAATCTATGCCGCCGGTCTCGCCATCGCGACCCACATGACGCTCACCGACGTTGAGGCCGAACGCGAGGCGGAGGTCTTCTTTCCCGCGTTCGACCGCAAGGAATGGCGCGAAGTCTCCGCCACGCGCGTCGAAGCTGACGCCGACAATGAAGTGGCGAGCGTCATCCGCGAGCTCGAACGCCGCGCCTGACATTCGTTTGGCTGCAGCAATGCAATGCGCTAGCGTCGCCCCAGTCGTCGGAGGGGCGTCATGCGCAAATATTTCGTGACAGTGGCACTGACGGCGCTCGCCGCGTGCGCCACCGGCTCCGCCATCGTGCCGCCCATCGCGATACTTGCGCCTTCGTCTGGCGATGCAACGGTTGACGGGCTGCTCGCTCTCAACGCGCTGTGCTCGGCCGAAGCATCAGGTCTTGGCGAGCCGAAACCCGATCTCAAGCTGACCAGCGGCATGGGCACGGGCGGCTTCAAGGCTGACACGACCAATGCAGAAGCGCAGGCGTGGTTCGATTACGGCCTCGCGCTCAGCCATGCTTTCTACCATCAGGACGCCAAGGCTGCGATGAAGCGGTCGGTTGCGCTCGACCCCACATGCTCGGTCTGCTCATGGGGCGAAGCCTGGGCGCTCGGGCCGACGCTGAATTACGGCATCAAGGACGACGAACGCAAAGTGGCGCTTGCCGCGGCCGTGCGCGCGCAATCGCTTGCGAAGCCCGGCGACGACAAGGCTCGCCGCCTCGCCGAGATCATGATCGCCCGGTATGCCGAACCGCCGGCCGCTGATGACAAGAAGAACGCCAACGGCAAGGCTGGCGAAGCTGGCGCGGTGGCGGAAGGGCCGGGCACCGAGCCCGCTTTCGCGGCGGCGTTCGCAAAGATCGCGGGGGACTATCCAGCCGAGGCGGAACTTGCCGTGCTTGCCGCGCACAGCCTGATGATGTCCGCGACCGAGGAAGACCCGACCGACTTGAAGGCCGCGCTCGTGCTGCTGGAAAAAGTGCTGAAGGATCACCCCGACGACACAGGCGCGATCCATTACTACATCCACGCCACCGAGTTCGACAAACGCGCTGAAGATGCGCTGCCCTACGCCAAGCGCCTCGGCGATCTTGCGCCTGCCGCCAGCCATCTCGTCCACATGCCCGCGCACACCTTCTTCCGCGCTGGCCTCTATCAGGACGCAGCGGTCGTGAACGCGAAGGCGATCGCGACGGACGCTGCCTGGATGGCTGACGGCGGCGATCCGCGCCCGCCCATGCTCAAAGATTTCCCGATGCCGATGTACTACTCGCACAATCTTTCTTTCGGCCTCGCTGGCGCGCTGATGTCGGGCGATGGCGAGCTGGCGCTGCGCTATGCCGAGCACGCGACGAAGGCTTACCCGGACACCGGACCGAAGAAGCGCTTCGATCCCACGCCGCGCACCTATGTCGCTCTCGCGCGTTACGCGCCCGACAAGATGCTGGCGCTCGCGCCCAGCTCGCGCGACGACGACGAATTCCGCGCCTATTACGCCTATGGCCGTGGTGAGGCGTTGCTGCAGAAGGGCGATGCGGCTGGCGCCCGGATCGAGCTTCGCAAGCTGCGTAAGGTTGCCAAGGATGACGCCGAAAGCCTCGTCGCCATCGCTGTTCTCGAAGGTCGCCTGGCCATGGCCGAAGGCAACGTCCGCGCCGCGATCGTAAGCTTCAACAAGGGCGCATCGCTGCAGGAGAAAGAGTTCGGCGACTGGATGGATCCGCCCAACTGGTGGTATCCGGTCCGCCGCTCGCTGGCGGCCGCCTACCTCAAGACGGGCGATTTCGCGAAGGCTGAAGCCGAAGCCAAAGCCTCACTCAAGGAATGGAAGCACGATCCGCTGGCGTTGTGGGTGCTTGGCAAGGCGCAGATCGGCCTGGGGCAGGCAGGCGAGGGTGAAGCTTCGCTCACCGAGGGCCGCAAGATCTGGCGCGGCAGTTTCGACAGCATCACCGTCGAGGCTATCTGAGTCAGGAGGTCAGTCGCAGGCTTTCGCTTTCGTTGCCTGCGCCTTTTCCATCTCCGCCTTGCGGCGTTTCCAGTCGGCTTCCATCGCCTTGCGCCATTTTACGCGCAGCAGGGCGGGGCGTTCAGGATAGCGCTCATCCAGCACGTCCGCCGCGACGATGCGGTCGGAGCGGAAGGAGCGGAAATCCTTCCGCGTCTCGCACCAGGCGCAGATGATGCGGGTGGTTTCATAATAGCCCAGCAGGATCGGCCAGATCACCCGCTGGGTCGCGCGCCCTTCGACGTCGCGATAGTTCAGCTTCATCTTGCGGGCGCCGTTGATCGCGCCGCGCACAACGCTGAGATCGATCACGTCCTTGACGCGATCATAAGCCGGGACGACTCGATGCGCTGGGTCGTCGATATAGGGGCGCAGACGTTCGGGAATGCTGGCTTCGATCTTGGCGAGAAGATCGCGCGCGGCCTTGGATAGCTGCGGGTCGCCACGATTGATCACCCATTGCGCGCCCAACACCGCCGCCTCGATCTCGTCGGTCGTCAGCATCAGCGGCGGCATGTCGAGGCCCTTGTCGAGCACATAGCCGATGCCGGCTTCGCCGCGTATCGGCACGCGCTGCGCCAGAAGCGCCGCGATGTCGCGATAGACGGAGCGTTTCGACGTCTCCAGCTCGGCGGCCATCGCATCCGCCGTCACCGGCTTTTTCGACCGCCGCAGGATCTGGATGATCTCGAAAAGACGGTCCGCTTTCCGCATGTTTTCGCCTCCCCAAAAGCGCGTCACGCCATGCTGACAGGATGCTGTCAGCAGGCATCTGGCAGGTATGTGTCATCAGGCTCGGCCACGCAAGCCGGACAGGCAAGCCAGACAGCAAAAGAGGGAGACGATCATGATCACGCTTTCTGGCTTCGGCCCCAATTTCGGCCTTCCCGAAGTCAGCCCCTATGTAACGAAAACCGAGGTGCATCTACGGATGGCAGGCCTTGCCTATGAGAAGCATCCATCGAACCCCGTACTGGCGCCGAAGGGCCAGCTTCCCTTCATCGACGATGGCGGCAAGCTGATCGGCGACTCGAGCTTCATCCGCATGCATCTCGAAAGCGAGCATGGCGTCGATTTCGACACCGGCCTTTCGCCGCTCGAGCGCGCCACCGCGCTGGCGATCGAATTGATGGTCGATCGCGAGTTGGCGCCTGCCTTCACCTACTTCCGCTGGCTGGTTCCCGCAAACTTCGAGAAAGGCCCAGCCCAGTTTTTCAACGGCGCGCCGCCTGAACAGCGCGAAGCCATCAAGAAAGACGTGCTGGAGCGTGTTCGCGCCGGTTTCCTTGCGCGCGGGATCGCTCGTCACAGCGAAGAAGAGATCACCCTGCTGGCGAAGCGTTCGCTCGACGCCATCGACCTGTTCATCGGTGACAAGCCGTATCTGATGGGCGACCAACCGTGCGGCGCGGATGCTTTCATCTTCGCAACGCTCGCGGGCGCGATGACACCCTACTTCAACTCCCCGGTGCGCGATGCAGCCATCGCCCGCCCCCGTCTCGTCGCCTACGTGACGCGGATGATGGACCGCTACTATCCCGACTTTGAATGGGACGCAGGCATCACTGAAACGAAACAGGCCGCGTAAGACGGCCGCTCCCCGAAAGCCGGCGCCAAGACCGGCAAGCCATACTGCAATGATATGGCGGCCATCGTCCCGGTAGAAGGACGAGGCCGCCGATTTGTTTCTCGCGCATCGACTCCCGTCTTGGAGATCGCGCGCACACCGGTATGTTGCCGCTGCTTCATCGGGTCGGTGCGGGGCAGGGGATGATCGTGGCAGAATCCATCACTCCGTTGATGCAGTCCTTCGGCAAGAACATCTGGATCGTGGACGGGCCGGTCGTGTCAGTAGCTGGGTTCAGATATCCGACGCGCATGGCCGTGATCAGACTTGCTGATGCGGGCCTGTTCGTGTGGTCGCCTGTCGCTCTTACGGAAGATCTGCGCAGGTCGGTTGAATCAAAGGGCGATGTCCGCTTCATCGTTGCGCCCAATGCGCTGCACGACCGGTTTCTGCTCGACTGGAAAACAGCTTATCCGGACGCCAAGACATACGCCCCGCCGGGCGTGCGCGATCGACGCACGGGTATCGTTTTCGATGGTGATCTCGAAGATACTCCGGCGTCCGGGTGGCGCGAGCAGATCGATCAGGTCGTTGTGCGGGGAAACCTGATCACTACGGAAGTCGTCTTCTTCCACCGCGACAGCCAGACGGTGCTGTTTACCGACCTGATCCAGAATTTTCCCCGCGGCTGGTTCAAAGGCTGGCGGGCAATCGTGGGCAAGTTGGACCGGCTTGTCGGCGCCGAAGCGCAGGTGCCGCAGAAGTTTCGCGTGGCCTTCGTCAACCGCGGCGCCGCGCGCGATGGGCTGAAGCGGATCCTCGCATGGCCAGCGGAAAATGTGCTGATGGCTCATGGCAGTCCGATAGAGACGAACGGCGCAGCCTACATACGCCGGGCGTTTCGCTGGCTGACAGGCTGAAGCAGCGCCGGATGGCTGGCTCATTGATGTTGCGCTGGACGCGCGTGACGAGGCGATACATCTTCTTGCTCACAGGGCGAGGGAGATATCCATGGAACAGGCATTCATGCCGGCGCTGATCGGCGTGGTCGCGGCGGCGGCGGTGCTGATCATCCTCATCGTGTTCCGCAAGCCGGTGAAGTGCGAGAAGTGCGGCGCGGAGCAGCCAAAAATGCGCAAGCCCGAGAACATGGATCAGGCCATGTGGGGCGGCTACACCTGCACGGGTTGCGGGTCGCAGCTCGACGGGCGTGGAAAGCTGAAGAAGGCCTAGGCCTTCAGTCTTTCCGTGCGCTGCGGATTGTTGGCGTTCAGCCACGCATCCGTCATCGGCGTCAGCCAGCGGCAGGCGCTGTCGATGAAGACCAGCGCCTTCATGGCGTCGGGCGAGGGGCGTGTCGCCATCGCATAGGCTTCCGACAGATCACGCGAGCGGCCCGGATAGTTCAGCGTGAACAGGTCGCGCCGCAGGTCCAGGTCTTCGGTGTAGATCTGTTCGCGCTCCATCACGAGCGCGAAGGCGGCCGCCAGAACGGCGTGGCCCGCATCCATCGCCGCCGCACGCACCCGGTCCGGCGCCCGCGCTGCGGAGAGCCGTCCGGCAGCGTTCAGCATGCGTGGGCGGAAACCCAGAATGTCGCCATTCATTGCCGCGCTGTCGATACGCTGCGGCGCCAGCATGCGCGTCATGTTGCGGCCGGCAACGCAGGTCGAGTTCACCGCCAGCCGGAAACGGGCAGGCGAGAAGGCGCCGTCGGTCGTGAAAACGTCTTTCCAGTTGAACACGGCCACCGCGACGCGACCCACGCGCGGATGGCGGCGGCGCAATTGCGAGGCGACGGCGGATTCCCAGCTCTCATTGCTGCGCACATCCGAAGCGCCGAGGCGCAGCAGCACGAAGAAAGCAGCGCCCCCCGGGCGTCCACGCGCTGCGGGACCAGAGAGGTAAACGGAGTGAAGGCGATCGCCGAAGCGTTCGAGGGCGACGTCTGCAGCTTCCTCGGCGGCCTCAAGCGCAGGCTGAGCAATTTGCTCGCGCGCGATGGCGGCGTTGGTTACCCGACCCCAGTGATCCTGCGGCCAGAACTCGCCGCGCAACCGAACCGTATGGCCCATACGCTACTCCCGTCCGCGCCCGGTTTCCCTTGCAGGTGAGCCGAGCCAAGCCTCCCATTCCTCCGTGTGATTGCGCCGAAACATCGGCGGCCACACGGCTGATGCCGTAAACAAAACGTTAAGTGAGACGCGCGCGCTTGCAAGGAGATTCGTCTGCTGAGGCGCCAATAAAGATGTGGTTCGCTGCCGCGCCCGGCGTTCACAATCGTTAACGGTGAGGCGGCCAGGTGTCATGCAGCGCTCCGCATTGCGGAGCAGGCGGGAGCGTGAGCTCCGCATTCAGCAGGCAGCAAGATAGGCGCCGTGCGGTGGTCGCGTGCCGCCGGAAACCTAGATTGTTTGAACAATCCAGGAGCTAAGCATGGGAAGTGAAGTCGAGCGGCGCGTCGAAAGCCTTCTTCACGATGAGGCGCTCGACCGGGCGGCGAAGGTCAGCAAGCTTCGCCAGATGGAAGCCGATGCCATGGCGCGCCAGCGCGCAAGCACGGAAGGCATGAGCCCCGCCGCATCGCGCGATGCAGAAGATTTGAAGGCCGTGGAGAAAGCGCTGCTCGAGCTTGGCGAAACCGCGATAGATACGGGGCCGGCTTCGCTCTAGGTTCAAGCCGCCTTGGTGCGGCCCAGCTTCTTGTCGACAACACGGACAAGTCCCAGCACCAGCATCTCGCGCTCCTGGTGCTGCGTGCTCGAAAGCATGCCCAGCGTGTGCATGGCGTCGATGTGGGTGGTCATGACCTCCGGGTCGGGCACGCCGTTGGCGCCGATTGCCATGATATAGCGTCCCAGCGATCGGGCCGCGGCGCCAAGCACCGCATCCTTGGTCTCGTCTGCCAGGTTTTCGGTTTCCTTGCTCGCCGAATAGATCTCGCGAAGCTTGCGCCGATCGCCAGCTGTCAGCCCGGACGACAGTTCGCTCAGCTTGGTCACGCACTTGCGAACGGCTTGCCGGTTGGGTTCGGCTTCCCACGGGCTTGCGCCCGGCATGTCATCCGTGGGGTCCACGAACCTGCGCATCGGTCCGACATAGTCCGCGATCATCCGGCGGCGGCGGCAGGGTCCCACATAGACGGCGCTGTCGATGAAGGGACGTGGCCGGTCGAGCACGGCCTTGATCCGCACCTGAAGCGCCTGCGCCGTGAAGGGGCGCACCAGCATTTCATCGACGCCGCTGGCTTGCGCAGCATCAAGGAAGGCCTTGGTCGGCGTGTCCGTCATCACGATGATCGACAGCAGGCGCGATATGTTCTTGTGCCCATCACGGACCAGGCGTGTGAATTCCAGCCCGGAAAGCCCGGGCAGGCGCGACGTCGTGATGATGATACGCGGCTCGTACTCGATCGTCAGATCAAGCAGTTCGTTTCCATCGCGGGCATGGAAGATCGAATAGTAGCCAAGCGAACGCAGGACGTCGGCCACCAGGTTGCGCGTATGCGAAACGGCATCGGCAACGATTATGTGCTGGGTATTGATCACGTTGTATTCCCCGCCTTTGCCCGACTGTCCTCGGGAGAGCCTGTGATAACCCATCACGGTTTCAATCAGGCGTATGGCTAACGGAGAAATTCGCTGGCGCTGTTTGTGTTTCGTTAAGAATTTGCCGCCGCCGGCGAAGGCATCGGAATATGGCGCCGTTTCACTCGAATACGATCGTGGGAGCGGGCTTGTTCGGTGAGGCGGCAAGCGCTTCGCTGACAGCTTCGGCCAGCAGGCGGAAGGCTTCGGCGGCATTGCTCGCGCCCGTGGCGGCGGGAACGCCGGCATCTCCGCCTTCGCGCAGCGCAGACAGGATGGGCAGGGCGCCCAGGAAAGGCACGCCCAGCTCGCCGGCCGTGCGCTGTGCGCCTTCCTTCCCGAAGATGTAGGCGCGACTGCCGTCCGGCTGCTCGAACCAGGCCATGTTCTCGATCACGCCCAGCACCGGCACAGCCGTCTTGCGAAACATGCCAACGCCCCGTCGCACATCAGCCAGCGCAACTTCCTGAGGCGTCGAGACGATGACAGCGCCATCGAGCGGCAGCTTCTGCACCAACGTCAGCTGCACCTCGCCCGTGCCCGGCGGCGTATCGATGAAAAGCAGATCGAGATCCCCCCAGTCCGTATCGTTGATCAGCTGGCTCACGGCCGACATCACCATCGGCCCGCGCCACACCACGGCCTGATCGGGATCAACCAGATAGCCGATCGACATCGTCGCCAGCCCATGCGCCATCACCGGCTTCATCTTCTTGGCCGGCGTCAGTTCAGGCTTGATGCCCACCGTGCCCAGCATGGTCGGCAGCGAGGGACCGAACACATCGGCGTCCAATAGCCCGACGCGCAGGCCCGAACGTGCCGCCGCCACAGCAAGGTTCACCGCAACGGTCGACTTGCCGACGCCGCCTTTGGCAGATGCGACGGCCACGATCCCGCGGGCCGGCCGGGTAACAGGAGCAGGCGCCGGGGCCGCAACCGGCGCCCGTGCCGGAATCTGGGGCCGCGCAGGCGTGACCGTGCGGGCCCCTGTGGTCGCTTCAGCGGTCAGCACCGCTGTCACCGCCGTGACGCCTGCTACGCGCGCGACCGCATCTTCCGCCGACTTGCGAAGCGGCTCATCCGCCGCGCCGACGCCGGTCTCCAGCACGAAGCCAACCTTGCCATCGGCGCGCACGACAAGCCCCGTCACGCGGCCGGACGCGCTCAGGCCCTTGCCCGAAGCAGGGTCCTGCACGGTGTCGAGGGCTGCGCGAATGTTGGTTTCGAGAGGCGAGGGCATTCCGGCTCGTTCAGTGTGACGAGCGCCCTGCTATCAGATTTCCTGCCCGCCGCAAAAAGAGTTCGAAGGCGAGCCGAAGTACATACGGTGTCTGCCTGACATCCCTCAGGATGACTCCAAGAACTTGAAATGGTTTCCCGCCCTTCACCCCGGTCATGAAATCGATCCAGGCGATGCGGGAGTCTATTGAAAAGCGGTGTCGTTTGACGAGCCTGGCGTCCTGCACGGAAATCCGGCCCGAAGCCAGCAGGCGGTCGTCCGCAGCCGCCAGAGCTGCAAGGTCGCGGCGGTCGTGCTTTGCCGATAGCGAATTGCTGCGCATGACGCTGACATAGCCGGTCCATGGGATCAGGCGCATTTTTGCGCCGAGGCTCAGGGCGCGGGCGTAGAGATCGTAGTCCTCGCCCAGCCGCATCGTCTCGTCATAGACAAGCCCGTATTTCTCCAGGAAGGCGCGCTGAACGAGCGGTTTGAGAAAGCCCAGCTCCCGCCGCATCCGCGACCGTTTGGAGATGTTGTTGTCGATGAAAAACGTGAAATCGATGTCGATCGGGATCGTGTCATCGCGGAACCACAGCGGCTGCCCCGCTGAAGCGGGTTGGCCTTCCGGCGTTTGCAACAGGTCGTCGGCGATCAGTTCGTAGCCGGCTTGCGAAAGAGCGAGCAGCTTGGCGAGGCGTCCGGGTTGCATGAAATCATCGCTGTCCAGAACAGCGATCCACGCTGCCTTGCTGGCCCGCAACGCCGTGTTCCGCGCTGTCGACGGGCCTGCATTCTTCTCGAGCTCCAGAACGATCAGCCGGCCCGTGCCATCGTCGGCGGCGCGGGCGGCGGCGAGCGTGGCCCCGTCATCATTTGATGCATCATCGACGACAACCACTTCAGCCGCTTCAGGCTGCGCCAGGGCAGAGGCGACAGCCCGGCCAATGGTCCCCGACGCGCGCCAGGCTGCGATAACGACCGTGACTTCGCGACGCACAGGGGCGCCAACGCCTTCGGGCGTCGCAGGTTCGGATGCGGTCGAAGGGCTGGCGAGCATGGGTCTCCACGGCTGCAAGAACGTCGCCAAGGCGGGTGATTCGTCCGTTTACGGCCTGATCAGTAAGTAATGCTGGTTACGGGAGCTTGGTTGTCGAAGTCCTTCACCAAGTTCTGAGAGGCATGAATCACGCGTTTGTCAGGGTCTGCGCAAGTCGCTCGCTGGGTGAAACTGTCTTATGTGCCAGCCTTGAAGCCGCTTTAATGCGGGCTCAACTACTGGAGGACACAAATCTCCAGACACGTGTACTCAGGAGGACGGGCCTATGCCCTGGAACGACAACAAGGGCAGCGGCGGGGGCGGAGGTCCCTGGGGTAGCGGCGGCAACAATAACAACAATGGCGGCGGCGGTGGCGAAAGCCCCTGGGGCAAGCCCGGCGGCGGCTCCAATGGTCCCGGCAACAAGCCCAGCGGCGGCGGCAACAAGGATCGTCCCGATCTGGAAGAAACCCTGCGCCGCATGCAGGAGCGCTTCAAGCGCAAGGACGGCGGCGGTTCCGGCGGTGGATCAAACGGCGGCGGCGCGGGCCGTGGGCGCAGTTTCGGCGCAGCCGGTCTGGTCATCATCCTCGCGATCGGCATTGTCGGCTGGCTGTTCACCGGCATCTATCAGGTGAACGAACAGGAACGCGCCGTCGTGCTGCGTTTCGGAACATTCCATCGCTATGAGGAGCCGGGCTTCCGCATCCGGCTGCCCAACCCGATCGAGCGCCACATCGTCGTGCCCGTCAACACCGAGATCCGCACCGAGATCGGCGGCACCAATGTCGCCAACCTCATGCTGACAGGCGACGAGAATATCATCGACATCGATTTCGTCATCAACTGGCGCGTCTTCGAACCGCGCGATTACCTCTTCAACGTCGTCGACGTTGAAGGCGGCAATCCGGACAACCACGTTCTGGTCGAACAGATCGGCGAGAGCGCGATGCGCGAAATCGTCGGCACCTCCGCCTTTGAGCCGATCACGACGACGGGCCGCACCACGGTCGAAACCCGCGTTCGCGATCTGATGCAGCAGACGCTCAATTCCTACAAAGCCGGCATCGAGGTGATCTCGATCTCGCTGCGCGGCGCCTCTGCCCCTGAGGAGGTCGTCAACGTCCAGCGTGAAGTCTCCAGCGCCGAACAGGACAAGGCCAAGCGTGAAGCGGAAGCCATCGCCTATCGGAACAAGGTCGTCCCGGAAGCCGAAGGTCAGGCCCAGCGCACGATCCAGGAAGCCGAAGGTTACAAGGCTGCCTCGGTCGCCAACGCGCGCGGTGAAGCCGATCGCTTCAACCTCGTTTACGAACAGTATCGTGCGGCGCCCCGCGTGACACGCGAACGCATGTTCCTTGAGACGATGGAAAAGGTGATGGGCCGCACGGACCAGATCATCCTCGACAACAAGTCAGGCGCGGTTCCGATCCTGCCGCTCGACCAGCTGCGCGGCCGTCAAACGCCGCAGGGGCAATAACGATGCAAAGGCTCATTATCATCGGCGGCGTGATCGCTGCGGCCGTGATCGTCATTCTGGCGAACGCGTTCTACATCGTCGCCCTCGACCAGCAGGCCATCGTGCTGCGCTTTGGTCAGTACCAGTACGCCGTCAACTCGGACGTGTCCGAGCGCAAGGCCGGTCTGCACTTCAAGGTCCCGGTCGTCGAGAACGTGATCTATTACGATAAGCGTAACATGGGCTTCGATCTGGAATCGGCGGAGATCACCGCCGCTGACCAGCAACGCCTGAACGTCGACGCCATTGCGCGCTGGCGGATCAAGGATCCGACCCAGTTCTTCAGGGCCGCCAGCACGATGGAAAACGGCCTCGCCCAGCTCCGCCTGCGTTTCAACGCAGCGCTGCGCGGCGAACTCGGCAAGGTCTCGCAGCCTGACATCATCTCCGGCCAGCGCGCCAGCGTGATGCAGCGTATCAAGACCTCGCTCCAGTCGAACATGACAACGCTCGGCATCGAGATCATCGATGTCCGCATCCGCCAGGCTGACCTGCCCGAAGCAAACTCCCAGCGCGTCTACGAGCGCATGAAGTCGCAACTTCAGCAGAAGGTGAATCAATACCGCGCTGAAGGTGAGGGGCTGTACCTCTCCATCGTCGGTGAAGCTGACAAACAGGTGGAAGTCATCCTCGCCGAAGCCAACCAGAAGTCTCAGGTCCTGCGCGGTGAGGGCGACGCTGAACGGAACAAGATCTACGCATCCGCCTACAACAAGGACGCGGAGTTCTTCTCCTTCTATCGCTCGCTCATCGCTTACGACACCGCCATCAAGGCCGGCACGCCGTTCGTGATGTCGCCCGACAGCGACTTCTTCAAATACTTCAAGAGCAGCGACGGCCGCTGATCTTCAATCTCTTCGAAATACGCAGGCCCGCTCGAAAGAGCGGGCCTGTTCGTTTTTGGGAGCGGATAGTTTGTTGTCCGCGTTCCCCGCGAAGGCGGGGAACCAGTCCTCTTGAGAAAGCAGGGCGCGAAGCGCGCAAGGCCTGAAGCCTCAATCCCGAGCAAGCTTCAAAGTCTGCGCTGGACCCCCGCCTTCGCGGGGGACGCGGTGGAGAGTGCGTAAGGGAAAAGAACGAAAGGCCCGCCACCGCTCACATTGCCCAACACCCAGCCGCCACCTACCTTCATCCTGTCAGTGCAGGGCTCGTTCATGCCGGATTCCCTCGATTTCTCCGCCGCCGAGCTCGAAGAAGCGCAGCGGATGAACCGGCAGCTACGCTGGGCGCCGCGCTTTCGAGCGCCCTCGCGCCTCGGCAAGATGATGATCCAGACCATGCTGGGCGCACAGGCTTTCATGCCCCACGGCGTCGCCGGCGTGACCACGTCGACGCGACGCGTCACCTGGAGCGGCCACAGTTTTACCCTTCGCATCCTGCTTCCCGCCAGCGAAGTGCGCGGCGTTTACATCGACTTCCACGGCGGCGGCTGGGCCATCGGTACGGCCGCCATGGACGACCGCGTCAACGCCCGCATTGCGGAGCAAGGGCTGGCCGTTGTCAGCGTCGACTACACCACGCTCCCCGACATTGATCTTCCCGGCATGATCGCCCAGTGCGCCGCCGCTGCGGACTGGGTGTTCGAACACGCGCAGTCGGAATTTGGCGTGACCGCTATGTTCATCGGCGGTGAATCCGCGGGCGCGCATCTCGCCGCCTGCGCCATTCTGCGGCTACGCGATACGCGCGCGGACTTCCACCGTCTGCGCGGCGCCGTTCTTTTCTACGGCCCCTACGATCTTTCCTGCACGCCCAGCGTCCGCAGCGCTCCGCACGACACGCTGGTGCTCGACGGCCCTGCGATGACGTCTGGGCTGGCGAAACTCCTGCCGGGCAAATCAGAAGAAGAGCGGCGCGATCCAGCCTTCTCGCCGCTCTATGCAAATCTCACCGGCCTTCCGCCCGCCCTGCTGCTGTGCGGAACAATCGATCCGCTGATCGACGACAGCCGCCTGATGGCAGAGCGCTGGACCGCAGCGAATGGCAACGCGACGCTCATCATCGTTCCGGATGCACCGCACGCGTTCAACCGGTTCCCCACGCGCGTGGCGTCACGCACCAACGGCTTCGTCCGCGACTGGATCAATGAGCGCCTCGTCTCCGGGGCGGCTGCGAAAGCTGCCGAGTAGCCGCTTCAGTGCTTCGGCCGAGGCTGGTCCGGCAGCTCAAGAAAATCGCGCTCGGTCATCATCGAGAACTCGTCGATAAGCCAAATCTCGTCCGCCGCGCGCTGGCTCAGCTCGATCGTGTAGACATCGGCGCTGACCGTTTCACCCACCTGAAACACCGCGCCATGCCGGTCATAGCGCGGCCCGGTCACCTTGCCGCCATCCCTGGCCAGCAGTTCCACCATCTCCGGCATGAAGATGCTCTGATACGCCTCGCTGTTCACGCCATCGGCCAGCGCGTTCTTCACCGCGTCGATATTCACCTGATCGACCAGCGGCAGCATGCGCTGCAGGTTGCGGGCATTGTACGCCTCCACGAACTTCCGTGCGACGGAGCCGGGATCCTTCATGTCCACCGGCGTCTCGCCGCTGCACGCGGCCAACACCAGTGCGCCGAGCGCCAGAAGCCGCCTCAAGCTGCGAGCCACGCAGGCTTGGCGAAGGGCAGGTCGAGATCATGCGCCACGGCGGCGTGCGTGATCTTGCCCTCGGCGACATTGAGCCCTTCAGCCAGGAACGGATCGGCCTTCAACGCCGCCTTCGCACCCTTGTTCGCAAGGTCGAGCGCAAACGGCAGCGTCACATTGTTGAGTGCGTAGGTCGACGTGCGCGGCACCGCGCCCGGCATGTTGGCGACGCAATAGTGCAGGATGCCGTCAATCTCGTAGATCGGATCATCATGCGTGGTTGGGCGTGACGTCTCGAAGCAACCGCCCTGATCGATCGAAATATCAACCAGCACGGCGCCCGGCCGCATCTCCTTCAGGTGTGCCCGCGTGATCAGCTTCGGCGCAGCCGCGCCCGGTATCAGCACGGCGCCGATCACCAGATCTGCTTCCATCACCGCGCGATCAATCGCCGCCTGCGTCGCATAAACGGTATCCACCGCGCCCGCGAACTGCACATCCAGCTCTTCAAGCCGCGGCATCGAACGATCGAACACCGTCACATTCGCCCGGCTGCCGATCGCCATCTCGGCTGCGTGCGTGCCCGAAACGCCGCCGCCCAGGATCACCACATTCGCCGCCGGCACGCCCGGCACGCCGCCCAGCAACAGCCCGCGCCCGCGCTTCGTCTTCATCAGCGCATAGGCGCCGACATTGATCGACATCCGCCCCGCCACCTGGCTCATCGGCTGCAGCAGCGGCAAACGTCCCGCACGGTTCGTTACCGTCTCATAGGCAATGCAGATCGCGCCCGATTTCATCAGCGCCTCAGCCTGCGGTTTGTCTGCCGCAAGGTGCAGATAGGTGAACAGCGTATGGTGCGGCTTCAGCATCGCGCACTCGACCGCCTGCGGCTCCTTCACCTTCACGATCATCTCGGCGGTGGCGAACACATCCTCGGCTGTGTCCAGCATCTTCGCGCCAGCCTTCACATAGGCGGCGTCGGTTGCGCCCAGCCCCAGCCCCGCGCCTGTCTGTACGAACACGCCGTGTCCGGCCCGCGTCAGCTCCATCACACTCTCCGGCGTGAGACCGACGCGATATTCCTGCGTCTTGATCTCCTTCGGAACGCCAATCTTCATGCGCATCTCCTCAGCCGATAGGGTCGCTTATGCCAGAATCCAGCAAGCATGCGCCAGAGCGTTGCGCGGTGAGATATGCCTATTTCGCGGCGCTGACAGGCATTGCGGAGGCAAAAAGCATTCGTCGCGTGTGTTGCCCGCGAGTCGGCCATCGCTCCGGCAAGCGCGCGCGAGGCATTGATCCGGGCTCAACGCATCTTCCTCGTCCGCCATCACCAGAGTCGAAACGCGCATGGCGTCGAAAATCCACCAGCGTCGATTTCGGCTTGGCTTGCGTGTCCTGCGTCAGCATCACGTCGCAAAGGCGATCGCAGCTCACGGATATTTTGCGCTACTGATCAGTCCGCTTCTCCCGTGGCGTGCATACGCGCGCATTTCCAACGTGGATCAATCATCTCGCGCGCGGCGTGCGGCAACGCGGCGCGGAGCCTCCGCAATGTAATGCGCTACGATTTCCTCCGGTTGGTGGGAAAGTTTGGAGCGTCTGATGTCACCGGGCCATGTTGCGCCCCTGCGCGCGCTGCTGGCGGATCGCCCAGCCGCATGGGGTCTTGGCGTCGTGCTGGCGGGCAGCTGGCTGATCGCCGCGTCATCGTGGGTGACCGTACCGATGCACCCGGTGCCAATGACCCTGCAGACCTTCGCGATCCTGTTCGTCGCTGGCCTCGCGGGCGCGCGCCTCGCCGCCGCCAGCGTCATCACCTGGCTCGCACAGGCCGCCATCGGCTTGCCGCTGCTGGCTGACGGCGCTGGCGGTCTCGATCCCTTCTCGGGGCCCACCGCCGGTTACCTCGCTGGCTTTGTCATCGCCGCCTTCGCCTGTGGCTGGTTCACCGACATGCCAAGATTGCGCGGCTGGTTCGCCATGACGCTCGTCTTCCTTGCCGGCCACGTTTTCATTCTCGGTTCTGGCTGGCTCCGCCTGTCATGGCTGATCGGCCCTGAAGCCGCATGGACAAGCGGCATCGAACCTTTCCTGATCGGCGCCATCCTGAAATCCGCACTGGCGGTCGTCACAGTGAAGCTCACGGAACGATGGGTCAGGCGCGTAGCGACGACCGACTAATCGCGTTCATGAAACTGCATCTGGAAGCGGACTGTCAGGTCCGCGTTCCCCGCGAAGGCGGGGATCCAGTCTGCCTAAAAAAGAGGGCGCGAAGCGCGCAAGACCTGGAGCCTCAATTTCGAACAAGCGTCAAAGTCTGCGCCGCACCCCCGCCTTCGCGAGGGACGCGGTGGAGAGGACGAAGAGATCAAACCAGCAGCGCGCCCACACTTAAGCCGCCTCGATCTCCGCCTCATCGCTGTTCTGCTTGTCCAGCAACCCGCGCCGCTCAAGCTCGCCCGCGATCCACGCCGCCACGGCCCTCTGATCGACGCCCAGCTCGGTCAGAAGGTCCGTCACCAGTTCCACGCCGCGCGGCTCCGCGTGGGCGAGGTGAGAGCGGAAGCCCATCCCCGCCTGTCGCACGCGCTCCGCGCCCGTCGCCACAGCAACAAAGCGCGGCGGCGCCTTGCCGCCCGCCACGGCAACATTCACAGGCGCTGCAAGCCCTGAGGCGCCCAGCACGATCGCCCGTGCTCGCGCCGCGCCGATCGCCTCCATCAGCTGCCCGTCCTTCGCGTCGCCGAACACGATCGTGAAGCCATCCGACGCCGCCGACACGAAGCGCTCGGGATCGGCCTCCACCGCGACATACGGAATGTGGTGGTCGCGCAGCGCATCCGCCGCCAGCCTTGCTTCCGGCGTCATGCCGAACACCAGCACAGGCTCTTCCTCCGCCGCGTCGGCCGCATCGGCTGCGATGGTCTTCGACTTCTCCGCCAGCATCTTCGCGATGTGCAGTCCCAGCGACGTCCAGATCGGCGCCGCCACCAGCGTCACCGCCACCGCCGCCGTGATGACGCCCGCCCAGTTGCCCGGCATCGCGCCAGAGATCGACGCGATCCCCACAACGACCAGCGTGAACTCCGATCCCTGGCTCAGCAGGAAGCCCAGCTGTGTCGCGCCCGGCATGGCCCAGCCATTCAGTCGCGCCGCCGCGAACACCACCACCGTCTTCAGGATCACGATCACCAGCGCCGTCAGCAGTACGGCCGGCCAGATCGCCGCCATGGCCGGCAGGTTCACGCCCATGCCCACGCTCATGAAGAACAGGCCGAGCAGCAGACCGGAGAATGGCTTCACCTCGTTCTGCACGACATGGCGGTACGGCGTATCCGACACCGCCATCCCCGCGAGGAATGCGCCCAGCGTCAGCGAAAGATCCGCCCGCGCCGTCGCCGCGCTTGCCGCCAGCACGATGAACAGCGCCACCACCGTGAACGTCTCGCGATTGTTCGTCGCTGCCAGCGACTGGAACAGGGGGCGCACGACAAAGCGCCCCGCCAGGATCGCAAGCGCCAGCGCCAGCACCGCCTTGCCCAGAACGATCAGCGCTTCCATGCCGAGCATGTTGGGATCGCCGCCCAGCGACGCTGCAAACGTCAGCAGGAAGATCGCGACAATGTCCTGCGCCACCAGCACCGCCGTTGCCGACCGTCCCATCGGGCAGCCCGGCTGGTTCCTGTCCGAAAGTATCCGCGCCACCACGGCGGTGGAGGAGAGGGCGAGCGACACGCCCACCAGCGCCGCCACCGGCCACGGAAACCCCAACGCCACGCCGATCATCGCAAACGCCCCGCCGCACAGGATGATCTGCAGCGGCGCAAGCCCGATCATGTCGTCGCGCCGTGTTCTGATTTCCCGAAGTGAGAAGTGCAGGCCGATGTCGAACAGTAGGAACACCACGCCGAGATCGGCGAGGAAGTGCGACGTCTCGTTGTTCTGCACCAGGCCGAAGCCGGATGGCCCGATCACGAGGCCGGCGACCAGATAGCCGACAATCGGGCTCAGCCGCACGGCCCGCGACGCCAGCGCCGCCGCAAGTCCCGCCCCAAGATAGATGATCGCCGGCTGGAGGGTTTCGACCGCTGTCATGTCGTGCGCCTCCCCCTGTTGGCCGGCATATCGCCTTCGTCCCCGATCCTCCTTAACAGCGCCTTGTCTGGACGCGGAAAACCGTCCGATACGCCTGAAACAGAAAGAGCCGCCGCGAAACCGCGACGGCTCTACTGTTTCCGACGGTCATGCCGTCAGGCAACCATTATTTCAGTTCCGGCCGGACCTGACGTCCATGCCGGAGCCGAACTAGAGGGCTTTCTTGACCGAGAAGATGACGCGATCGTCGTAGATCGAGACATCGTCCACGTCCGTGCCGTGGTAGCGCAGGTCGAAGCCGAGGCCGAAGGCGGAGTAGGTGCCGCCGACGTTCCAGGTGGTGTATTCGTCTTCACCGGCGAAGAAGCCGTCGGTGTCGACCGATTGCTTGCCAACCGCGCCCGACAGAGCCAGCTCGGGGCTGACCGCGAATGCGCCGTTCACTTCGTAATAGAGGCCGTCGCCCGACTCACCGGTGAATTCCGGCGAGTAGTAGATGCCGGCGCCCAGCGTGAACTGCTCGGTGAGAGCGATCGACGGTTTGGCGTAGACTTCCCAGTAATCGAGCTCAGCGCCGTCATCCTGCGCGTTCGGGTAGAGGTAGCCGAGGACGCCGACATCCATCGCCACGCCGCCGAGGGCGAACTTGTAGCCGCCGTAAACGTCGAGTTCGAGGTCCGAACCGCCGCCGAAGTTGATGTTGGACGCCCAGGTGCCAGCGTAGAGGCCCGAGTCACCGAAAGCGACGTCGAAGCCGCCCTGGACAGCGGGGCCGTCCGATTGCGAGACGCCGCGGAAGGCGTAGTCGGTCGCCAGGGCGACGTTGCCCGAAACCGTGACTTCTTGAGCGAAGGCAGGCGCAGCTGCGGCCGCCGCGATAAATCCGAATACCAAGAGGTTGCGCATTATAATTGTCCTTTTCCCCTCACGTTGAACCGACCCGCAGACGCGGCTTTGGCAGGCAGAATGCGTTGGGGCACGCACCCGTCCTCGGCGTCCTTCTTGGCGATTGGCGAGAGCACACTGGAAGCAGATCAACCAAACCTGCCTACACGCCTTCGCAACCGCACAATTTCATGACAGCCGTTGGGGCAATCGCCTGATTTTCGGGCAACGCATATGCGGCAACTCGCCCCGACGGCGTGTGGCGTAGCGCTTCATTGCAAGCAGTTCAGGGAAGAATCGATCACGCCGGTCACGAATCGAGCGCGCCCTATTGCCGAAAGCGCGCACTGGCGCCATCTGGCGGCATGAATTCACCTTCAAATCCTTCAGGACTGACACAGCTCGGCGGACAGGCGCCCCAACCGGCATCACCTGACCAGGCCGTGCTCGAACGCGTGGCAAATCCTCACCCGGGCACGCTCTATCTCGCGCGTTTCACCGCGCCCGAATTCACGTCGCTCTGCCCGGTCACCGGCCAGCCCGACTTCGCCCACCTCGTCATCGACTACGCGCCGGACGAATGGATCGTCGAGAGCAAGAGCCTGAAGCTCTACCTCACGTCGTTCCGCAATCACGGCGCCTT
>Ga0116177_10001020_pt1 | contig 20773 bp, 16 predicted proteins | sample AD_STIC10_MetaG_FD_89750 | JGI IMG/M metagenome (GOLD analysis project Ga0116177, IMG submission 89750) | Active sludge microbial communities of municipal wastewater-treating anaerobic digesters from USA - AD_STIC10_MetaG | ecosystem: Engineered > Bioreactor > Anaerobic > Digestate | place: USA... | reverse complement strand
GGGATTGATGAACTGCGGGTCGCTGCCTACCAGGTTGTCTCCCGAGTCTGAAATCGGAGTCAACTGGGCGCTCTGGTAGAGATTGGCGCGAAAACGGGCTTCGCCAAGGTCGGTGTCTCCGCAATCTTCGTAGACCCTGAAATCCTGTCCGTTGTTGTTCCAGGCAATGTTGTCGAGCAGCCAGACGTTGCTGCTGCTGGAACAGATGTAAACCCCACTTTCTCCCTGGTTGTCGACAATGGTGTTGCCGGTGAATCGAATGCTGCTCATGGCGCCCATGTAGACCGCACTCACCGAAGCAAAGCCGGGAAATCCATGTACCCGGTTATTCAGGAAATTGATGGCCATGTCGGAGGCCGAACCTCTGTCCGGCGTGGGCCCGGGTACATTCCAGGAGCTCACGCCAACAAAGGCATTGTTGCGCAGGCTCGCAGTAACGCCGGCGGCAGCCGCCAAAACCTGCACTTGTTTGGAGTTGCCAACGTTCTGGAAGCGAATACCCTCGATGAGGAGATCATTGATCGGTTGGATCCTGACGATGTCGGCGGCGTCGGCATCAAACACCGTGTTGTCGGGCTTGATCACGCGCGCCGAGCAATCGCTGTTGTAGCCGCCCAGCAACTCCAAGGCATGGAAGAAGGCCTGGTTGGGCTGGGTCAGACGTGTACCGCCAATGTGGTAGGTGCCCTGCTTGAGCTTGACCGTGGTCGTGAACAGCTCCGAAGACTCACCCGCGGCATCATTCAGGGCCACGGTCAACTCGGCCACCGTTCCAACACAGTATTCAATGGCGCTTGCGTTGCGCCAGGGGGCGCCCAGTAGAAGGACGACGAACAGCAGCATGTTCACGCTACGCATGGTGGTGCCTCCGAAGATGCGGATGCCGTCCACGGCACCCCTCGGATCAGGAAACGGGGTTTGGCCGGGTTCCGGACACGCCGTCGCGCGATTGACCGCCCCGACCCGGCGGCGCGACGATTGCCGCTCCCCTTCCCGGAGCCGCCGATGATTGCCCTGCTCCAGCGTGTCAGTGAAGCCCGGGTCGACGTGGATGGCGAAACCGTGGGACAGATCCAGGCCGGGATTCTGGCCCTGGTGGCGGTGGAACGCGGCGACGGCGAAGCGCAGGCCTCGCGCATGCTCGAACGCATCCTCGGCTACCGCATCTTCGCCGACGACCAGGGCCGCATGAACCGCTCGCTCAAGGACACCGGCGGCGGGCTGCTGCTGGTTTCCCAGTTCACCCTGGCCGCCGACACCGCCAGCGGCATGCGCGCAGGTTTCAGCGGTGCCGCCACTCCCGAAGACGGGGAACGCGAGTTCTCGCGCCTGGTCGAAATGGCCCGTGCGGCGTACTCACCCGTGGAAACCGGGCGCTTTCGTACCCATATGCAGGTGCACCTGATCAACGACGGCCCGGTGACCTTTCATTTGCGCGTGGCCCCGGCCTGAACGGTTTTCCGTTGGATACCTGCGGAACCTTCGGAAATCCCGTCGCATCAATCACTTGGGTCGCCCTTGACGGGCCTCCTATACTTTCGAGTTCTTTATTCAAGGCACAGCAGAATTTTCATGGCGACCGAGCAAATCCAGGAGCAGAAGACCACCGACATCAAGATGCTCATCACCAAGGGCAAGGAACAGGGTTACCTGACCTATGCCGAGGTGAATGACCATCTGCCGGATGACATCGTCGATCCCGAACAGATCGAAGACATCATCGGCATGATCAACGACATGGGTATCGAGGTGCATGAAGTTGCACCGGACACCGAAACCCTGCGCGCCCAGTCGGCCGGCTCCACCGATGACGAAACCGCCACCGAAGAAGCGGTTGCCGTGCTCTCCGCCGTGGACGCCGAAGTCGGCCGCACCACCGATCCGGTGCGCATGTACATGCGGGAAATGGGCACCGTCGAGTTGCTCACACGCGAAGGCGAGATCGCCATCGCCAAACGCATCGAGGAAGGCCTGAACCAGGTGCAAGCCGCGCTGGCCAGTTTTCCGTGGTCGATCCAGCTGCTGATCGAGGAATACGACCAGGTCACCGAAGGCAAGAAGCGCATGTCCGAAGTCATTGCCGGCTTCGCGGACATCGAAAGCGCCACTGCCGAAGACATTGCCGCAGCCAACGCCAAGGACAACGTGGACGGCGACGGCGATGGCGACGAGGACGAGGGCGACGCAGGCGAAAGCGGTGATGGTGAAGAAACCACGGCAGTCGATACCGGCCCCGATCCACTCGAGGTTGCGCGACGCATCGACCTGCTGCGCACCGGCTATGCCAAGTTCCAGAAGGCTTCCGAGAAGAACGGCCTGGGCGACAAGAAGGTCATCAAGCTGCGCGACCAGATCGCCGAGGAATTCCTCAAGCTCAAGCTGCCGGCCATCCTGATCGACGCATTGGTGCGCAAGCTGCGCGACGTGGTCAGCAACATTCGCCACCACGAACGCCTGATCATGGACGTCTGCATCAAGCAGGCGAAGATGCCGCGGAAGGACTTCCTCAAGGTGTTCCCGTCCAACGAGACCAATCTCGAATGGGCCGAAGAACTGATGCGCAAGCGCCAGAAATGGTCGCCTGCGGTGCGCACGCACAAGGACGCGCTGATCGGCGAGCAGCACAAGCTGGTCTCGATTGAGCGCACGCTGTTCCTCAGCGTGGCCGACATCAAGGAAATCAACCGCGCCATGTCGATCGGCGAGGCCAAGGCACGCCGCGCCAAGAAGGAAATGGTCGAGGCCAACCTGCGCCTGGTCATCTCCATCGCCAAGAAGTACACCAACCGCGGCCTGCAGTTCCTCGACCTGATCCAGGAAGGCAACATCGGCCTGATGAAGGCGGTCGACAAGTTCGAATACCGTCGCGGCTACAAGTTCAGCACCTACGCAACCTGGTGGATCCGCCAGGCCATCACCCGCTCGATTGCCGACCAGGCACGCACCATCCGCATCCCGGTGCACATGATCGAGACCATCAACAAGCTCAACCGCATCAGCCGCCAGATGCTCCAGGAAATGGGTCGCGAGCCAACCCCGGAAGAGCTGGCGGTGAAGATGGAGATGCCCGAGGACAAGATCCGCAAGGTGCTGAAGATCGCCAAGGAACCGATCTCGATGGAAACACCGATCGGTGACGACGAGGATTCACACCTCGGCGACTTCATCGAAGACTTGTCGATCGTCTCGCCTATCGAATCCTCGACCAACATCGGCCTGATGGAAACCGTGCACGACGTACTGGCCGGACTTACCCCGCGCGAGGCCAAGGTGCTGCGCATGCGTTTCGGCATCGACATGAACACCGACCACACGCTGGAGGAAGTCGGCAAGCAGTTCGACGTCACCCGCGAGCGCATCCGCCAAATCGAAGCCAAGGCCCTGCGCAAACTGCGCCACCCGAGCCGCTCGGAACAGCTGCGCAGCTTCCTCGACCTGGAATAATTCCACCTTTTACCCCTCTCTCGCTGGCGTACCAAGAGGGTACAAGGGAGAGGAGGAATGATCGTCGCGCTGCGCGCGACATCGTTATAGAATGAAAAGACGGGCCTATAGCTCAATTGGTTAGAGCAGGGGACTCATCGAAAAGGTGCCGCCGCGCCGGAATGCGCGGACGGGATCGGGATGAATTCAGGGAAACCTCAGCGGCGCGCAATGCGCGGACGGTGGCAACCCTGAGCCAAGCCGGCGGTACACCGCCGGACGGTGCAGAGACTACCTGAGGGCTCAAGTGCCCTTGATCACAGGCTCGAGCGTCCCGCACCCCACTCGCTTCGAGCGAAGGGTGAAGAGATAGTCCGCGCCGAGGGGAAACCTTCGGATCACGCGAATCCCTTGGTTCCAGGTTCAAGTCCTGGTGGGCCCATATTCGTAGCACATTTGCAGTTTTGGCACAGCCGCAGCCATGTTGACTTTCACGAGCGCGAAAAATGACGCTCGTGAGCTTTCCCATCTCAGCGGTACGACCAGCGTTCGATACGTGAATTGTCAGACTGTGCGTCTCAGCCTTACGATCCGAATCAACTCAGCTATTCGAGAATGGATCGAACCGCGTCCAGCGCTTCCTGTACCACATGGTCGGGTGCTTTCTCCAGTCGCCTGAACGCTCGAGCCCTGGCATCAACGGTGCGGGTCTGGTCGCAGAGAATGACGCCTTGGGTGCGCGTAGCTGATCCCATCAGCGTCACACTGAAACCGGTCTCGCGCGAAGCGGTGCCGCCTTGCGTGATCGGCGCGACCAGGAGCAACCCGGATGCTTTGTTGAAGGCATCGGCTGACAGCACCAACACTGGTCGTGAGCCTCGAATCTCGCGGCCGTGCGTCGGGTCCAGGCTCAGTTCGAGAATGTCGCCGCGTTGTGGGGCGCCTCGACTCACAGGGCTTCACGCCCTTGTGGCGCATCCTCAAGCCATTCGTCATCCCGCTGCCACAATTTTGGCGACTTCGGACTTGCTGCGAGACGATCCGCCAAGCTGCGCCGCGCGGGCGTCACCGAGAGGCTGCGGCCGTTGAGGGACAGCTCGACGACTGAGCCTGCGTCCACGGCCAGCGAATCGACAATGGCCTTGGGTATCGAGAGTATGACGGAACCGCCTGAGCGGCGGAGGGTGGCTACACGGCTCATGTTTGGCTAGACCTGATGTTTTACTGGGATAAAACATACGCCGATTCAGCCGGGTCGGCAAGCGTGGACCGCGCCCACCCGCCACACACGGTGGTAGGCGCAACAGAGGTGCACCGCTCGGCTCTTCCCCACTCTGCCAAACTTCGCCAACCGTCCAATGCGGAACTACTTTCATCTTCCGTTTCCTTCGGTAGCCTTCGCTTGGTTTTCGGTAATTTGCCAATTTCCAAGCGGACTCATGATCCGTTGGTTCCAGGTTCAAGTCCTGGTGGGCCCACCACTCATGATTGCGCAGGTGACTGGGAGCAGATTGACCATCCACGGCGCGTGAATGCCAACTGTCGGCTTCTGATTGCATGCGTGTCGCTGCGCACCCGCACTCGCCATGCAACACACCAACATTCAATTGGCCAGCGAATCAAAACCGTCGATGAAGATGACATCGATCTCCTGGCGTTCCCAGGCACCGAGATCCACCGGGCCGGCCAGATTGGTGAGCTGGGGCAGATCGACAACGCGTGGTGCGCGTGCCAGATCCTGAAGTGGCGTTTCGAATACGGGCGCGCTGTCCAGGGCGGGTGAATCCGGCATCAGTTGCCAGTTGCCATTGGCCGGGTCGATGAACCGTGGATCCGCACTGCGAATGCCGGGGTCAGGCGGAAACTGGCTGGTGTCATGCACCAGCAGATGGCCGGTATTGAGTATCTGCGAGTTGCCGATGATCGCGCGGCCCGGCTGCCAGATGATGCTTCGATTCAAGCCCAGCAAGCCAGCGCCTACATTGAACATCGGGGCATTGATCGCCCCGATTTCGGCAACCGTGCACAGGTCAAGCTGAAGGTCGGAGCCGTATTCCAGATCGGCAAGCGATTGCACCGAATTGCCAACCAACTCGCTGTTGCTCAATAGGATGTCCATAGCGCACTGGCCGCCGCCAGCCGAGCAGACATCGGAGAAAAGGTTGAAGCCCTGGTTGTTGCGAACTGAGGCAGATTCAAGCGTCAGCTCGGTCGAAAAGGAAGGATTGCCGACAAACTTGGCGATTGCTCCTTCTCGTGGCAATCCGCTGTCAGCACGGGAGATGTTGTTCTCCCACAGATTGCAAAGGATCGGCTGGGCGCAGGCAACCGCGCCCGCGGGGGCATGCGCAGCGCCTGGAATCCGATAGGACCCGATGCGCGCACCATCAAGACCCAGCGCAGCGCCACTTCCGCTTGAGAGGTTGTCGCTGACTATCGACTCCCACAGGAGGACGTTCGCCCCACGTTCCGCGAAGATGGCGCCTCCGGTTCGTGCCGTGTTGCGTTCCAGTCGCAATGGACGAACAGGATCATCGGTGTACAGCCGAACAACGTAACTGCCCCAGACATGGATGCCGCCGCCATCGACCAGACTGGTATTGTCGGCAATCACGCCATCGGCTTCCGCGCCGGCGGAGACAATGACGATGCTCGCCTCCCAGTCAGAAGACGCCGAGATGCCCCCGCCATTGTTTTCCGCACTGTTGCGGCGAATGCTTGTCTCGACGCCAGCCAGAGCCAGATTGGCACCAACCACGCGGATTCCACCACCGAACCCCTCGACGGCCTGGTTGTCCTCGATCTGCACGTGATCGCCAATGGCCAGGGTCATGGGCGCCTTCGCCGAATAACTCTGGACAAAAACTCCGCCACCGCTGGATGCGCGATTGTCGGCAATGCGCACCCGTTCCAGTTCCAGCCCACCCGGACCGAGAAACCGGATACCGCCACCGTCCCTGCTTCCCGCCATCGCGAAGGCCGGGTCGCCATCAACGATTGCCAGCCGATTGAGCCGAACTTGGTGGCTGTCCGTGTTTGAAACAACAACGACGGGTGCCGACACGCCGCCCGCTCCGCTCAATTCGGTCTGTGCAGTCGGCATCTCGGAGGCACAATCCGCAAAGCCGCCAATGAGATCCACGCCATGGTTCTCGACGTACAGGGCTTGTGCTGGCCAGATCTGGTTTGCCGAAATGCGAATTTCATCGGTGCCCGGGTTGCCGGCTGCGGCGTTGATGGCGGCCTGGATCGTGGAGTGCGTGCAGTTTCCCGGCGTGCCCGTTGGCCCCACCGTGTACACGGCAGCATTCGCCTCACCCACGCCCATCACACATGCCAGCAACCAGGCCGACCGTCCATGCTTGTTCTTGTTTGCAGCCATGTTGGCGACTTCCCGAGTTCAGTTGAGATGCGTGTGTGGATTGGCGAGGATTTTTTGCACGCGTATAGCTAGCCCGAACGGCTGCCTCGATGAGACGTGACTCACCGTGGCAGAGCACGCCGGACCAACAACACGATCATCAAGGCGAGACTCGCAAGCGCAAGCGCTGAATTGACGGGCAACACTTCGGCGATGCCCACGCCGGTCACCACGAACGGAACATCCGTGACCTGTTGTGTGCTGCCGGGATCAACGATGTAGCGGGCCAGGTAATTCCCCGGTGCAAACGTTCCCAGTGGATAGGACACATCCGCCGCCGGCGGCGGTACCCCGCAAACCTGTTCACCGGTGTCTTGAGTCACGGTGATGATCGAGCCGGCGACGCTGGTCGTAGTCCCGCCATTGGCACCACAGCCACCCCAGCGCGCCAACAACACCACAGGCTGACCACTGGGTGCCGGGTTCGGCGATACGCGCACGTTGTCGAACAGAGGTGGATCACCCGCGCGCGCGAGTCCGGCAAGAGCCATGGTCAAGATGATTGCGAAGCCGGTGAATCGTTTCATTCGGAGGTCCTCGGGAGAAATGTGCACGCGTTTCGGATGGGGGAATGCATGGCAAGAAGCGGAAACTGCGAGCTGCTACTCGAATCCATCAACGAAGATCTGGTCGATCTCGTAGGCGCCAAGATCATGCGCACCGAACTCGTTGAAGATGGTGGGATCGTCCAGCACGCGCGGGCCGATATCGCGTGTCGAATTCGCCGCTTGTGCGACGGCGTAGTCGATGGCCGGGGATGCCAGGCGCAAGCGGAAATTGCCAGCGGCGGCGTTGTTGAACAACGGGTCACCGACGCCGTTCAAGGTTGACGCAGGCAGCACGCCCAGATCATTGGCCAGCAGGTACTGAAAGCAATTGAGGTTGGGTGTTCCACCCATCGCGATCAGGGCGTGGCCCGGTTGCCAGATGATGCTGCGATACACGTGAGTGCCGCGATAGCCGCCGGATTCGATTGCGCAGACGTTGCGCGCATTGATCACCGGCTGGCCGGCGCCGAACACGTTCGCGGCAATGGTGGAGGCGGCTATCACGAGGTTCTCTGCGTTCGGACCTGAGGTATCGAACATCGGACCAGTGAGTGTGTTGCCTTCGACCAGGGCGCCATCCAGACTCACGTCACCATCGAGGTCGAAGTCGATCAGGTTCTGTCCCTCGTTGCCTTCCACTCGCGTGCTGCGCAGGATCGCGCTGGCGGCAAAATCGTTGCCGGCTCTGACGAAAAGCGCCGCGCCTGGCGTGGCACCGCCGCTGCCATTCTGTGCAGAGTTGTCGCTGATCCGATTGCATGCTTCACGCCTAGCGCAGTTGCGCGCCGCTCCGGGCGCACCGAGCGTGGTGCCCTGCATCAGGAAGCGGGTCACCGAGGGGGTGCCATCGACATCCTCGATTGCGACACCAGCGCCGCGCTGCGCGACATTGTCCCGGATGATGGCGTCGTACACCGAAACCTGGGCGTTGGTGAATGCCATGATGCCGCCACCGTCTTCGCCTGCCGTGTTTCCGATCACGGCGGCCGGCTGCTCCGGATCTGCGGTGTAGAAAGAAACGATCGATCGACTGAGGCTGGCATACAGGCCGCCACCATCGCGTGCCGCGTAGTTGTTCAGCAGCACACCGCCGAGCAAACCCACGGAGCCAATCTCCACCGCGCACCCGGAGGCCGCAATTCCGCCGCCGTAGTTGGCGCTGGAGTTTCCAAGCAGGTAGGTGCCGCCCGACACGAGCACACTGGCATTCTCGCAGTACAAGCCTCCGCCGCCGAAATTGAATCCGGATTCCGTGGACGTGTTGCCGCTGATGGCCGTATCCCCGTCGATCAGCACGAACAACTCGTTGGTATTCGGCGCGCTGTGCCTGGCGCTGATGCCGCCGCCATAGCGCCCCTGGTTGTTGTGGATGAAGAGGTTGCTCAGCACGATGGACTTTGGACCACCGACAATCTCGATTCCGCCGCCGGCGCTGGTGCTGTCACCGCCGCTGATCTCGAGATTGTTCATGAACACGGTGGCGATCCCGCGCAGGCTGAACACTGCGGCGGCGGCTCCGCCGGCACCGCTGACCGCGGTATTCGGCAAGGTGATGCTGTTGGTCTGGCAATCGGCATAGCCACCGATGAACTCGATGCCTGCGGTATCCGCCTCGACCACGATGTTCTGGTTGCCATAAGCCAGGGTGCGCGTGATGCGAATGGTGTCCAGCCCCGCGTTGCCTGCCGCTGTGTTGACCGCTGCCTGGATCGATGCATGCGTGCAGCCGCCACCGCTGCCGACCCGATAGGTTGCGGCCAGGGTCGTTGCGGGCAACACGCTTGCGAGAACCAGAAGGGCAACTACGCGGCAAGTCAACTGTGCCCATTCGATGCGTGGAATGCGCACACCTGCGCTGGATGAAACGGACGCCAGGCCGGGGAAGGATCGGGACATTGCAGGGCTCCACGCCCCGGTGAAATGTGGGGCGTACCGCTACAAGCGTCGTCTGATCGGGCAACACGACAGCTGCGGGGAAAAATCAGCGGGCCATTGCCCTGAGCTGTTCGAGTTCACCCGGCTTGAGCAGGCTGCCCGTGCCATCCAGGGCGATGGCCTGGCGTGCCACGGATCGGGTTTCTTCAGCGCGTCCCAATTGGTCGAGCGCCTGCGCGCGCAAGGTGAGCATGCGCTGCATCAGCGAGTGATCATCCGGCACCAGCTTCGCGACAATCTGTTCGGCAATGTCCAGAGCAGGCAAGGCTTCACTTGCTCGATTCAAGCCGATCAAAGCCGCTGCGCGTGCGCCCTGCTTCTGCGCCGCCTCAAGGCTGCCGCCGTGACCAGTCGCATCACTGATGGCGATGGATTGATCGAACGCGCGCAGGGCAGCGGAAAAATCGTGGCGCGCGAGATGGATGGCACCGAGCCCCGCCAACGCATTGGCGTACTGCGCATGATTTTCACCGTACAGGGCACGGCGCAATTCCAGGCTGCGCAAATTGGCCGTTTCTGCCTCATCAAGCCTGCCCTGGCGCAGGTAGACGGTGCTCATGTTTTGCCATGCCCTGGCGCAGGTCGGATCACTGTCCAGCTTCGCGCGGGTGCACAGTTCGGTGACCCCCTCGTAGCGCCGCGCGGCCGTGGCGTAGTCCTTTTGATCGAAGGCCAGACGCGCAAGCGCGGACTGCACCGAAGCCATGGCCGGGTGATCGTTGCCGAACAGTGTCGCGAAGGTCGCGGAGGCCTGTTGCAGCAAGGGCTCGGCTTCGTTCTGGTTGCCGCGGACCGAAAGCAGCGCGCCCAGGCTTTCCTGCGCGTCGGCGATTCGTTCGTGCGGTGATTCGAATATTCTCAGCGCCAGTTGCAAGGCCTGTTTGTGCAAGCGCTCGCTGCGATCATAGTCGCCGAGGAAGCTGGTGGTCGCCGCGAGATTCAAAAGCGAAGCCTGGTAGTCACGGTTCGGCGGCACGCCGCTGGCGTCCCAGCGCGCCAACGCAGCGGCAAGTTCGCTGGCCGCACGCTCGTGCTGCCCGGCACCACCGAGGCTATCTCCGACCCGCAGACTGGCCACCAGCGATTTCTCGTCGTTGGCACCGAACACACGATCCGCAATCGCGCTGGATTCACGCGCCAGCGCAATGGATTCCTCCAATGCGCCACGCGACATCCGGGTTGCGGCGTACATGGCCGTGCCACGCACCGCAATTTCATCATCCAGCGCGCGCACCTCGTTCATGCGCGCTCCAAGCAGTTGGTCGGCCTGCTCCGACTCCCCGAGACTGTGCATCGCTTCGATACGCGCAATCTCGATGCCCAGGCGCAGTCGGGAATGACCCTCGCCTCCGGCATCCAGCGCGGCCAGCGCGCGATCGGCAAACTCGCGCGCCAGCGCGTAGTCGCTGCTGGTCTGGCTGATCGCGCCCAGCGTGGACAGGAACTGGGCGCGCGTCTGCGCATCCAGGCTTTGGTTCGCATCGATTTTCCTGACAGCTGCGCGAGCCAACACGTCGGGCGTCGGACGCACATCACGCGGCAACTGGTCCTTGGCGGCATCGAACAAATCCAGCACGAAGTCGCGCACGCTGGTGGCGCGCTGCGCCTGGATCTGCGCGTGCCTTGCCTGCCACAAGGCAATGCCGAGACTGGCGATGACAGCCAGTGCAAGTGCAGCACTCACCGCCACGCCACCGCGATGGCGCTGCACGAATTTCCTCGCCCGGTACCAGCGTGAGGGAGGGTGTGCCAGCACCGGCTGCGCATCGAGGTAGCGGTTGATGTCATCCGCGAGGGCGCCGGCCGAGGCGTAGCGCCGACCCGCTTCGGCTTCGAGCGCAGTGGAGAGCACATTGTCGATGTCACCCTTGAGTGCGGTTCGCAATGCCGTGCGCGAAAGCGGCAGCAGCCACAGGTCGGTGCTCAATTCAGCGACCCGCGACGAGGCACGACGCAGGGTCGGCTCAAGCTTGGGTCGTTCACCAAGCAAAAGCTCATGCAGCAGGATGCCAAGCGCATAGACGTCGGTTGCCGTGGTGATCACGCCGCCGGCGTATTGCTCGGGAGCTGCATAGCCAGGCGTCAACGGGACATAGGCACTGCGCGTGGCGCCCTCTTCCTCATCCAACAGCTTGGCAATGCCGAAATCCAGCAGCTTGGGATTTCCGCTCGCGTCTACCAGAATGTTCGACGGCTTGATGTCGCGATGGACAATGAGTGCGCGATGGGCGGCATCCACAGCATGGCAGATGGTGACAAACAAGCGCAATCTCGCGCGCAGGTCGAGTTGCTGCTGAACGACATGCTCACTGATGGGCACGCCGTCGACGTACTCCATGACCAGGTAGGGAATTCCGGTATCGGTGACGCCACCATCGATCAGGTGCGCGATGTTCGGATGCGAGAGATTTGCCAGGGTCTGGCGCTCGCGTCGAAACAGGCGCTGCTCCAATTCGGAATAGAGGCCGCGGCGCAGGAGTTTCACCGCAACGCGCTGCTCGAAATCACCGCTCGAGCGCTCGCCGAGGAACACCGTCGCCATGCCTCCCTGACCAAGCAGACGCAGCAGGCGAAACCCGCCGATCCGCGATCCGATCAAGCCATCGGTTTGCAGGTCAACGGGATCATGCAGGTCCTCGATCCACTGCATCGCCGGCCTGTCCAACAACCCATCGCCCGTGCTTTCGGCATCCAGCATTCCCGTTACTTGGTTGACCAGGACCGGATCGGCGCAATGCCTGGCAAGCCAATCCCCACGTTCTGCCACCGGCAGTTCCAAGGCTGCTTCAAACCAGTCGCGTGCAGTCAACAGGATGTTGCTCATCGAGGCTCTCGGATTGACTCAAACAAACCCTAGGGAAACTCTGATCTTGTTCGTCATTCCGGCGAGGTGCTTTACAACAGCCGAATGGCTGGTCAAGCCGGAACCCATCTTGATCTTGTTGCAATGGAATCAAGGGCAAAATGGACCCCGGCGTATGCCGGGGTGACGAAAATTGTGGTTGATCAGAGTTTCCCTAGGGAAGCTCTGATCAAGTATTGTCGCGAGCAAGCTCGCTCCCACCATTGCTTGATTTTGTGGGAGCGAGCTTGCTCGCGACGAATGAGTTCCGTACTTGTTCAGAGTTTCCCTAGCGTCGTCTGGCCACCCATCACGCCATCATTCTGCGAATTGGGCATGCAGGAAGGCACGCGCGTAACGCCAATGACGATCGACGGTACGCGAGGAGACGCCCAGCAATTCGGCGATGCGTTCGATCGGCAGGCCTGAGAAATAGTGCAGCTCCATCACTTCGGCTGCGCGCGCATCGTCATCCGACAGGCGGCGCAAGGCATCGTCCAGCAGGATTGCCTGTTCGGGACTTGCGCGACCCGGACCCAGGGAAGAATCCGTCAGATCGACGCGCTGCAAGTCACCTCCACGCTTCAAACGAAGGCGCGCGCGCGCGCGATCCACCAGCAGATGGCGCATGGCCCGCGCGGCATAGGCGTAGAACTGACGCGGCTCGTTGAATTGCGGGGCAGCACTGCCATTTCGCATCTGCAGGTAAAGCTCATGCACCAGGGCAGTGGTATTGAGCGTGTCCTGGCCAGAGGCGCGTTGCCCACGCGCAAGCCGGCGCAACTGGCTGTAGACCTCGTCGAAACGGGCATCGAGCGATCCCGCAGGACTGGATTCCACAATCGACGTCATGGCTTTACGGCCTCCCCGAGCTTGCGCAGCATTGTGGAACCCTACGCATGCTCGTCGCAATTGCCTGGCGCTCGGGAATTTGCGCAACCGTTGGCAATCAAACGCCAGAAATTGCTCAGAACACGGTCAGCAGGGCGATGGCGAGTGCGGCGTAGATGCCGACTACGATCCAGAAATAGGTTGGCGACTCCTCGCGGTGGACCGTGCGCCCACGCACACCGGATTTGGCGAAAACCTTGCCCTCAACGGCGGCATAGACCGTGTAGATCACCAGCAGTGCGCCCAGCGCCTTGAACATGGTTTGTCCTTGTCAGTTTGAGGTGCAGGTACCGGACCAAGCGAATGGTCGCAATTTCCCATTCAATCCACGGGCACCCGACAAACCACGGGAACCCGCATGATATGGCGCTTTGCCGGGTATTTTCATGCCGTGTTGCCCATGCATTTTCCGCGTGATTTGCGCCCTCGGCCAGCGCGGACCCCATACGCGGGCGAATTGGTTGAGCGTTTCGACTTATGCAAAAAAAGCTGTTGACAGATTCGCGAAGGCCGTGTTTCCATGCGGCCATGACGCAGCGCACCAACAACCCGCAAACTTTTGAACATGTGGCGATTGCCAACATGCCTGCGGCCGTGCAGCCATCTTCCAACCTTGCTCTCGTAATTATTATCGTACTTACCGTCCTTACAGGCGCGGGGTTCGGGTACGTGTAGCTAAACACTAAACCCAGGTAACAAGAACCTGAACCCCGCGCCCCAAAAGGCGCGGGGTTTTTGTTTTTGCGGCCCGGGTTTCCTGCAATTTCCAAGGAACTCGCTTCGTGAAAAGCAATGCCATCAAATCCGGACCCGCCCGTGCACCTGCCCGCGCCATGTTGCGCGCGACGGGCCTGGATGATGCCGCGATCGCCAAACCGTTCGTCGGCGTGATCCACACCTGGACCGATGTCTCGCCGTGCAACCTGAACCTGCGCGAGTTGGCCCGGCATGTGCGCGAAGGCGTGCAGTCCGCTGGCGGCACCGCGGTCGAGTTCAACACCATTGCGGTGACCGACGGCATCGCCATGGGCACGGATGGCATGCGCGCATCGCTGGCCTCGCGCGAGACCATCGCCGATTCCATGGAACTGGCGGCACGCGGCCATTGCCTCGATGCGCTGGTGCTGCTGGTCGGCTGCGACAAGACCATTCCGGCGGCGGTGATGGCGGCGGCGCGCCTGGACCTGCCGACAGTGATCCTCTACGGCGGCACCATCATGCCGGGACATTGCCCCAGCATTTCCCCCTCTCCCGACGCATTGCGTGCGTCGACCTCTCCCGCGAGGGGAGAGGTGAAGAAAGGTGGTGAGGCGTTGCATGCGTTGACCTCCACCACAAAGGGTGGGGTGAGAACCGACGTCGCAGGCGGAGGCACTGCCATACCCATCACCGTGCAGGATGTGTTCGAGGCAGTCGGCGCGCATGCGGCGGGAAGCCTGGATGATGCGGGCTTGCATGCCATCGAATCGCACGCCTGTCCCGGTGCGGGCGCGTGTGGTGGCCAGTTCACCGCCAACACCATGGCCATGGTGCTGACCTTCCTCGGCCTGTCGCCGTTGGGATTCAACGATGTTCCGGCTGTACATGCCGACAAGCCCGCCACGGCACGCGCCTGCGGCGAGCGGGTAATGCAACTCTTGCGCGATGGCGGGCCGACACCCCGCGACCTCCTCTCCCCCGCGGCGCTGCGCAACGCCGCGCGCGCGGTGTCGGCCACGGCGGGTTCCACCAATGCCGCCTTGCACCTGCTCGCCATTGCCCATGAAGCCGGGGTTGCCTTTGATCTGGAAGATTTCCACAAGGCAGCCAGCACGCCGGTGATCGCCGATCTCAAACCCGGTGGCCGTTACACCGCGGCGGAACTGTTTGCCGCCGGTGGCGTGGCCCTGGTCGCACACGAACTGCGCAGCGCCGGATTGATTTTCGATGTGCCCAGTGTCGAAGGCCCATCTTTTTTTGCCGCGCTCGACGCCTTGCCCGGCAGCGTCGCGCAGGACGTGGTGCGTCCGGTGGCCAGCCCGCTCAAGCCGCGCGGTGGCTATTCGATCCTCTACGGCGATCTCGCTCCGGAAGGCTCGATCGTCAAGCTCGCCGGCCATGGTCGCCACACCTTCGAAGGCCCGGCTCGCGTGTTTGATTCCGAAGAAGCCGCCTTCGCCGCCGTGCAGGATCGCCAGATCACGGCCGGCGACGTGGTGGTGATCCGCTTCGAAGGACCGGCCGGGGGACCTGGCATGCGCGAGATGCTGGCGGTGACGGCCGCCCTGGTTGGCCAGGGACTCGGCAATGATGTCGCCCTGATCACCGATGGACGTTTCAGCGGCGCCACCCACGGTTTCATGGTGGGCCATGTTGCGCCGGAAGCGGCACGCGGAGGCCCCATTGCCTGCCTGCGCAATGGTGATCGCGTGCGCATCGATGTGGCCACGCGGCGCATCGATGTGGCCGCCGATCTCAGCCAGCGCGAACCGGCGCGCATCGCCCCGCGCGTCACCACCGGCGCACTCGCCAAATTCGCGCGCGATGTTTCCTCGGCGTCCAAGGGCGCGGTCACTTCACCGGGCTTGCTCGAATTCGCCGCCACGCGTTCACCGACCGCTTCCGTAGGAGCGCCTTTAGGCGCGATCAGGTCTTGACGCTGGTATTCGAATTTCGATCGCGCCTGAAGGCGCTTGCCCCTGTTTCGGGGCTCCTGCAAACACACATGCAAACGCTCCCACAAGCACCCTCTTCTCCCAAGGAACCCCGATCATGACCTCGCATCAATCCCCCCGCATCTCCATCATCGGCTACGGCAGCCAGGGGCGCGCGCATGCGCTCAACCTGCGCGACTCCGGCTTTGCAGTGACCATTGGCTTGCGTCCCGGTGGACCGACCGAGATCAAGGCCATCGCCGACGGATTCACCGTGAAGAGTCCGGCATTGGCCGCGCGCGATGCCGAACTGGTGGCAGTGCTGGTGCCGGACATGGTGCAGCCGCAGCTCTATCGCGACGTGCTTGAGCCGAACATGGCGAAGGGCGCCTGCCTGCTGTTCGCGCACGGCTTCAACGTGCACTACGCACAGGTGCATCCGCGCGCCGATCTCGACGTGGTGCTGGTTGCGCCCAAGGGTCCGGGCGCATTGGTGCGTCGTGAATACGAAATCGGTCGCGGCGTGCCGAGCGTGTATGCCGTGCACCAGGACGTGAGCGGCAAGGCCGAACAACTGGCCTTGCAGTACTGCGCGGGCATCGGCGGTGCGCGCCAGAATGCGATCCGCACCAGCTTCAAGGAGGAAACCGAAACTGACCTGTTCGGCGAACAAGCCGTGCTCTGCGGTGGCGCGACCAAGCTGGTGCAGGCCGGCTGGGAAACCCTGGTCGCGGCCGGCTACCAGCCGGAAGTGGCGTACTACGAATGCCTGCACGAACTGAAGTTGATCGTCGACCTGTTCTACGAGGGCGGCATCACGCGCATGCACGAATTCATCAGCGAGACCGCGCAGTACGGCGCACTGACCCGTGGCGAATACGTGATCGACGATCACACCCGCGCGCAGATGCGGAAGATCCTGGCGGAAATCCAGGACGGCAGCTTTGCCCGCCAATGGATCGCCGAATACCAAAACGGCAACGCGAACTACAAGGCACTCAAGCAGGCTGATCTCGAGCATCCGATCGAGGCTGTCGGCAAGCGCCTGCGTGCCAACATGAAGTGGCTTTCGGCAACGGCGCAGGCAAGCACGCCCGCCAGCCAAGCCGAGCAGGCCATGGCATGAACGCCGCGCAGTGGCTGGTGCGCGCACTGGAAGCCGAAGGCGTCGATACGCTGTTTGGCTATCCCGGCGGCGCCATCATGCCGTTCTACGACGCGCTGTATGGCAGCGCGTTGAAGCACATCCTGGTGCGTCACGAACAGGGCGCCGCGTTTGCCGCCAATGGCTACGCGCGCGCTTCCGGCAAGGTCGGCGTGTGCGTGGCCACCTCGGGTCCGGGCGCCACCAACCTGGTCACCGGCATCGCCGATGCCATGTTCGATTCGGTGCCGATGGTGGCGATCACCGGCCAGGTGCCGACCCACCTGATGGGCACCGATGCGTTCCAGGAAGTCGATGTGTTCGGCATGACCCTGCCCGTGGTCAAACACAGTTTTCTGGTGCGCAGTGTCGATGAATTGCCGCAGGCGGTCGGCGAGGCGTTTCGTCTGGCGCGCTCGGGCCGGCCGGGACCGGTGCTGATCGACCTGCCGAAAAACGTGCAGACGGTCGATGCCACGCATCTTCCCGCGCACGCGCCGGCAGCCACCGACGCGGTTCCTCAGCCGCAAACGCACACTTTGCGCGCGGCACTCGAACTGCTCTCCAAGGCGCGCCGCCCGTTGGCCTACGCCGGCGGTGGCATTGCCTTGGCTGATGCAGTCGCCGAGTTCCGCACCTTCGTCGAGGCCACCGAGATTCCTGCCGTGCTCACCTTGCGTGGCATCGGTGCACTGCCAGCCACGCATCCGCTCAACCTCGGCATGCTCGGCATGCACGGCACCCAGGCCGCGAACCTGGCCGTGCAGGAATGCGATGCGCTGGTGGTGATCGGCGCGCGTTTCGATGATCGCGCCACCGGCAAACTGTCCGAGTTCGCGCCGCACGCCAAGGTCATTCATCTGGATCTTGATGCCGCCGAGATCGGCAAGCTGCGCGCGGCCGAGGTCGGCGTGCGCGGTGATTTGCGCAGCAGCCTGGACTTGCTCGCCACCGTGAGGCCCGACTGCGCACACTGGCGCGAACACTGCCTGGACAACAAGCGGCGCCTTGGTTTTCGCTACGACGCACCGGGCCCGGGCGTGTATGCGCCGGCCTTGTTGAAGCGCCTCTCGCAACGCGTGCCAGCGGCCATCGTCAGTTGCGATGTCGGCCAGCATCAGATGTGGGTGGCCCAGCACTGGCAGTTCAACGATCCGCGCAAGCACCTGACCAGCGGATCACTGGGCGCCATGGGCTTCGGCCTGCCGGCGGCGATGGGCGCGCAACTGGCCATGCCGGATGCGCAGGTCATCTGCGTCAGTGGCGATGGCTCGTTCATGATGAATGTGCAGGAGCTGGCCACCCTGGTCCGTTACCGCCTGCCGGTGAAGATCGTGCTGCTCGACAACCAGCGCTTGGGCATGGTGCGCCAATGGCAGGAACTGTTCTTTGCCGGGCGATATTCCGAAACCGACCTGTCGGACAACCCGGACTTTGCCGCCCTCGCCCGCGCCTTCGGTGTTGAGGCGATGTTCGTGGACTGCGCCGCCGACGTGAACGACGCGCTGGATCGCTTGCTCGCCAGCGATGGACCTGCGCTGCTGCATGTCGCCATCGACGCCATGGCCAATGTCTGGCCGCTGGTGCCGCCCAATCGCAACAACGCGCAGATGCTGCTGGATCCACAAACCCTGGAAATGGAGGACGCCGATGCCGCGCTACCAACTTGATCTCACCCTGCGCCGCGCAGAAGGGGCCCTCGGCCGCGTGATCGGCACGGCCGAACGCCGTGGCTTCCGTCCACTCAGTGTGGATGGCGAAACCCGCGAGGACGGTGATCGCTGGTACCTGCGCCTGTCGGTTGAAGGCGAGCGTTCCGCCGAATTCCTCACCGCGCAACTGGAGAAGCTTTACGACTGCCTGGCCGTGGAGGCGATGCCATGTCCGTGACCGTGAGCGAACCCGGAATGGATAGCGATGCATTGCGCAGCGTGGATCATCATCGCGAGGCAGCGCCCGATTCGTCGCCCGAAACAGCGTCCGCGCCAGTTGCCTGCCCCGGCATGCACAAGGACGGCCGTACGCAGGTGCGGCCGAAACTGTGGCTCGATGGTGCGCTGCTGGATGCCGAATCCGCGCAGATACCACTGACCACCCACGCCCTGCATTACGGCAGCGGAGTGTTCGAAGGCATCCGCAGCTACGCCACCGCGAATGGCGGTACTGCCGTGTTCCGCCTGCCGGAACATTTGCGCCGCATGCAGAAGGGATGCGCGTTGCTGGACATCCCGTTCGACAGCGCGCAGGCCAGCCAGGCCATCCTGCAAACCTTGCGCGCCAACGCCCATCGTGATGCCTACATCCGGCCACTGGCCTGGTGTGGAACCGGATCGATCGGCCTCGATGTTTCCGCGCTCAGCAAACACCTGATGGTGACCACGCTGGCCAGCAAGGTGCACCTGGCCGTCGAGCGCGTGCGCCTGACGCGATCACCATGGAAGCGCAATCCGTCCAGTTCCCTGCCGCCGCTGAAACTCTGCGGTGCCTACGTCAACTCCATCCTGGCCAAGCGCGAGGCAAAACAGCGCGGTTTCGACGAAGCCCTGTTCGTCGATGGCGATGGGCTGGTGGTCGAGTGCACTGGCGCCAATGTGTTCATGGTGCGCGCGGGCCGGGTGACCGCGGTCGAGCATGTCGACGCGCTGGCCGGCATCACCCGCGACAGCGTGATCCAGCTGGTCGGTGCCGACACGCGCAAGCTGGCCTACGAGGAATTGCGCGACGCCGATGAAGTGTTCGTGTGCGGAACCGCCGCTGAAGTGTTGCCGATCAGCGAACTGGATGGGCGTCGCTACGGAGAATCGCTGACCCGCGAAATTGCCGCCCACTATCAGCGCGTGGTGCGCGGCGAGGATGCCTCGCGGCTCGGATGGCTCAGCCATGTCTGATCCGGATGTAGCCGTTACCGCAAGCGATGTGCTGGCCGCGCAGGCACGCCTGCGCCCGCACCTTGCCGCCACACCCGTGCATCACGCGGAACGTTTCGGTTGCTGGCTGAAACTGGAAAACCTGCAACGCACCGGCTCCTACAAGGTGCGTGGCGCGCTGAATGCCTTGCTGGCCGCGCGCGAACGCGGTGACACCCGCCCGGTGATTGCCGCCTCTGCCGGCAACCATGCGCAGGGCCTGGCCTGGGCTGGTTATCGGCTGCGCATGCCGGTGATCACGGTGATGCCGCGCAACGCGCCGCAAACCAAGATTGCCGGCGTCGCCCATTGGGGTGCGACGGTGCGCCTGCACGGTGAAACCTTCGACGAAGCACGCGCCCTGGCCAGTGATCTTGCCCAACAGCACGATTACCGCCTGCTCTCGGCCTTCGATGATCCGGATGTCATTGCCGGACAAGGTACGGTCGGCCTCGAACTGGGCGCGCTGGCGCCGGATGTAGTGATCGTGCCGATTGGTGGTGGCGGGCTCGCCTCCGGCATCGCCCTTGCCTTGCACTCGCAAGGCGTGCGCATCGTCGGCGCACAAGTCGATGGCGTCGATGCCATGGCGCAGGTACTGGCGGGCAAGCAAACCCTGTCCGAACCGCGTGCCACCCTGGCCGACGGCGTGCGCGTGAAGGTTCCCGGTGAAATCACCCGCTGCGTGTTGCGCGAATTGCTCGACGACGTGGTGGTGGTGCGTGAAGCAGAGTTGCGCGAAACCCTGGTGCGCCTTGCCCTTGAGGAACATGTCATTGCCGAAGGTGCGGGCGCACTCGCCCTTGCCGCCGGTCGTCGCGTGGTCGGCAAGCGCAAGTGTGCCGTGGTCTCCGGCGGCAACATCGATGCCGCCCTGCTCGCCCAACTGCTGTGCGATGTGCGTACGCGCGCTCCGCGCAGGCCGCGGCGTCGGGTGCGATCCAGCGCGGAGGATGCCATTGGCAAGACACTCACCCTGCCACAACCGGCCACCACGCCGACACCGGCCAGCCCGTCTCCTGAACCTGTC
>Ga0116177_10001018_pt1 | contig 20795 bp, 23 predicted proteins | sample AD_STIC10_MetaG_FD_89750 | JGI IMG/M metagenome (GOLD analysis project Ga0116177, IMG submission 89750) | Active sludge microbial communities of municipal wastewater-treating anaerobic digesters from USA - AD_STIC10_MetaG | ecosystem: Engineered > Bioreactor > Anaerobic > Digestate | place: USA... | reverse complement strand
GCTGGATTCAGCGGAGTTGAAGCTGCTCGGGGCGTCATCCCGGCCCTCGCTTACGCTCGGGCGTTCGTTGCTCGAATTGGTCCACTGGACCAATTCGTCCGCTGCGCGGACCGCGCCTCACCCTTGCGTCGCAAGGGGCATGACTACATTTCTATGGCGCTTGGGTGTCGGAGGCGTAGAAAGCGGGCATGGATCAGACAGTGACACGGCCCCCCTTGGATGCAGCCAGCCCCGGTATTGCGGGGCCGCGGCAATATGGGGCGGTGAACTGGCTGGGACTCTGGACGCTGTGCCTGCGCGAGACGCGGCGGTTCTGGAAGGTGGGGATGCAGACGCTGTTTGCGCCTGTCGTCTCCAGCCTGCTGATGCTGTTCGTGTTCAAGCTGGCGTTCGGGCAGGGCTCGGCGGCGACCGTCGGAGCTGTGTCGTTCGAGACGTTCCTCGCGCCGGGCGTCGTGATGATGGCGATCCTCAACAATGCGTTCGCCAACACATCATCCTCGCTGATCATCGCGAAAGTGCAGGGCAACTCTGTCGACTTCCTGATGCCGCCGCTGTCGCCGCTGGAGCTGACGGTAGGGTTCCTGTCAGGCGCGGTGACGCGCGGGATACTGGTCGGGCTCGTGACCTATGCGGCGGTGTGGATCATGCAGATCACGCCGTTCCAGATCGCGAACCTGTTCGCCATCGTCTACTTCTCGGTCGTGGCATCGCTGTTCATGGGCGCGGTCGGCCTGATGGGCGGAATCTGGGCCGACAAGTTCGATCACATGGCGGCCGTGCAGAACTTCGTCATCATGCCGCTGACCATGCTGTCGGGCACATTCTATCCGATCGGGCGGCTGCCTGAGCCGTTCGTGTCGATCAGCCATTTCAATCCGTTCTTCCAGATGATCGACGGCTTTCGCTATGGCTTCACGGGACATGCCGAAAGCGATCTGTGGTTTGGCGGCGCGATGAGCGGGCTGGTGACGCTGGTGCTGTGCTTTGCGTGCTGGCGGATGCTGAAGGCCGGGTACAAGCTGAAGGCTTGAGGCGGCGGCGGACGTCATCCTAGGGCAAGCGAAGCGCGACCCGAGGACCCTGCTCTCCAGAATTTCACACGGCTGTTGCAAAGAAAGATCCTCGGGTCAGGCCCGAGGATGACGCTGGACGCGACGAGGCCGTTACCTCTGAGTCACCGCATTTTCATTGACACTTGGGGCGACCGGCCTCATTGAGCGCGCTTCCAAATCTACCCCTGAAAAGAGGTTTTTTCAGAGTTTCCCACCGGCGTCCGGTCTTTCATTTTTTTGGGAGAATGCCCCCATGTCGAACGCAGTGCTTCCCGTCTACGGCCCGAGCCCGGTCGTGTTCGAGCGAGGCGAGGGCGTGCGCATGTACGACGACAAGGGGAAGCCTTACCTCGATTTCATCGCCGGCATCGCCGTCAACGCGCTGGGGCATTGCCACCCGGCGCTGGTGAAGGCGCTGAGCGAGCAGGCGAACAAGCTGTGGCACACGTCGAACATGTTCCGCGTGCCGGGGCAGGAGCGGCTGGCGCAGCGCTATGTCGATCTGACGTTCGCGGATTTTGCGTTCTTCACGAACTCGGGCGCCGAGTCGATTGAAGGCTGCATCAAGATCGCGCGGCGCTACCAGTGGTCGAAAGGCTTTGCCGATCGTATCGGCATTCTCTCCTTCGAAGGTTCGTTCCACGGGCGGACGCTGGGCGGCATCAATGCGGGCGCGCAGGAGAAATATCGCGAGGGCTTCGGTCCGCGCCTGCCGGGCTTCCGGTCGATCGCGTGGGAAGATGTCGAGGCGCTGAAGGCCGAGATCGTGAAGCCGGACCTGGCGGCTGTGGTGATCGAGCCGGTGCAGGGCGAGGGTGGCGTGCGCGAGGCGAGCCACGACTTCCTGCGCACGCTGCGCAAGCTGTGCGACGCGAACGGCGTGCTGCTGATCTATGACGAGATCCAGTGTGGCGCGGGGCGGACGGGCAAGCTGTTCCATCACCAGTGGGTGGATGGCGGCGCGCCGGACTTGTTGGCGGCAGCAAAAGGTATCGGCGGCGGCTTCCCGATGGGGATGATCCTCGCGACGGCCGAGGCGGCTTCAGGCATGGCCAAGGGTGTCCATGGCACGACGTTCGGCGGCGGTCCGCTGGCGATGGCTGTCGGCAACGCCGTGCTCGACGTGGTGGCGGGCGATGGCTTCCTCGAGCAGGTGCGCCGCGTGGCGGGCACGATGCAGCAGGGGATGGAGAGTCTGAAGGGCCGCTATCCCGAGCTGGTGAAGGAAGTGACCGGCGCTGGCCTGCTGCGTGGGCTGCGCATGAAGGATGATCCGCTGCCGCTGCGGGGCAAGCTTTCCGATCGCGGGCTTCTGGTGGGCACGGCGGGCAACAACACGCTGCGCCTCGCGCCGCCTCTTGTTGTCACGGAGAACGACGTGCGCGAGGCGCTGGACATTATCGACCAGCAGTTCGCGAGCATGATGACGGCTGCAGGGTCGTAAGGGTCAGGACAATGAATCATTTTCTTGACCTCTGGCCGCTGTCTTCGGCGGAGCTGAGGGCGATTCTGGATAACGCAAAGTCGCGCAAGGCGGCCCGCAAGGGTCTGCCCAAGGGCACGGCTGACAAGGATGCGCCTCTGGCAGGGCATACGCTGGCGATGATCTTCGAGAAGAACTCGACGCGGACGCGCGTGAGTTTCGACATGGCGATCCGCCAGCTGGGAGGATCGTCGCTGATCCTGACGGCGACGGATTCGCAGATCAGCCGCGGTGAGAGCATCGAGGATACGGCGCGGGTGATGTCGCGTTATGTCGATGCGGTGATGATGCGCGCCAACCGCCATGCGGATGTGGAGGCGTTTGCGAAGTTCGCTTCGGTGCCGGTGATCAACGGACTGACGGAGAAGTCGCATCCCTGCCAGATCATCGCGGACCTGCAGACGCTGGAAGAGGCGGGGCTGACGCTCAAGGGCTCACGCATTGCGTGGGTGGGCGATGGCAACAACATGGCGAACACGTTCATTCATGCCGCGCCGAAATTCGGGTTCTCGCTCTCCGTCGCGACTCCTGCGGGCTATGATCCCGACATGAAGGATGTCGAGCGCGCGCGCGCCGAGCAGGGGCGGATCGATCTGTTCCGCGACCCGAAGCAGGCCGTGGCGGGCGCCGATGTGATTGTCGCCGATACGTTCGTGTCGATGGGCGACAAGGATGCCGACAAGCGTCTGGCTGATCTTGGCGCGTACAAGGTGAGCGGCGATCTCATGCGCGCGGCCAATGGCGGGGCGAAATTCCTGCACTGCCTTCCGGCGCATCGTGGCGAGGAAGTGGACGCCGACGTGATCGACGGCCCGCAATCGCTGGTGTTCGACGAAGCCGAGAACCGCCTGCACGCGCAGAAGGCAATCCTGGAGTGGTGCTTCAGGGGGTAGGGCTTACCATTTCCCGTATCACATGATTTGTTGCGACTCTGGATTAGATTCGGGGGAGCAGGCAAACGAATGGCGACGGCTAGCATAGTGAAAGGCGTATGCCCTGAATGTGGCCCAGATCGCTTTGCCGATGTCGTCGGTGAGCATGCTGTTGCATCCGATGACGACGAGTCTGGTGTCTGGGGTAGGACGGACTATCGCATTCTCAAATGTCGGGGATGCGAGCACGTCTATTTTCAAACCGACTCCATTTTTTCGGAGGATATTGATCACCGCCGCAACCCGCATAGCGGAGAATGGGAGCCTTATATGCCCCATAAGATCGCCCACTATCCGTCTTCGTCAAAACGGAAACTTCCTGAGTGGGCGTTCGGGCTCGACGTAGCTGACAACGACCTCGGTTCTCTTTTTGGTGACATCTACGGAGCGTTAAATGCCGATCTCCAAGTGCCTGCCGCTATTGCGGCAAGAACTACCTTTGATCGTGCATCAGAATTGCTCGGTGTTGATCCAGCGATCACTTTTGACGAAAAGCTTGAGGCACTGATTTCGGGCGGTAAGATCAGCAAGGATGAACAGGAAGCCCTTAGCGTACTAACAGACGCCGGCAGCGCAGCGGCTCACAGAGGTTGGCGTCCGAAGCCAAGAGAGCTTGAGACCATGATTCAGATCGTGGAGAATTTTCTCCATCGAAGTTTCATCCTCGGCGATGCCGCTAAGCAGCTAAAGGCAACAATCCCGCCGAAGCCCAAACGCAAACACAAACGTAAGCCTAAGTCCTCGGCCCCCTAGAAATTTTATCGAGTCGAAACGACGGGCTGATACTCGACAAAATCTGAGGCTTGGGCGTTGCTTGCGTTCGCCGTGATGGGGCATCACAGTCCGCGCGAGCGGTTGGGAGGTTCCGATGAATCGTATGCTCGGGTTGGCTGCGACTGTGCTGGTGGCGTTGGCGACGCCTGCTTGTGCGCAGGTGAGCCCGCCCGTCGCGCAGGTGGGGGCGGAGTGGCAGTTGCCGCTCGCATCGATCGACGAGCGCATGCTGGCCTTCCAGGAAGAGGCGCACATACTCGGCATGGTGTGGGGCGTCGTGAAGGACGGCCGGCTGATTCACTTCACCGCCAATGGCCTGCAGAGCCTTGAGACGGGCGAGCCGGTGGCGGCGGACACCTATTTCCGCATCGCTTCGATGAGCAAGGCGTTCACGGCGCTTGCGATCCTGAAGCTGCGGGACGATGGCAAGCTGCAGCTTGATGCGCTGGCCGAAACCTATGTGCCGGAACTGAAGGGCTGGAAGTATCCGACGACGGACTCGCCGCGTATTCGCGTGCGTGACCTGTTGAGCCATGTCGGCGGGCTGGTGACGGATGATCCGTGGGGCGACAGGCAGCAGCCGCTGACGGAAGAGGCGTTCACGAAGATGCTGCGCGACGGCGTGCCATTCACGCGCGCGCCCCAGACGCAGATGGAATATTCCAATTTCGGCTACGCCCTGCTGGGCCGCATCATCACCAACGTCTCGGGCCGGCCGTACAACCAGTACATCATGATGGAGATCATGAAGCCGCTGGGCATGACGTCGACAACCTATGAAGTGCGCGACGTGCCCGCAGCGAAGCTGGCGCTGGGATACCGATGGGAGAATGAGGGGTGGGCGCTGGAGCCGACGATGCCGCATGGCGTGTTCGGCGCGATGGGCGGCGTGGTCACCAATGCAAACGACTATGTGAAGTGGGCCGCGTTCCTGCTGGATGCGTGGCCGGCGCGCGATGGCGCGGAGACGGGGCCGGTGAAGCGGTCTTCCGTGCGCGAACTTTCGCAGGGGCTGAATTTTCCGGCGTTGGTTTCGCGGCCATCGCTCGATGAGGACGGCGCGCCGTGCCGGTATGCGAACACCTATGGCATGGGCATGAATGCGGGGATGGATTGCGATCTCGGTTTCACGCTTGCGCATAGCGGCGGGTATCCGGGCTATGGGTCGAACCTGCTGCTGCTTCCTGATCAGGGCGTCGGGCTATTCGTGTTCGCCAACCGGACCTATGCGGGGCCTTCGGTGACCAACCGGCTGGCGGCGCTGGAGCTGCACAAGGCGGGTGTCCTGAAGGGGCGCGCAATCGCGGTGAGTGCGCCGCTGGCGGCTGCCTACAAGGCTGCGGGGGCGATGTATCGTGCGGGCGACCTGGAGCCTGGTCGCGCGATGCTGGCGATGAACTTTCTGATGGATCGTTCGGCTGAGAACTGGAAGCGCGAATTCGCGCGCATCAAGGAGGAAGTCGGTGCGTGTGGCGCAGCGGAGCCGATCAAGGCGACGGGCGCGCTGACGGGCGAGTTCTCGTGGACGTGCGAGCGTGGCGCGGTTGAGGGCGTGTTGCAACTGGCGCCGACGCATACGCCGGGCATCCAGTCACTAGAGCTTGAGATTGCCAAGCCGGCAGAGTGAAGACTTCAGGCCTTCAGGTTGAGCAGCGAGAGGAATTCGCGGCGCAGGGTCGGGTCTTTCAGGAAGACGCCGCGCATCACCGAGTTGATCATCTTGGTGGCGTTGTCGCGTACGCCGCGCCAGTGCATGCAGAAATGGTCTGCCTCCATCACGACGGCGAGACCATCCGGGCGCAGCTTGTCGCCCAGCAGGTCTGCCATCTGCGTGATGGCCTCTTCCTGGATCTGCGGACGCGACATGATCCATTCAGCGAGGCGCGTGTATTTCGACAGGCCGATGATGTTGGAATCCTGGTTCGGCATCACGCCGATCCAGAGCCGGCCCATGATCGGGCAGAGATGATGGCTGCAGGCTGAGCGCACGGTGATTGGGCCGACGATCATCAGCTCGTTCAGCATCGCGGCGTTGGGAAATTCCGTAACGGACGGCGGCGGGATGTAACGGCCGTGAAAGACTTCCTGCAGGTACATCTTGGCGACGCGCTTGGCGGTGTCGTGTGTGTTGTGGTCGGTCTCGGTGTTGATGACGAGGCTTTCGAGAACGGCCTTCATCTTGCCCTCGACCTCGATCTGGAGGGCTTCGAGTTCGCCCGGTTCGATGAAGGCGGCGATGTTGTCGTTGGCGTTGAAGCGGCGCTTCGCCTTGACGATACGTGCGCGAATGCGGGCGGAGACGGGCTCGTCGGCGGGTGGGTTGATGCGATCGGTCATGGCCCAAATCATATGACGCAGGTGGAGGGCGCCGTCGATGGCGGACCTTAAGCCATAGGGCGGCCGGGGCTTTAGGGGCCGGCCCGCGGGCGGGTTGAAACCATGCGTCCCAACGCCCATTTGGCGACGATGCTCACACATGATAGCTCCCCCGGAATGGCCATTAAACCTATGCCAAATGATCCTTTGGGCGCCGGCGACGACTTCGTCGCGACGTTTCAGGTCGAGGATACCTCGGTCCGCGGACGCATTGCGCGTCTGGGGGATGGGGTGCTCGATCCTATTCTCAAGCGGCACGATTATCCGCGCTGGGCGGCTCACCTGCTGGGTGAGGCGGTGACGCTGGCTGTGCTGGTGTCGGCCTCGCTGAAATTCGACGGCAAGGTGCTGGTGCAGGCGCAGGGCGGCGGCCCGGTGCCGCTGATGGTGGCCGAGGCGCGCTCCGATGGCGGCGTGCGCGGCTATCTGCGCCTCGACAAGCCCAAGTGGGATAATCTCGACCGGATCAACAAGGGCCAGCGGCCGCATACGCCGCAGGTGCTTGGTGCGGGCGTGCTCGCGCTGCTGTTGCAACCGAACGATCCCGAACAGGCGCCGTGGCAAAGTCTTGTGCCCATCGAGGGCGCGACGCTGGCTGATTGCGCGCAGACCTGGTTCGCTCAGTCGGACCAGATCCCGACGCGCGTGCGGCTGACGGTGGCGGAAGTATCCGAGCCGGGCGGCACGAAGCGGTGGCGTTCGGGCGGCGCGATGATCCAGCAGGTTGCGCCGGATGCGGCGCGTGGCGAAACCGAAGAACAGTGGGACAATGCGCGCCACCTGTTCGACACGATCACCGATCTCGAACTGGCAGACCCGGATCTGTCGTCTGCCGAGCTGCTGCTGCGTCTTTTCCACGAGAGCGGCGTGCGGCTGGAGCCGCCGAAAGTGCTGAGCGACAAGTGTACGTGCTCGGACGAGAAGCTGCTGACGACGCTGCGCGCGATGCCGCGGGAAGAGATCGTGACGCTGGCGGATGCGGATAACGCGATCACGGCGGACTGCCAGTTCTGCGGCAGGCTGTACCGCTTTCCGGTCGACACGATCTGACCTGACGCGGGTGCGCTTTCTGGCGCGCCCGCTGTCGGCGGCTTGATGCAGGTCAAACGCTGCGGAGCACTCCCGCGTTTCCATTCCTCCATAATTTACATGGAGGGAGCGGATGCTCGGGAGAATTGTGCTTACAGGGATTGTCGCTTGCAGCGTTGCTCTGCCGTCATGGGCGGAAGAGGGCAGCGCGGAAAAAGGCGTCGCCTATGCTGTCGCCATGTGCAGTTCCTGCCATGCCGTGACAGCCGATCAGGCTGCTTCGCCGAACGCGGCGGCCAAACCGTTTCGGTCGATCAAGCTGGCGGATTCGTCCGGGGCGGGCCTGACGGGGTGGTTCAACACGGCGCATCCGAATACGGGCCGTATACTCAAGGACAGTCAGGGCGATGACATTGCCGCGCTGATCAAAAGCTTGACGAGCGCAGAGCCCCAGTGAGGCGACGAGCCCTGGGTGGAGCGCCGTAGGAAGCTTTGATTCAGGTGAACCGCCTAGTTCGGGCGGCGCTCGTCATAGGGGCTGTCGAGAGCGAAGAGGGGAATCTTTGCTTCGAAGGCGCCGCCGTTTTCATCCTCGAACTGATACGCGCCCTGCATGAGGCCGGAGGGCGTCGTGAGGGGGCAGCCGGAGGTGTATTCGAAGCTGGCGCCGGGGCGAAGGACAGGCTGCTGGCCGACGACGCCTTCGCCTTTGACCTCCTGCATGCGGCCGTCGCCATCGGTGATCTTCCAGTGGCGCGTCATCAGCTGGAGCGTGTGCTTGCCGCGGTTCTCGATCTCGACATGGTAGGCCCAGAGGAATTTATCGTCTTCAGGCGAGCTTTCGGCATCGATGAAGACCGGGCGGACGCGAATGATGACACCGTCCGTTATCGCCTCGAAGGAAGGTGCGCGCGCCAATGACTCTTCACCTCTGAATTTCGCTCTGCCCGAGCATATAGAAGGCCAAGGCATACAAGAAGGGGCGCGAACCTCAAGTGTTCGCGCCCCTTGCAGATGTGAAACGATTGTCTGGCTTTACGCGTGGTTATTGCGCGGGAGCCGGAGCAACCTTCTGGATGAAGTCGCCTTCGATCTCGAATTCCACATCGTCACCGATCATGCCGGCGAGATAGGTGAGGCCGAAGTCGGCGCGGTTGAACGAGCCAGTGGCGGAGAAGCCGATGGCCGGGACCTTGCCGAACGGATGCGAGGCGGTTTCGCCCGAGAAGGTGACGTCGAGCGTGACCGGCTTGGTGACGCCTTTCAGTGACAGGTCGCCGGTGACTTTCGCCGAACGCTCGCCCGACGGCTCAACCGAGGTCGAGACGAAGGTGATGGTCGGGAATTGCTTTGCATCGAGGAAGTTGGTCGAGTTGGCGAGATCGTCTTCCCACGACTTGAACTTGGTGCCCGGGTGGTTGGTCACGTAGTCGGCCGGGTAGCCGGCGAGGATGTCCGACGCCTTGATGGTGGCGGAGACTTTCGAGGCGGCGATATTGGCCGGGTCGAACGAGACGGTCGCGTCGTAGGTGCGGAACTTCAGGCCGTAATAGGACAGGCCGAGGTGATGCAGCTTGAACTCGACCGAGGCGTGGGTCGGGTCGACGGCGTAGTCGCCGGCCGGGGCGGCGATGGTGATCGGCGCGGGCGCGGTGATTTCTGCGGTGGCGATGGTTGGCGTGGCCGCTTCAGGGGCGGGAGCCGGGCTGCAGGCGGCGAGCGCGAGGATGATGAGGCTGGCGCCGGCGAAAAGCGGTTTCATGTGGCAAACGATCCTTCAATGACAGAACGTCCCCCGCCGCACGGAGGTTGCGGCGTTTGCGTTGTGCCGTTGATATGGAGTAATTAGTTGCGACCGCAACAAAAAACGTTGCAATCGCAACTAAACTCAGGACTCAGGCCCGCTGATGGACCGGCCGGGGGCCGGTTTGCCTAGCCCGAGGACCTAGCCCAGGGCCTGTTCCAGGTCTTCGGCGATGTCCTCGGGGTCTTCGAGGCCGACCGAGAGGCGGAGCCAGGTGTTGTCGAGGCCGATGGCCGCGCGTTCGTCATCCGTGAGGGTGCGGTGCGTGGTGGTGGCCGGGTGGGTGATGAGCGACTTCGAGTCTCCGAGGTTGTTGGAGATGTCGATCAGGTTGAGCTTGTTGAGCGCGGCATAGGCCGGCTCCAGTCCGCCCTTCACCGAGATGGCCAGCATGGAGCCGCCGCCTTCGGGCATCTGCGCCGCATGGATGTTGTGATGCGGGTGGTCGCTGCGGCCGGGATAGCGAACGGCGGCGACCTTTTTGTTGGTAGCGAGGCGGTCTGCGATCGCACGAGCGTTGTCGCTCATGCGGCGGACGCGCAGGTCCATCGTTTCGAGGCCTTTCAGCACCACCCACGCATTGAACGGCGAGAGGGAGGGGCCAGTGTGGCGGTAGTATTGCTGGAGATCGTCCTCGATCTTTTTCGTCTTGCCGAGGATCGCGCCGCCAAGCGTGCGGCCCTGGCCGTCCATGTGCTTGGTCGTCGAATAGACGACCCAGTCAGCGCCGAGCGCGAGCGGTTTCTGCAGGATGGGCGAGGCGAAGACGTTGTCGACGATGAGTTCGCCGCCGGCGGCGTGGGTGAGGTCAGCCACGGCGCGGATATCGACCGCGTCGAGCAGCGGGTTGGACGGCGTCTCGATGATGGAGAAGCGGCAGGGCTTCGCCATGGCCCGTTCCCAGTCGCCGAGATCGGAGCCATCGACCCAGGTCACGTCGACGCCCATCTTGGGCATGACGTTCTTGAGGATCCAGATGACGGACGAGAACAGCTGGCGCGGGGCAACGATGCGGTCGCCGGGCTTCACCGGCGCGACCAGCATGGTGTGGATCGCGGCCATGCCCGACGCTGTGGCGCGGCAGTCTTCGGCGCCTTCGAGCTGGGCGAGGCGTTCCTCGAACATGCGGACAGTCGGGTTGGCGTAGCGCGAGTAGATGTAGCCGGGCTCGTCGCCAGCCATGCGGGCCGACTGTTGTTCCGGGCTGTCATATACAAATCCCGAATTGAGATAGAGCGCTTCGGAGGTCTCGCCGTATTGCGAGCGTGTGGTTCCGCCGCGGACCATCAAGGTCTGCGGGCGCCAGGCTTTGGGTTTTCCGGCTTTTGTTTCTTTGGTCATGGCGGCTGCCTTTCTTTGACTCGACCGCCCTATAGGACGTGATGCGCCCGAGCGCCAGATAGCTGACCTAAAGGATCAGCGCCCGTAGCGCATAAGCGACTGTGGCCACTGTGACGAGGCCCGCGACCCAGAGACCGGCGAACCAGAGCAGGCTGCGACCAAGGGGGCGCTTTGGCTCGCCGCTGTCGGGCGGGCCTTCAATGGTAGGAAGCTTCATCGGTCACCTTCGCGCGGAAGAGCCAGTACACATAGGCGGTGTAGCCAAGGATGATGGGCAGCATGGGCAGCGCGCCCCAGAGCAGCAGGGCCAGTGCGTTGTCAGCGGCGGCGGCTTCGGCCGGGGTCATCTCGAACGGGACGATGTAGGGCCAGAGGCTGATTGCGAGGCCGACATAGCCCACGACGAAGAGGCCTACGCCATAGAGATAAGGCGCCGAGTGGCGGCGTAAGTCGGCGCCGCGCCACAGCAGGAAGCACAGCGCGCCGGCGACGAGCGGCAGGGGCGCGAGCTTGATGAAGACCGGCCAGTCTATGCTGGTCATGGTGAGGCCCCAGCGTTCGGTGATGCGCGGGTCGACGCTGAGGGTGGCGAGACTGACCGCGCCCATGCCGAGGGCGGAGAGAAGCGCGAGCCGCTTCACCCAGCCGCGGGCGCGTTCGAACAGTTCGCCTTCGGTCTTGAAGACGATCCATCCGGCGCCGAGCAGGGCATAGCCAGCTACGAGCGAGGCAGCGACGAGCAGCGAGAAGGGCGTGAGCCAGTCGAGCGGGCCGCCGACGAATTCACCATCGACGACATTGACGCCCTGGATGAAGCCGCCGAGCACGAGGCCTTGCGCGGCGGCGGCCGTGATCGAGCCGGCGGAGAAGGCGAATGTCCACCACTTCTTGCCTGTCTTGCGACCGTGATGGCGGAACTCGAACGCCACGCCCCTGAAGATCAGGGCGAGCAGCATCAGGAAGATGGGAAGATAGAGCGCTGGCATCAGCGCGGCGTAGGCTTTCGGGAAAGCCGCAAAAAGTCCGCCGCCACCGAGGACGAGCCAGGTTTCGTTGCCATCCCACACAGGCGCGATGGCGGCCTGCATCTTGTCGCGTTCGTGGCTGTCTTTCGCGAAGGGGAAGAGGATGCCGACGCCGAGGTCGAAGCCATCAAGGGCGACATAGAGGAAGACGGCGACCGCGATGAGAACAGCCCAGATCATGGAGAGCTCGATGCCGAACATGGATCATGCCTCCTTGGCGGCGGCGCTTTTGACGCCCGTGCCGAGCGGGGAGCCGGGTGGCTCGCTGGTATCCCTCGGCGGCGGCTCGTCGCTCGCGGGACCATTGGCCATGAGGCGGAGGATGTAGAGGGCCCCTGCGCTGAAGACGATCGCATAGACGATCAGGAAGAAGAGCAGCGATGTGGCGACGGCGCCGGCTTCGACGGGCGAGACGGCGTCAGCTGTCCGGAGGACGCCATAGACCACGTAGGGCTGGCGGCCGACTTCGGCGGCGATCCATCCGGCGAGGACAGCGACGAAGCCGGAGGGCGCGGCGAGCACGAGGGCACGATGGTAGAGTGTTGCGCGATCAAGCCTGCGGGTGGCCCAGACGATGGCGCCCCAGATGCCGAGGCCGACCATGGCGAGGCCCATGCCGACCATGACGCGGAAGGCCCAGAAGGTGATCCAGACAGGTGGACGGTCTTCGGGCGCGAAGGCTTTCAGGCCTTTGAGCTCTGCATTGGAATCGCCAGCGACGAACCATGAGCCGAAGCCGGGGATGCCGAGCGCGAGATGGGTTTCTTCCGCGTCCTGATCCGGCCAGCCGAAGAGGAGCGTGGGTTGCTGGGATTTCGTTTCCCACCAGCCTTCCATCGCAGCGACTTTTGCCGGCTGGTATTCGTGGGCGACCTTGCCGCTTTCATGGCCCACGACGGTTTGCAGGGGCGCGACGATCGCCATCATCAGGACGGCCATGCGCAGCGCCGTGCGGCTTTCGGGGATCGCTTTTTTCACCAACAGCGCGAAGGCGGAGGCGCCGGCGACGACCATGGCGGTGGTGAGGAAGGCGGCGAGCACCATGTGGGCCAGGCGCGAGGGGAGCGACGGGTTGAAGATCACTTCCGCGAAATTGGTGGCGACCATCGTGCCATCCTGCGCGAACGCGAAACCCTGCGGCGTCTGCATCCATGAGTTGGCGGCGAGGATCCAGAAGGCGCTGATCAGCGTGCCGACGGCGACGGTGCAGGTGGAGAAGAAGTGCAGGCGCGGGCCGACCTTCTTCCAGCCGAACAGCATGATGCCGAGGAAGGAGGCTTCGAGGAAGAAGGCGGTGAGGACTTCATAGCCGAGCAGCGGGCCGATGACGCTGCCGACCTGCGAGGAGAAGACACTCCAGTTCGTGCCGAGCTGATAGCTCAGCACCACGCCAGAGACGACACCCATGCCGAAGGATAGCGCGAAGATCTTGACCCAGAAGAGGTAGAGATTTCGGAAGACGGTTTTCTTTGTCGCCAGCCACAGGCCTTCGAGAACGGCGAGAAACGAAGCGAGGCCGATCGTGAAGGCCGGGAATATGATGTGGAAGCCGATCGTGAACGCGAACTGTAGCCGCGAAAGGAGAAGGGCGTCGAATTCCATCATCGAACTCCATCCTGACGAGGTCAGGGCCGGGTCGTTCAGATTGTCGTCGTCAGCCCAGCCAAACCGACCCGGTTCCGGCTATGAGCGTGCGTAACAGATGTGCCTGTCGCTGGCCGCGCGGAAGGCGGCACAAGCGCCAGATCCATGCGACATAATCGTCATGATTTCCGTAGTTTGCCAATGTCTTTGCGTTGCGTGCGCGCCGCGCCTGATGCTGATATGGAGGCGCGCAGGGAGATCTCGCCGTGATTCTGATTGGCCAGTTTGATAGTCCGTTCGCGCGGCGCGTTGGAATTGCGATGCGGCTCTATGGTTTGTCGTTCGAGCACCGGCCATGGTCGGTGTTTGGGGATGCGGAGAAGATCGCGCAGTACAACCCGCTGATGCGCGTGCCGACGCTGGTGATGGGCAATGGCGAGACGCTGATCGAGAGCCACGCCATTCTCGATGCGCTCGACCAGCTGGCGCCGCCGGGGCTGTCGATGATGCCGGCAGGCGCGGCGCGTCGCGAAGCGCAGAAGGTGTGCGCGCTGGCGACCGGGATATCCGACAAGGCCGTGTCCATGGTGTATGAAACACTGGTGCATGAGCGCGCGACGGCGGCGTGGATCGAGCGGTGCCTGTCGCAGATCGCGGGGTGCCTGAACGAGCTTGAGCGCAGCCGGATCGCGCATCCGACGGAATGGTGGTTCGGATCGACGATCGGCCATGCGGATGTGACGGCGGCTTGCGCGCTGCGGTTCCTCGGGGACGCGCATCCGGGGCTGTTCGATCTGGCGGAAGGATGGCCGATGCTTGCCGCGCACGCCGCAAAATGCGAGGCGCTGGAGCCGTTCATGGAAATCCAGCAGCCCTTCAAGGTCACGCCGCCGAAATGACCAAAGCGAAATCGATCAAGGCCGTTGCGAAAGCGCCGGCGAAGAAGAAGCCCGCTGAGGCAGGTGCGCTGGGCGTCCTGCCGGATAGCGAGCTGAAGCAGATCGTGAAGGCAGGCGCGGTGTTCGCCGAGGGCGGCATCAAGCCGGACCAGATCCAGCCTGCGTCGCTTGACCTGCGGCTGGGCAAGGTGGCGTACCGGCTGCGCGCGAGTTTCCTGCCGGGCAGCCAGGTAGTTGCGGACCGGCTGGACGACAGCCTCGTCATGCACACGCTGGACCTGACGCGCGGCGCCGTGCTGGAGACGGGGTGCGTCTACCTCGTGCCGCTTCAGGAGCGGGTGAAGCTGCCGAAGGATCTTTCAGGATCGGCGAACCCGAAGAGTTCGACCGGGCGGATCGATGTGTTCGTGCGGGCCGTGTCGGATCGCGCGCGGGCGTTCGATGGCATACCGGCTGGCTATCAAGGCGAGCTTTATGCGGAGATCAGCCCACGTACATTCTCGGTGCTGGCGCGGACGGGGGATCGCCTGCTGCAGCTTCGCATCCGGCGTGGGCCGCAGACGCCCGTGCGCGACATGACGTTCAGTCTCGACCTGCATCCGACGCAGTCGGACATTGTCGGCTATCGCGCCAAGCGCCATTCGCGCGTGATCGATCTTGCCGCGATCGGCGCACACACGGTGGATGATTTCTGGGAGCCTGTGCGCGCGCGCGAGGGGCGCATCGTGCTGGACCCGGGCGAGTTCTACATTCTCGCATCCAAAGAGAAGATCGTGATCCCGCTGGACGAGGCCGCCGAGATGGCGCCGATCGCGCCCGAGCTGGGCGAGTTCCGCGCGCACTATGCAGGGTTCTTCGATCCGGGCTTTGGCGTGACGCATTCCAAGGGCAAGGCCGTGCTGGAAGTGCGCTCGCGCGATGTGCCGTTCATTCTGGAAGACGGGCAGCCGGTGGGGCGTCTCGTGTTCGAGAAGCTGACCGCGAAGCCGGATGTGCCGTATGGCGCGGCGGGATCTTATTCGACCTATGCGGGGCAGGGCCTTCGGCTGTCGAAGTATTTCGAAGCAGCCGAAGACTGAGCGCCTAGCTGAAATAGCCTGGGCGGCTGATGTCGGCGATCAGGCCGATGTTGGTGGGCTTCCAGCCGAGGCGTTGCTGGGTGAGCGCGCTGGAGGATGGAGCATCGCCCGAGGCGAACAGGGCCATGAAGCCGAAATGCTCCGGCGCTTTTTCCGGCGGGATCGAGACGACGGGCACGTTGAGCTGGCGGCCGATGATCTCGGCGATGTCGCGGAGGCGCACGCCTTCATCGCCGACAGCGTGATAGCGGGCGCCGGCGGCGCCTTTCTCCAGCGCGAGACGATAGACCGGAGCGACATCCGCGCGGTGGGCTGCGGCCCATCGATTGGAGCCGTCGCCGACATAGGCTGAGACGCGATGCTGGCCAGCGGCTTGAGCGAGATAGCCAACGAAGCCTGCCTTGCCCGGTTCGCCATGGACCTGCGGGAGACATACAGCGGAGACGCGAACGCCGCGATTGGCGAAAGCGAAGGCCGCATGTTCCGAGACACGCGGTATGGCTTCGCCAAGGCGGGCGACGTCTTCTTCGGTCGAGAGACGGCCCGGCGCCAGGAGGCCGACGCCGGAGGTGACGACGAGCGGCTTGTTTGTGCCGGATAGCGTTTCGCCCATGGCTTCGATGGCGCGTTTGTCGATCTGTCCGTTCTCCGCGAACTTCGCGAAGTCGTGGATGAAGGCGAGGTGGATCACGCCATCGGCTTCGGCCGCGCCGCGCTTCAGGCTGTCGAGATCTTCAAGCGAGCCGCGCAGGACGCTGGCGCCCATGCGGGAGAGCGTTTCGACATTGGCGTCGGAGCGCGCGAGGCCGGTGACGGTGTGCCCCGCGCGGATCAGCTCAGGCACAACGCCGGAGCCAATGAAGCCCGCAGCGCCGGTTACAAAAACACGCATGGGGCAATCTCCATATTCTGCCGGAGACAGATCTGGCGTATGCTTCATGCCAGTAAAATGGGTGACGTTATACGGGTATAAGGACTAACAGGATGACCGCATCCGCCCCATCGGAAAACATGCTGGGCGATTATCTGCGCGATCGGCGCGCGAAGCTTGATCCCGCGTCGTTCGGGTTACCGCTGAAGCGGCGCCGCACGCCGGGCTTGCGCCGCGAGGAAGTAGCCCAGCGTGCGCATGTGAGCGCGACCTGGTACACATGGCTGGAGCAGGGACGGGGCGGCTCGCCATCGGCGGATGTGCTGGAGCGTATCTCGCGCGCGTTGATGCTGACCGATGTTGAACGCGAGCATCTGTTCCTGCTGGCGCTCGGCCGGCCGCCCGAGGCGCGCTATCGGGTTGTTGAAGGCGTTACGCCACGCCTGCAGCGTGTTCTCGACATGCTCGAGATCAGTCCGGCTTTCATCAAGTCCGCAACGTGGGATGTGATCGCCTGGAACGAGGCGGCGACCGTTGTGTTGTGGGACTATGCATCCGTGCCGGCAGGCGAGCGCAACATCCTGCGACGCATGTTCTGTGATCCGCTTGCGCGCGAGCGGCAGCTCGACTGGGAAAGCGTCGCGCGGTTTGTCGTGGCGGCGTTTCGCGCCGACGCGATACGCGCGGGCGCGTCGGAAGCGGTGAAGGATTTTGTCGACGAGCTCAGCCGCGCGAGTCCGGAGTTCGAGATGATGTGGCGAGAGAATGCCGTGCGTTCACATGGCGAGGGCACGAAGCATCTTCGCCATCCCGCTGGCCTGCTCGCGCTTGAGTATTCGTCCTTCGCTGTCGACGGGCGGCCGGATCTGGCGATGGTGATCTACAATCCGGCGACGCAGACGGACGCCGATCTCATCAGGTCGCTGATTGCGGCGAACGACGCGAAGCCGAAATAATTCGAGCTGCCTGTAAAGCATACTTGACAGGCTTGGAGCCTGCGCTATCTGTAAAGCGTACTTTACAGGAGGCGTCCATGGCAGAAGTGACATTTCGCGAAGCAAACAAGCGTTATCGGCGGGCTTTTATCCCGGTGATGGTGGTCTACACGATCGCCGTATTTGGCGGATCGTACCTGCTGAAGCAGTTCGAAACACCGCCCACCTGGCTGGCGGCGATTGTCGCGCTGATCATGGCGGCGCCGGTCGGCGGCGTGCTGTGGCTGATGTGGCGGCTCTCGCGCGAGACGGATGAATACACGCGCCAGCAGCAGATGGCGGCAATGGCCGCGGGCGGCATGATAACCGCCTTCTTCAGCGTCGTGTGGGGGTTCCTTGAACTCTACAATGTCGTGCCTAGCCTTTGGACCTTCCTGGTCGGGCCGATCTTCTTCCTGAGCTATGGCCTCATCTACTGCATCGGCAGGCGCTCGTTCGGCGCGGGCTTCGAGAAATGATCAACACGCTGCGAGAGCTTCGCGCAGAGCGAGGCTGGAGCCAGGGCGATCTTGCAGATGCGCTGGGCGTCTCCCGCCAGTCGATCAATGCGCTTGAGACAGGAAAGTTCGATCCATCGCTTCCGCTGGCATTCCGCATTGCGCGGCTGTTCGGGAAAGGGATCGAGGACATTTTCGACGACGGGCTGGGCCACATGAAGAAGGCTGCCGAGTGATGCGTGGAGCGCCAGTGCGTGGATTGATGATTGGTCTTGTCGCGCTGCTGCTTGCAGCGCCTGCCGTCGCGCAGACGCGGTTCGTGGCGACGGTCACCGGGCAGGGGCCGGATGTGGTGCTGATCCCGGGTCTCGCATCATCCGATGATGTGTGGGACGCGACCGTGAAGCAGCTGTCGGCGACGCACCGCGTGCATACGCTGCAGGTGAAAGGGTTTGCAGGCGAGCCTGCGGGGCCGAATGCGGAGGGGCCGTTCCTGGCGCCACTGGTCGATGAAGTTGCGGCTTATGCCGAGACGCTCAGCAAGCCGGCGATCATTGGCCACTCGCTTGGCGGTCTGGCGGCGATTGAGGTTGCGGCGAAGCATCCGGGTTCTGTTGGCCGCGTGATGATCGTCGATGCGCTGCCCTTTTACGCGTTGCTGTTCGCGCCAACGGCGACGGCCGAAATGGTGAAGCCGCAGGCCGAGATGATGCGGACGCAGATGCTGGCCATGACTGAAGAGACGTTCGCCTCAGGACAGGACCGGACGATGGGCATGCTGGTGAAGGCGGAAGCTGCGCGCGCAGGCCCCAAAGCCTGGTCCGTTGCATCGGATCGCAAGGTCGTCGCCAAGGCGATGTACGAGGACATGATCGAGGATGCGCGTCCGTTGCTGCCGCAGATCACTGCGCCGGCGACTGTGGTCTATGCCTATGATGCGCAGATGGGACAGCCGCCGGCGTTTGTTGATGGCATGTATTCGGCAGCCTATGCGGGACTGAAGGATGTGAAGCTGAAGCGCGTGGATGGCGGCTTTCATTTCGTCATGCTGGACCAGCCGGATGCCTTTGCAGCGGAGATCACGGAGTTCCTGAAATAGGGACGAGGCCCTCTTGCTGTTCAACAGCCGTTCAGTTGCGATACCGCAGGGTATCGCAACTGAAGCGGGGAGGCTGTGATGGATGCATCGAGACGGGCGGTGTTAGCCGGTGTTAGCGCGGCGGCTTTTGTCGGGTGCGCGAACGCGCAGGGGTTGAGGAACAAGAACAAGCCTGCGTCGGTGACGGGCCCTTATGGTCCGGCGGCAGAATATGCGGCGGTGCGCAGGGGTGTTTCGCTGTTGGTGATGCAGGATGGGAAGATCCTGTTCGAGACCTATCCGAATGTCGGTGCGCCCGAGAAGGGGTGGGAGCTGGCAAGCGGCACCAAGAGTTTCACAGGGATCATGGCCGGGCTCGCCTCGGCGGATGGCCTGCTCGACATTGATGAGCCGGCAGCGAAGACGCTGACCGAGTGGAAGGGCGACGGCCGCAGCAAGATCACCATCCGGCATCTGCTGACGCTGACATCGGGCCTGCAGGGCGCGGGTGAAGTTGCGCGGCCGCCGGCTTATCTCGATGCTGTTCAGGCAAAAGCGACGTTCGAACCCGGCGCGAAATTTGTCTATGGGCCGACGAACTTCCAGTGTTTCGGCGAACTCCTGAAGCGGAAGCTCAAGGCTGTGGGCAAGCCGAATGATCCAGTCATATGGCTTCAGTCGCGTTTGTTCGATGGGCTTGGCATTCGCCCGACGGACTGGAAGCGCGGTGCTGACGGCAATCCCTTCCTGCCACAGGGCGCCCACTTCAACGCACGCGACTGGGCCAAGTTCGGCCAGTGGGTGATGGATGGCGCGAAGGGGTTGGACCTGAACGTCTACACCGCACTGTTCGAGGCGACATCGGCCAATCCGGGCTATGGGCTTTCATGGTGGTTGTTGCGGCCGGGGTTGATCGGACCGAGCCCGCGTTCCGGCATTGACGGTGACGCGATCGGACAGGCGGCGATGGGCGAGGATATCGTCATGGCGGCTGGCGCGGGCGATCAGCGGCTCTATCTGATGCGCAAGCGGCGTCTGGTGATTGCGCGGCAGGCCAACGAAATCTTGCGTGCGATGGGGCCGAGGCAGCTCAAATGGCGCGACGACGAGTTCCTGCGGTTGTTGCCAGCATAGTCCTCGGTTGAAGGTCAGCCGCGTTTCAGCGCAGCGGCCTCGCGGGCGAGCGCGCCGATTTCGTCCCATTTTTTTGCATCGATCAGCTTCTTTGGCGTCAGCCAGCCGCCGCCGACGCAGGCGACGTTGGAGCGCGTGAGATAATCACGCGCGAGGTCGAGCGTGATGCCGCCCGTGGGGCAGAAGCGGACGTGGCCGAATGGACCTTTCAGCGCGTCGATCATGGCGCGGCCGCCGGCCTGCTCGGCGGGGAAGAATTTGAAGCGGGTGAGGCCGAGGTCGAGCCCGGCCATCAGTTCGGTCGCGGTGGCGATGCCGGGCAGGATGGGTATGCCAGCCTTCTGCGTCTCGGTGGTGACGGAGGCGGAGAGGCCGGGCGTGACGATGAAGCGGGCCTTGCTGTCGAGGGCACGTTGCAGATCCCTGGTATTGAGCACGGTGCCGGCGCCTGCGATGGCGCCCTTCACCTGGCTCATGGCGGCGATGCAATCTGCGGCTGCAGGTGTGCGCAATGTGACTTCGAGCACGGGGAGGCCGGCTGCGACGAGCGCCTCGGCAAGGGGCGCTGCATCTTCGACACGTTCGATCGTGATCACGGGGATCACGGGCTGGATCGCCATCAGTTCATCAACGGTCATATTAGGGACAGTCATGTCAGGTTTCCTGCGTAGGCGCTGAATATGCCGCCGCCGATTTCAGCGTCGCCTGCGACGGCGCGGAAGGGCGCGAAGAGTTCGCGGCCCCAGCCATGGCCTGCGGGCGGGACAGAGGCGCGTGCGCGGTGTTCGAGTTCGTCGAGGCTGATGAACACGTTGAGCGTGCCGGCTTCGGCGTCGAGTACGATGCGGTCGCCATCCTGTATGCGGGCAAGTACGCCGTCCTGTTCTGCGCCCGGCGTG
>Ga0116177_10001015_pt1 | contig 20809 bp, 15 predicted proteins | sample AD_STIC10_MetaG_FD_89750 | JGI IMG/M metagenome (GOLD analysis project Ga0116177, IMG submission 89750) | Active sludge microbial communities of municipal wastewater-treating anaerobic digesters from USA - AD_STIC10_MetaG | ecosystem: Engineered > Bioreactor > Anaerobic > Digestate | place: USA... | reverse complement strand
GACGTTCGGTGGTGACGTAATCATCGCCCGCCTTGGTGGCTTCTTCTTCAGCCAGCTGGAACAGCCGCGCCAGATCCTGACTGAGGCCGGGCTGCGAGCCGCCGGTGGATTTCGGCAGGGCGGAAAGAAGCTTGTCGATATTGGCGTTGGCCAGATCGGGGTCGCCGCCAGCCGCGCGGATGAGGTTCAGCGCAAGGCGATCCTTGTCATTGAACATCGCCTTGATGAGGTGTTCAGGCAGGATTTGCGGGTGGCCGCCGGCAAGCGCGCTCGTCTGGGCGCTTTGTACAGCTGCGCGGGCGCGCTCGGTATAGCGTTCGAAGTCCATGAATTGTGTGACCCTTTAAGAAGCAGTCGGCAGGCGCGGGGAGACCCGGAAATCGGCGCCTCCGTGAACCACTAGCATCCCTTAAGGCTACGCTATTGATCCACGGCAAGACTTAGGAGCGCCGTGCTGCCGCGCAAGGGGCGCAGGCCCGGCGGCAAGGCATCCCGCGAAGCCGCGCACCTGTTCCGCAAGACTTCGCCCACTCCCGCCCAAGTTGTCGCTTAGGACAAGGACAGACGCGCAAAACCCCGCCCTCCACGTTTCAAGCAAACAATCGACACAACAATTCCCTGCGGAAAGCTGGGAACAACAGACGGCTGCCGCAGGGTTGGTTTTCTTGTGTTTTTTGTCACGGAACTAATCTGGGAAAAGTCGCGTTGGCTTCATCTGAGCTAGTCGGGCGGGAGGTGTGACTGAAGGTGATACATGCGATTGTCGTTGATTGTACCGTGCCGTCCCCCTCGCGCGGAGGCTGAAGTATCGGCGGATAGCGCCGCCATGCCGAAAGCCGCCGCGGTTCGCCGCGGTCGGATGGTCCTTTGACCGACCAGATAGCGATGCAAAGAACGGATTCCCCCGTCGACAAAGCGGCTGATCTGCTGCGCCGCAAGATGACGAGCCTTGGCTCGCTGTCTGAAACGCTTGTGCGCGACGTGAAGGCGCTCGCGCGTGACCGGATCGAGATTTCGGCCAATCGGCCGATCGTGAAGGAAAACGAGCGCTGCCCGCAGATCTACCTCGTCGAATCGGGCTGGATTTTCCGCTCGCGCGGCTTGGCGTCCGGCCGCCGGCAGATCGTGAACTATGCCCTGCCGGGCGACATTCTGTGTGCTGACAGTGTGCTGTTCAAGGCGTCGAGCTTTGACCTGACTGCCCGCACCGCGGCCAGCCTTATCAGGATCGACACGCCACAAGGCAGCGAGCTGTTTGATCGTCATCCCGGTCTTGCCGCCGCCATCGCATGGACGATGGGGCAGGAAGACTCAATTCTGGCCGAGCGCGTGGTTTCGCTTGGCCGGCGCGACAGCCTCGAAAAGCTGGCGCATGCGCTATGCGAGCTGGAAGCACGGTTGTCGGCCATTGGCCTCATGCGTGGGCGGACGATTGAACTGCCGCTCAATCAGGAGGACTTCGCCGACGTCCTCGGGATCAGCGTCATTCACGTCAACCGCACGTTCCGCCGGCTTTCGGAGGAAAAGATAGCTGAATACCGCAAAGGCGCGATTGATCTGCTGGATCGCGCCCGGCTGGCGGAGATTGGGTCTTTCGACCCGGGGTATCTGCACTATGAATAGGCCTGCGGCCGTGGTGACCTGTCCGGGAGGCTGGAGGCCCGTTCACGGGGACTAGCGGTTCAATCGGGATTTCGGGGCGGGTGATATCGCGGCATGAGCGCAGGCAAGCGCAACAACGCCACACCTTTCAGAGCGCCCGTCACTGTCCTGATCATTGCATTGATCATGGCTCTGGCGGCGCCCTCGCTCGCGTTCGTCGCCCTGCTGCTGTTCCAGTCGGACACCATCAGCCGTCGGCAGATGGAGGCGCGGGCCGCACAGGGCGTCAGCGCGATCTCGCAAACACTCGACCGCGAACTTGGCGGGATGATCACCAACCTGTCCGTTCTGGCGGGTAGCGGGTGGATCGAAACGGAGGAGTACAATCTCCTTCATCGCAGGGCGACCGAAGCGCTGCGCAACACCGGCTGGTATCTCATCGCGGTCGACAGCGACCTGCAGCAGATACTCAACACGCGCGTGCCGTGGGGAACGCCGCTGCAACGGACATCTGATCCCGACTCCGTGCGCGAAGCGATCGCGCGGGGCGGGCCGTGGGTGTCCAACGTCTTCATGGGACAGACCGCGAAGAAGGAAGTGTTCAACGTCGTTCTGCCGCTGATCTCGGGCGAGCGGCGCGTGGCGGCGCTGATCATGACTCGCGACGTGGACAAGCTGGGCGACGCCTTTCAGGAAAACCTGCCGCCGCCTGGATGGACCTATGCGGTACTTGATCGCAACAACAAGCTGGTCGCCGGACAGGGGCCTGCCAGCACCGATGCGAGCATCCTTCTTTCGCTTTGCGGCAAGGGCGCGGAGGGTATGCGCGAGCAGACGTTCGACAACATCACCTTCTCTTCGGCCAGCGAGGCGCTGGAGACCTGGGACTGGCGCGCCTGCGTCTGGACGTCATCAGAGCAGGCGGCTGCGAGCACAACGCAGCGTTGGCGTAACTTCACCATCCTGACCCTCGTGGTCGTATTCGTCACGATCCTGTCGGGGGCTGCGCTAGGCCAGATGCTCGCGGGAGCAATCCGGCGAGCGGCCAGCGTCGGCAAGGCGCTGGATGCGGGCGGGGATGTGCCGGAAATGCGTTCGTATGTGAGAGAAGTCGATGATGTTCTCGCCACACTGACGCGCGCCGCCAGGCGAAGGCTGTCGCACGAACAGGAGCAGGCGATCCTGCTGAACGAGACAGCCCATCGGGCGAAGAACCAGATCGCGATAGCCTCGGCGCTTGTTCGACTGTCGGCGCGCTCCGCGCAGAATGTGGACCAGCTGCGCGACGATATCGTCGCCCGGCTTGCGGCGTTGGGCCAATCGATCGACATGATGTCGAAGACTTCGTCCGGCGCGGTGCAGCTGCGCGAACTGATCGGCGCGCAGCTCCAGCCTTTCGGCGCCGATCGCGAGCGGCTTCAGCTTGATGGTCCCGACCTTGGCGTGTCGCCAACAACCGCGCAGTCGCTTGGTCTGGTGATCTACGAGATGGCGACGAATGCCGCCAAGTATGGGGCGTGGTCGGCCCCCGAAGGGCGCGTGCATATCGCGTGGGAACGGCTCGACGATGGCGGCCTGATGTTGAGCTGGCTCGAAAGCGGCGGCCCGCCTCCCAAGGCGCAGGAACGGGCCGGCTTTGGCTCGTCCCTGATCGAGATGATGATCGAGCGAACGCTGGGTGGCAAGGCTACGCGCGTTTACACGCCCACCGGCCTTGAGGCGACGTTCAGGCTGAAGCCGGAAGGTCCACTCGGCTGATCAGTGAGCTTCCTTGGCCGCGGCGGCGTTCGCAACAGCCGGGCGTTTCAGCAGCGGCACCAGGACGAGCATCACCGCGAAGCAGATAGCCATGACCAGAAACAGGTTGTTGAACGTCATAACGGCCGCTTCGACTTCCATCCGGCGCGTGAGCTGGGCGATCGCTGTGGCGGCTGGATCGGCCACGCCTGCAGCGCGCAGGCCCGCTTCGGTCTGCATCAGCCAGTCCTGAACATCCGGCCGGGATGGATCGAGGCCGGCGGAAATTTCCTGATTGTGCATATTGGTATAGTTCAGCCGCATCGTGTTGAGCGCAGCCAGACCTACCGCCCCGCCAAGGTTGCGGCTGACGGTTATGAGGCCTGTCGCGTTGGGAAGCTTCATCGGCGGCAGGGTGCCGAGCGCCACGAAGTTCGATGGCACCATCGCCATGATGAGCCCGGCCCCGCGCAGGGCCTGCGGCCAGAAAAGTTCGTTGAACGAGGCATCCGGTGTCAGGAAGCTGTTCCAGTAAAGGCCGATCGCCGCGAGGCTCAGCCCGAACGCCATGACGAAGCGAGGGTCCACGCGCCGTATGATGGCGCCGGCCAGCGGGCCGCCGATGAACATCGCGACGCCGCCAACGCTCATGATCTGCCCGATCTGCAACGAGTTGTAGCCGCGCACGGTGCCGAGGAAGAGCGGGGTCAGATAGACCGAGCCGAACAGGCCGAACCCGACCACCACGGCCACCATCGATCCGACAGCGAAGTTGCGGTCCTTATAGACCATCAGATCCACAACAGGATTTTTCTGCCTGAAGGCGCGCCAGAAAAACACGATGCCGCCCAGCGAGCAGAGGAACATCCACATCACAAGTTGATCGTCCTCGAACCAGCCGGCGGCGGGGCCTTCCTCGAACACGTATTCGAACGCGCCAAGGAACAGCGCCATGGCGGCGAGGCCGATGATGTCGATGTTGCGGATCAGGCTTAGCTGCGTCGGCTGTTTCGGAATGAAGCGCCATACCAGCGAGGCGGATATGATGCCGGGCACGACGTTCACAAGGAACAGCCAGTGCCAGCTCAGGTTCTCGGTGATCCAGCCGCCCAGCGTGGGGCCGATAGAGGGGGCCAGCGTCGCCACCATGCCGATCGCCACCTGCTGCAGCATCGAACGATTAGGCCCGAACAGCGTGAACGCCGCCGCCATCGTGGTCGGGATCATCGCCGCGCCCAGAAAGCCCTGGATGCAGCGGAACACTACGAGGCTGTTGAGGTCCCACGCCAGCGCGCACATCACGCTCGACAGCGTGAAGCCAGCCGCCGAAAACACGAACAGCCGCCGCATCGATAGCGCGCGGTTCAGAAGGCCAGACAGCGGAATGCCGATGACTTCCGCGATCAGATAGCTGGTCTGGATCCACGCGACTTCCTCGGCCGACGCCGAAACGCCCGACTGGATCTGCTGGATCGACGAGGCGACGATCTGGATGTCCAGGATCGCCATGAACATGCCGATGACCATCGCGAAGAAGCCGATGTTCAACAGCATCGCTTCGCGCGTGCCCGGCTTGGGCGGCGTATAGGCGCCCGGTAGGGCGGTGGCCGCCACGGCGCTCATCGGCCTTACTCGCAGCTGGCTTTGGTGGAGACCGTAGCTGTGACCTGCATGCCCGTACGCAACAGGCCAGACGCCAGCGCTTCCTTGTCGAGCACAATCTTCACCGGAACGCGTTGCACGATCTTGGTGAAGTTACCCGTCGCCGTGTCCTGCGGAACGAGGCTGAACGTGCCGCCCGTGCTGGGCGACAGGCTCTGGATCTTGCCCGTCACATGCAGGCTGGGAAGGGCATCGACATGAACCTTCACGCACTGTCCCGTGCGCATCTCGCCGATCTGCGTTTCCTTGAAATTCGCGATCACCCACACATCGTCGGATGAGACGATCGACAGGGCGACTCGGCCGGGCGACAGGATCTGGCCTTCCACCACGTCCTTCTTGGTGACGACGCCATCCATCGGCGCGTGGATCTTGGTGCGGTCGAGCTCCAGTTGCGCGCCCACCACCTTGGCCTGCGCCGCTTCCACTTTCGCATCGGCGGAAAGCGCCGCGGCCTGCGCGCTCGAAAGCTGGCTGCGCTGCGCCGTGATCGAGGCGTCGGCTTGCGAGAGTTGCGCGTCCGCAGTGCGGCGAGCAGCTTCCGCCTGTTCAAGCCGCGCCTTGGGATACCAGCCCTTCTCGGCGAGTTCGGCCAGGCGCTTTTCGTCAGACGAAGACAGGTCAGCCGATGCGTCCGCCGTTTCACGCGCGGCGCGGGCTTCGGTCAGCGTGTCGCGCTGCACGGCGATGCGGGCGCGGGCCTGCGCGGCGTCGGCCTGCGCTTGCGCCAGCTCCGCCTTGGCGAAGGCCAGCCGCGTCTGGAATTCATCGTCCTCGAGTTCGATCAGCAGGTCGCCGCGTTTCACCACCTGGTTCTCGGCGACGTGGATGGTCTTCACATAGCCTTCGATCTTGGGCGTCACGCGCGCGATATCGGACCGCAGCTGCGCATTGTCGGTCGCAATGTTGAAACGGCCATTCAGCAGCCAGTCGCCGCCAAACCACAGCACCGCAGCGCCCGCGAGCGCCGCGACGCCGATCAGCACCTTCTTGCGAATGCCTGATTTGCCGCCGGCGGCGGCTTCTGCCGCAGGGGCCGCGGCCTCGGCCTTGGCTGTTCCGGGCGCGGGCGAGGGCGCGCTCGCTTCAGCTTTCACCGTTGTCAGGGCCATTTGTGCTGTCCTGTCCGGAACCATACATTAGGTAACTGCACGCGGCAGATTATGTAATTCCCGTTACGTTTCCGTTGAAATGTAACGACGCGGGGCTGAGTATCAAGACGGCCTGACAACGGGTATCGCTAATAAGATGTCGCAGCACGATTCCACTGAAGCTCCCTCTCCCGGCGCTCCCGAGCCTGAAGCCGGCCGCGCGGAGTTGCGCCGAGCAGCCTTCCTTGGGGCGGCGCGTGATGTGTTCCTCGAATTTGGCTACGAGCAGGCCAACATGGCCGAAATCGTTCGCCGTGCGGGTGGTTCGCTGTCCACGCTCTACGCCCAGTTCGGCGGCAAGAAGGGCCTGTTCGAGGCGATGATCGACAGCCGTGTGGATGAGCTGACGGAGCAGATGCAGGTCGAACTCGCCGCTCACGCGCCTCTGCGCGAAGGTCTTCAGCGGATAGGCGAGGCCTTCCTCATCCGCCAGACCCACCCGGAATCGCTCGACGTGATGCGGCTCATGGTGGCGCAGGCCAAGAAGTTTCCCGAGATCGCCGAGACATGGGCCAGGCGCGCGCCCGAAGCGGTGCGCAGGGCGCTCGCCACCTATCTGGAAGACCGTGTGAAAGCCGGCGAAATCCGGATCGAGAACTTCGATCTTGCGGCGTCAGTGTACTTCGACCTCGTCCGCTCCCGCATCCAGTTCCGCTCCCTTCTGCTGCCAAACTACCGGCCGACGGAGCAGGAAATCCGCGAGATCGTGGAGCGCGCGGTGAAAGTCTTCATCGGCGGCATCGAGGCGCTGTAGAGGCATTGAAGCGAAGCGGAAATGCACCGCTCGCTGGCGTAACGAGATGGTGCATCAAGATGCACCCTACGCAGCCCGCATGTAGCCCTCATCCTGAGCAGGCCCGAAGGGCCGTCCGTCGAAGGACGAGGGCGTGCTCAGCGACCCCAGTTTAACGCCCCTTGAAATCTCCCGGCCTGCGCTCGTTTACCGACTTCACGCCTTCCTTGAAATCGTCGGTCTTCATCAGCCATTGCTGTTCGCTGAACTCATGGTCCGTCGCCGCGCGCACAGCTGCCGCCAGATCGGCGCGCAGCGTCTTGCGGGTGGAGCGCATCGCAAGAGGCGCGTTCTCCGCCAGGCCCGCCGCCATATCCTGCGCCGCCTTCAACAGATGCTCCGGCGCGACCATCTGATCGACCAGCCCCATCCACATCGCCGCCTCGGCTTCATAGCGCGTGCCGGTCAGGAACATCCGCGCCGCATTATGCCTGCCCACCACGCGCGGCAGGGTGTGGGTGAGGCCGAACCCGGGATGAAACCCCAGCTTCACAAAATTAGCCGCGAACTTCGCCGCCGGCGACGCCACGCGGAAATCTGCCACCAGCGCAAGCCCCAGCCCCGCCCCAATCGCCGCGCCCTGCACAGCGGCGACAATCGGCAGCTCCGTCGAGAACAGCCGCACGGCCTGATCGTAAAGCGGATTGATCGATCGCTCCGGTATCGGCCCTTCGCTCGTGCGGTTGGCCAGATCGGCCCCCGAGCAGAAAACCTTCCCCGTCGTCGCCAGCACCACCGCCCGCGTGACGCCATCCTTGTCTAGCATCTCCAGCGCATCCGCCAGATCGCGCATCAGATCCACACTCACCGCATTGATCGGCGGCTTGTCGATCGTGACGGTGGCAACGAAGCCGTCGCGCGTGATGTGAATGTCGTTGATGCGGTCGGTCATGTATCGAGACCTTTTTTATAGATATCGAGATCGAGGATCAGTCCCCGATCTCCCAGCGATCTGAGCGTGGCCGGAGAAATAGAAAGGCCCTCGTTTTCAGTCCTAAGGAAAAGACCGCAGAAAACGTCGCCGCTATACGCTGCGGATAGCCGTTTCCATATAGTCAGGTCCGGAGTTGTTCCCGCAAGGAGTTCGGCGATCTGAGCGTCAAGGTTTCCCGGAAAGACGTCAGGCACATGAAGTCGCCAGCTTCCTCGTCGAAGCACCAGATCCGGGGAAGGCTTGGCCCTAGGAATTACCTGATCTTTGCGTTCGGCCGTGCTTGGCTCCTTGCCGAGCAATCTTGTAATCTCATCGGGATCCAGATCGGCTCCAAAGAATCTTAGCGATGCACGTGTTTCGCCGAGCGCACCCATTTACCGCTTCAACCCCAACAAATTCCGCGCCACCACCCACTTATGCACTTCGGTCGGCCCATCATAGATCCGCATCGTGCGCATCTGCGCCTGCATGAGAGCCAGCGGCAGTTCCTTCGTCATGCCCATGGCGCCGTACATCTGCATCGCGTGATCCAGCACTTCGTAAGACATCTCGGTCGCATACGCCTTCACGGCGGAAATCTCGGTGCGCACATCGGCGCCCTTGTCGAGCTTCCACGCCGTCTCATACGTCATCAGCGTCGCCGCCTTGATCTTCGTGTAGGCGTCCGCAATCCACCACTGGATTGCCTGCCGGTTGGCCAGCGGTTCGCCGAATACCACGCGCTGCGGCGCATACTCCAGCATCATGTCGAGCGCGCGCTGCGCCATGCCGATCGCCCAGCTCGCCATCTGCAGGCGCCGCGTGGAGAGCCGCACCTGCATCGGCGCAAAGCCCTGTCCCTCAACGCCGAGCAGGTTGGAGGCCGATACGCGGCAATTTTCCAGCGCCACTTCATACGTGAACTGCCCGCCGATCATCGGAATACGCCGCAGCACGTTGAACCCCGGCGTGCCCTTGTCGATCAGGAAAGCAGAAATGCCGCCCCGCGCGCCCTTCTGTTTGTCGGTCACGGCCATCAGGATGGTGAAATCGGCTTCCTGCGCGCGCGTGATCCATATCTTGCGGCCGTTGATCACCCACTCGTCGCCCTCGCGCATCGCACGCGTGAGCATCGCGGCGGGATCGGCCCCCGCGCCCGGCTCCGAAATGCCGATGGCCGAGACAGTTCCCTTCTGCACATAGGGCACGAGATAGCGCTCGCGCTGATCCTCGTTCACCGTCGCCATCAGCATGCGCAGGTTCGGCGAATCCGGCGGCAGGTGATACGGAACGCACGTCTTCCCCATCTCGATATTGACGCCGATCATCGCAACCGCCGGCAGATCCGCCCCGCCGACATCCTCCGGCGCATCAAGCCCCCACAGCCCCATGTCGCGCGAGCGCGCATCGATCCGGTCACGCTCTTCATGGGAAAGATAAGCGCCCTGTCCCTGCGCGTCGCGCTCCAGGACTTTTTGCTCAAGCGGGATCAGCATCTCGCGAACAAAGCGCTGCACGAGATCGCGCAGCATCCGATGATCTTCGCTGAGCTCGAAATCCATCCGCGTGTCTCCCGCCGGTCTAGCGCCGTTGGGAAGAGAATGGACTTGCGGCGAGTGGAAGGGAAGTGCGAGCCGACAACCCCGCTCGCCCGGGATGACAAGTATCGGTTACAACCCCAACCGATAAAACCTGTTCGCCGTCCCGAAGAACAGCTCGTGCTTCTCGTCCGCCGTCGCGCCCTTGGCGATCAGCTTCAGCGCGTTCCACAGCGTCGGGTAATCGCAGCTCACCTCGTCAACCGGGAAATTGCTCTCGAACATCGCGCGCTTCGGGCCAAACGCTTCGATGCAGGTTTCCACATAAGGCCCCCATTCCTTCGCCAGCTGCTCCGACGAAGCACGCGGCTCCGACAACATCGACGGGAAATTGCAGAACGGCATGGCAAGCCCGCCCAGCTTCATATGCACATTCGGGCTCTTCGCCAGCTCGCGGATGTTCTCGCGCCACACGCCGAACCGCTCCGGCAGCTTGCCCGCATAGCCGCTAAGCCCCAGCGGCGTGCCGACATGGTCGAGCACGATCGGCGTGCCGGGGAATTGCCGCGCAAGATCGATCACTTCCGGCAGTTGCGGCTCCAGCAGCCACGCATCGAACGACAGCCCGCGCTTGCCCAGTTCCGCAAATCCCTCCCGGAATTTCGTCTCCATCATCACGCCCGGTGCATGTCGGTTCAGCGGCCCCAGCACGCCCGGATCGGCATCATAAGATGTCGATCGCCGAATGCCCTTGAACCGCGCGCCACCCGCCGCCGCATGCGCATCCAGCACCCGGCCCACATCCGCGCCCAGCAACAGCTCCGCCGTGGAAACAATCCCCGCGCACGCCAGCGTCTTGCCATACAGCCCGCTCGCCGCCATTGCCGCAACGCCGTTGACGAACTCCGTCTCGCCCACCGGCTTCATCTCGTCCGGCCCGCCCGCGCGATACATCGACCGGCATTCGAGATAGACCGTCGCCACGATGTTGTGGCCCGAGCCGGTGTCTTCCAGCAGCTGGTCGAGCAGGTAGTGCCCCTTGCGATAGCTGATATGATCGAAGCCATGCACCGGCGGCGGGATGAGGTGCATCACCGGCCTGCGATCCCACAGATGATGATGCGGGTCGATGATCGGCAGATCGGGATCGATAATGGCTTCGGGCATGAACGGGTCTCTGGCTATTTCGCGACGGGCTTGAGCTTCGAGTTCGGCCGCGCGATGGCATACATCTCCCACGCGATCTTCTTCTCGAGGCCCTGCGGGTCATCGCCGATGCGATCGAGATTGAAGTGCGTGCCACCCGGAACCCAGGTGAACGTCGCCTTCGCGCCCAGCGTCTTCAGCTCCTGCTCCAGCAGCTCCGCTGCTTCGTTCAGGTGGAAGGTGTCGGTGTCGCCCATGATGATGTGGATCTTGCCATCCAGCACGGGCTTCAACGTCTTCCAGTCGCGGCGAATGATGTGGCTGATATCAAAGTGCTCGCGCCAGTAGGCGGCAACCTCGGGATCAACCTTGCCGGTAACGCGATCGAACAGCGGCTGCGGCCGCCCGTCCTTGCCGCGTGGCGAGAACACCCAGTCGAAACTGTCCATCTGCCCGCCATAGTCGCCGAACACGCGCTCCCGCTGCGCGTAGGTCTTCAGGCCGGTAAGTTCCTTCCCCGTGGCATCGCGCACCAGATACTGTGCCGATCCGTCCGGCCGCACATAGGCATTCGCCGCATGCCCGTAGATGTTCACGCCGGTGTAGGAGCGGAAATCAACCGGGTCCGGCGCGCGCGCCCACGTTCCGCCAAACACTTTCGGATAGCGCACCTGCTGCCACAGCGCATACCAGCCGCCCGATGAGTGGCCCGTGGTGAAACGTCCCGAAGGCTTCGCATCCATCCGGTATTGCTTCTCCAGCGCCGGGATCAGCTCCTCCGTCAGCGCCTTGCCCCACGGCCCATTGTTCACCGAGTCCGCGAACTCGTGCGTGCCCCAGGGCGATGAATGGTCGAGGTGAACGCGGATCATCGGCGGCGTTGCGCCCGATTTCATCAGCCCGAAGTGTGTCCGCTCCGCATTGATCAGCGTCGTGAACTTCGATCCGAACCCGTCAGCGCGATAGACAGTCGGATACTTGTCCTTCGACGTCTCATAGCCGGGCGGCAGCAAAACGATGCCGCACACGTGCATCTCGCGGCCCCAGAATGCGCTGAGCGACGGGCTGACGAAATCGATCAGCCGCAGGTTAGCATCCGCCTCGTTCGGCGACGCAGGCTTCGGAATGCGCTGGCCGTTGCACTCGAACAGGGCAGGCGCAGGCGCCGGCGGATTCGGCGACAGCACATTGCGCTCCGGCATCAGCGTCACATCAACCGGCTCAGCGCTCGGCAGCGTGATCTTCACCGGCATGGACGTGAAATCCGCGTCCGGATCGGTCCCCGAACTGTAGGCCATGTCGTGATCGGTATCGAGCCGCACCTGCACCCAGTATTCGCCCGGCTCGATGCGCGAGAAGGGGCGCGGGTCCGCCAGCGTATCGGCATCGAACCGCACAGCCTGTCCCGCCGAGATGAAAGCCACCTCCTGCGCCGCGATCCAGCTGTCGTCCGTCGCCTGAAGCGCACGCGGGCTCGCCTCTGTCGCCGCCACTGGAACCGTGCCGACGCGGTTCGCCACTACCAGCAACCGGCCAGACTTCGCATCAGTCCCCGGCGCCAGCATCACGTTGAACGTCTGCGGCGTGCTCTCCACGCGCGCCGGCATCGGCGCAGGCGTCTCCACCACTACCGGCGTCGGCGTTGTGGGAACGGGCGGGGGCGGGGTAACGCAGCTCGCCGCCAGCAGGCCCGCAAGGCCGATCAGTTTCACACGCATGGCTGCTCCCCGCGATCACGCAGGCGAGACAATCCGACAAATCGAAAGGAAGGGAAAGGCTTGCGCGAAACGCGCTACTTCAGACCCGTGCGGCGAAAGCCGCTACTTCAGCCCGTTGCGCTCACGATACCAGGCGACAAAAGCCTTCGCCCGTGCGCCAGCCTCCGCTTCAACATCGGCCCAGCCAAAGGCATAGCGCGCGGCAAACCCGCTCAGGCTCCACTCGGAATACTGCTCAACGTGATGAAGCTCGTGCGCCCACAGCGCCAGGCTTCCCACATAGCTTTCATCCTTGAACACCACCGTGTCGATCAGCGTCACCGCCGCCGCATTTCCGTTGCGGATCGCAAACCCAGCCACGCCGGACGGGCTGACGTCGCCGATCACATAGCGCACTTTGTCCAGCATCTCCGCCGGATAGAACGGGATCAGACCCTTCTTCACTTCTTCGGGAATCGGCTTGCTCGACGCGCGCAGGGTGTCGCGCGATCGCTGCAACGCGGCTGCCAGCGTTTCGGAAACGATGTTGGCGCTGTACTGCGCCTGCATGTTCATGAAGCCATGCGTGAAGTCGACCAGCATCCCATAGCCGCCGGTCGCCTCAGGCGGCCGCGTGCTGATCGCCGTCGCGCCAGCCGCGTTGGAGCCCGTCTGCGAACTGGCCGGCTGGCCAAGCGCGAGGGCTGCTGCAAGGGCAAGAAGGACAGGGCGGCTCATGATTCCCCGACTTGGCGCTGATCGAACCCGCAACACCTGACGGTTCGCCCATGAATGGGCCCTGAATGTGGCAGGCCGGAAAGGAGGCGCAAGGGGGCCGCGCAGCCTGGTTTTATCCCCCGTGGAAGAAATCATGAATCCGTTTCGCCAGCGCCTCGTTCACGCCCTCCACGGTCTGCAGGTCGGCCACGGTCGCGCGGCTGACGCCCTTGGCCGAGCCGAACTTGTGCAGCAACGCCTTCTTCCGTCGCACGCCCACGCCCGTGATCTCGTCCAGCGGGTTCTGCCCCACCAGCGCGGCTGACCGCTTGGCCCTGTGCGCCCCGATCGCCCACCGGTGCGCCTCGTCGCGCAGCCGCTGCAGGTAATAAAGGGCAGGGTCATTCGGCGGCAGCTGGAACGGCGCCCGCCCCGGCCTGAAGAACTGCTCCCGCCCTGCATTCCGATCCGGTCCCTTGGCGATGGCGACAAGGTTGAGATCGCCCGGTGCAAAGCCCACCGCTGCGACAGCCTCGCGCACGGCGCTCAGCTGGCCAAGCCCGCCGTCGATGAGCACCAGATCCGGCCACGCGTCTGGCCGTCGTCCGTTGACGCCAGCGAGCTGCACGCCTTCGGCAATGTTGGAGGGAGCCGGCACGGGCGGTGTTTCAACAGGCGCGCCGTCACTTGCCTCCACCACAGGCGGAGCGTTCAACTCCTCCCACTCCTTCTTCAGCCGTCCAAACCTGCGCGTCATCACTTCGCGCATCATCCCGTAGTCGTCGCCCGGCTCAAGTTCCTCATCCTTGATGTTGAACTTGCGATAGCTGTTCTTCTCGAAGCCCTCCGGCCCCGCCACAACCATGCCGCCCACCATGTTCGTGCCCATGATGTGGCTGTTGTCGTAAACCTCGATCCGCTTCGGCGGTTCGGGCAGGTCAAACACCTTCTGTACTGCCGCGAATATCTTGGCCTGGCTCTGCGTCTCCGCCAGCTTCCGGCCCAGCGCCTCGCGCGCGTTCAGCTGCGCCTGCTCGACGATGCCGCGCTTCTCGCCACGCTGCGGCGTACGTATCTCTACCTTGTGCTCGGCTTTCATCTCGAGCGCGTCCGTCATCAGTTCCGGCTCTTCGATCTCGGTGTTGAGCAGGATCAGCTTCGGCACAGGCTTGTCGTCATAGAACTGCGCAAGGAACGCCGTCAGCACCTGTTCCGACGTGTCGTCCCGATCATGCTTGGGATACCACACCGTCGCGCCCCAGTTCTGGCCCGCGCGGAAGAAGAACGCCTGCACGGCAGAAGCTCCCGCTTCGGAGTGGATCGCGAACACATCCGCCTCCACCAGTCCTTCCGGGTTCACGCTCTGGCTCTGGCGCACGGCAGACAGCGCGCGGATACGATCACGCAGCCGCGCCGCCCGCTCATAGTCCATGTTCTGCGCCGCGCGATCCATCTGTTCCGCCAACTGTTCCTGCAGCGTCTCCGCGTCGCCGTTCAGGAACCGCTCTGCCTCGCGCACCAGATCGCGATATTCGTCCAGCGGAATGATCCCCACGCACGGCGCCGAGCACCGCCCCATCTGGTGCAGCATGCAGGGCCGCGAGCGCGTGGCGTAGATATTGTCCGTGCATGTCCGCAGCAGGAACGCCTTCTGAAGCGTATCGAGCGTGTGGTCCACGGCTCCGGCGGACGCAAAGGGTCCGAAATACTGCCCCTTGATCCGCTTCGCCCCACGATGCTTCAGCGCCTGCGGCGCCTCATGGTCTTCGCGGATCAGAATGTGAGGGAAACTCTTGTCGTCGCGCAGGATGATATTGAAGCGCGGCTTCAGCTTCTTGATGAGGTTCGCTTCCAGCAGCAGCGCTTCCGTCTCGCTCGCCGTGACCACGAACTCCATCGTCCGCGTCAGCGAGATCATACGCGCGATACGCTGCGTCTGCCCGCCGATCTTTGCGTAGTTCGAAACCCGCGCCTTCAGGTTCCGCGCCTTGCCGACATACAGAAGCTCGCCCGTCTCGCCATACATGCGATAAACGCCCGGCTTGCCGGGCAGGCGGCTCACCTGGTCGCGGATCACATCCGGTCCGGCCACGCGCTTCTTCTTCGTTCCATCCGGCGCAAGCACGTCCACCCCGGAGGAAATCTCCTCGGGCTCCATTTCGATCTCTTCCGGCTCGATCTCGTCGGTCAGCTCCTCCTCGGCCTCTTCGTCAAAGGCTTCGGCGGGGTCTTCCGGCAGATCATCCGTCCCGAATTCGGGCTCTGGGGGATCGGGCGATTCCATGGGGCATAGGTAGGCCACCCCGGCCCAGTGTTCAAACGCCAGTGCAAGCCGATTGCCGCAGGCTATGCCCCATGCTCTGTCAGCATCGATATCGGGGAGAGACTGATGAAGCCGACCATTCTGGCGCTCGCGCTAGTGCTTGCCGCCTGCGGCGACCCAGCCCCCACCCCCGCCGCCGCGCCTCCAGCGCCCCCGCCGCCACCGGAATACGCCAGCACGTGGTACTCAGCCGGCAGCGATGCAAAGGGCGCTGTCTTCAACATTCACGCGACCGAGTACGGCTATGGCGGCTTCCTGCGCCGCAACGGCGATGATGCCGCCCATCCGATCCGCGTAATCCATTCCTCGGATGCAGAACTCGGCTTCGTCATCCCCGACATCAATTCAGCCTTCCGGGCGCAGAAAGACGGGCAGGGTGTCTGGACAGGCGAATGGACCGAAGGCGGCAAGAGCGAAGCCATGCCGCTGCAAGTGACAGATACCCCCGCCGACGGAACCGACACCTTCGTGAAACTCGCCGATGGCCGCTGGATGCAATATGCCTGCGCAGGCACTGGCTCGCCCGCCATCCTGCTCGACTACGGCGCTGGCTCTTCGCTGAACTCGTGGAAAGCTGTGTTCGACCCCCTGAGCCAGGTCTCGCAGACCTGCATGTTCGAACGCGCCGGCTTCGGCCTCAGCGACCCCGGTCCGCTGCCGCGCGATGCGAACACCGTCGTCGGCGACATCGAAGCCTTCCTGCAGGCTGCGAAAATCCAGATCCCCATCGTCCTCGTCGGCCACTCGCTCGCCAGCTACCACGTCCGCCAGTTCGCCAACCTGCATCGCGACCAGACCGCAGGCCTCGTCCTGGTCGATCCCTCGGGCGACGGGCAAGACGCACGCTTTATCGCGGCAATCCCCGATATCACGAAGCTCCTGTCCGACCAGTCGGTCACGCCGGAACAGGTGAAGACATGCTCAGCCGGCCTGCGCAGCCTCGTGCATTCCATCGCCACGTCTCAGACCCCCGACGATATAGATCCGATCTTTGCCAAATGCGGCGGCAAGGATCCTGATCGCGTCGAAGCCGTGCTGTCTGAAATTGCATCGATGGAGGTCGTCAGCACCGGCGAAATTAAGGCCGCCGCCAAACCCTATGGCGACCTGCCGCTCATCGTCCTCACCCGCGGCGACTACGAGAAGGACATGCCGCCCGGATTCACGCCTGAAGCCACCGCCAAGCTGAAAGATGTCTGGACCACCATGCACGCCGAAATGACGGCGCAATCCCGCATCGGCCAGAACCGCACCATCGAAGGCGCCGGCCACGGCATCCAGCGCGACAAGCCGCAAGCGGTCATCGATGCGGTGACGGAAGTCGTCGCAAAGGCTCGCACGGGAATGGCGAAGCAGTAGGCGAGAAAAAGCCGGACCAGCAGAACTGGTCCGGCCCTTTCAATTATCAAAAAGCCACAAGCTATTCGTCCGACAGATCGCCGAACGTCGGCTTCCTGATCTGCTGCGGAATGCCTTCGGCCTCAAACCGGCGCGCGCCGGCCAGAATGCCGTGCAGGCCGTAATTGCCTTCATGGCAGGCATATTCGAACGGCGGCTTGTCGTTCGCGTTGAGCGACATCTCGCCCTTCCACGGTTGGGTGAACATGGTCGGATCATCGACCGTGAACTCATAGAAGATCTGCTTGTCGTCCCAGCGCGTGAAGCGCTCCGTCACCTTGCCCGCCGAGCTTCCATAGGTGTTCTGCTTGGGGTTGAGGTTGACGGTCTCAACCACCAGCGTGTTGCCTTCATACCAGCCAATGCTGTCGCCCGACCATTTCTCCAGCACGTTGGGCTCATGCTTCGCCTCGGCCTTGCTCTTCACGATCGGAATAACGCGGGCGTCGTGGATCATCTCCGCGAGGATCATCACGTGCGTCGGCGATTGCACGATCTGATAGTTGTTGTTGTACAGGCCGTTCGCCAGCACGGGCCCTGCGCCGTTGGTGAAGCCGCGCAGGCAGCGCTCAGCCGCCGGGCGCGTTTCGTACGACGTATAGTCGTTGCCGAAATTGCGGCTCGCTGCGTAGTCGCGCCGGAAGGGCACCATGCCGTTCGGCGGATCGACGACCCACGACGTCCGGATCTCGCCCTTCACACGGCCGAACATCTCGCCGACTTCAAACCAGTACTGGTTATAGCCGCGGCTCGGGTTGGCGTCCGCCAGCAGCTTCTTCGATCCCTCCTCGGAAACGTCCGACACGCCGGCTTCGTCAGCGGCCACTTTCTCATAGACGTTGTGCTTCAGGAGTTCCTGTTCCTCCGCCGGGGTCACAGTCAGCTTCGTGGCCTTCGGTGGACGGCTCATCTGCGTATAGGACTGGTTGGTCCAGAAGCCGCTGAGTTGCGGCACGCCCCACGTCGTCCGGGGCGTCGCATATCCTGGCGCCTGGGCCAGCGCCGCCGGCGCACAACTCATGGCGAGTACAAGGGCGAGTGTTACATGTTTCATGACGGGCTCCTCCTCCGCGTTTCTCGTGATCCATTCGCGCCGCAGCAACGATGGATTCTTTTGCCGAGCGAACGCCTCGCCAAAGGCCAGCGCAAGAGGAGCCTGACGGTGGACGATCAGTTTTTCGTGCGAATTAGATGAGCGGCCCGCCCAGAGCCGTGGGCAGACGCCGTCTAGCTGTGCCGATCGGTGCTAGGCCGGAACGGCTGCGTCCTTCGACCCACACCGGCGCAGCACTTCGGCATACCCCTTCGTGATCCGCATCCGCTCGCGATAGCCCTTGCCGAGCAGCAGCTTGTGCGCCTTCTCCAGATTGTAGCACGGCACATACATGAAGCAGTGGTGCTCACAGTGATAATGCACCCAGAACGGCGCAATGAAGAGCCGCTCCAGCGGATTGGCGATCGTCGTCCGCGCGTGCGTGAACGGGTCTTCCTGCGTGTTGACCATCGCATGCTCCGCCATCGAGCGCAGCCGCGTCACCAGCGGGAACCACGTCGCCATCGGCACAATCCATAGCGCCGGCCACGCCCACCAGTATCCCAGCGCACTCGTCGCCACGATGATGACGCCGTTCGTGATCCAGAACCGCACGCCCGGATTATCCGGCACGCGCGGCGGCTTGCGCGTCTTGCCCTTCAGCCGCTCGATGAACGGTGCGATCCGCTGCTTGAAGAAAGTCTGCCCCGTCAGGTCGCGCACGAACTTCCGCGCAATCGATCCGCGCGTCACGGGGAAGGGCTTCGACAGACCGATATCAGGGTCTTCCGGCTGTTCCGTGTATTTGTGGTGCGTCAGGTGATATGGCCGATACCGCTTCAGGCTCCCGCCCAGCGGCCCGCCGCACAGCCACTCCGCCATCCAGTCATTCAGCTTCGCGTTCGGATGCAGCGTCCCGTGCGCCGCCTCATGCTCAAGGATCGCCAGCCCCAGCTGCCGCGTCCCGATCAGCATCACCGCCAGCACATAGGTCAGCGGATTGGGAAAGTAGATGAACAGCGCGCCCGCGCCGATGATGACAGCCCACGCAAACACCACCAGCCCCGGTCCCATCCAGATGGACTGTGCTGAAACCCGCGCCCACTCCTCGGGCGTGAAGATGGTTTTCGGATCAACGCGTGTGACTGAGGGCATGGGGCAATTGTAACAGATGCGTGCGCAAAATGCAGGAGCCCCAAAGTCGCGCTCTGCAGGTTAAAATTTGACGTAGCGGCAGCCCGCTCAAGGGGTGGCGCGAAGCCACGCCCGCTATAGGGTAATCGCCGGGGAAAGTGCTTCCGGGAGAAACCACGCGATGAAATCGATCACCCTCTTGCTGGCCAGCGCCGCCGCGCTCGCTCTCGCCGCGTGCGAGCAGAAAGCGCCCGAACCGCCGCCCGCCGAACTCGGGCCGGACACGGCCGAAGCCACGATCCCCACCATCACGCCGCTGCCGGAGCAGGGCGATGGCGGCGTCGCCGATTTCTACAATCTCGCCGGCCCCGCACCTGCCAAACCCGGCACGCTGATCCGCACCGAGGCGCAACCCGAAGGCACAAGCCTCGCCGAAGCTTCGCAGGCGATGCGCATCCTCTACTCCTCCACCGATGGTCTTGATGGCAAGACGCCGGTCGCCGTGTCGGGGTCGCTCTTCCTCCCAAAGGGTGAGGCGCCCGCCGACGGCTTTCCGCTGATCGCGTGGGCGCATGGCACGGTCGGCATCGCGGATGTCTGCGCGCCGTCCAACAATCCGCGCTCCGAGCGCGACACGAAGTATCTCAACCACTGGCTGTCCCAGGGCTACGCCGTCGTCGCCTCGGACTATCAGGGCCTCGGCGCGCCCGGCGGTCACCCCTATCTCGCCACGCGCCCCGCCTCTTACTCGGTGCTCGACTCGATCCGCGCCGTGCAGGGTGATCCCAACCTGAAGCTCTCCAAGTCCGTCGTCCTCGTCGGTCAGAGCCAGGGCGGCGGCGCTGCTTTCGCAACAGCGGGCGAAGCCGTCACCTACGCGCCCGACCTCGACATCCGCGGCACGGTCGCCACCGGCACGCCGTACTTCACCAACGACAGCGCGCCCGTCGTCCGCGATCCCAAGGCGGTCAGCCCCGTCTTCGGCTACACGATCTACATCATGTATCTCGCCGAGCAGGCCGATCCCTCGTTCAAGATCGCCGACTATGCGAACGAGACGGCCGCGCCCCTGATCGACAGCACGCGCACGCAATGCTTCGGCGCGACAGCGAAGCTGATCATGTCCGACAAGTTCAGCCCCGCCACCGCCTTCACGAAAGACCCGACATCCGCCATCGCGAAATACTATCCGCTGATGGCGTACTCCACGCTCAAGGTGAAAGGCCCCGTCTTCCTCGGCACAGGCGGCCAGGACAAGGACGTGCCTCCTCCGGGTCAGGAGCGTCTCTTCACCGACGCCTGCAAGGCCGGCTCAGTCATCGAGCACAAGGTCTATGCCGACCTCGATCACTCCGGCACGGTCAACGGCTCTCTCGCTGACTCCACCCCCTTCGTGAAGAAGGCTTTCGCAGGCGAGGCGATCACCGGCAACTGCAAGACGCCCGCCTGATCGACGTAACTCTCCAGCGCGACCCACACCCACCGCGCGTCGTTATACCCCCGGCTTCTTGCCTCCCTCAGTGCGAAGCACTGGGGGAGGTGGATCGCCGCGCAGCGGCGAGACTGAGGGGGCAAGCCACACCCACCGCCTGTCATCCCGGAAGCGCGCAGCGCTATCCGGGACCCATTGCACCAGCACGACACTCTCTCAATGGATCCCGGCTCTCCGCTCCGCTGCGGCCGGGATGACAAGCTCTGGTGATGCGAAATTGGGGGATAGAGCGATATCGAATTCGTAGGACGGCGAAAAACCTTCGCCCACGAACTCAACGCTCTAGCCGACAAAGATGGGGGATAGCGCCCTCCAGATTCAACCGGGCTCGTTGCGAGGGTTATAGTCACCCCGCACTGACATGAGGGAGGTCCAGGAGACGTCCGAAACCCTGGATGTCGGTGCGTCGGTCGCGTGGCCGTCGACGTGTTGGGCTCCGGGGTGGATGTCCCTTCAAGGAAGCTGGCGGGACT
>Ga0116177_10000985_pt1 | contig 21048 bp, 12 predicted proteins | sample AD_STIC10_MetaG_FD_89750 | JGI IMG/M metagenome (GOLD analysis project Ga0116177, IMG submission 89750) | Active sludge microbial communities of municipal wastewater-treating anaerobic digesters from USA - AD_STIC10_MetaG | ecosystem: Engineered > Bioreactor > Anaerobic > Digestate | place: USA... | reverse complement strand
TCGAGCACGCGGCCAAGGGCCTGATGAACGCCTACGAGAACGTGCAGGCGTCGGAGTCCCGGATCCGCGACACGGACATGGCGGAGCAGATGTCGTCCTACGTGCGCTACCAGATCCTGACGCGGGCAGCCACCTCGATGCTCGCCCAGGCGAACGCGAAGTCGCAGACCGTTCTCGAGTTGCTGAAGTAGCCGCGAGCCAGCATTGCAGACCCATTCAAAGCCGTCCCCCAGAGGACGGCTTTTTTATTGTCATTGATATGGGCATCCTCTTTGGCAGAGTGGGGTTTAAACCCCGCCCTTCCGGATTAATTAAAGTAATTGACATTTTATCCGTATCAACAATCCTTTTTATTAATTCATATACCCATTCTATCCTGGTCAAAGAGGATCCGCATGCAACATTCCGGATTTTTCCGCTTCATAAAGCTATCATCCGCGAGATCAGAAGCCCGGATTTCTGTTTTTACCCTGATTCTTATTGCGATACTGTCTGCCACCTCATGCTTCGATGATTCCTCCGATAAAAAATCAGCGACATCCGCACCCCTCCTCATGTCCATCCTGGGCGCCGGCGCGCCTGAAAGCCCGGAGGTACCGGACAGGCCCGACATAATCGATTCCCCGGGCGGCTCCATAACCGTGTCCTTCAATGTTCCGTCCATGAAAAACGCGCGGGTCTACGGATTTGTCTTCGATGACCGGGGCGCCTTCAGGGGCGAGGTCGGTTATAACGAAACCAAAAATCTTGTCAACGGCAGAAAGACCCTGGTTGTCCATCATGCCAGGAGCAGTTATTCCAGCATCACCACCGGCGGAGACACCATCTTCCCCGACGGCATTTACACCATACATGGAAAATTCGATCTCCGCTCTGACGGATTTGACAGCGACCAGGGGGACAGGGGCTTCAGGGTGACTTTCGCCGTGAATGGCGACACGACCATAGCCATCGGGGATGATGATGTGATACATCCGTGCTATGAATTACTGACATCCTCCAACAGGCCTGACCTGAAATTCGCCACGGTCTATGCCTACATGTATTTCCCCGGCGGCGATCCCCTTCGCTACTTCGCCTACCGCTATGACGGCGCCGCGACCTACGTGAAGCTGAACCAGAACGGCAGCGATATCGGCAATACCATGAGCGAAGACCTCAACGCGGGAGTGTATGACGTCCTGATAATAGCCGACATGGATGACAGCATCAATGATCCCCTTGCCCCGGCCCTGACCAACGGCGACAGGTACATCGTGGTGAAGGGCATGGTCATCGACGGGGCGGACCCCATTGACATATCCGATTATGTCTTCAAGACATACATAGCCGATATACTTCCCGCCCCGCGGGTGCATCTCCAGGCAGCCCTCAATGCCGTTACCCTGACCATCACGAACATGGCAGGGGCGGCTTCGTACAATGTGTACGGCAGGTCAGCTGAAGGATACTCGCTGCTGGGCACCATAGTCAGGGACGAGAGCGGCGATTACACGTACTATAACGATTTCGGCCCGGATAATGAATTTGACGCCTACGGCCTCCCGGCGAACACGACCCTGTCGTACCGGGTCGCCGCGGTGAAGAGCAATGGCGCCGAAGGCGAACCGAGCCAGTGGCTCTCGGTAAAAACCGGCGGCGTTCAAAAACCTGAAATATACGGGAACAAGGTTATAAGCTCCACCCGGCTGGACCTGCTTGTCGGGGTTCCCCGGTATTGCCGCGAGATCGAAATAATAGCGCTGTCAAGCTCCTGCAGCGGTCCCCAGCTGATGAAGTATACCTTCCCCATAGGCGAAGACCAGCGCGACAGGGAATCGTATTTCCCCCTTGCGGACTTCCCCCTGTCCGAGGGCATAACCTATGCTTTTACCGTCCGCGGCAAAGACCTCCATGACGACTGGAGTGAGCCGTCTTCCTGCTACCTCTTCCCCTATTGATAAAAAACAAAAAAGGCGTTGTCGACAGACAGCGCCTTCGTGTTTCACCGCTAATTGCGATCACTTCCGGACGGCTTTTTTCAATTTATCGTATCCATGCATATCGTAGGCCTTGAGCATCTTGTAGATTTCCCACAACGAGTAGAAAAGGGTAAGCAGCAGGGGCCCCACGAACACCCCAGGCAGGCCGAAGGCCTGGATGCTTCCCAGGAGCAGAAAAAAGAAAACGATGGGATGAAAATTGAGCTTTTTGCCGAATACTTTCGGTTTTACCACGTTTTCCAGCAGGAGGTACCATGCCAAGCACCAGACCCCGAGGAACAGTGCCATGAGATACGAGCCGGTGGCCAGGAGGTATATGACCGCCGGCACCCACACCAGAGAGGTGCCTATGACCGGGATGAGGGAGAGTATGGCCGCGAGGCTCCCTCCCAGGAAAGCCAGGGGTATCCCGGTAATAAAAAGACCGATGCCCACCAGCAATCCCTGGCATATCATGATAAGAAGGTTTCCCGTCAGGAGGACCCGTATGACTTCCTTCAGGCGGCCGATGACTTTTTCCTCAAGATCGGGCGGAAAAGGCATGTTCCTGTAAAAGAGCGTACGCAGGGTACCCCCGTCCTTGAACATGAAAAAAAGGATAAGAAGCAGAAAGAAAAAATTTATCAGCAGGCCCAGCGGGTAGGCTATCATCGCCTGCACGCTGGACAGCAGCATGCCCGATATGTTCTGAACGAAATCCGTCGCCTTTGCGGTAATGTCCGACTTGTCGATATTCAGGTAAGCAAGGATGTCCTGCACCACCCGGCTGCCGTAGATGTCGTCAATGGTGCCGGCCTTGATCGCCTTCTGCACCACGTCATAGAGCTGGAACACCTGGTCAATGACCGCAACGACGATAAAAAACAGCGGCACCATGACCAGGAGGACAAGGAACAGTATCATGATGGCGGAGCTCAAGCCCTCCTTCTTTACGCGGGACAGGATGATATTGTAGAGCGGCTGCAGAGCCATGTACAGGAGCATGGCAAACAGAAAGGGCCAGAAGAAATACCTGAAGATGAAAACAAGGCCCCCGATGACGGCTCCGAAGAGGATGAAAAAAAGGATCTTCATCGTTTTATCGTGCTGCAGCTCGAAGTAGGAGTCCCTTTTTACCATATGGCCTGCCGGTGAAATAACGGGCATCTTCTTATACCAAGAAGAGGCCCGGTGGTAATTGCCGTTCCGCGTTCAATCAAGTCAGAGATGAACACCGCACAACATGTTTTACTTAGTCAGATAGTGAGACAGATCAGTCGCGATCCTGTTGATTGCGTGGTCAAGATACGTGTCATCGGCTATTTTCTTGCGAAATTCGTCGATCTTGTCCGCATCAAGCTCCCTGTTGTCCTGTTTAATCTCACGATCCTCCTTTTTCATGAGATCGACCATAAAAACCTCCCGGGATACCCGTTCCTCCGTGAATCGGGTTTTGCCCAGTTATTAATCGACATGTTTTTCCCGGGACATTAGCTTTTTTTCAATGGCAGGTTAAGTTTTTTGGATAGGTGAAATGCCGGTTCTTTATTCCGGGAAGCGCAGAAAGGATTAGAATTGTTATCTCCCGGATATGCATTAATCTTCGGATTAATAGAATAAATAATAAAATTTTAAGGTACATAATCCATTCTGGCATGAATTTTTCTGAAAAAAAAATAAATACCCCTCCCCCTGAAACGAGCAACCTCACCCCCTCACTCTTCCTCTCCCATGGGGAGAGGGTGGTGCTTTGCTAATTATTTTTCCTGGAGCCCTCTCCCTGCGGGAGGCGGGGTGAGGTTTGCAGGGACTGGCGAGGTTCATTGCCAAATTTAAATTTGGTAATGAAAAGCGTAAGTAATTGACAAAAGCCCTGAATTTTTTGTATATTATACCATTACAGCGGGATCAGGCAGCTGCCATGTTCGACATAAAAGAATATTTTGATTATGACAATAGGGTACGGGATGTCCGGCGTGACATCGTGGATATCGATGATGATATCGCCTATGACATCAACACACTTCTCTCGGGTCGTTTCGACAGCCTCTACAGGCGCGACAGGTACAAGCACAACGACTCGGTGATAGAGATTATTTACCCGGGCCTGCAGTTTCCCGGCAACAACAACTTCATCCTGAACCCTGACCGGGTCAGGTACCTCCTCTCATTCTATCCGAATAAAAGCGATTTTCGCAATATCGATAAAATAGTGATCCGGCCACGCTTTATTGAGGTCGGCAACATAGAGCTGGTCTCCCTCTACCTCAGGCGTAAAAAGATACTGGTGCTCTACCTCTTTCACCCCCACTTCTACCGGATGCGGTATCCGCGGCTTGATGACCAGGAGCGGGCCGGCGACCACAATAATGAAGACGTGCTGAATGACCGTCTCACGGACAACACGATCGTGAAAGACGATTCCGAGGAGGTGTATGTCCATCCCCTCTGGTACCTTCTCTCCATTGTCAGCCATGAAAACGACGACAGGATAGACAAGTTCTTCATCAAGAAGGACGCCCTGAACGACCGCATCTACGAGATCATGAATGACATCTCCCTCTACTATTCACGCCATGGATACTGACAGGCATGATAGATTACCACACGCACACCACCCGCTGCGGCCACGCCTACGGCACCGTTGAGGAATATATCGAGTCCGACCTGTCGCATAACATCCGCGAGATCGGCTTCTCGGACCACGCACCCATGCCGGAGGCGGAACGGGAAGGGTACACCATGTCCGCCGGGGAGGTGGAAGCCTATATCGCGTCACTGGAGGAGCACCGCAGCCGGTACGAAGGCAGGATCAGCGTCAGGATCGGCTTTGAGGTTGATTACCCCCTTCTCGGGAGTTTCGCCGACGGCTACTTTACCGATCCCCGCATCGACTACCTGATCGGCTCATGCCACTTCATCGACGGGTGGGCCTTTGACCACCCGGATTTCATCGAAGAATACGGTCGACGCGATATCGACGACATCTTCGGGCGTTATTTCTCCATCCTGGAGGCCATGGCCGATTCAAGGCTCTTCGACGTGGTGGGGCACTTCGAGCTGGTGAAAAAATTCGGGTTCCGCCCCGCGAGGGACCACCGTCCCGCCATAGAAAAAATAGCGAAGCTCCTCGCCGCTGCCGGCACCGCCGTCGAGGTCAACACCGCCGGCATGGCCCACACGGCCAGAGAAATGTACCCGGCTGACGACATCCTCAGGATATTGTTTGACTGCAATGTCCCGGTCACCCTGGGCTCCGACGCCCACCGGCCGGAACAGGTGGGGCGCTTTTTCCCGGAAGCGGTGGAAAAACTCGCCGGGGCCGGGTACCGCGCCATCTCCGGCTTTTCCAAACGGAAACGGTATGACATCACCCTGTAACAGCGGGCACTGCCATTCCGGTACGCCGGCCCTGGAGCCTGCCCGGTGACAGCCCTTGAAAAAACAAGCGCCGGCGAATACCGTCTTATCACGCCCTTCAGCGGCCTCGCCATCGGCGTGATCGGGAAAACGGCGAACCCCGTCGACTACAGCGCTGATTCCGCCGCCATCCGCGCCGCTGAAAAGGAACTTCTGGGAAAAGCAACCGGCCTTGAAGCGCGAAACATCGTGGCACTGAACCAGCTCCACGGCGATTCCATCATCATGATTCATGATAAACCGGAGGAGGACTCCCTCATCTTCGGGGAAGCGGACGGCCTCATGACCGCGGTGGGCGGCATATGCCTGGTCATCCGCACCGCCGATTGCGTCCCGGTCTTCGCCTATGACCGGAAGCGCCGCGTTCTGGGTGCCGTCCATTCGGGCTGGCGGGGCACGCGGCTGGCCATCGCGGGTAAGATGGCGCGCCTGATGAAGGAGCGGTACGGCTCGTCACCGGAGGATGTACATGCCTGGATCCTTCCTTCCATCGGTCCCGGGTCATACACGGTCGGCAGGGACGTCGCGGACCTGTTTCCCCGCGACATCACCGAACAAAACGGCCTTATCTACCTCGACCTCTGGCAAAACATAGAGCGCTCTCTTGTCGACGAGGGGATTCCGCGGGATAACATCTTCAACGCCGGGATGTGCACCCTGAAAATGAAAGACGAATTTTTTTCCTACCGGGCCGGGGACGGGGGGAGGAACCTCAATTTCGGATTTCTGTCCTGACCGGCGCGGGACCGCGTCATTTCCGGCCGACCTTCTTCTCGATCATCCGGCAGATGACCTCCATGTCGAGGACCGGTTTGTGAATGATCGATTCGAGATCGATGCCCATGGCGACAAGGTCTTCCGACGGCATGTAATCGATCGAGCCGGTGTGAATGAAACACTTGATCCCGGGCTGGAGCGATATTGCTTTCGCCACCACCTCGTTGCCGTCCATGTCCGGGAGGCGCAGGTCGACGATGGCGGCGTCAAAGGTTTCCTTTGACATGATGGCAAAGCCCTCCCGGGCCGATTCCGCGGTCTCCACGACAAACCCGTGGTCTTCAAGGAACCCCTTCAGCATCCTGGTTATCATTTTTTCGTCATCGATGATCAGTACCCGTATCGCGCTCATGGCTGCCTCACAAGGGGAAGATTGATGGTAAATACAGCGCCTTTGCCCGGACTCGAAGAGACATCTATGGTCCCGTTATGCGTTTTTGTGATGATGTAATACGAAACGGATAGGCCGAGCCCTGTGCCCATGCCGACGCCCTTGGTGGTATAGAAGGGTTCAAAGATATGCCGCTGGATCTTGGGATCGATGCCGGGTCCGTTGTCGGATATCGCTATGACGGCATGGTGGCCCTCTTTCCGTGTCTCAATTGTTATGGTCGGCTGGAAGCCTTTTTCCTTCACGGCCGCCATGGCCTGCGAAGAATTTTTGAGAAGGTTCAGGACGACCTGCTCGATGCCGGTTTCCGAGCAGGGAACCAAGCCAAGTTCCGCGTCGTAATTCCTGACGATACGCACCTTCTTGAAATCATATTTCTTTTTCAGGTCATAATCGTTGGAGGCGATCTCAACCGTCTTGTCGATGAGCTGGTTGATGTCCACCGGGGCAATAACCGATTCGCTCCGCCTGCTGAACTGGAGCATGTTCGAGACTATCTTGGCGGCGCGCTGGCCCGCGTCCTGGATACCGTGCAGGTAATCCATGATTTCCCGCTCGGCAAGATAGGCCAGTACCGAGTCAAGGCTGGTCCCGAGCCGCTCGGCCTCTTTACGGTTTTTCTCAATTGCCGGGGATAGCCTGTTAAGGGCCGCCTGTATCCCCTGGAGGATGATGCCCAGCGGGTTGTTTATCTCATGGGCCATGCCCGCCGCGAGGCCGCCCAGGGACGTCATCTTCTCGGTCTGGATCATCATCTCCTGGTGTATCTTTTTATCCGTCATGTCATTTATCATGACGACCGCCATGTCCTCCATAGGCATGAGCCTGAAGTCGACATGACGGAACGTGCCGTCCTTGCACCGGACATCCACCTCCTCCGACTGCAGCGCCTTTCTCCGCGCCACGGCAATCTCGACGGCCTTTTCCCAGGCCTCGCTGGTTTTTTTCCGGTACGCGGGATCCGGATACGCGGCCACGTTCCACGCGTCCATGTCGGGAACGTCCTCCAGGGTGTATCCCAGCGTATGAATGAGGGTCTTGTTGAAATAAGTGAACCGGTTGGCGGTATTGTCCAGGAGGGCGATGGGAACCGGTGAATTATCGATCATTTTTCTGAACTGTTCCTCGCTCTTCCTCAGGGCTTCCTGCGTTTCAAGGCGGATGATGACATCCCCCATCTGGGCCCCGATGCTCTCCAGGACATTGCGCGCCGCCGGGGAAATGTCGTCACGGGTGTGGGAAGAGACATTCATGTCGGCTACCACCTTTCCCTTGTGGACGATGGGGATTGCGGCCATTACTTTAAGATTCTCCTTTATCACGACATCATGGAATGCGCCGGTGAAATCCCCGAATTTCGGGTATATCGGTTTCCCCTCAATGGCCAGACGGTATGGCTCGGTATCGGGACCATAATAGGAGACTTTGCTTACGAACGAACTGCTGAGTCCCCTGTGGCAAACCAGTTTCAGTCCACCCGTTCCATGGTCCTTGAGGTATACTCCGCCGGAATCCATCTTCGTCCCCTTGATCGCGGTTTCCAGGCAGAGGGCAAGCGCCTCGTCAAGGCTTGACGTGGCGCTCAGGCCCTGGGCCAGGTCCCGCTGGAGCAGGAGCAGTTCCTCGGCGTATTTGCGCAGCGTGATGTCCCGGGAAACGCCCAGCACGCTGTAGGGCCTGCCGGCTTCATCGTAAAGGAACTTCATCGTGCTTTCTATCCACCGCAGGGACCCGTCCTTGTGGTACTCTTCAAGCACGAAGGTCTTCGTCCTGTTCCTGTCGGCACCGGGCCTTCTGGCAAGATCCAATTCCTCCTTGAGGGCCTGCTCCACCACCGCCAGGGATTGAGGCGGCAGCAGGTCCTTGATATTAAGGCTGCGTATTTCTGGTTCGGTATACCCGAGGATCTTGGTCCCGTAGGAGCTCATGTACACGAACTTCATGGTCGCCAGGTCAGCGACCCAGAGGTTCTCCGGGGTGTTCTCCATCAGGAGGCGGTACTTTTCCTCCCGTTCGGCCAGGGCGAGCTCCATCCGCTTCCGCCGGGTGATGTCCCGCGCCAGCCCGAGGATCTGCCGGGGCGCCCCCGCCTCGTCCCTGATGAAGCGCGCCGTAATCTCTATCCACAGGGCGGATCCGTTTTTATGCACCAATTCAGCCTCAAAGGTCCGGGACCGCCGCGGATCAATATCTTTGGTCCCCTCCAGGGCCACCTCTTCCGCCAGGATCTTCATTGCCGCATCCACTGATCCCGGCGTCAAAATCTGATCGATAGTTTTACCGAGAAGCTCATCAGGGGAATAACCGGTCAATTCTTCGCTCGAATAATTGGTGTACACGAACCTCCGGGTTGGGATGTCCATTGTCCAGATCATGTCTGACACGCTTTCCGCGAGGAGCCGGTACTTTTCCTCGCTCTCCGCAAGGGCCTGGCTGGCGCGCCTGCGATCGGTGATATCGCGGGATATGCCGAGGATGCTGACGGGCCTGCCCGATGCGTCGCGCAGAAACCGCATGGTCATCTCGGTCCATACGATGGAGCCGTTCTTGTGTATCTGTTCCAGCTGCAGGGTCTTCGAGCGGTCAGGGTCAACGCCGGGCTGGCCGTCCCGGGCAAGCTCTTCATTGAGGACCTTCCCGACTATTTCAAGGGACCGCGGCGTGACTATGTCGGTTATTTTGTTTTTGCGGGATTCCTCCTCGTTATAGCCCAGGATGTTGATGCTGGAGGGGCTGTTGTAGACAAAGGTCATGGTCTGCAGGTCGAGAACCCAGACGCTGTCGGACAGATTGTCCATGAGAAGACGGTATTTCTCCTCATTTTCCCGCAGGGCCTTTTCGGCCTGCTTGCGGTCGGTTATATCCATGGCGGCAAACACGATTCCCGAGTCGAGCTTTCCTTTTTTGAAGGGCACCGTGTTGAGGTGGACGTCAATGGCGCTGCCGTCCTTTCGTGTCGCCTTAATTTCAAACGATGCCCACCCTTTTTCGAGGATCTGCCTGGACATCTCCATAACGGCGCTTTTATATTCCTCTTCCGTTGCATAAAACATCCTCAGGCTCTTGCCGGCTATCTCATCCCCGGCATACCCGAACATCTCGCCGTAGGTATCATTAGCCCATACCACGAGGCGGTTTTCGATAAAGCCGAGACCCACCGGCGCGACCCGGACAATGTTGCGAAGCATTTCCTCCTGCCGCAGCAGGTTTTCCCGTGCCTCCACCAGCTCCCGGTTCTGCTGTTCGAACTCCTCATTGACGGACTCAAGTTCCTCGATGGTCGCCTGGAGTTCCTCGTTGGCGGCGATGAGCTCCTCGTTGGTGCGCTGCGCCTGGTCCTCGGCCAGCTTCTGAGCCGTAATATCGCTCAGTATTATCTTTACTCCGCTGAAACGGCCGCCTACGTAGGTGGGGCGGCCCGAAGTCCTGAGCCACTTGATGTCGCCCGACCTGGTGATACCCCGGTATACGCCGGACACCGACTTCCCTTCCCTGCTGAAATCAAAGTTCCTGATAACCTTCTCATGGTCATCGGGATGCACGAAGGTCAGAAAGCCTTTGCCCACCATTTCATTTTCCTCATAGCCTGCAACATCCGTTATGCGGGAACTCACGTAGGTAATGATGCCGTTTTCGTCAGCTGAAAGGATGACGTCCTGGATGTTGTTGACGAGGTTCCGGTATTTCTCTTCGCTCTCCCGGAGCCGCCGCTCCATCCGGTGCTTGTTAATGGCCGAATCAATATTGGTGAGAAGGTCACGGTCGTTGATGGGCTTGTTCAGGTAGCCGTAGGGCATGGTGTCGCGGGCACGCTCGACGGTGGCGTTGTCCGCGTTGGCGGTAAGGTAGATGACCGGGATATCGGAATCCTTCTGTATCGCGCGCGCGGCCTCGATCCCGTCCATGGCGCCGGCGAGGATGATGTCCATGAGGATCAGTTCCGGCGCCTTCTCCCGCGCCAGTACGACCGCCTCTTCGCCGGTATTCGTCATCCCTGCAACCTCGTAGCCCAGCTTTTCAAGGCTCTTCACCAGGCTGAGTGCGATGACCAGTTCATCCTCAACAATCAGCAGCTTCCCCCTGCTCATGAACAGCTCCGGTACCAGGCGAAGTCTGATGTCTGCAATCTGACCTGCATTATGTCCCCAAAAATAATTACGCCATCATTCCATTGTCACTGCCGGTCCGCCGAAACAATTAATGTACCAGAGTCTTAATAATTACAAGAAGATTTTACGCGTACCGGGACACAATACCGTCATGGACGCTGTGAACCGGGCCATTGGGCTTGCCGGCATTGCGGCGGGAAACAAAAAAGCCTGCCGCGCATACCGCGGCAGGCCCCATGGTCAGGCGTTGAAATTACTCAGCACGCCTGCTTGTTTTTACCGATGAATCTCCCCGGAATGTTCATGTTCTTCAATTTTTCCGGTATGGTTTTCACGATGGATTCTATTTTGTCCTCAAGGCCCCAGGGCCTTACGTTCTGGAGAAACTTCGGCTTGACCCAGATGATCAGCGCCGGCAGGACCGTGAGGGAAAGTGTTCCGCTCAGGATCATGGATAGGGTGACCAGGAGACCCGACACCTTGACGATCTTGAACGACGAGAACCCCAGGACCGCGAAGCCGAGGCCCACCGTCAGGGTGGCCGTAACGACGGAAAGGCCGGTTGTCTCCAGCGTACGCCGGTACGCCGCTTCGAAATCAAGCTTTTGCACGACATGCTCGTACTTGAAGCGCTCGATGAAATGGATGCAGTAGTCGATGCCGGCCCCCACCGCGATCGACGCGTTGATCAGGGTGCTGTAATTGATGGGGATCCCCAGGTATCCCATGACCCCCAGGGTTATGATGAGGGTAAAGGAGATGGGGATTGACGCGAAAAATCCGCCGGTGACGGAGCGGAATATGAACATGCACGCCAGGAGCACCACGATGACCGTCACCACGATCGACTGGATCTGGTTGACCAGGATCGCCTCGTTCATCATCAGGTTGATGGCGGGCATTCCTGAGATGACGATCTTTTCGACATAGGGGTCGTCGTCAGGGAATATTTTTTTAAACATGACATTAAAGCTGTTCTGGAAGTCGCGCAGGAAATCCGCCTTGTCGCTCCTCATGAACACCACGTACTGCATCAGCTTCATGTCATCGGTCACCAGGTAGCGGTACACGTCCTCACGGGAAGCCGCGAACTGGTTCAGGCAGACGCCGATGATGCTGCGGTCCGTGAGGGACCGGTCCTGTATCCCGTCCTCCTTCACGCTGGGGATCTTCTTGAAGGCGTCGTTATCGTCGTGGTAGAAAACCTTGTAGATCACCTTGAGGGTATCGGTGATGCTCATGATGTTCCCCACCGGCCTGACCGTCACCCCGTCAATGACCGCCGACGGCTCCTTGAGGTCTTTCAGATGCTTCCCGAGGAGATCGATCTTCCTGAGGGTCACCGGCTGGGTTATGTCAGTATGGAAAAAGTCGCTCAGGTAATAGAATTTCCCGAGGAATTCCTTCCCCAGGGGCGTGTTCTTGTAATTCCGCATCGCCACTATGTATTGTCGCGCCGTTTCCTTGGCTGCGGCAGTGTCAACGGTCGGTACGCGGTGGATGATGTCCTCGATCCCCGACTCCTGCGGCGTCATGGTCAGGTTCTTGCCGCTCACGTACAGGTAGTCGTCGGCCATGGCGCTCAGGTCGTCTTCCGGCGCCGACCTGCCCATTTCGCTCTTGCCGTTCTTCTTTTTCTGCTCGCTCTCGTAATAATCGTTCAGCAGATCGGTGAAGAGGGCGATCCTCTTTTCGATTTCATCCTGGTTACGCGCGGGGTTTTTCCTGAAATTATCCAGGTCATCGATGAAATAGGCATTCATGACAGCGTCGTTTTTCAGGTCAGGATAGGCGTTCTGGAGACCGCGGAACGCCGCGGTAAAATCGCCCATCCTGCCGGACAGGTCGTCCCGCGCCGCCTTCCCGTGAAGGTTGACCCTGTCGCGCATCTTGAAGACGATGCACATCTGCCCCGTGCCGGTAAGCTCCTTGTTGATGAACTTGTCCGCCTGGCGGAGGGGGTTCTTTTCCAGGAACATGAAGGAGATGCTGCTCTCCGTTTTCAGGAAGAACAGGCCGACGAAAAAGACCGCGGTGACGATGACGGCGCCCCAGAATACCTTTTTCGCGTGTCTGGCCGTGTTCTCGCCGCCCCGCATCACCATCTTCATTATTATTTTTTCAAACAAGGTCTCCGTGGTCCCCTTGGGGGGCGGCTGGAGGGCAAGCACCGCCGGCACGTAGGTGAAGGTGAGTATGAGGTTTATGAATATGCCGAGAGTCACCAGGTAGCCGAGTCGCTGGATGTCGACCACATCGATGAACACGTCGGAGATGAAGGCCGCCATGGTCGTGGTGGCGGACAGGAAAATGGCGGTGTCGATGCTGTCCGTGGTCTCCACAAGGACGGCCTTCACGTCCACGTCCCTTCTCCCGGCCAGCTTTTCATAATACCGTATCAGGTAATGGATGACGTAGGAGCTCCCCACGGCGATGAGGACGCAGGGCATGACCATGGTGCCGGAGGAAAAATCGATCCCCGCCAGGAGCATCCCTCCCATGAGCCAGATGATGCTGATCACCACCGCGGTCAGGGGAAGGTATATGCCGGTTGGCGTCCTGATGGTCATGAACAGTATCAGCAGGATTATGACCGCGGTAAGCGTCATGAATATGGACATGTCGTTGGTGACAAACTCCTGGAGGAGCGCCTCGGCCACGGGCATGCCGGCGATATAGATGGCCAGGTCCGCGGGCTTGTTCTTCTCCGCTATGGTATTGAAGATGTCGTAGATTTTAGCGACATCGTAGATATTCGCCACGTTGTACAGCTTTGACTCAAGGTTGTTTCTCGAGAAGGGGTCCATGTTCCTGATGACGAAGCGGTACAGGTCATCGATGCAGTCCTGGTAGGTGATCTCCACGTCGGGCTTCTCGTAGGTGGCGTCGTTCTCGATCATCTTGTAGACCATGTTGAGGTATTCCTCGTCCACCTCTTTATTCTCAAGCGAGGCGTAGAAATCCTTCTGGTATTCCTTGAAGGGCTTCAGGAGCTTGAGCATGAAGGAGCGTATCGCCTTCCTGTTGTCCTCCACCGTGTCCTTGATGTACTCGTCATCGACCTGGGTGCCGTCGATTTTCTTGTTATAGATATCCGCGCGGAAATAAAAATCCCGGCCCTGGAAGCGGTCCCTGAGCTTCGACTCATTGACCATGAAGGGCATTTCGCGCCGTATGATCTCCACCTTGTTGTCTATCCTTTTCTCAACCGGCACCATGATGGCGCATGCCTTGCCGTCAGCGGAAAAGAGGGTCCCCTTCAGAAGGTCGTTGACCATAAGCTCCTTTTCGAGGAAAGGAATGAGCTTCTTCAGGTCCTCGTCGCTCTTCGGAAGCCTTTTCATCTCTTCCGGGTCCGGGTCGATGAGTCCGGCCTTTTCCCGGGCCTTGCTGGTCAGGTTGCCGATAACAATGGTGTTGGTGCTCTTGTTGACCATGACATCGTCGGCGTTGATGATGCTCATGATCTGGTTGGGGGAGAGTTTGGAGGGGACCTCGACGGTCTCCTTTCTTCCGGTGGTGATGTTCCTGTAGGTCTTTTCGACCTTCAGGGCCTTGAACTGTTTTATCACCTGCTCCACGTAGCGGAGGGTCTTCACGTTAAAGATCCCCTCCTTTTCATTCTCTATGCCGATGAGGATCATGTCCTTCATGGAAAACTTTTTCTGCGTCAGATGGTAATACTTGATCACGTCCATCTTGCGGGAAAAGGCCTTCATCGGGTCAACGTTGATGGAAAAGTTGGCGCCGATCATCACGGCGAAAAAAACCGTGAGGACGACGATGCTGATGATGACCGCCTTCGGCCATTTAACGGATAACTGCACTAACCACTTCATTGTCTAGCCCTCTGTTGTATCATGTAGTATCCCTGCCCCGTACCGGAGAACCGCGCCGGCATATGCGCGCCTGCCGCCGGGGATAGGATCAGATTTCGGTTACCGGGAAGACGGCACCGGCAGGATTAATGAAAGAGCGCCTGTGTTCCAGGAGGAGAAAGCTCTGCAGATTCATAAATCCTCCAAAATTTCATATTCGACACATGATAACAGCAACAGTTTTTCTTTTTCATCCCCGCCGGCGGCAGAAGGATAAAACGCATGTATCAGCTGTTATTCATAGTGTCTATATATATGTTTAATCACTGAACGGCAAAATAGGGAATTCGATGATAAAAATCAATTCATATTTAATGAATGAAATCAAATATTTTACTCATAAAAGGCCCGAATAGCTTTTTCCCTGGCGTATTCCGGCATAAACCTGCCATCATAAACCCGGGCAGGGGGTTTCCGCCGTTCCACCGGTAAAATATTAACTTGACATGAAGATTTTCCATTATTAATATTTATACGGGTAACACATAAAAAATACAGATGAACGGTTAACAATTTCAGGCTTTGCGCAGAAGGGGATCCCCGTTGGTTCCCGGATGGCTTGATGACCGACAACCGGCCCTCCTTGCCATCCATGAAACCGGAGGGATCATGGACAGTCCGTACTGCGGATCATGCTGACAACAGGCTGACAGACGTGCTCTCTTTATTTAAAAATAAATCAGTCACCGCAGCGAACATACCGTTATATTCGGGTATCGTCGCGATCCTCTGGACTATCCTCAATATTTCACTGCTGGCCGTTGACATCAGGGAAGACCTCGCATGGGTACAGAGGATAGCCCTCAACGAAGCGCGGGCATATTTCAACAAAGACCAGGCCTTCCGGTTCTGGGCAGCATCCCATGGCGGGGTCTATGTCCCGGTGGACCGGGACACGCAGCCCAATCCCTTCCTATCCCACCTGCCTGACCGGGACATTACCCTTGGCAGCGGCCGTGTCCTGACCCTGATGAACCCCGCCTACATGGTCCGCCAGATGAACGAACGATACAGCGCGCCGTGCGGGGTCGCCGGCCATATCACGAGCCTGAAGCCGCTGCGGCCGCAAAACGCCCCTGACCGGTGGGAGAGAAACGCCCTGGAAGCTTTTGAAAGAAACGGCATAAAAGAAGTATCGGACCAGGCAACAATCGGCGGCGAGCCGTACCTGCGCATCATGCGCCCGATGATCGCCGAAAAGCAGTGCCTCAAGTGCCACGGGTCACAGGGATACCGGGAAGGCTCCGTCAGGGGCGGTGTCAGCATTTCGGTCCCTCTCTCGCCCCATTTTAAATCTCAGAAAACACTCATCAGAAAAAATGCCGCCATCCATTTCCTGATCTGGGTCCTGGGGCTCGGCGGCATCGCCCTCTGGTCCATGCAGATCCGGAAAGACATGTACCGGCGGACCCGGGCGAAGGAACTGCTGAGCAAAAGCGAGGAGAGCTACCGGTCCATTTTCGAAAATTCCATCGAGGGATTTTACCAGACAACGGCGGAAGGCCGCTTTATCACGGCCAACCCCGCGCTGGCGCGCATGTTCGGTTACAATTCCCCGGACGAAATGATGGCACGCACCAGCGACATTGGACGGCAGATCTACGTGAACATCGAAGACCGCGAGCGCCTTAAGCGGATGCTTCAAGAAAAAGGGCGCGCCGATGACTTTGAAGCGGAAGTCTGCCGGAAGGACGGAAGCAGGTTCTGGATAACGATGAACTCCCGGGCGGTGAGGGACGAAGACGGAAAGACCTGGTACATAGAGGGGAGCGCCGTCGACATTACCGGGAGAAAGCTGGCGGAACTGGCCCTGAAGGAAAGCGAGGAGCGCTACCGCAACCTCTACACCAGCACCCCGGTCATGCTCCACTCCATAGACAGTTACGGGCGCCTGGTCAGCGTCAGCGATCACTGGCTCAGGGTCATGGGTTATACCCGCGACGAAGTGATAGGCCGTCCTTCCACGGAGTTTCTCACCGAGGAATCCCGCGCCTTCGCCCGGGAGATCGTCCTGCCGGAATTTTACCGGTCCGGATCCTGCACCGACGTCCCCTATCGGTTCGTCACCAAGAGCGGAAAGGTCATTGACGTCAACCTGTCGGCCGTCGCGGAAAGGGACGGTGAAGGGAAGCTGGTACGGTCCCTCGCCGTCATCGTTGACGTCACGGAGCGCAAGAAGGCGGAGGAAAAGCTGCGGCAAAGCGAGGAACGGTTCCGCACGATCATAGAGGTCACCGGCGCGGGCTATTTCCGCATCGGCACCGACGGGGTGTTCCAGTTCGTCAACGCGGCCTGGCTTCAGATGCACGGCTACTCATCCCGGGACGAGGTCATCGGCAAGCATTATGCCATAACACAGCCCGACATGGACATGACACGGGCCCAGGAACTGGTCAACGGCTTCATCCATGGGAACCAGCCGCTGGCAGGGGAATCATCAAGAAAGAACAGGGACGGCAGCATCGGCTATCAAACCTACACCGTGAATCCCGTGGTCCAGGCCGGAAAAACAACGGGGCTGGAGGGGTTCCTGATAGACATCACCCGGCAAAAAGAGACCATGGACGCGCTTAAAAAAAGCGAGGAACGATTTCGCGCGCTTTTTAACGCGATGACCGAAGGGGTTGCCATCCACAGGCTGGCGTCCAATTATAAAGGGAAAGCCGTTGATTACATAATCATGGACTGCAACCCGGCATTTAAAAGCCATACCGGCATGGACCGGGAAACGGTGATCGGCAGAAAGGCGACCGAGGCGTACGGAACCCCGACGCCGCCATTTTTTGACATATATGAAAAGGTTGCAACCACGGGCGAACCGGCCCGTTTCGACAGCTATTTCGAGCCTTTGAAAAAGTATTTCAGCATATCCGCCTTTTCGCCCGCACCGGGATTCTTCGCCACCGTGTTCGTGGACATAACCGAGCGGATGCAGGCGGAGGACAGCCTGAAGGCAGCCAAGGAATACGCCGAAAACCTGATCCAGACCGCCAATGCCATGATCATCGGGCTGGACGTGGACGGCAACGTCACCATTTTCAACCAAGCGGCTGAAAAAATCACCGGCTATTCCCGGGAAGATATGATTGGACGCAGCTGGTTTGAAGCGCTGGTTACGAAAGAACGCTACCCCCATGTCTGGGAGGAATTTGAAAAAACGCTGGCCAGCGAAACGCAGAAAAATTTTGAGAATCCCATAATAACCAAATCAGGGGAGGAACGCATCATCGCATGGCAGAACAGCGTTCTTTCTGAAAAGGGGCGCGTCACCGGGACCATCTCCTTCGGCATCGATATCACCGAGCGCAAGATTGCCGAAGAAAAGATAAGCGCCTCCCTCAGGGAAAAAGAGCTTCTCCTGAAAGAGATCCATCACCGGGTCAAGAACAACATGCAGATCATCATGAGCCTTCTCAGGATGAAGGCTGAAAAGGTGCGGGACCCGGACATCGCCCGGCTGTTCCAGGACAGCCAGAACAGGATCTTCTCCATGGCGCTGATACATGAGCGCCTGTACCAGACGCAGGACTTCGCCCAGATCGATTTCAACGAATACACGCGATCCCTGATCGAAGAGCTCTTCTGCATGTATGACATCACCTACGAAAGGATCAGGTACCGCATCGACATACAGGACATCTTCATGGGCATCGACCAGGCGATACCCTTCGGGCTGGTCATAAACGAGCTGGTCACCAATTCCATCAAGTACGCCTTCCCCGCGGACCTGACCGGCGGGGGGATGATCATCATATCAATGTCAGCGGTGAACGGTTCCATCGAGACGGTGATATCTGACAACGGCATAGGCATACTGGAATCCGTCGATTACCGGAACGCCCAGTCTTCCGGACTCACCCTGGTCCACATGATAGTTGAAAAGCAGCTCCAGGGGACCATCAGGCTCTCGCGGGAAAAAGGGACAACATTTTTCATAAGCATCCCCCGGGACTACCGTATTGCCCAGGACCACTGAACAGGCGTCCTCCATGAAAGAAAATCTGAAAAATACCTCGCGGATAATGATCGTTGAAGACGAGATCATCATCGCCGATCTCCTGAAGCACCTGCTCCGCCGGAACGGATATGAAGTGACGGAAATCGTTTCGACCGGCGCGGAAGCCATCAGGTGCGTTTCGGCCGACAGGCCTGACCTCATACTCATGGACATCCTCCTGATCGGCGACATGGACGGCATCGAGGCGGCACAGACCATCATGGAGCGGTTTTTCATCCCCATCATCTACCTCACGGCCCATGCCGACGAGGAAACGATACAGCGCGCGGTCAAGACCGGATCGTACGGCTACATCATTAAGCCCTTTAACGAGACCACCATTCACGCGACCATTGAAATGGCGCTGAGCAAGCACCGTCTGGAGCGGGAGCTCCGCCGGAGGAACGAAGAGCTGCAGAACCTCACGGCCCACATCGAAACAATCAGGGAAGAGGAGCGTAAAAAAATATCCCGCGAGGTGCACGATTACCTGGGGCAGGCGCTCACGGCCCTCAGGATCGACTCCTCCTGGCTCGAGAAGCGTCTAGCCGGATCCGGGACCGGCGGGGAGCTGGCCGCCAAGGCAAAAAACATGATGCAGCTGATTGACGAGACCCTGGAAAACGTCAGGAACATATGCTCCGAGCTGCGTCCCGGGGTGCTGGACCATCTCGGCCTTGGCGCCGCGATAGAATGGCAGTGCGGCGAAGTGCGGAAGAGGACGGGCATAAACTTTATCTTCAGCAGCTACCCCGATGAAATATCCGTCGACAACGACATCGCCGTGACCTTCTTCCGCATCTTCCAGGAGATCATAACCAACGCGGTCCGCCATGCCGGCGCCACGGAGATCGCCATCAACCTGGTTAAAACCGAATCGGAGCTGACCATGACCGTGCGGGACAACGGCGTCGGCATATCAAGCGAGCAGATGCAGGACCCGCGTTCCATCGGCCTGATCGGCATGAGGGAGCGCGCCCGGTACGCCGGCGGCATACTGCACATCATGGGCAAAAAGGGGATGGGAACCGAGGTCTCCATAAGCATCCCCTTGTAGCGGTTTCATCATCTTCCGCTGTCAAGATGCATAATCCTCGGGGGGATAAAAAGAGTTGAAATGGGACAGCGGTGTGGTATGATCAACATCCGGCGCCGGGAGAAGCAGCTCTCCGGGCGGGGAGGAATGGACGGTGAATAAAAAAATCAGGGTGATAATAGCCGACGACCACCGCATTGTCCGCGCCGGCATAAAGCAGATCATCGAGGAGTGCCCCGACATGGCACAGGTGGACGAGGCCGGCGACGGCCACGAACTGATTGCCAAGGTCCGTAAAAACAGCTATGACGCGATCCTTCTTGACGTGGCCATGCCGGGGAGGGACGGCCTTGACATCTTGAAACAGCTCAAGGCGGAAAAATGCCCGGTTCCGGTCCTCATGCTGAGCGTCTATCCTGAAGAACAGTACGCCATCAGGGCCCTCAGGGCCGGCGCATCGGGCTATCTGACCAAGGCAGCGGCGCCGGAGACCCTCATTGAGGCAATCAGAAAAATCACCGGCGGGAAAAAATATATAACCGAGACGATCGCGGAACACCTGGCTGACATCATTGACCGGGAGTCGGAAAAACCGCCCCATGAAAGCCTATCAGACAGGGAATTCCAGATACTGTGCAGAATCGCCTCCGGGAAGCCGGTTTCGGCGATAGCCTCCGAAATGTTTCTCAACGTAAAGACCGTGAGCACCTACCGCCGGAGGATCTTGGACAAGATGAAGATGAAAAACAATTCCGAGCTGACCCATTACGCGCTGAAGAACAGGCTTCTTGATTGATGCTGTAGGCCAAAGAACGACACACCGACATTACCGTTTCCTACAATACCGATCGCCTATTCCCCCACAAAAAAAACGTCAAATTCCCTTACAGATTCATCCTTTGTCCTATCGTCTGAAAGAGCATCCGTGAATATGTTAAAAATCAATAACCCATGACGCCCGTGCCATCACTGATCAAACCATGATCTTTCGGCATATTCAGTCGTGCTATTTAAAAAGGGGGATAAACATGAACACTCGCATAAGAATAACCATTGGCCTTTCGATACTTTTTATCACCATATCATTCATCGGAATTTTCAGTATCGTATCATTCAGAAGCCTCTTCTCCTCAAACGACCAATTGTATCAAAAAATGAAGCTGGAATCCTTTTACCTGGAACGCTTCATAGATCACCTGAAATGGGATAAGAACCTCAATGACATGCTGTTAAGCGGAAAGGTCCAGGACGTTCAGGACGATCCCCATAAATGCAAGCTCGGCGCGTGGTATTATCCGTACATACGGTCGGGTGAATTCAATGAGCTCCCTGAAAGTTTGAAAAAAACCATGCTGAAACTTGAAAAGCCCCATGAGCTCCTTCATGCGTCAGTCATCGACATCAAGGCCCGGATAAACGAAGGAAAAATCCAGGCGGCCCGGGGCATTTACGCTTCGCAAACGGAAAAGCACCTCGCCG
>Ga0116177_10000984_pt1 | contig 21050 bp, 16 predicted proteins | sample AD_STIC10_MetaG_FD_89750 | JGI IMG/M metagenome (GOLD analysis project Ga0116177, IMG submission 89750) | Active sludge microbial communities of municipal wastewater-treating anaerobic digesters from USA - AD_STIC10_MetaG | ecosystem: Engineered > Bioreactor > Anaerobic > Digestate | place: USA... | reverse complement strand
CGCACAGAGCGAAAAGACGGCGGCCGGGATCATGGGTGGAGGGGGCGACGGGCCGCGGGAGGGCCCGCAGCGCGACGCGGCCCGGACCGGCTGTCCGGCTGCGTCGCGACCTGACACGCGGTCAACTCCCGACGAGGAGTGGGTAACCCATTGTCCGTCATTTTGTCGGTGCGATGACAAGGTCGATCGCCCGCACCCGCGAGATCGGTCGCCGTGATGACTTCCTGCATCAGCGCGTTCTCACGCATCGATCGAACGTCCTGCATACTACGCCGCCCGCCGCTCCCGATGTCTTCCCCAGGCTCCGAACGCTCATGACGTCACGCCGCGCCTTCGTCGGTCAGCTCGCCGCCCTCCCGGCGCTCGTCGCGCTCCCCGAGTGGCGAGAAGTCCCGGACCTCGTGCTCGTCAACGGCGACATCCTCACGCAGGACGCCACGACGCCGCACGCTGAGGCCATCGCGATTGCCGGCGCCCACGTCTTCGCCGTCGGCAGCAACGCCGAGATGCGCGCCCTCGCCCGCCGGGGTACCCGGGTGGTCGATCTGGGGCAGCGCGTCGTCATCCCCGGGGTCATCGACGCCCACAATCATCCGGCCGGTGCGGGACTGCAGCACCTCCGTGAAGTGGACTGCGACCTGCGTTCGGTCGGCGCGATCCAGGCGGCGTTGCGCGAACGAGCCGCCGGGACGCCGGCCGGCGAATGGGTACTCGGCTTCAAGTACGACGATACCAAGACCGCCGAGCGTCGCTTCCTCACCCGGGCCGATCTCGACGCCGTCAGCACCACCCACCCGATCCTGGTGCAGCATCGCGGCGGCCATACGCTGTACGTCAACTCGCTCGCCTTCCAGCGCGCCGGCATCAGCGAGTCGGTGGCCGACCCCGCGGGGGGGCGTTTCGAGCGCGACGCGGCGGGCAGGCTGAGTGGCCGGATCGCCGAATCGGCCGCCGACCCACTCTACAAGGCGTCTGCCTACAAGTACACGCGCGCCGATCACCAGGCTGGCGTAGCCGAGATCTCCCGGCGACTGGCCAAGGCAGGGGTCACCTCGGTGACCGATGCCGGCGGGAGTCCGGACGACCTGCGCGCGTACCAGGACGCCCGCGATGCCGGCCAACTCAAGACGCGCGTCTACTGCCACCTTGGGGTCGACTTCCTCGACGCCATGATCGCCGCCGGCGTGCGGACCGGCTTGGGCGACGAGTGGGTGAAGGTCGGGGCGGTGAAGTGCATCGCCGACGGCTCCATCTCCGAACGCACGGCGCGCCTCGCCCAGCCCTACGTCGGCCGGCCGAACGACTTCGGGATCATGGTTACCGACGCCGACACGCTCTGGGCGCAGTTCCAGAAGGCGCACACGGCTGGATGGCAGATCGGGACGCACGCCAACGGCGACGTGGCGATCGACGTGGTCGCCGGGCTGTACGAGCGGCTGCAACGCGAGCACCCGCGCCCCGACCCGCGCTTCCGCTTCGAGCACTGCACCGTGCTCACGCCAGAGCTGATTCGGCGCATCAAGGCGTTAGGGGCGATCCCGACGCCGTTCGCCAGCTACGTCTATTTCCACGGGGAGAAGATGGGGGAATACGGCGCCGAGCGGACGCAGCGCATGTTCCCCATGCGCTGGTTCCTCGATGCGGGGATTCCGGCGACGATGGGGAGCGACTACCCGCCGGGGCCGTTCGAGCCGATGATGGCCCTCACCTCGATGACCACGCGCACCGACATCCGCGGGACGGTGTGGGGGGCCAACCAGCGCATCACGCTGGCCGAAGCGCTGCGCGTCCTGACGGTGAACGGGGCCCATGCCTCGCACGAGGAACGGCTCAAAGGGTCGCTGACGCCGGGGAAGCTCGCGGACCTGGTGGTGCTGGCCAGGGATCCGCGGACCGTTTCGGCCATCGACATCGTGAACATCGGCATCGAGCGCACGATGGTGGGCGGGGCGTGGGTCTACGAATCCTGAGGCGGTCACGCGGTACGTCACCCGGCACGTCAGCCGGCAATTCACCTGGCAATTCATGGCGCGCACGATCGCGTCTCACCCCTTCGCATCGGTAGGCCAATGATCCCCTCCGTTCGCCTCGCCTCCCTCGCCCTCGCCGGGCTCGCCACGTCTGGTGCCTTGGCCCATGCACCTGCCGGTACGTCTCGCGTGGCCCGCGCCACCACCGCCACGACGCCACGCCCGCCGCGCGTCCCGTCGGCGCCCAAGATCCTCGTCTACGTCGACATGGACGGCTCGTCGGGGGTGAAGCGTGCCCGCCAGGTGCTCTATCCCAACCCCGAGTACTTTGCCTCGCGCCGCTTCATCACCAGCGACCTCAACGCCGCGATCCGTGGGCTGAAGGCCGGCGGCGCCGGCGAGATCATCGTCACCGACGCGCACGGAAGCGGGAACACCGAGGGGCCTGACGTCCTGCTGGAACAGGTCGACAAGCGGGCGACCTTCCTCTTCCGCGACGCCGAGTACGATCCCTACATCGACATCCTCGATTCCAGCTACACCGCCATCGTCGCCGTGGGGATGCACGCGCGGGCCCGCACGGCCGGCTTCATGGCCCACACGGTGACGCTCGAGCCGTTCTACACGGTCAACGGCACCCCGATCACCGAGAGCGAACTCATTGCCATCTCGGCAGCGCGCTACGGCATCCCCGTCATCATGGTGGCGGGCGACGACGTGCTCGAGGGGCAGGTCCGCCAGGCGCTGCCTAACGCGGAGTACGCGGTGGTGAAGCGGGCCCGGGGGCGTGCCGACGCCCAACTCATCCCCCAGCCCGAGGTGCAGGCGTCGATCGAGAAGGCGGCGCGCGCCGCCGTCGAGAAGATCGCAACCTTCAAGCCGTACACGGTCGCCCCGTCGTATCGCTTCGAAATCGGCTACTGGAACGCGCGACAGGCTGACCTGGCGATGGCGGTCGCCGGGGTGGAACGCGTCGACTCGGTGACCGTCGGCTTCACCACGACGACCTTCCCCGAGTGCTACGCCCGCAGCCTCAAGACCAACGAAATGGCCCGCCTCGACGCCATGCGCTGGCTGCTGCAGGCGGTGCGCGCCCGCCCCGACGGGAAGCAGATCATGGGCGACTACCTGGACGCCTTCGTGGGGGCGTGGCTCGAGCCGGAGAAGCTGGCGAAGGTCCCCCCAACCAAGCGCGTACGACCGGCGGCCAAGACGCGCTTCTGGGGCGACACCTGACCGTGGGTTCGGTTCAGTTCACCGCTCCCAGACGCGTCCGTTGTCGTCCATCAGCGTCGAAGTTGCCCGGCGCCAGCCACCGCTCGTACGCCACCTTCTTCGCCGGCCACTCGTGGTCGAGCATCGCGAACCACGCGGTGTCGCGGTTCCGCCCCTTCACGAGCATGTGCTGCCGGAACAGCCCTTCATACGTGAAGCCGAAACGGACGGCCGAACGCTTGGAGGGTGCATTGAGGTCGTTGCATTTCCACTCGTAGCGCCGATAGCCCAGGTCGTCGAAGACGTGGCGCGCGAGTAGGTACTGCGCCTCGGTGGCCAGTGCGGTGCGCTGCATCGCCGGCGTGTACAGGATCGAGCCGACCTCGATCACGCGATGCCGCGTGTCGATGCGCATGAGCGAGAGCCACCCGACCGCGTCGTCGTTCCGGTCAGCCACGGCCCAGTAGACCGGATCGTGAAGGCTGGCCGCGATGGTGACGACGTGGGCCTCGAAGTCCTGCGGGTCGGCATACGGACCGGTGAAGAGATAGGCCCACAACGCCTCCCGCTCCGCGCCGTGTGACAGCGCGTAGAGGCGTGCAGTGTCGCGCGCCGGGTCGATCGGGCGCAGGCGCCCGAAACGCCCCTCGAGCGTGACGTGCGCCGGTCGCGGCGCGGGGTGATCGGACACTGGAGGACCAACGACGGGAAGCATGGTGACGCACCTGGAAGACGATCGTGGAGCGCGCTACGGCTGTCGCGTGAAGCCCACGTTGTTGGTGCGCGCCTGGCTCAAGGCGAATCCAGTGACCGTCCCCCGCTTGTCGCGCGTGAAGGCGACCTTGGCCCCTGCCGGGACGCCGAACACGTCGGGGGCCATGGGCATGAGCGGCATCCATGGGCCGTAGCGCATGCGCACCTTCAGCGCCGTCCCGTCCTGCTGGATCACCGCCCAGGAGTCGAGCTCGGCGCTGGCGTACCGCCCGGCGAAGGCCGCCGCCGTGGCCGCCGTGAGCGTGGGGGGAGCCGCCAGGCGCAACGCCGGTGCGGGCATGTCGAACTGCGTCACGCGCACCGTGGGGCCGGCGGCGGTGTTCGAGAAGACGACGGAATCGGTGGCTTCGGCCGCGCGAAACGTGGAGTCCGATGTCGGCGCCAGCGGCAAACGCGCCCCCATCAGGCTGATCACCATTCCGGTCCCCTCACGCGCGATGGTCGCCACGATCCCCGGTAACACCTCGTAGCGTCCGGCCCAGCGATCCAGTCGGTCCGCCGCCACGGCGACCCCCGCCGCTGCTCCCTCCGTCGCCGCCACGACTGGACTCAGGCGATCGGCGAGGTACTTGTCGGCCACCCGTCGCGCCAACTGCTCCGGCGTCGCCGTGTAGTCGTTGCACAGGACCGCGACGGAGAAGTGTTCGGTCGGGAAGCGCAGGAGGTCGGCCCGGAAGCCGATGAAGGCGCCGCCGTGGTCGACGACCGGGAGTCCGCGATACGTCGTCGGCATCAGGCCGAAGGCATACGTCTGCGGCCGGCCGCTGCCTAACGGCGTCGAGGGTGCGGTCGTGAGCCGGGTGGTGAACGCGGCGTCTCCCTTCCCCAGCCGGTTCGCGTAGAAGTTGCTGTCCCACTTCCGCAGGTCCTCGATCGTCGTCAGCAACCCGCCATCACCAATGAGCGCGAAGCTGGTGCGCACGATCTCGAAGCCGCCGGCACCGCTCGGCTGGTAGCCTTCGGCCCGCCGCGCGACGATTCGCGTGTTGAGGTCGTGGAACTGCGTGCTCGACATGCCCAGCGGCGCAAAGATCCGCTCGGCCGCGAGATCACGCAGCGACTTCCCGCTCGCGCGCTTCGCGATCTCCGACAGCAGCAAATAGCCGGAGTTGGAGTACGAGTAGCGCATCCCCGGCTGGAAGTCGAGCGCGTGCTGCCGGGCGATCATCTCGAGGGCCATCTCCTGCGGGATCTCGTCGGCGATGCTGCGCCCAGACAGCGCCCACAGCCCGAGATAGTCGCGAATGCCGCTGGTATGGTGCACCAGGTGATCGATCGTGATCGGCTGCGTGTACGCCGGCAATTCCGGGATCCACTTCCGCACCGGATCGGTGAGCGAGATCGTCCCGTCCTCGGCCAGCAGCGCGATGCTCGCGGCCGCGAACTGCTTGGACGTCGACGCGATGTAGAAGACCGTGCTCGTCCCGATCGGCACCCCCTGATTGAGGTCGGCCATCCCGTAGCCGCTCCCGAAGACGATGCGGTCATCGCGATAGACGCCGACGGCGCAGCCGGGGGTGTTGGTGTGATCGTAGCGGGCGAAGATCGAGTCGATCGACGCCGGTGAAGGGCCGGCGGCGGGGCGCGAAGGCTGCGCGCCCCCGTCGATGGCAGTGGCAAGCGTCCCGGCGGCCAAGGCGGCGGCAACTAGGCGTGTCATCGTGAGTGTGCTCCCGTGCGTTAGCGTGGCCGGCCGGTGCCGACCGGCTTGTCCGGCGGGCTTGCAGGCGCCGCGCCGCTCTTCTTGCGTTCCTCTTCCCAGAGCTTGCGCTGTTCGCGCAGCACGTAGGCATGGATCGCCTGCACATCCCCCGGCGAGAAGACGTCGGCGAAGCTCGACATCCCGCTGGACTGGAGCTTGCCACCGGTGACGATGGAATCGAAGGCGGCATGCACCTGCGGCGTTAGGCGATGCAGGTCGGGATACGCGCTGAGCTGCGCGTCGCCGCGCGCCAGATGACAGAAGGCGCACGACGTGCCGAACAGCGCCCCGCCGCGGTCGGCGAGCGAATCGGAGTAGAAGGCGAGCGTGGGAGGCTCGGGCGTTGCCAGCACCTGGCGCTTCGGCGGCAGCGGCGTGGCCCCGCCCCCGAGCTTGAAGGCGAGGATGCGCCCGTAGTTCTGGTACGTGTAGGGGGCCGAACCAAGGGGGTACATCGGCGCGAGCGCACCGCCGAAGCCGGCCAGGACCGCGATGTACTGCTCACCATCGATCTCGTACGAGATGGGGGCCGCCATGATCGCCGTCCCCACCTCGATGTCGTGCAGCTTGGTGCCGTTGTCGGCGCGATAGACCACGAGGTGCCCGTCGGACTTCCCCTGGATCACGAGGTTTCCCGCCGTCGTGAGCACGCCGCCCCCGGCCCAGTCCTTGTCGCCAAGCGGGACGCGCCACTTCTCCTGCTGCGCGATGGGGTCCCAGGCGATGAGGACTTCCTGCGTGGCCGGCAGCGGGAGTTTGGGGTCCTTGCGACGCGCGTCTTCCACGAGCTTGCGCTCTGCGGGGCCCACCTGGTCGAGCGTGAAGCCGAGCATGGCCCCCGCCCCCATGTTCGCCTTCCCCTTCGTCCACTTGTAGGTGGGCTCGCCGAACATCAGCATCCCCTGTTCGCGGGCCGGGATATAGGTCAACCCTGTTTTCGGGCTGTAGGCCATCGGCTGCCAGTTGTGCCCACCGGCCTGCGTGGGGAAGACCAGCGCCGGCCCCTTCTCGTACACCGCCGCCGGGTTGATCGCCGGGCGTCCCGCCGAATCGAAGCCGGTCAGCCAGTTGGCAAAGACGAATGGCTTGCCCGAGATGAAGGCCCCCGTCTCGCGATCGAGGACGTAGTAGATCCCGTTCTTGGGCGCCTGCATGAGGACCTTGCGCGGCCGTCCCTCGATCGTGAGATCGGCGAGGATCATGTTGGCAGACGCCGTGTAGTCCCACAGCTCCCACGGCACTTGCTGGTAGTGCCACTTGAGCGCCCCGTTCGACGGATCGATGGCGAGAATCGAGACGAGGTACAGGTTGTCGCCGCGCGAGGGATCGCGATGCCACCCGGCGTAGGGGGTGCTGTTCACCGTCCCCACGTACAGCAGGTTGAGTTCGGGGTCGTAGGTCATCTCGCCCCACACCGTCCCGCCCAGCCCCGAGGCCCAGTCGGTCTTGGGCCCCCAGGTCTTGAGCGCCGCCTCCATCGCCTTGTCCTCCGGCGCGCCCTTGGCCGGGTCACCCGGGACGGTGAAGAAGCGCCACTTCTGCGCCCCGCTCTGCAGGTCGTACGCGGTGATGTAGCCTCGCACGCCGAACTCGCCGCCGCTGTTGCCGATGACGACCACGTCGCCGGCCACCTGCGGCGCGCCGGTGATCGAATAGAAGCGCGTCTCGCGATCGATGAAGGTGTCGCTGCGCCAGAGCTGCTTGCCGCTGGCCGCATCGAGGGCGACGAGATAGCCGTCGATCGTGGCCACGTACACGCGCCCGCGCCACACCTGCAGCCCGCGGCTCACCACATCGCAGCAGGCGCGCCGGTTGTAGCGGCCATCGGCCTCGGGATCGTATCGCCACTTCTCGGCGCCGGTCTTGGCGTCCACCGCATACACCGCCCCCCACGGCCCCGACGCATAGAGCACCCCATCGACCACGATCGGCGTCGCTTCCTGACCATGCTCCACACGCCCGCGCCGAGTGCGTGCCGTGTACTCCCACGCGAAGCCGAGCTTCGCGGCGTTGGTGTCGGAGATGGTGGTGAGCGGTGAGAAGCGCTCGCCCTTGGAGGTGCGCCCGAGGCTCATCCACTGTCCCGGCTCGGCGTCGGCCTGACGCAGGCGCTCGGGCGAGATGGCGCCGGCGGAGGGCGTCGCGCTCGCGGCGCTCCCGGCGTTCCCGCCGTCGCCCTTGCACGCGACAGCGCTGAGGAGAACGGCCGCGGAGCAGAGGCGGCGAGCGGTGGTGACGGACAGCGTGCGCACAAGCATGAACGGGAGTGGGCGAAGTGGGCGCGAAGAGGCCCGGGAGGGCCCGACAGGGGGGTGAACGCGCACGAATGCGGCGCGGACGTGGAGAGGACGATACGCTACCGGCGAATCACAATCGGCGGAAGACGGGACACACGCAACGCGCGACAGAGCGCTCGACCACGCGCGCCACCGAGCGCGCCACCGAGCGCGCCACCGAGCGCGCCACCGAGCGCGCCACCGAGCGCGCCACCGAGCGCTTGACCGAGCGCGCGATCTTCCCGCTCTCCGGAACGTGGGCGAAGTTGCGAGTCCCGTCGCAGCACCACCGCGCCTTCGTCCGGATCGTCCCGCCATGCCCCCAATCCACCAGCGCTTCCGCGTGGCCTCGCGCGCACTCCAGACACGCGCGCTGCCGGCACGCGCGCCCCTGGCACGCGCGTCACGCAAGCGCGCGCTCATGGCGAGCGCGCTGCTCTCCATCGCGGCGTGTGGCGGAACCTCCGGCGGCGGCTCCGCCCCCCCGCCGGCCCCGCTCCTCCCGTTGCAGCTGCTGCTGGCACCGGCCACCAACGTCGCCCCGCAAGTCAGCCCCGACGGGCGGTGGATCTCGTTCCTTCGCCCCGTGAATGGCGCGATGAACCTCTTCGTGGCCCCGGCCGATTCCATCGGGGCGGCACGGGCCGTCACCACGCGGACGGGGCGCGGGCTGCAACCCTTCGACGTCAGCGGCAACGTTCTCTATCGGTGGACCCCCGACTCGCGCCGCCTGCTCTTTCCGCAGGACGCCAACGGCGATGAGAAGTGGAACCTCCACGTGGTGGACATCGCGTCGCGGGAAGAGCGGAACTTCACGCCGATCGCCGGAAAGGAAGTGTCCTTCCTGGCTTTCGACGCGAGCGATCCCAACGTGGCCGCGATCGCCGTGAAGGATCGCAGCCCGTACTTCCCCGACCTGTATCGGCTCGACCTCGCCACCGGCGAGCGCACGCTGCTGCTGCGGAACGACCGGATGCTCGCGATCATCCCGGACCACACGCTGCGCCCCCGCGTGGGACTAACGATTGCCCCTGACGGCACGCTCGACCTGTACCGCCTGACGAGCGACGGCGAGTGGACGCTGCTCTGGGACATCGGCCCCGATGATGCCCCAGCGATCAACGCCACCGCCTACCTGCAGGCCTGGGGGGTCGACCGGGAGAACCGGCACCTCTTCCTCTTCGACACTGAGGGGCGGGACCTCACCGCGCTGGTGGCCCTCGACATGGAGACGGGCAAGCGCCGCGTCCTGGCCGAGAGCGCCGAAAGCGATATTGCCGGTGTCCTGTACCACCCGTCGACGCACGCGCTGCAGGCCTTCGCCACCATGTGGACTCGCACGGCCTGGCACGCCGTCGACGCGAGCATCGCCCCCGACCTGGCGCGCCTGGCGGCGGTCGACCGCGGCGACCTCAAGGTCCTCTCGCGCTCGGCCGACCTGTCGCGCTGGGTGGTGCAGTACATGCGCTCGGATGCCCCGATCGCGTACTACCTGTACGACCGTCCCTCGGGCCGCGCCACGCCGCTCTTCGTGGGGACGCCCGCCCTCGCCGATCTCGCCCTGTCGCCCCTGCACCCGTACGAGGTCACCACCCCCGACGGGCTGCGCTTCGTCTCGTACTACCTGCTCCCACCATCGAGCGACCGCGACGGCGACGGGATCCCTAACACGCCACAGCCGACGGTGGTCCTCGTACACGGCGGGCCGAGCGACGAACGCGCGCAATGGGCCTACGGGCCGTTCGTGCACTGGCTCGCCAACCGTGGCTACGCGGTGCTGTACGTGAACTACCGAGGCTCGGCCGGCTTCGGAAAGACGTTCATGAACGCCCAGAACATGGAATGGGGCGGCAAGATGCACGACGACGTCGTGCAGCAGGTGGAGTGGGCGATCGCGCGGCGCATCGCAGCCCCCGGACGCGTGGCCATCATGGGTGGCTCCTACGGCGGCTACGAAGTGCTCGTGGCGATGACCATGACCCCAGACCGCTTCGCCTGCGGCATCGACCTCGTAGGGCCCTCCAACCTCGAGCGCTTCATGCCGCACTGGAACGTCGATCGCATGGCGGCGGTGGTGGGCGATCCGCGCACGCCCGAGGGGCGCGCCTTTCTCCGCTCGCGCTCCCCCATCAACTTCGCCGCCAACACCAGTCACCCGGTGCTCATCGGCCAGGGGAGCAACGACTCGCGCGTCCCCAAGTACCAGTCGGACACCGTGGTCACCGCCATGCAGCGCGCCGGGGTGCCGGTGGTGTACGCCGTCTACGGCGACGAGGGACACGGCCTCCTGCGCCCTGCCAACACCTTCTCCTTCTGGGCCATCGGCGAGCAGTTCCTGGCCCGCTGCCTCGGCGGGCGCGCCGCTGCCATGGGGAACGCCTTCGACGGCTCGAGCGTCGCCATCGAGGCCGGGATCGACTACATCCCCGGGCTGGCCGCCGCACTCAAGGAGCGCAAGTGAGCCGCCACGTCACCGTGTTCTCGACTCGTCAGGCACCGTCGTGATCGAACGCCGCGCGTACCGCCGCGTCACCTGGCGGTTGATCCCCTTCCTCTTCGCCTGCTACGTCGCCGCGTACCTCGACCGCGTCAACGTGGGCTTCGCCAAGCTGCAGATGCTCGCCGACCTGCAGATGAGCGAGACCGCGTACGGCATCGGCGCGGGGATCTTCTTCATCGGCTACTTCCTCTTCGAGGTGCCGAGCAACCTGATCCTGCATCGCACCGGGGCGCGCGCCTGGATCGCCCGCATCATGGTCACGTGGGGGCTCCTGTCGGCGGCGACGATGTGGGTCACGAGCGCGACGGCGTTCTACGCCTTGCGCTTCCTGCTGGGGATTGCCGAGGCAGGGTTCTTTCCCGGGATCGTCCTGTACCTGACGCAGTGGTATCCAGCGCCGCGTCGCGCGCGCATCATGGCGCTCTTCATGACGGCGATTGCCATCTCCGGCGTGATCGGCGGCCCCGTGTCCGGCTGGATCTTGAGCGAGATGGCGGGAAAGAACGGCTGGGCGGGATGGCAGTGGCTCTACCTGCTCGAGGGGATCCCCGCCGTGCTGCTGGGAGTGGCGACGTACTTCTACCTGGACGACTCCATCGAGGGAGCCCGATGGCTCCCTGATGACGAGAAGGCGGTGCTGCGTGCGCAGCTGCGTGCAGACCCCGCGGGCGAGGAGCACGTGAGCGTGATGGCCACGTTGCGCGACTCACGCGTCGTGCTGCTGGCCGCCCTCTATTTCTGCTCCATCCTCGGGCTCTACGGCCTCGCGTTCTGGCTGCCGCAGCTCATTCGCACGTTAGGCGTGGCCGAGCCGTGGCGGGTCGGGATGCTCAGCGCCATTCCGTACGGCGTGGCGACGGTGGCGATGGTGCTGGCGGGGCAGAGTTCCGACCGACGCGGCGAGCGGCGCTGGCACTTGGTTGGGAGCGCACTGATTGGGGCCCTGGGACTCGTGGGCGCCGCCTGGTTCCGCACCGAGCCGGTGGCCGGGATGATCGCCTTCAGCGTCGCCGCGGCGGGGATCCTCTCCCTCCCGCCGCTCTTCTGGACGATTCCGACGACGCTGCTGCGCGGCGTCTCCGCCGCAGCGGGGATCGCGGCGATCAATTCGGTGGGGAACCTGTCGGGCTTCGTGAGCCCGTACATGATTGGCGCCATCACCGATGCGACGGGCGAGGCGACGATCGGGCTCTACGTGCTCGCCGCGAGCCTCGTGGCCTCGGCAGGGTTGTCGATTGCGGCGACCGCCACGCCGGCACGGCGTTAGGCCGACGGCTGCCGCCACACCGTGAACCGTCTGCTCACCGTGGCGCCATCGGCGCCGGAGTTCCGTGCATGTCGCTGTTCGACCGGTTCCGCAAGTACAACCCAACCCTCGGCCAGGCGGTCGAAGGCTAGATCGACACCTGCAGCGCGGCGGTGAAGCCGTTCACCACGTTCCCGCCCATGGTCGCCAGTTGCAACGAAGCGCCGTCGGCGAAGACATTGTCGGAGGCCAGCGACACCTGCGACAGGTTGGTGAGGCTGCTGGCGTAGCCGGTGGTGGCGTACACCGCGTCGCACGCCGCCTTGGGAATCGCCAGCTGCGAGGTCGCGATCTTGTTCCCGGCGCTGGTGGCGGTCGCCAGGCTCTGATAGACCTCGAAGTGCATGTGGGGCCATCGCCCCGCATAGCACCCGGGGAAGATCGTGGTGAAGGTGACCTCCCCCTGCGCGTTGGTCTGCTGCACACCGCGCAGGTAGTTCTGGCTCGTGGCCCCGGCCGAGTAGAGCGAGTAGAGCCCGGCGCGGTCGCAATGCCACAGGTAGATCGCGCGTCCGGGCAGCGGGGCGCAGCCGTTGGACTGCGACACGAGCGTGAGGGTGACTACCAACGGAATGCCGACCGCGGTCCCACTCAGGCCTGCGAAGCTGGAGCGGATGTCGCTTCGCACTACCCCGGACTGCCCGAGCACGTTGGGACCATTGGATCCGTCACCGGGATACGGCCCGGCCGTCTCGGAGGGGATCGTGCTGCACGAGCCGTTGCCCGGGGTCCCCTCGTCGTCGAGTCCGGCGGGATCCTTGCTGCACCCCAGCAGGTGCATGGCGCCGGCGCCGAGTGCCAGGCGAAGGAGGGCGCGACGGCGCAACGAGGCGTCCGTCAGCCGCAAGTCGTCGTGCAATCCGCCAAAGTCGTTGTGCGCCATCGAGTCGGAGCTCTCCCTCCTGCCGGGCGACGGTCACCGGCGCGAGAGGGGTCGCATCGGGTCACGGGTCGCGGTACACAGCGTCGACACCTGCGAGGCGCACGCCCCCCTACGCTCGCGCAACGACCGCGCGCGGCGCAGGGCGTAGCGTCCGCGTCAGCGGCCCGCGCCGCCGACTGGCGGATCGGCTGCAAGTTCGCCGGTCCCCAGCACAAGGGTGTGGCGCGCCCCCGACCGCTCGTCGATCCAGACGACCTGCTCGCGCCGATCGCCCGGCGAACGCTCCGGGATGGGACCGTAGAAGGCGAGCTGCGACGCGAGGTCGAGGAACGCCCAGGTCATCGACATCCCGATCGACGTACGCCAGAGGACGCGCCCATCCCTCGTGAGTCGCAGCAGCTCCCACGGCTCCGCCTCCCCGAGGCGCGACTTGGCCAGCACCAGCGACGAGCTGGGATCGGCCACGTCCCACACGGCTCCCGCATAACGAATCACGAAGCCCGCCTGGATCAGCCGCTCGACGCCAACCGGCTGCACAGCGTCGACGCGAATCTCGGGTTGCCCACGACCATCGAGCGTGTACGGCGCGCGATGCAGCATGCGCGCGACTTGGCCGAAGGGGCGATCCTCCCCGCTCGGCCAACGCGAGACCCCCTCCCGCTCCGACTCCGACAGGAGCGCGTACCAGAGGCCGGTGCGGGTGAGAAACGACTTCTGCATCACGGTGCCGGGCGACGTGGTGTTCCACGAACGCTGCGGCGGGATGAGGTAGTCAAAGCGATCCTCGACGCGCGTGGAGTTGTTGGTCGGCGGGAGCGCGGACGGGTCGAGCGTGGCGAGCGAGGGTGGCGCGGCGTCGATGCGGTACAACCGGGCATCGCGCCCGCGCGCCACGAGCGTGCCGAGCGTCCCCGCCATGCGGTATCCCTTGGCCTCGACCGGGAGCATCTCGCGTGTGGCCAGGGCGGTCGGGACGAGCATCGATGGCGTGACCTGCAACGCCAGGTTAGGCAGATGATACCCCTCGAGCGAATCGCGCCAGACCCACAGCAGGTCGCCCACGACGCCGAGAATGGCCGGCGCCTTTTCGTCGGTGTAGTCCCGGCGATCGGCGAGTCGCTGGACCTGCACGAGCTCCCCGCTGGGGATCCGTCGCACCACGAGCTCGAAGCGCGCGTAGGGTTGGTACCGAAACGCGCTCGAGCCCCCGATGATCGGCACGGCACGCGTGCGCTCCTCCATCGTGATGTACACGAGGAGCGGCGCCTCGTTCGTCCCCGCGCGCCAGAGTTCGCCCGCGAGACGCGGCGGTTCCTCCTGCACGTCGCGCGCACCACCGAATGCGATCGCGAGGAGGGCGAGCAGGACCACGGCGACGGCCGTCGCGATCCAGGGGAAGCGCGAGCGGGAGGCAGGAGACTCGGTCGGCACGACGGCGCGAGGGGCGAGGGGGAGTCGCGAGGAAACCGGGCGCGAATATCGCCTCAGGGCGCCAATCGCACCATCTGATCAAACGCCGGGTCGGTTGCTCCCCCCACCGTGCGCGAGGCCACGTACTCACCAAGCACCGGCCCATGCGTGAAAGCATGCCCCGAGCCGCCGCCGGCAATCAGCACGTTGTCGTACTCGGGATGCCAGTCGATGATGAAACGCTCCTCCGCGGCATTCTCCAACTGGCACTCGCGCCGATCGGGGCCGAGGTAGCCACGAGAAGCGCACGTCGATTCACGGGAGAATCTCTCAAAGAGGGCCGGGCGGCACGAACCAATGCCGTCGCGGGAGCCACGCGCCCCCGGGCTTCGCGTGAGGAGCTTGCGCGCTAATCGTCACGCGTGCCCCGGTCTCCAGCGCCGACCAATGGGCGTTGGCCTGTGGTCGTCGTGCGCGCGCTGGCCTGGAGTGGACTGCGAGGCGCGTCATTGCCGACGCGCCGCAACGGCGTCACGTTTACCGGCCTGCACGTTCCTACTCACGCACACCGCCCATCCGTGTCCGATACCACGCCACACCCTTCCCTTCCGACCGCGTTCGTCGCCGGGAGGGACTTGGGCTCTTCTTCCTGGGTGACCGTCACCCAGCTGATGATCTCGGAGTTCGGCGAGGCCACGCGCGACCCCGATCCGATGCACGTCGACCCGGAGTGGGCGGCCAACGGACCGTTCAACGGGACGATCGCCTTCGGTTTCCTCACCATGTCGCTGCTCACGCACCTGCTGCACGACGTGCTGGGGACCGACCCGCGCCGCCACGATCCGGCGCACGGCTACTATCTCAACTATGGCTTCGACCGACTGCGCCTCGTCTCGCCGGTCCGAGTGGGATCGCGCATTCGCGGGACCTTTCGCGTGGCCGAGGTGAAGCCCGACGCCAAGGAACGCAGCATCGTCAAGTTCGCGGCCACCGTCGAAATCGAAGGGAGCGACCGCCCGGCGCTGGTGGCCGAGTGGCTGACGGTCTGGGTCCCTCCGGAGCAGGGGTAAACGACGCACCATGGACCAGGCCTTCACGAGGGTCAGCGACTTCGTCGCATGGTACGCGGCCCGCACCCCCGACGCAGAAGCGGCCGTTCAGGGCGATACGCGCCTCACCTACGCCGAGCTGCACCGCCAGGTGGAGTCGGTGGCGCGCGCACTCCTCGCCGCGGGCATCCGGAAGGGCGATCGGGTTGCCACGCTCTCCCCTCCCAACGCCGACTTCTGGATCACCTTCCTCGCCAGCGTCTCCATCGGCGCGATCTGGTTGGGACTCAACCCACGCTATCGTACCGATGAGCTGAAGTACCTGGTGGGCGACGCCGAGCCGTCGCTCCTCTTTGCCAGCACCGAGTTCGGGGGACGGCGCTACGATGACGAGATCGCGGCGATGCGAGCGGCGGCGCCGTCCATCACGCGCGTGGTCTCGTTGGGCGATGCAGCCGCAACGGCCGAGGGCGAGCGACTTGCCGACTTCATCGCGGCCGGCGCCAGCGTGCCTGACGAGTCGCTCGACGCCGCGCGCGCCGGCTGCGGCGGTCGGGAGGCGTGCCTCCTGGTGTACACCTCCGGCTCCACCGGTCAGCCCAAGGGGGCGTTGCTGCATCACGAGGGGATCATCACGTTCTCGCTGGCGCAGAACCGCGCCTGGCCGCTCGAGAACCAGCGTTTCCTCAACTACCTCCCGATCAATCACATCGGCTGCGTCATCGACCTCTCCAGCCCCACGCTCGCTGCGGGGGGATGCATCGTCTTCATGGAGCAGTTCTCACCCGAGGGGGCGCTCGACCTCACGGTGAAGGAGCGCATCAACTGCCTGGGATCGGTGCCGACCGTCTTCCAGATGCAACTCGCCCTCCCCAACTTCGACACCTACGACCTGTCGGGGATCGAGCTGATCCTCTGGGAGGGGGCGGCGATGCCGGTGGAAGTCATCCAGCGCCTGCGGGAGATCTGCCCGCGCCTGGCGACCAACTACGGCATGACGGAGACGACCAGCGCGATCACGATCGTGACCCCCACCGACGACCTCGACATCCTCGCCAATACCGTCGGCGTCGCCTTTGACGGGGTCGAGATCCGGCTCATGGGCGACGACGGCGTGGTGGTCCCGCCAGGCCACGCCGGCGAAGTGCAGACGCGCTCGATCTACAACCTCCTCGGCTACTGGCGCCGCCCCGAGGCGACGGCCCAGGCCTTCACCGCCGACGGCTGGTTCCGCACCGGCGACGTCGCCGAGCAGCGCGCCGATGGGCGCTATCGCCTGGTGGGGCGGCTCAAGGAGATGTACAAGTCGGGTGGCTACAACGTCTACCCGCGCGAAGTCGAGGATGCGATCCACTCGCACCCCGACGTGATCATGGCCGCGGTCGTGAGTCGCCCCGATCCGCTCTGGCAGGAGGTCGGAGTCGCGTTCGTCGTGGCGCGCGAGGGGACGTCGAGTGAGGCCCTCGAGGCGTACTGCCGTGAGCGCCTCGCCAACTACAAGCTCCCGAAGGCCTTCATCCTGTGCGATTCGTTGCCCCTGCTCCCCATCGGCAAGGTCGACAAGGTTGAATTGAAGCGGCGCGCGATGGCCGGGTAGCGACGCGCGCTGCAGCTTGTCCCTGGAGTTCGACGTCCCCTATCCCCGGACCGTCATGACGATCGCCCGTCTCGCCCGCACTGCCGTCTTTCCGCTCGCCGCGCTCGTGGTGGGCGTCCCCGTTGCAACTGCCGGAGCGCAAGCGGGCGACCTGCAGGGGTATGTCACGCGCGAGCTCAACGGCCTGCAGGCCCGGAGCTCGATCTACGCCAAGCACCTCGCATCGGGCAAGACGGTCGAGCTGCGCGCCGACGTCCCGATGAACACGCTCAGCGTGATCAAGATCCCGGTGATGATCCTCGCCTTCCGCGACGCCGAGGCGGGGAAGCTCAAGCTGGGCGAGCGCTACACCATCCGCCCCGAGGACCTGCGCCGCGGGAGCGGGTTGCTGCAGACCTTTGACGTGGGGTTGAGCCCGACGTATCGCGACCTCATCGAACAGATGATCATCACCAGCGACAACACGGCGACGGACATCATGATCCGCACCGTGGGGCTGGCCCGGGTGAACGCGATGCTGGCCGAGCTGGGCTTCCGCGAGACTCGGCTCAACCGCACCGCCGGCGATCTCTTTCGCGAGGTCTGGATCCGTGCCGATGCCAAGCACGCCTCGATGACCGATCGCGAGGTGTACGATCGCGGCTTCCCCAGCGACGCGGAATCGTCGCGGCGCAGCTTCACGCTCGAGGGCGACTCGACGCGCTGGCTCGGGCGCACGACCGCCCGCGAGATGGCGACGATGCTGGAGGGGATCCTCAACGCGAAGTACGCGTCGAAGCTGTCGAGCGAGGTGATGGTCGGGATGCTGCGCCGGCAGTTCTACGCCTCGCGCCTCCCGCAGCGCATCCAGTTCCGCGCCTCGGTGGCACACAAGACCGGCGACTGGCCGCCGATCGCCGGCAACGATGTGGGGATCATCTTCTACCCCGGCGGTCCGTCGATCGTGAGCGTCTTCACCAACCAGAACACCGGCGACTTCTTCGAGTTGGAGTCGACGCTGGGGCGGATCGCCGAGCGGGTGATCGATACCTGGAAGTAGCGGCGCGCCAGCGGCGGGGCACCGGCCGCGGCGCACGCTATCGTTCGTAGAGGTTCAACCGCACGGCAAACGGATCGCACGAACGCTCAGCCTGAATGAGCGAGTGATACGTGCTGTCGCCGATGGTCCACGTGCGGCCGCGCAGCGGGATCGAGTCTTCTCCCAGGCGCAGGAACCCGGACAGCACCGAATCCTGGATGACCACGCGCCCGCGGAACGCGTGGGGTGGCGAGGCGCAGTCCCACGCAGAGGGGAGCTCGATCGCGCCGTCGGCCTGCGACACCAGGTCGACCCCCTTGAGGTGGGCGAGGAGCCGCACCAGCGCACCGTAGTGGAGCGCGCCGCCAAACGTTGCGTTGCAGTCGTACGTGGCGCGCGCCCGTCCGGTGATCGGGATCCGCCCGAAGGGGGTGCGCACGTGGACGCGCAACGCTCCCTCCACTTCGCGATGCCCCGGGCTCGTCGTCCCCCACACCTCGACGTCGCCGACCGGGACCCCTTTCATCTGGGTCGCCACCACGACCCCTGCCAGCGACATCACGATCGCCGGGAACGCCAGCCCCAGCACGCGCCGCTCGCTCGTCCCCATGGCCCCTCCCGCGCAAACTCCCCCCGCACTCCAACGATGGGAGCGACCTGGAGGGGCGTCCATCAGGAGAGCGCAGGGACTCTGTCAGGCCAGCACCGCGACGTTTGGTGCGCCGGTGAACCATGCCCCCTAAGCGGGGCGAACGTCTCGCCCGAAGTCCACGCGGATCACGGAGCAGATCGCGTCCGGCGCCCGTTCCGGGAGCGTGAGCACGAGCCCGTCATCGCTCTCCGCCGTACGGACGGCGACGCTCTCGTCGGCGAGCAGCCACGCACGTCGCGCCGTCTGGTAGATCCCGGGGAGCACCAGCTCTCCGGGACGCCAGCGCTCGACGAAGACGTTGGTGTATCGCCCCTGCGTCGTCGTACGGCAGGCAGGCGAGTCGACCAGCGACGTCGTGCTCTTGTAGATCGCGTCGCCATTCACCGCCATCCACTTCCCCATCGCCGACAGCCCGTCAACGCTTGGCTGGGGGACGCGCCCATCGCCCATGGGGCCGATGTTGAGGAGGAGGTTGCCTCCCTTGCTCGCGGTCTCGACCAGGAGACCGATCAGCTTCGCCGGCGACTTCCAGTTGTCGTCGTCCTTGGCGTAGCCCCAGTTGTCGTTCATGGTCATGCACGACTCCCAGTCCTGCCCGGGGAGGCCGCGCGCGGGAACCTCCAACTCCGGCGTGCTGTAGTCGCCCACGTTGCCGTCGCCACGCGTGCGGTCATCGCCGCCAGCGGCGGCCACGTCGACGCGGTTGTTGATGATGACGTTGGGTTGCAGCGTGCGGCAGAGGGCGACCGTCTCCTTGGCGAGGGCGTGACTCCAGGTCGGCTCCCACTGCCCGTCGAACCAGAGCACGCTGATCTCGCCGTACTGCGTGAGCAGTTCGCGCAGCTGCGCGTGCATGAAGCGCACGAAGCGGGCGAAGTCGGCCCCGGTGGCGTCGCGCTGCTCCCAGTCGCGGCGCGGGAGGTAGTCGGGGTGATACCAGTCCATGATGGAGTAGTACCAGCCGAGCTTGAGGCCGTGGCGGCGACACGCGTCGGCAAACTGCCGCATGATGTCGCGCCGGTAGGGCGTCGCCATCACGTCGTATTCGCTCACCGCACTCGGCCAGAGCGAGAAACCCTCGTGGTGCTTGGTAGTGACCACCACGTACTGCTGCCCCGCCGCCTTGGCCATGCGCACGATGCCGTCGACGTCGAGCGCCGTCGGATTCCAGCTGTCGGCCAGGCGAATGTACTCCTCGTGCGGCACCTTGGCGTTGTTGCGCATCCACTCGTGCGAGCCCACGAACTTCCCCTTCCACTCGCCGCCCGGAACGGAGTAGAGCCCCAAGTGGACAAACATCCCGAAGCGGGCGTCGCGCCACCACTGCATCCGGTCGGCCGTTGTCGAGGCAGGCACTCCGGCAGCTGCAACATCAGCGGGCACCAGCCACGACGGGCGCAGGGCGCGACCGGCAAGTCCGGCGGCGCCCAGCGCGAGAAAGTCCCGGCGATCCATCGTCACCATACCCTCATGACTGGCGCTCGGCGGTGGTCACTGCACCGGCGCGCGGTGCTTCTCGAACCAGCCCGCCAGCGTCGTCAGTTTGGACGCGGCGTGGCTCGGAAAGCGCCGGATGCCGTGCGGCTCCCCGGGGACGCGCACCAGCACTGCCTCCACGCCGCTCATCTTGAGCGCCTTGTAGTACTGCTCGCTCTCCGACATCGGCGTGCGGAAGTCCTCCTCGCCGGTCATGATCAGCGTCGGCGTCTTCACGTTCTTCACCACGCTCAGCAGCGAGCGCTTGTCGTAGTTGTCCTTGTGGTCCCACGGCATCCCGGGGAACCAGTTCTTCACCGAGAGCGGGGCCATGTCGGCGGTGAGCGAGAACGACTCCCAGTTGATGACCGGGTAGAAGGCCAGCGCCGCGCGGAAACGATCGGTGTGGCCGATCATCCAGGCCGTGAGCACGCCGCCGCCGCTTCCGCCGGTGACGAAGAGGTTCTTCTCGTCGATGTATCCCTTGGCGATCACCGCATCGACCCCCGAGTTGAGGTCGAAGAAGTCGTGCCCGGATAGGCATGATGGATCAGGTTGCCGAACTCCTCGCCGTAGCTCGTGCTCCCGCGCGGATTGGTGTACAGCACGACGAAGCCGTTGGCCGCCATGATCTGCTTCTCGTCATCGAAGCGCGCGCCGTAGTTGGCAAAGGGGCCGCCGTGGACCTCGAGAATGAGCGGGTACTTCTTCTTCGCATCGAAGCCCGGCGGCCTGATGATCCACCCCTGGATCTTGCGCTTGTCCTTCGACGACTCGTACCGGATCTCTTCCACCGCGCCCAGCGTGCGCGTGGCCAGGAGTTCAACGTTGAGCGACGTCACCGACACCGGCGTTGCCGACGCGCCACTCCCCACCACCGCCACGTTGGACGGAATCGACGGCGTCGACAGCGTGTACGCCACGCTCCCGTTACGCGCGACTGAGTAGCTACCGCCGGAGTAGGCCATCATCCCGCTCCCCAGGTGGCTCGCCACCACGCGCCACGACCCGTCGAGCGCGAAGAGCCCCACCTTGGTGTCGCCCTTGTCGTCATACTGCACGTAGATCCCCTTCCCATCAGCGCTCCAGGTCGGCGACGCCACCGAGTTGTCCAGCTTCGTCGAGAGCGCGCGCTTGCCTGACCCGTCGCGATTCATCACGTAGAGCAGCGCGTTCTGGTATCCCTGGTAACGCTCGTCGAAGCCGGTGTAGGCGATGAGCT
>Ga0116177_10000978_pt1 | contig 21135 bp, 17 predicted proteins | sample AD_STIC10_MetaG_FD_89750 | JGI IMG/M metagenome (GOLD analysis project Ga0116177, IMG submission 89750) | Active sludge microbial communities of municipal wastewater-treating anaerobic digesters from USA - AD_STIC10_MetaG | ecosystem: Engineered > Bioreactor > Anaerobic > Digestate | place: USA... | reverse complement strand
TCACCGTGGGTCCGGCCGGGTTCACGGTGCCGCATTCGACAGGCGTCATCTGCGCGATCGGCTGTCCGCCTGAGGATTTCCGTATGAACAGATAGATGCCGTCGCCTTTGTCCTCGACGTCCACCGCGCATCCCTGTGATGCCGCCATCCGGCTCACGTTCTCCACCGCGGTGCGGTTGTCCACGATCACGACGATCGAATCGGCGCCTTCCAGCGCCCGTTTCGCGTTGATGACCGGCTGCGGGCACGACAGTCCCCGCGCATCGATTACGGTACTCATGCCTTCCGCTCCTTGTACGGGTGATGATTGCGGATCGCGTCCGCGCTACTCCTTGACCGGCAATACGTGGATCGCCTTGATGATGAGCTGGACCGAATCCCCCGCCTTAAGGTCGAGGTCCTTGACCGAATCGGTCGTGAGCACCGAGCTCATCACGACGGGGACGCTTACGTCGAACTTCACCTGCGACATGATGTCGCCGGTCTTGACGGATTTCACCTTCGCCATGATTTTATTCTGTGCGCCATACTTCATGGATGCCACCTCCCATGATTGATGTGCCGGTTTCCGGCATGGACGCCGAATGGAGTGTCGTCAAACACCACAATCATCATACAGCGGCCATAACGCGCCTGTCAACTGTAAATATCAAAATTAATAATTACATATATTAATAAAATTAATTATTGACCCGCCCAATACCCGGCATGTTTCATGCACCATCATCACTATCGCACGGAGACCGTATGAAAAACATTCTATCCACCCGATGGGGCATCATCCTTGCCGGGGCCCTCATCGGCACGATCGCCGTCTCGCTGCAATTTTTGGGAAACCCGCCCAATATGGGCGTGTGTGTCGCCTGTTTTGAGCGCGATATCGCCGGGGCGCTGGGCCTCCACCGGGCCGACGTGGTCCAGTATCTCCGCCCGGAGATCATGGGCTTCGTGATCGGGGCATTTTTCATCTCGCTCGCGCTTGGTGACTACAAGCCGCGGGGCGGATCATCGACGCTCATCCGCTTCTTCCTGGGCGTATTCGCTATGTGCGGGGCGCTCGTCTTCCTGGGCTGCCCGTGGCGGGCTCTCCTTCGGCTCGCCGGGGGCGATCTCAACGCGCTCCTGGGCATCGCAGGGCTCATCGTCGGCATCGCCATCGGCGTGGTATTCCTGAAAAAAGGATTTAGCCTCGGGCGCGCCTATCCCCTCAAGAAGGCCGCCGGGTGGATCTTCCCCGCGGTTATGCTGGGACTGTTTCTCCTGCTCGCCTTCCAGGTTTCATTTTCCGAGGGCGGACCGGTCTTCTTCAGCCAGAAGGGGCCCGGCTCACAGAAGGCGAACCTGTACATCAGCCTGGCCGCCGGACTAGTGATCGGCGCCATCGCCCAGCGCAGCCGCTTCTGCACCATGGGGTCGCTGCGGGACATCATCCTCACGCGCGACACGCACCTGGTGAGCGGCATCGGTTCGCTTCTCGTATTCGCCTTCATATTCAATCTCATCTACGGCCAGTTCAATCCCGGCTTCGAGGGGCAGCCGATCGCCCATACCGATCACCTGTGGAACTTTCTCGGAATGACGCTCTCCGGCTTGGCTTATGCGCTCGCCGGCGGCTGCCCGGGACGACAGCTCATCCTGTCGGGCGAGGGCGACAATGACGCCGCGGTCTTTGTGACCGGGATGATCGTCGGCGCGGGAATCGCGCACAACTTCTCTGCGGCAAGCTCGCCGAAGGGCGTGGGAGCGTTCGGGCCCGCGATGGTCGTCATCGGAATTGTCTTTTGCCTCATCGTCGGCTTCACCATGCGGGACCGAATGAAGGCGTAATTATTTGAATGTACACAGGAGATTGATATGGCACAGCAGATAGACGCGCGCGGCCTTTCCTGCCCGCAACCGGTGGTGCTCACCCAGCAGGCGATCGCCGACGGCGAGAGGTCCATTACCGTGACCGTGAGCTCGTCGGTCTCGAAAGAGAACGTGATCCGCATACTCGAGCGAAACGGCTATACGACCGATTCGCGCGACGACGGCGACGACATCGTCGTCAGCGGAAATAAATAGCGATGTATTTCGATAACGCCGCCACGAGCTTTCCCAAGCCCGCGGCGGTCATCGAGGCGATGACGGGCTTCATGGCCCGGGGCGGCGGCAACCCGGGCCGCTCGGGCCATGGAAAATCCGTCGAGGCGGGCATGGAGGTCTTTCGCGCGCGGGAGGCGCTCGCGTCCCTCATGGGCGTGAATAATCCCATGCGCGTCGTCTTTGGCCACAATGCGACCGACGCGCTCAACCTCGCCATTCAGGGACTCGCGCGCAAGGGCGACCACGCCGTCACCACGTCCATGGAGCACAACAGCGTCATCCGGCCCCTGCGCGAGCTGGAAAAGCGCGGGCTGATTTCGCTCACCGTCGTCCCCTGCTCGCCCGAGGGCGCGGCGGACCCGGACGCGATCGCTCGCGCGATAACCGCGGGCACCTGCCTGGTGGCGGCGAACCACGCCTCGAACGTGAGCGGCATCGTGCAGCCGATTGGTGAGATTGGCGCCGCATGCCGCGCGCGCGGCGTTCCCTTCATCGTGGACGCCTCGCAGTCCGCGGGGATCGTTCCCATCGACATGGCGCGCGACGGGATCGACCTTCTCGCCGTCACCGGACACAAGGCGCTCTACGGGCCCACCGGCACCGGCGCGCTTATCATCGCCGATTCCTTCGATTATTCTCTCCTCCGGCCGCTCCGCTACGGCGGGACCGGCAGCCGCTCCGACAGCATCGAACACCCGGACTTCCTCCCCGACCGTTTCGAGGCGGGAACGCTGAATACGGTTGGAATCGCGGGGCTGTTGGCTGGCATTGAATACCTCATGGCATCGGGCGGACCGAAGCGCGCAGGCGAGCACAAGCGCGCGCTCACGGGCCGTTTTGTCGATGCGGCACGCGGTTCGGTGCCCGGCTTTCGCCCCGTGCATCCGGAACTGTCTCAAACCGGCGTGGTCTCGTTCACGATTGACGGGTTTTCTCCGTCGGAGGTTGGCGAGTATCTCGACGAGCGATGCGTCCAGTCCCGCGTGGGCCTGCACTGCGCGCCGCTTGCGCATCAAACGCTGGGGACATTCCCAGCAGGAACGGTGCGCTTCAGCTTCGGTATGTTCAATACATTAGACGAGATTGACGAAGCGGCGGGGATGCTCGCGGACCTCGCGGCCGGACCGGCCCGTCCCCGGTAAGGACGGCGGCACGCCGGGATCAACCCTGCCGAGCCGCGGCCTCCCGCATTGCAACGGACAGCGTGTCGGCCACCCGGCGAAGAAAGGCGCCGTGCCGGTGCGACGTAAGCCACAGAAAATGAAAGGCCCGCCGAATGGAGAGTCTTGAAACCGGGTGGATGTGGAGCGCGCCGCGGCGAAGCTCGTCGCGAATGGAGAGCTCGGACAGGAATGCGACGCCCACGCCGGCGAGGACCGCCTGCTTCACGCACTCGGTCGTCGTGCAGGTGAGCACCGGTCGAAGGTCCGCCGGATGCACCCCCAGCCGGTTGAGCGGGAGCTCGTAGGAATCGCGCGTGCCCGACCCCTTTTCGCGGAACACGAACGGAAGTTCCCGCAGCGCCGCGGGGGTGATGGGCGCCCGTGCCGGACGGCGCGACGAGGCGAGCACGATCCGCTCCGCGCATATCTCGCGATACGCCAGGGACCGATGGCGGACCACCTTGCCCGAAATGCCGATGTCCGCGGAGCCCTCGCGCACCGATTCGATCACCTCCCGGCTGTCGGCCACCTCCACGTGTATGCTCAGATCGGGAAATGTTTCATAGAGCAGCGGCAACGCCGCGGGGAGCAGATACTGCGAGGGAACGGTGCTCGCGGCGACGGTGAGCGCGCGGGGCGTATCCTGCACGCCCATCCGCTGCCGCACCGCATCGAGGTCTCCGAACACGCGCTCGCAGTATTTCTTGAAGAGCGCTCCCTCCTCGGTGATCGCGAAACCCTTGCTGGAGCGCGCGATGAGTCGCGCGCCCAGCGCCGTCTCGAGCCCGGAGATGTGATTGCTGATGGTCGCCTGTCCCAGGCGGAGTCGCCGCGAGGCTTTCGTGAAGCTCTCCTCCTCCAGCACGACGAGGAAGGATCGCAGCTGCTTGAGTTCGAAATTGCAGTCGTTTGTGTTCTTCATTGCACCATTCAATTCCCCGGATTGACGCTATCCGCGCCGCTTCGAGGAGGTGTACTTCTGGGTCCAGGCATGACCGCAGTATTTGCAGCGACAGTCACTCACCGTCGTTTTCATCGCGCGGTCGTGACGGTGGTCGTGCCGATGGGACGAGGCGCTCGCAACGATCTCCCGGGCGAAGAATTTTCCGCATTTCGGGCAACGCCTCCGGAATATCTCCCACAGGACGCCAAACCCGATGCACCCGACGAAGAAAAGAATGAAGAGTAAAACATTCGTATTCATGTGCTGTCTCCTATTCTAGCAATCGGCCTGCGGGCCCACCGGCACGCGGAACGATACCGCACGCCGGTCAGGCTTCGAGATGCTACCGCCACTCATAAAAGTCGATCGTCGCCTTCGTCCCTACGAGCGCAAGCAGTTTCCCGTCGTGTGTGAACGCGAGGTTGTAGTAATACCGCTTGTCGCCGGCGGACGCGACAAAGGTCCGAACGATCGACCCCGACCGCGCGTCGATAATGTGCACACAATAGTCCCTGCCGGCCTTATGGAGCGCCGCACAATATTTCCCGTCGGGCGAGTAGCGCAGATACTGGAAGGAGATATGGAATGACTTATTGATACGAAATTGCTGCTCGCCGCTCTCCGCGTCGAATCCAAGTATCCGGCTTTGGGTAATCACGGCGATTTGGCCGCCGGATGGCGAATACGCCACATTGTTGATCATGCCGTCCTGGAACTTGTCATTCGCCTTGATGAACACGGCCAGCTCGCGCACCTTTTGCCCCGAGCGGATATCATAGACGAGCGCGTGATGGTCCTTCGAGGCGTCGCTCCCCCCGCCCACGACGACGAATCGGCCGTCCGGCGAGATCGACGCGCTCCTGAGCCACAGGTGCCCGTAATCATACCCGAGATGATGCTTGAGCGACCAGGTGTCCGTGCTCCAGACGCAGCCGCGTTTGCCCGGATCGGTGTCGGACCCGGCGCTCACGAGGAAGCGGCCGTCCGGGGTGAAGCCGAGTGATTGAATGCGCGCATTCTTGTGGGCGGTGAATTTTTTCACCAGCGTGTATGTCGCGGTTTCCCACACATGGATCTCGTCCCCGACCCCCGCCGCCACCAGCGAGCTGTCGGGTGAAAACGCGATCGCGTACTTGAGTACGTTCTTGACGTCCCCGAGCGCCTTCTTGACCGAAAGGGTTTTTGCATCCCACAGTCGAAACACGCCGTCGCCATCCGGGGCCGTGGCGATGTATTTCCCATCATTCGAAAAAACGACAAGCGCGGTGCCGACCGCCCCCGGCTTCGAGGTCTTGACCGGTTTGCGGACCTCCGGCGCCGGCGCCTGCGCATCCGCCGCGACCGTGCCGAGCACGGCGAGGCATATCAGACTTTGTATGATTCGTTTCATGGCACTGTCCTCATTTCTGATTTTTTATACGCGCCTCCGGCGAGATATCGGCCGGCGGCGCGCACTGCATCGAGCGCTATTTGAAGCGAAACGAATTGACGGTCCCGTCCGCCTGCTTGAAAACCGCCTCGCCCGCCTTCGTATTGACGATCGCCTCGATGACCGCGAGATTTCTCCCCTTGACGAACGCGAATGCGCGATAGAGGAACTTCCCGCCCTCGGTTGTAACACCCGACAGTTGCATCTTCGCGACGGAATCGGCGTTAAAGCGCGCCTTTAACTGCGACATGTCCGTGGGCGGCGTGACCACCCGGTCGTGCTTGACCTTGGTCTTCTGCTTCTGGATGACCTGCATGGCCGTCATCGGGGACGGAAGCGGGAAATATCTGACGATGATGCGGATGGACTGGTCGGGCGATGTCGCGGCCGCGACCGCGGCCTGCTCGTCGCTCTGCGTCCAACCGGCGGGGAGCGTGTAGACGATGGGAGCGCCATCCGCGAGGACGCGACCGTGCGCTCCCGGAAGGCATATCGGCACGAGGACGGCCGCCGCAACGACCACCACGCCCCAGCGAATCAAACCCATACAGCGAACACGGAGAACTGTTGAAACCGTCATGTGACCCTCCTTTGCGTTGTTCATGGATATTGTATTATGTTTGACCCCGGCCGCACAAAGCCGACCGACGCATTCCGGCATGCCGGCGATGCGCGATAACCGTAGTCCGTCCTCGCGGTATTTACAACAACTTTTTCCCAGGTCAGGTCATGAGGCCCTCAATTCGTGGTGCATACACATGCTGCCTTCACTGGATTGCGGGAAAAATCATGCCGGCGACATTTTAATTGATTGATTAATTTTTCACTTTCGCCATACCGTGGTTCCCAGAGCCGCACGGTCCGGCGCGCTGCGCTGATGCCGGACCGGACATCCGACGAAAACTCCAGCGATTCGAGCGACACATGAACATAGCCGCCTTCTCCATCAAGCGCCCCATCTTTATCATGAGCATCGTGATCCTGATGCTCTTCACCGGACTCATTAGCCTCGGCCGGCTGGGGGTGGACCTCTTCCCGGACATCACCTTCCCGCTGGTGACCGTGCGCACGATCTATCCCGGCGCGGCCCCGGCCGAGATCGAGAACTTGGTGACCAAGCCCATCGAAGACGAGCTGGTGGGCCTCTCCGGGCTCAAGCGGATCAGCTCGCGGAGTCTGGAGGGCGTGTCCTTCATCTTCGTGGAATTCACCCTGGGCACCGACATCAAGTTCGCCGTGCAGGAGGTCCGCAACAAGGTCTCGCTCGCGCGCCCCAACCTGCCGGAAACGGTCGAGGAGCCCATCATCGACCGGTTCGACCCGCTGGCGGTGCCGGTGGTGCGCCTGGCGGTGATGGGCGACTTGCCGCCGGCGAAGCTCTACGATATCACCAAGGAGGAGATCAAGACCGCCATCGAGCAGGTGGCGGACGTCGGGAACGTCACCATCATCGGCGGGAGTCGGCGCGAGATCCAGGTGGAGCTCGATCGCGACCGGATGGCGCTCTATCAGATTTCGGCGCTCTCCATCGCCAACAAGATCAAAAGCTCGGGCACGAACATCCCCAGCGGCAAGTACGAGAAGCGCGAGACGGAGACGGTGTTCCGCACCATCGGCCAGTTCGAGAAGCTCTCGCAGATCGAGAACATCCCCATCTCCTTCGCCGGCGATTTCGGCGGCGGCGTTGCGCTCAAGACCATCGCGAACGTGCGCGACGGCGTCGAGGACGAGACCACGCGCGGCTACCTCTACGCGCCCGTCGGATCGCCCCCCAAGAACAGCTCGGTGAAGCGCGAGCTGAAGCCGGCGATCCTCCTCGACGTGCGCAAGCAGTCGGGCACCAACACCGTCGCCGTCGCCGACGGAGTAAAGAAGCGCCTCGCGGTCATCAACGAACACCTGAAGGGGCGCGAGGGAAACCCGCGGGTGCACATGGTCTACGACGGGTCGCATTGGATCCGCATCAACATCGACGACGTCTTCGAGACGATCATCATCGCCATCATCCTCGCCGTGTTCGTGGTGTATCTGTTTCTGGGCAATGTCCGCTCGACCATCATCACGGGCCTGGCGCTGCCCAACAGCATGCTGGGCGCGTTCATCCTCATGTATGCGATGGGGTTCTCCATCAACCTGCTCACGCTCATGGCCCTCTCGCTCTCGGTGGGGCTGCTCGTGGACGACGCCATCGTGGTCCGCGAGAACATCTTCCGCCACCTCGAGGACGGCATGCACCCGGTCGACGCGGCGGAGGCGGGCACCATGCAGGTGGCGCTCGCGGTGGTCGCGGTCACGGCCACCATCATCGCCGTGTTTCTTCCCATGGGCTTCATGCAGAGCATGGTGGGCCAGTTCTTCAAGCAGTTCGGCCTCACGGTGGTCTTCGCGCTCCTGATCAGCCTCTTCGACGCGATGACGATGGCGCCGCTCCTCTCGGCCTATTTCGCCGGGAAGCAGCACGGCCGGATGAACTGGGTGGTGCGGAAATTCGACGAGTTCCACACCTGGCTGGAGCACACCTACGGACGGCTCATCGAGCTGTGCCTGGACCGTCCCAAGACGGTGATCGCCATCATGTCGATCGTGTTTCTCGCGAGCATGGTCTCGGTCAAGTTCATCAAGAAGACCTTCCAGCCGCAGTCCGAGCAGGGCGAGTTCATGATCACCATGGAGCTGACGCCCGGCATCAGCCTCGACGGCACCGAGCGATTCGCAATGAAGGTGTTCGAAAAGGTGAAGAATCTCCCGGAGGTGGACCGCATCTCCATCGTCGTCGGCGGCGACCAGGGCGAGCCGTACAAGTCGACGCTCGGCGTGAACCTGCTGCCGGTCTCGAAGCGCAAGCGCGGATCGATCGAGGTGCAGCGCGTGGTGCGCGAGATGTTCGCCACCGACGAGTTCAAGGGCGCTAAAATCATGGTGCAGCACTACTCCACCACCGGCGGCAGCAACTACCCCTTCACCATGAACATCCGCGGGGACAATCTGGAGGAGCTGGAGACGTACGCGACAACGCTCATCGACATCATGAACCGGAAGGTGAAGGACCTCATCGAGATCAAGTCGAGCCTGGAGGGCGGCAAGCCCGAGTTCCAGGTGGTCCTGGACCCGAGGATGATGGACCTGGTGGGCGTGACCTCGGGCATGGCCGGGCAGGAGCTGCGCTATCACGTCGCCGGGGAGAAGGTGGGCAAGCTCCACCAGAGCGGCCTCGAGTACAATATCCGCCTGCGCCTCAAGCCCGAGCAGCGCGACCTCGAGAAATTCTACTATCAGACCAAGGTGCCCAACAGCGGCCAGCAGCAGAAGCTCATTCCCGTCTCGGCCATCAGCGAGCCGGTCAAGAAGCTGGGACCCTCCTTCATCATGCGGGAGAACCGCCAGCGCGTTGTGCAAATCAACGCGAACACCGCGCCCGACGGCGGCGTGGGCGACGCCATCGACGCGGTCAAGGGCATCTTTAAAAAAGAGCTGCCCCTCAAGGCCGGCATGACCTACGGCTTCATCGGCGCCGCGGAGGCCTTCGGCGAAATGCAGACCGACATGCTCATGGTCTTCGTCCTCGCGCTGGTGTTCATCTACCTGGTGCTCGCAAGCCTCTACGAATCGTTCATCACGCCGGTCACCATCCTCGCAGCCATCCCGCCGGCCGTGTCGGGGGCGTTTTTGGCGCTCCTGGTCACCCGGGAAATGCTCAGTATGATGGCGTGGATCGGCCTCATCATGCTCATCGGCCTGGTCACGAAAAACTCCATCCTGTTGGTGGACTTCATCGTGACCGGCGAACGCGAAGGCAAATCGCGCCGCGACGCGATCCGCGAGGCGGGGATGGTGCGGCTGCGTCCGATCCTCATGACCACCTTCGCGATGATCGCGGGAACCATGCCGGTGGCGCTGGGCTGGGGCGAGGCGGCGGGCATGCGCACCTCCATGGGTATCGTGATCGTCGGCGGGCTCCTCGTCTCCACGCTCATCACCCTGTTCGTGGTGCCGTCCATGTACGGCTATGTCGATTCCGCACGCGAATGGATCGAGAGCAAATTCCGGCCCCGCTACGAGATGCAGGACCATCTGGCGCACGTGGGCGGCCAGCAGGCGACCGAGACCACGGAGGAGATCGTCGCGCATTCGGAAACGACGGAAGTCGAGATGACGATCTCGGTCCCGCGACAGGCGCCGTCCCGATCGAAAGCGAAAACGGGCGGAAGAAAAAAGCGATGATCGACCGCCTGAAAAAATTCGCGCCGCACAGCATCGGCCCGCTCATCATCGCCATCGGTATCGCCGTGCATGCGCACGAGTCCGGCGTGCGCGATCGGTTCGCGACCGCCCCCGGCGTGGTGACCCACGCCGAGATCTACACGCAGGGCTCCGGACCGCGCACCACGGTGCACGTGCTCGTGAAGTACTCCTACACCGTCGGCGGCGCGGCCTACGAATCGCATGGGATCGGCATGGCGCGCATCTTCTACAAGACGCGCGAGGAGGCCGAGCGCGCCATCGCCCCCTATCCCACGGGCGGCGCCGTCACGGTCCATTACGACACCGCCGACCCCCGAACGGCCTATCTGGACGTCGCCGGCCCCGGGAACGGGCAGCTCGCCATCGTGCTGGGCGTCCTCGTCGGCCTCGTGATCTCTCCGGTGACGATGCTCATACGACGACGCTCGCGCAGGGAGACCGCATAGTTCTTGACGTCTTGTTTTTCCCGCGCCATCATGGAGCCTCGATGCGAGGTGCCCCATGGAAATGCCGCTCTTGGTCGTACTGGCCGTCGTTCCGCCGATCCTGTTCCTGCTCTACATTCTCCGCTACGACCGGCTCGAGCCGGAGCCGCTCTCGCTCATCGCCCGCGCGCTGTTCCTGGGCGCCATTGCGGTGATCCCCGCCGGAACGATCGAGCTCCTGCTCCAGCCGCTTCCGCTGTTCAAGTCGGGCGGTCTCGTCGGCGCGGGACTCACGTCCTTCATTCTCATCGCGCCCGTCGAGGAGGCGGCCAAGCTCGCCGTGGTGCTCGCCTTCTTCTGGAAAAACCAAAACTTCAATGAAGAAAACGACGGCATCGTATACACGGGGAGCGTCGCCGTCGGCTTCGCATTGGCCGAGAACGTTCTCTATGTCATCGAGTCCGGCCTGGCGATCGGGATCCTGCGCGCCATCACGTCGATCCCGCTGCACACCTTCACCGGCGTGCTCATGGGGTATTTCGTGGGCATGGCCAAGTTCGCGGAAACGCCCGCAGCGTCGAAGCGGCTCATCCTTCGAGGATTCCTCATCGCCTATGTCGTGCACGCCGCCTACGACACGGTGGTCCTGTCCGGCACCGCGGCGGCGCTCCTCATGGTGCCCATCGTGGTCGTCCTCTTTATCGCCGGCTTCCGCTTTCTGAAGCGCGGCCAGGCGCTCTCCGCGAAGCGCTGGGAACATGGCCCGTCTCCGGCTTCGGCAACCCCGTCCCCGGACGCACCGTCTCCCGATATGCCGCGCGAGACACATCCGGGGCCATCCGTAGCCCCGCAGGAGATCGGCGTATACCGTATCGTCATCTCGAGGACCCTCTTCGCGCTCACGGCGGTGTTTTGGGCCCTCATGGCCCTCGGCATCGTCACCTCGGGTCCCGAGGACGAGATCGAGATGCTTGACGCGATCGCCGGAGGGATCATACTGACCTTCGTGCCGGTCGTTGCGGCAATTACGCTCGAGCTGTCGCATGCGCGGCTTCGCAAGGCATCCGCACTCTAACACGGGGACCAGGGCCGTTTTTTTACTTGTGCATATCGTCCGGAGCGAATACTCTGGGCGAGTACATATCAACACACCGTCGAGGAGGATTACACATGAAGTTGAAGCATTTCGCATCCATCGCACTCGTCGCCGTATTCATGGTCTCGCTGTCCGCCTGCAAAAAGCAGGAAGAGAAGGCCAAGCCCGAGAAGGCGCCCACGGTTGCGCTCACCGAGCTGGTCAAGTATCTCCCCAAGTTCGACAAGGCCTTCAAGGACCTCGAGTTCGACCAGTATTCGACCACCGGCACCTGGCTGCAGATCAACGTTCTCAAGAAGGGCAAGAAAGACCGCGTGATGTGGTTCCAGGTTTTCGATCAGCGCAATGAGCAGTCGACGAAAGACGGCTACGCCAGCGCCACGGAGAAGGTGGGCAAGTACCCCGCAAAGGTCGCCAAGGACAGCTTCGTGTGGATCCTGGCGAACAACATCGAGATCCGCCTTGTGGCCGACGACAAGAACAAGGAATTCAAGAACACCGACAAGCTGAAAAAGTTCCTCGAGGCCTTCGACCTCGCCGGGCTGGAAAAGCTGTAATCGCTGTGCGGCCGACCCCGCGCGCCGTGCGCGGGGTCGCGCATTTCTCTCCCACGCCTCCGTCGATACTGTCATGTGAGTCGTATCGCCCGGCGGTATCGCACGACATTCTATGAAACTGGCATTCGCGCTCATCATCTTCGTACTCGCGACGGCGTCGGTTCCGGCGGCCGTCGCGCATGATGACGTCGCAATGACGCTCGGCGCCGAGGTCGTTTCGGTCCCGGTGGGGCCGTATGCCTACTGCCTTGAGGACCCGAGCGGCGCCCTGTCCTTCGAGCGGGTGACCGCGCCCCCCGCGGCGAAATCCTTCATTCGGAACGAACGGTCGGTCCCCGCCTGGGGCTTCACCCGCTCGGCCTTCTGGCTTCGGTTTTCCTTTGTCGCCGATGCGAACGCGCCGCGCGACTGGGTGCTCGAGCTTTCCTATCCGCTTATGGATTTCATCGAGCTGTACGTGCCGGACGAACGGGGATCATACCGCCGGATTGACGCCGGGTACCGATATCCCTTTTCACAGCGTGGAAACGGACATCCCCTGTTCGTCTTTTCCCTGTCCGTCAAGCCCGGCGCGCGCGGAACCGCGTATCTGCGCCTTGCCGGGGGAGACCGCATCGAGGCGCCCCTCACCCTGTGGCGGGCCGACGCCTTCCACGATAAAACGATCAACGAACAATACGTGCTGGGCATGTACTACGGGCTCATGCTCGTCATCGTCATTTTCAATCTCATCATGTTCATTTCGGTGCGGGACCGGGCCTATCTGCGATATGTTTTCTTTATTATTGCGATTGGGTTTTACCAGCTCACGCAGGACGGCCTGGCCTACAAATTCCTCCCCGCAGGGATCACGCCGTTCAATCACTACATCATCGCGAGCATTGCGGCGATCGAGGTGTTCGCCATTCTTTTCACGCAGAGCTACCTGAACACCGCCACCATGGTGCCGCGCCTCCACCGCGCCCTCTTCGTGGTCCTCATGGTGCCGGTATGCATTTTCGCCGCATCGTTCGTTCTCGACTACACGACCTCCATCCAGTTGATCGTCATCACCACCCTGATCAGCATCGGATTGGCCCTGTTCGTGGGCGTCAGGGTGCTGCTGGCCAACTATCGGCCGGCGCGTTTCTTCATGGCGGCCTGGGGCTTCACGCTCACCGGGGCCGCCATTTCGTCCCTGAAAAACCTGGGCGTCCTCCCGGCAAACTTTTTCACCATCTACTCGCTCCATATCGGCACCGCCATCGAGCTCATCATCCTGACCATCGGCCTGGGCGATCGGATCACCATTCTGCGCCGCGAAAAGGATGCTGCGCAGGCGGAGAAACTGGACGCCCAGCGGATCATGGTGGAGAGCTTGATGCAATCGCACCGCGAGCTCGAGGACGCCTTCCGCGAACTCGCGCGAACGGAGGAACGCTACCGGCGTCTCGTTGAGGACTCCAGCGACATCATCTTCACGCTGGACAATGCGGGCACCGTTCTCTCCATCAACCGCGCCATCGAACGGCATTTCAGCGTATCGCCCGACATGGTTATTGGCATGCACTTCCAGACGTTGCTCTTCCGGGGCGGCGGTCCGACGGACTCGAACCGCTTTGTGATCGAAAAGCTCGAGCAGTTCCTGCGGGACCGGGAGACGGCGCAGTTCAAGGCCGAGTTCCGCTCGCCCATCGTGAGCGAACCCAAAGAGATGCTGGTGCAGCTCGAGAGCCTCGACTTCTCCGGGCGCGAAGAGATCCGGGGGACCGCCTCGCCCATCACCGAGGACACGCTGCTCTCGGCGCTGGTGGAGGACCGGCAGACTTATCGCATCGGAAACTACCTGCTGGCCGCCGAGGACGTCTCGCATCGCATCACCCGCAACCTGCGCCGCTATGAGGACCAGCATACGACCACCATGCTGCGCGTGGCGCTGCGCGAAATGATCATCAACGCGATCGAGCACGGCAATCTGGGCATCTCATACGACGAAAAGACCCGCGCCATCACCGAGGGGACCTATTTCGAGTTCGTCTCGACCCGGCAGGCCGACCCCCGCTTCCGCGACCGGACGGTAACCATAGAGTATCACATAACTTCCGACGGCTGCCGGTACACCGTCACCGACGAGGGCGACGGGTTCGACCACCGCGCGCGCATGAGCGTCTCGGTCGCGGAGCTCAACAGCCGCCGCGAGATACACGGCCGGGGGATCCTCATGGCCACAAGCTTTTTCGACGCGATCTCCTACAACGAAACGGGAAACGCGGTCACGCTCGTGAAGCGCTTTCGGGGCGGTCGCCCCTAGCCCGTATTGTCCAGCTCGTCCAGCACGAACTCGGCCACGTCGTCGGTTTGGAGAACGCCGCGCGGGCACACGTTCACGCAGGTGTAGCATCCTGTGCAGCGCGCGGGATCGACGCTGAAGACCTCGCCGTTGCGCGACAGCGCGTCCTGCGGGCAGGCGTCGATGCACCTGTCGCAGAAGATGCAGGTCCCGCAGGAGATGCACCGGTCGATCTCGCGCGTCTCCCCGCCGAAGTAGACCGTCTGGATGCGTCGGCGCGGCACCAGGCTCTTTGCCGGATACACGAAGGTCCCGCCCGTGAGGTTCGCGTGGACCTCCATCGCCGCGAGACGGCCCGTACCGATGGCGTCGGTGACCAGCCCCGGACGGATGATATCGCCGCAGCCGTACACCTTTGGGTCGTTGGAGCGGAACGAATGCTCGGCCGTCACGAGGTACCCGCGCTCGTCGCGCAGCACCGCGTCGCCGAGGAACCCCGCGTCCGGAAGCTCGCCGATGCTGAAAAAGACCACGTCCGCCTTGAGGGACGTCCCGTCGGAAAAAACCACCCTCCGCTCGTCGAGGCGCTCGATGGTCTTCGGCCACACGATCTCGGTCCCGAGACGGCGCGCCATCTCCAATTCCTTTCCGAAGGCCAGGGGCTTGGCGATGTCGATGGCCGTGACCTTCTTCGCGCCCAGCCGCCACGATTCGCAGGCGATGTCCATGCCCACGTTCCCCGCGCCGATCACCGCGACCTCCTTGCCGGAGAGGTCCATCGGCCGCCCCTCGATGATGTCCGTGAGGAACGTAAGCCCGGAGATGATGCGCTCCCCGCCGGGATAGGGGATCCGCCGCGGCACCTGCGCGCCGGTCGCGACCACCACTGCATCGCTCATCGCATGCAGCTCGCTAAAGAGCGCGCCGGTGATGGGCGTCCTGAGCTTCCACTCGATCGGGTAGGTTTTGATCCGCTCGATGTCGCGGTCGAGCAGTTCGTCCGCGAGGCGCTCGCGCGGGATGGCCTTGCGCACCTTGCCGCCCACATCGTCGGCGGAATCGTACACCGCGACCCGGTAGCCGCGCCGGGCGAGCTGCCAGGCCGCCGAGAGCCCCGCAGGACCCGCGCCGATGACGGAAACGAGCTCGCGCCGCTTCTTCTTCGCCGGTTCCGGAGGGAACTCCGGATAGTACTCGCGCGCGATCTTCTGGATCTCCACCGGGCCGTCGATCATGTTCCGGCTGCATCCCGTCATGCACGGCGCCGGGCATACGGTCCCGCACACGCTCATGCGGAAGGGCGTGTACTCGTCCATGAGCGCCTGCGCCTCGCGGATCTTCCCCTCCTTGATGAGGTTGAGGTAGACGCTGGTCGGTATGCCGGTTGGGCAGTTGTAGGCGCACGGCGGCGTGAGGTTGATGTGCTTGGGCTGCGTGGTCTTGATGTTCATCGCCGGGGTGTAGAGATTGGCGAACGGCCGGTGCCCCTTCTTGGTGACCTTGACGAACTCGTAGAAGGTGATGTTTCCCAGGTTGATCGAAAGATCGCGGGAGTACTCCTCGAGCGCGCCCTTCAGGAAAGCGACATCGTCGTCGTCGAGCGATGCGACGATCGCGCCCCGTCCGAGCTGGAAGGGCTCGATTGCGCCGCGGACATAGATCGCCCCGCCGTGAATGCCGGTCCCCACGCTGTAGCCCACGGGTGAGCCGGGCCGGTTTGCGATGTTGAGCACCACCACGCGACCGCCGGCCATGTACTCCCCGCAGTAGTCCTTCGCGGTGCCGCCGATGATGACCCACGGCACCTGGCCCTCGTATTCCTTCATGTGGATGGCCGCCCGGTACTCCACGTCGTCGCGGATGAAGACCTTCCCGCCGCGCATCGAGTGCCCGGGGATCTCCCCGGCCTTCCCGTGCACGATGATCTTGCCCGCGTTCATCGTGTTGGCCACGCCGTCCTGCGCGTTTCCGAACACCTCGAGGGTGAGCCCGTTCATGAAGGCCCCCAGGTCCTGGCCCGGGGTCCCGTATATCTTGATGTTCGTCGATCCGTTGATCCCGCCGCCGATATAGCGCTGTCCCATCACATTGGTGATGACGAGCTCCGGCGTCCCCATCGCGCACTGCTCGCGGATGCGGCGGTTCAGCATCCGGTAGTAGATTCCCTGTGCATCCACGGTCATCATTGTCGCCCCTCCCGCTCCTTACGCCCCGGCATGCTTTACGCCGAGAATGGTCAATTCCTCTTCGCTCAGGCCCACGCCGCGGAGGCGGTCGCGGTTTCCCCGGAGCGATTCGATGGTGCTGATGCCCATCGAGCCCATCAGCTCCTCGATCTCCTCCGCCCACGACCGCAGGAGCCTCGTGAGCGCCTCGGTCGCCTCATCGACGTCGATCCGCTCGGCCAGCCCCGGTTTATTGGTGGTGATCCCGTAGGCGCACTTACCGGAGAAGCACCGCTGGCATACGCCGCAGCCCAGCGCGATGAGCACCGGCGTCGCGACGTAGACGGCGTCGGCGCCCAGGCAGAGGGCCTTGAGGACGTCGGAGGAGCACTGGATGCCGCCCGACGCGATCAGGCTCACGGAACCGCGGATCTTCTCCTCGCGCAGTCGCTGGTCGGCGGCGGCGATCGCGAGCTCGATCGGTATGCCGGTGTTCTGCCGGATCTGCAGCGGCGTGGCGCCCGTGCCGCCCCGGAAGCCGTCGATCGCGATGATGTCGGCGCCCGCGCGCGCGATGCCGCTGACGATGGGCGCGACGTTGTGCTCGGCCGCGATCTTCACCGAGACCGGCACCTGGTATTCGGTCGCTTCTTTTATCGCGAAGATGAGCTGCCGCAGGTCCTCGATGGAGTAGATGTCGTGGTGCGGCGCCGGGGAGAGCGCGTCGCTTCCCACCGGGATCATCCGGGTTTCGGAGATGGCCGGTCCCACCTTCTCGCCGGGCAGGTGCCCGCCGATCCCCGGCTTCGCGCCCTGACCGATCTTGATCTCCACCGCCGCGGCCGACTTCAGGTATTCCTCGCTCACGCCGAAGCGGCCCGAGGCGACCTGCACGATGGTGTTCGCGCCGTATCCGCGCAGCGACTTGTGGAAACCGCCCTCGCCGGTGTTCCAGAAGGTCCCCACGGCCTTCGTCGCGCGCGCCTCGGCCTCGTGCACGCGCAGGTTGAGCGCGCCAAAGCTCATCGCACCGAACATGATGGGCACCTCGAGCGCGAGCTGCGGTCCCATGTCGCCGTCGATGGTGTCGGGCTTGCGTCCCAGGAAGGTGCGGATCTCCATCGGCTCGCGCAGCGGGTCGATGGAGGGATTGGTCACCTGGCAGGCGTCGAACATCAGATGGTCGAAGTAGCGACGCTGCGGCCCGGTGGCGCCGTTTCCCACGAGAAGGACGCCGCCCTCGTTGCCCGACTGCTTCCAGATATTGTTCACGTAGTCCGTGGTCCAGTAATCGTGGCTCGTGTGCATCGGCGCGCGACGGATGGTGATCGCGCCGTGCGGGCACATCTTCGCGCAGCGCTGGCAGGCGCCGCAGGCGGCCTTGTTCGCCCAGGGGCGATAGTAGACCTTCCCGTCCGCGCCGCGCACGGGACGTTGCGAAATCTCGCCGAAGGAACACTCGCGGGAGCAGATGGTGCAACCGTTGGCGCAATCGCACCGCTCCATGTCGAACTCGGGGAAAAACGGGGGAATCACGGACCAGTTTCTTTGCATAATGCCCATCACGCCACCTCCCGGGTCCCGGTATCGGCGCCCAGTTCGATCAGCACCGGCTCGCCGCCCTTGGGGGACCAGAGCTCATCGACCTCGGGGGAGAGCAGCCGGATGCTGCATTCCTCCGACGAGGCGTACCAGGTGTTCCCCGTTCGGGCGCACACCACCGGGCGCAGCTTGTTGCGGTCGTTCAGGATGATGGCGCCGTCCTTATGCGTGAGCACGATCCCGAAGGGGCCGTTCACCACCGCGGCGCCGTACACCTGCCGGATCTTTTTCTTCTTCCGGTCGTCAATGCGGTCGATCTCCTCCCAGAGCGCCGGCGCCATGGCGAAGCAGGCGTCGTCCCGGGAGAGGCCGTCCTTGCGCGTGAGCTTGTCGAAGATATAGCTGATAACCTCCGTGTCCGTCTGCAGCAGGCAGAAGTAGCCGAACATCTCGAGGTAGCGCATGTTGGTCCCGTAGCTGGTGATTTCGCCGTTATGCACCACCGCCTTGTCCAGGATGGTGAACGGGTGCGCGCCGCCCCACCAGCCGGGCGTGTTCGTGGGGAAGCGATTGTGCGCCGTCCACATGTAGGCCTTGTAGTCCTGGATGTGGAAGTAATCGGCGATATCCTCGGGATAGCCCACGCCCTTGAAGGCGCCCATGTTCTTTCCGGAGGAGACGACGAAGGCGCCGCCCATCCGGTTGATGAACATGACGGTTTCCACTATATAATCCTCCTCGCTCTGGTCCGGCCGGATCTCCTCCGCGAGGGGCTTCACGAAATAGCGCTTGAAGTACGGACCGCCCGCCACCCGGTCGTTCGGATACACCGGGATCTCCTCGGACTGGTACACCCGCGTGCGGTTTTGCAGATAGGCCTCCACCTTCGCGACGATGGGGCTCTTGCGATCCCCCTCGTACATGAGATGAAAGGCGTACTGGTCTTTGTTCTCCGGATAGATGCCGTACGCCGCGAACCCTCCGCCGAGGCCATTGCCGCGGTCCCGCTGGATGCGGATCGCCTCGCGGATGTGGCTCCCGTCAATGAGGCGCCGGTCGGTGTTGATGATTCCCACTATGCCGCACATGCCGGTCTCCTTGTTGTTAGCATCGCTAAAGTCACTGCCGTCCGTGTAACCGATGGTTAATAAACCGCCATGCCCCCCTGGTTTCAATTTAAATGTTCCGCTGCAATGTTTCGCGCATGTAAACTTTTGCCGGAACCGGGCGCGGTAGTCAGTAATGATATGTATTAATTTTATCGCCACTTACAGCATGTGCTACGTTTATCGTGCCGATCCCGCCCCCGGCGGGCGGCGAGCGAAATCACACCGAGGGGGCGCACCATGAATTCCATCGAAACCGCCAGCACCGGGATCGAGAGCCTGGACAGAATCACCACCGGCCTGCGCATGGGCGACAATGTCGTGTGGCAGTTCGACGACATCGACGATTACCGCGCCTTCGCGGTCCCCTTCGCGGAGCGCGCCATGCGGGAAAACCGGCGGGTGGTCTACCTGCGGTTCGCGGGGCACGAACCCATCATCGGGCCCCACCAGTACAGCGTCCTGTATACCCTGGACGCTTTCACCGGATTCGAGGACTTCTCCGCGCGCGTCTTCCAGATCATCACAAACGAAGGCGTAGACGTCTTCTACGTTTTCGACTGCCTTTCGGACCTGCAATCGATGTGGGCAACCGACCTGATGATCGGCAACTTTTTTCGCGTCACCTGCCCCTACCTCTTCGAGCTCAACACCATCGCGTACTTTGCGATCCTGCGCAACCGCGTCTCGTTTTCGACCATCGCGCGCATCCGCGACACCACGCAGGTGCTCATCGACGTATACCACACCGGCGGCACGTACTACGTGCACCCGCTCAAGGTGTGGAACCGTTACACGCCCACGATGTTCTTCCCCCACCTGCGCGCAAGCGACGACCTCATCCCGCTCACCAACAGCGTGGACCTCACCACGCTCATGTCGCACATCCTGGACGGCGACACGCGCGCGTCGCTGCGCAATCTGGACTACTGGGACCTGCTGTTCCTCGAGGCGGAGGAGCTCATGAACGCGCGTCCGGACTCGCCGGAGGCGCGCGAGATGATGGCGAAGCTCTGCTCGCTTGTCATCGGGCGCGACGAGCGGATGCTCGCGCTCGCCTCCGGCCATTTCACGTTGCGCGACCTGGTGGAGATCAAGAACCGGCTCATCGGCACCGGCTATATCGGCGGAAAATCGGTGGGCATGCTCGTCTCACGGAAGATCCTCATGAACGCCAACACCGCTTCCTTCGGCGCATTGCTCGAGCCGCACGATTCCTTTTTTATCGGCTCCGACGTCTTCTACACCTACATCGTGCAGAACGGCTGGTGGCGCCTGTTCATGGAGCATAAAACCGAAGAGGGCTACTACCCGGCCGCGGAGAAGCTCAACGCGCTCATGCTGGGCGGCACCTTTCCCGATGCGATCAAAGAAAAGTTCCAGCAGCTCATCGATTACTTCGGGCAGTCCCCCATCATCGTGCGCTCCAGCAGCCTCCTGGAGGACGCCTTCGGCAACGCCTTCGCCGGAAAGTACGACAGCTTCTTTCTGGTGAACCAGGGGTCGCCCGCCGAGCGCTATCGGCAGCTCATCGACGCGATCCAACGCGTGTACGCGAGCACGATGAACGTCGACGCCCTCACCTACCGAGAGCAGCGAGGCCTCAACCGCATGGACGAGCAGATGGCCCTCCTGGTCCAGCGCGTGTCGGGTTCGCACTGCTCGCGTTACTTCTTCCCCGACCTGGCGGGCGTGGGGCTTTCGTACAACACCTATGTATGGAAGAACACCCTGGACGCGAAGGCGGGGATGATGCGCATCGTCTACGGGCTCGGCACCCGCGCGGTGAACCGCGTCGAGGGCGACTATCCGCGCATCGTAGCGCTGGACGACCCGCTGCTCAAGGCCCAGGCGGGCATGTACGATGCGCGCAAGTTCTCGCAGCACTACGCCGACGTCCTCAATGTCTTCAAGAACGAGATCGAGACGATCCCCGTCTCGGACGTCATCAACAACACCAACGAGATGGACCTGTCGCTCATCGGCGCGCGGGACACCGAGGCCGAGGAGATGATCCGCCGCCAGGGGCGCGACCCCGAGGCGATGTGGATCCTGACCTTCGACGACATCTTCACCCGGACGCCGCTGGCCTCGCACATGCGCGGGATCCTTG
>Ga0116177_10000976_pt1 | contig 21144 bp, 18 predicted proteins | sample AD_STIC10_MetaG_FD_89750 | JGI IMG/M metagenome (GOLD analysis project Ga0116177, IMG submission 89750) | Active sludge microbial communities of municipal wastewater-treating anaerobic digesters from USA - AD_STIC10_MetaG | ecosystem: Engineered > Bioreactor > Anaerobic > Digestate | place: USA... | reverse complement strand
GCACCGGCACCTGATCAGTCTCGCGTCCTCTCGGTCCGCAGCAGCCGCCAGGTTCCCGCCTCATCGACGAGTTCGATCGTGAAGCGCTCACCCTCGATGTTGCGGCGACCGCCGACCTGCACGATCCGCAACGCGATGCGTGCGCGATTCACGTCCGGAAACTCGATCGATTCCTCGTGGACGATCAGCTCGACCCGCGGATTCAGGGCGAAATAGCCGCGCAGGTATTGCCGCAGCTGCGCCGGATCCCGGCCCTCTGCATCGCGATAGTCCGGGGACACGAGATCCATGGCTGCACTGACATCGCTGGTTTCTGCGGCCTTCTCGGCCGCGACCAGCATGGCGCGCACGGCCTGCTCAGGGTCTGACGGCTTGGCGCAGGCGACGAGCGACAGGAGGCAGATCATCGACAGCGCATGACGCATGTTCAGTCCGGGATTTGAATGAGCTTGAGCCGCGAGCCGGCGCCGCTGCGCAGTGTGACATCCGCGCGCCGCACGCCAAAGTGCTCGGCGACCAGGCGGATCAGTTCCTCGTTCGCCTTGCCGTCGACGGGCGGTGCCTTGAGGCGCACGAGCCAGACACCGTCATCGCCTGGCAGGATCTCGCTGCTTCGGGCATTCGGCTTCACCTTCATGCGCAGGGTTCGCATGGAATGGATGATCGCACGTTGCTTCGCATCCGACTTGCACCGCAGTTCGCTGCGTCCTAGTGTGCCTGCGCACCATGCCTGCCAGGAGTGTCCTGTGAACGATCCGATCGCCGTTACCCGCCCGCTCGCCCGCTATGCGTCGGCGATGAAATTCCGCGACCTGCCTCCCGAAGTCGTCGCGATCGCCAAGACCTCGGTGTTGAATATCCTGGCAGCCGCCCTCGGTGGTGCACAGACACGCATCGGCGGGCTGCACCTGCAACTCGCCAAGGAGATGGGCGGCGGCGTGCGGCAGTCGACGCTGCTCGGTGACGGCACGCGCGTGTCGCGCGCGGCGGCCGCCTATGCGAACGGCAGTCTCGCGTTCGCACTCGACTACGAAGACGTCTGCCAATACGTCATTCATCCGGGACCCATCGTCGTGCCGGCCGTGCTCGCGGTGGCCGAGTCGCTGCGCGCCAATGGCCGGCGCATGCTCGCCAGCATCGTGTCGGGCTATGAGGTCGGCACGCGCATCGGCTGGGCGATGCAGCCCTCGCCCGAGCGCGGCGCGCAGGTCTGGGGTCAGCAGTACACGCCATTCGCTTCCTGCGCCGCGATCGGCAATCTGCTGGGGCTGAAACCCGAGCAGATGGATGCAGCCTTCGGCGTCGCCGGCACGTATGCGCCGGTTCCGTCCGCGTACAAGTACTTCGGCATCGTCGAGGAAACCCGGCCGATGCGCGAAGCCAAGCTCGGCTGGGGCTGGATGTCGATGGCCGGCACCATGGGCGCGCTATCGGCTGCCGCCGGCTTTCGCGGTGGGCACGGCATTCTCGACGGCCGCGAAGGTTTCTGGATCATGGCCGGTTCGGACCAATGCGATTTTCCGAAGATGCTGCAGGGTCTCGGCACGGAATGGCTGATCCTCGGCACCGATTTCAAGCTGCATCCCTCGATCGCCTGGAGTCACCCGCCGTTCGTCGCGCTGCATAAGCTGATCGCCGAGCACCGCATCAAGCCAGCGCAGGTCGCGAAGGTGCGCGTGTGGAACGTCGGCGTCTCGCGGATTGCGGATTTCAAGCCGGCCGGCGCCGTCGACGCGCAGTTTTCCCTGCCCTATGCCGTCGCCACGACGCTGCTCGGCCTGCCGCTGAGCCCGTCGCTGTATTCGGACCGCACGCTGCGCAGCGCGAAGGTGCGCGCAATGTTGGGTCGCATCGAATGCCTCGCCGATCCGCAGATGGATCTCGACTGGTTCCAGGGCAACAAGATGCGGACACGCGTCGAGATCACGCTGACCGATGGCCGCTGCGTTGAAGCGAGTGCGACCTTCCCCGGCGACAAGCCGACGTACGGGCGCGAGCAGGTCATCGCCAAGCTCGAAGCGATGTCCGACGGCCTGCTGAGCGCGGCGCGCGTGCAGCAGATCATCGCGACGGTGGACAAGCTCGAGAAGCTCGACGATGTCGGGACGCTCGCGCGACTGCTGGTGCCGGCGAAGGCGAGAGCAAAGGCGAAGCCGCGCGCGAAGCGGCGACGCTCAGGGAATTGACGCAGCCGTTTTCGCGGCGCGGATCTTCGCGATCTCCGCTTCGATCCACGCCTGCACTTCGGCGTTGATTTCGCGCACGTCGCGACCGGTCGCATCTATCGGTTTGCCCACCACCACCTGGATCGTGCCGCGCTTCTTCAGGAGGCCGCGGCGCTGCCAGTAGAAGCCGGCGTCGTGGGCCACCGGCACGACAAGACAACCGGCGCGGGTTGCGAGCAGCGCGCCGCTGACGCCGTACTTGCGCGTCTCACCCGGCGCCATGCGCGTGCCTTCGGGAAAAATCAGCACGGACAGGCCATCCTGCAGACGCTTCTGACCCGCCCCCACGACGAGGTTGACCGCCGACGTGCCGGAGCTGCGATCGATCGGGATCGAGCGCAGCTGTGCGAGTCCCCAGCCGAAGAACGGCAACCAGATCAATTCGCGCTTCAGCACCAGCGCCTTCGCGGGGCCGACCAGGAACTGGCCGATCGTCTCCCAGGCCGACGCATGCTTCCACAGCTGGACGTGCGGTACCGCCGGGAAATTCTCGGCACCGCGGACCTCGAAGCGAAGGCCGCACAGCAGCGCCAGTCCGCCGAGGATCGAGCGCGCGTATACGCGCGTCAGCGCATAGCGACCGCGAATGGGCAGCACTGAACAGGCGATCACGAAGAAGATCGCGTATAGAAACGTCCAGACGAACAGGAAGATCGTGAAGACGAAGGACAGGATCAGCTGCATGCGAGGTCCGCCGTGTGCATCAGCCCGGCAGCCGTGACAGATCGGCGATACCGGTGAACAGCCCGCGCAGTTCTGCCAGCAGCGCGAGACGATTGTTGCGCAGCGCAGCGTCCGGATCGTTGACCATCACGGCGTCGAAGAACTGGTCGACTTCGGGCTTGAGTGTTGCCAGTTCGCCGAGCGCGCCGGCGTAGTCGCGACGGGCGATCGCGGCTCGCACCGGCTCGCGATGCGCGGCGAGAGCGGCGCCGAGTGCCTTCTCTGCCGGTTCGCGGAACAGGGCGGCGTCGATGGCGCCGGGGGCCGCACCCGTTGCGGAGCCTTCCGATTTCTTCAGGATGTTGGCGATGCGCTTGTTGGCCGCAGCAAGGCTCGCGGCTTCCGGCCTGGCCAGAAAGGCCGCGAGCGCGTGCAGCCGCGCGTCGATGTCGAGGGGCGAGCGCGGCGAGGTCGCGAGCACGGCGTCGAGCTGTTCGCCGGTGACCTTCACGGCGCCGGTGCCCTCGCCGCCGCTGCCTTCAAGATAGTAGGCGCGCAGCCGCTCCTGCACGTACTGCAGGACATCGGCCGCGGCGGTCGCGCTCTTCACCGGCTGGGCCGCGACGGCGGCGTCGATCAGCGCCGGCAGGTCGAGGTCGAGACGCTGCTCGATGCACAGTCGCAGCACGCCGATCGCGGCGCGACGCAGGCCAAAGGGGTCCTTCGTGCCGCTCGGCTTCTGGCCAATCGCAAAGATGCCGGCGAGGGTGTCGAGGCGATCCGCGAGCGCGACCGCCAGACCCACGCGGGTTGCCGGCAGCGCATCGCCGGCACCGCGCGGCATGTAGTGCTCGCGGATACCGGCGCTGACATCGCCCGGCTCGCCATCGGCGGCGGCGTAGTACGCGCCCATGACGCCCTGCAATTCCGGAAACTCACCGACCATCGAGCTGATCAGATCGCATTTGGCGAGTTCGGCTGATCGCCTCGCCTGCGAAACGTCCGCACCGATTATTGATGCGATTGTTCCAGAAAGAGCGGTAATTCGACGGGTCTTGTCGCCGACTGAGCCGAGCTTGGCCTGGAAGGTGACGGTCTCGAGGCCGGCCAGACGCGCGGCGAGAGGCGTCCTGCGGTCCTGCAGAAAGAAGAATTCGGCATCCGACAGCCGCGGCCGCACGACGCGCTCGTTGCCGGCGCGGACCTTGGCCGGATCCCGACTCTCTATATTGCTGACGGTGATGAACACCGGCTGCAGCCGCCCGGCACCGTCCTCCAGCGGGAAGTAGCGCTGGTGCTCCTGCAACGTCGAGATCAGCACCTCGCGCGGCAGTTCGAGGAAGCGCGGCTCGAACCGGCCCTCGATAGCGACTGGCCATTCGACCAGGGCGGTGACTTCATCGAGCAGCGCGTCGCTGACGATCGCGCGACCGCCGAGACTGGCCGCCAGCGCTTCCACCTGCGTGCGGATTCGCTCGCGACGAATCGCGAAATTCGCCAGCACCTTGCCGCGGGTTTCGAGCAGGGTCTCGTAGTCCGCCGCGGCCGTGACGTCGATGGCCGCGGGTGCCATGAAGCGATGGCCGCGTGTCGTGCGACCGGCGCGCGTCTCGAGCAGCGTCGCGTCGATCACATCCTGGCCGAACAGCATCACCACCCAATGCACAGGCCGAACGAATTCGGCACTGCCCGCACCCCAGCGCATGCGCTTCGGGATCGGCAGCGCATCGAGCGCCGACTGGATCATGCCGGGCAGCAGGCTCGCGGTGGTCGCGCCGGGTTTCTCGCCGTTGAAGAACAGAAACTCGCCCTTGCCTTCCTTTACGCGCTCGAGCTGGGTGACGCGTACACCGCAGCTCTCGGCGAAGGCCGTCGCCGCACGCGTCGGCGCGCCTGCGGCATCGAAGGCCGCGTTGACCGGCGGACCCTTGCGCTTGATCTGCTGCGGCGGTTGTTCGATCGGCAGCGCGCGCACGCGCAGCGCAAGGCGACGCGGCGCGGCGAAAGATTCGATGCCGCCATGCACGAGGCCCGCGGCGGCAAGCGAGGCGGCCACGTGTTCGCGCAGCGCGTTCTCGAGATCGCGGAGCGCGCGCGGCGGAAGCTCTTCCGTGCCGAGCTCGAACAGGAAATCGTGCGCGCCACTCATGATGTGGCCTTCTGTGCAACAGCACCGCGGCACATCGGAAAACCCAGTGCTTCACGGCTGTCGTAATAGGCCTGTGCCACGCCGCGCGCCAGCGTGCGCACGCGCAGGATGTAGCGCTGCCGCTCCGTCACGGAGATCGCGCGGCGCGCGTCGAGCAGATTGAACGTGTGAGAGGCCTTCAGCACCTGCTCATAGGCCGGCAGTGCGAGCTTTGCGGCCAGCAGCGCGATGCAGGCGGTTTCGTGTTCATCGAAATGCCGCAGCAGCACGGCGGTGTCCGCATGTTCGAAGTTGTAGGCGGACTGCTCGACTTCGTTCTGGTGATAGACGTCTCGATACGTGACCGGACCTTGCGGACCAATCGTCCAGACGATGTCGAACACGCTCTCGACGCCCTGCAGATACATCGCGAGGCGTTCAAGGCCATAGGTGATTTCGCCGGTCACGGGGCGGCAGTCGAGCCCACCCACCTGCTGGAAGTACGTGAACTGCGTGACTTCCATGCCATTGAGCCACACCTCCCAGCCGAGACCCCAGGCGCCGAGCGTCGGCGATTCCCAGTTGTCCTCGACGAAGCGGATGTCGTGCGTCAGCGGATCGAAGCCGAGCATGCGCAGCGAATCGACGTAGCGATCGAGGATGTCGAGCGGCGAGGGCTTCATCACGACCTGGAACTGGTAGTAGCGCTGCAGGCGGAACGGATTCTCGCCATAGCGACCGTCGGTGGGCCTGCGCGAGGGCTGCACATAGGCCGCGTTCCAGGGCTCGGGCCCGAGCGAGCGCAGGAAGGTGGCAGTGTGAAAGGTGCCGGCGCCCATCTCCATGTCATACGGCTGCAACACGACACAGCCCTGCTCGGACCAGTATTTCTGCAACGCGAAGATCAATTCCTGGAAAGTCAGGGGTGTCGCGAGCGGTGAATCAGCCATGAAAATCCTGTGAGTCCGGCATGCGGCCGCGAGGGCCTCGGGAATTCGAGGGCGGAATTATAGCCGGGCGCGACAGCTCTCCGGCGCGCGGGTAGAATTTCGGACGGCTCTCGGACACAGGTCGGTCCGTCGCCTTCCAGATCTCTTGCGCCCCCCTGCCATTTTCGCGGCAGGCAGGGGTGGGGTGAAACCGTCTTCAGCTTCCCGCACGAGCCACGTCATGAACTCCAGCAGAAACCGTAGTGTCTTCGTGCCCGCCGTCGCCGCGCTCGCCACCGCCGTGCTGGCAGCCTGCGCTCCCGGTGGTCCGCCGCAGATGCCACCGCCGGCGGTGAACGTTGCGCAGGTCGTCGCCGAGACGATTTCCGAATGGGATCCGTACGACGGCCGTATCACGGCGATCGATTCCGTCGAGATCCGCCCGCGCGTCACGGGTTATCTCGCGGCGACGCATTTTCGCGAAGGGGGTCGCGTCGCGAAGGGCGCGCTGCTGTTCACTGTGGACGATCGCGAATACCAGGCGGCGCTCGCCAGCGCCCGTGCCAATACCGCGCGGGCCGTCACGCGCGCAGACGTCGCGCGCCTGGAGGCGGCACGTTCCGAGAAGTTGAAGGCCGCGCGCGCGATTTCGGAAGAAGAACTCGAATCGCGGCGTGGCGAACTGCGCCAGGCCGAAGCCGATGTCGCCGCGGCGCAGGCGCAGGAGCGTCAGGCCGCACTGAACGTCGAGTTCACGCAGATCCGATCGCCGATCGCTGGGCTCGTCAGCTCCGCGCGCGTGCGGCCGGGCAATCTGGTGTCGGCCGGCAGCACCTTGCTGACGACGGTCGTCTCGACCGATCCGGTGTACGTCGAGTTCGAGGGCGACGAGCGCATGTATCTCAAGTACCAGGACCTCGCGAAGGCCGGCGAGCGCAAGAGCTCGCGCGATGCGCGCAACCCCGTGCGCGTCGGACTCGCGAACGAGAACGGCTATCCGCATGAAGGGGAGATGGTGTTCGTCGACAACGTGCTCGATCCGACGACCGGGACGATCCGCGTACGGGCGCAGCTGTCGAACAAGGACGGCACTTTCACGCCCGGGCTGTTCGCACGCGTTCAGCTTCTCGGCAGCGGTGAGCGTCCGGCGATGCTGATCCACGAGCGTGCCGTGCTGACCGACCAGGATCGCAAGTACGTCTATGTCGTTGGCGAGGACAACCTCGCGCAGCGCAAGGACGTTCGCCTCGGCGGTCAGCTCGGTGAGATGCGCATCGTGCTGAGCGGGCTCGCAGCCAAAGATCGCGTCGTCGTCAATGGCGTCCGCAAGATCTTCTTCCCCGGCATGCCGGTCGCGCCGCAGCTCGTGCCGATGGACAAGCCTGACTACGAGCCGCCGCCGAAGCCGCGCCCGTGAAGATCGACGCCTCACGCTTTTTCATCGATCGGCCGATCTTCGCGGCGGTCCTGTCGATCCTGATCTTCATCGCCGGCGCGCTGGCGATTCCGTCGTTGCCACTGTCCGAGTATCCGGACGTGGTGCCGCCGACGGTGCAGGTGCGTGCCGTGTACCCAGGTGCGAATCCGACCACCCTGTCGCAGACCGTCGCGGCACCGCTCGAGGAAGTCATCAACGGCGTCGACGACATGATCTACATGAAGTCGGTGTCCGCGTCGGATGGCGTGATGTCGCTCGATGTCGTCTTCGCGATCGGTACGGACGTGGATCGCGCCCAGGTGCAGGTGCAGAACCGGGTGTCGCAGGCGTTGCCGCGGCTGCCGGAGGCTGTGCGACAGCTCGGCGTGTCGACGGTGAAGTCTTCGCCGAACCTGACCATGGTCGTGTTCATCAATTCGCCGGACGGCACCTACGACCAGCTGTACCTGCGCAACTACATCCTGCTGAACATCCGTGACGAGCTGAATCGCATCGATGGCGTCGGCCAGGCCTTCATCTTTGGCGGCGGCGACTACGCGATGCGGATCTGGCTCGATCCGGAGAAGACCGCGGCGCGCGGGATTTCCGCTGGCGACGTGGTCCGTGCGCTGCGTGAGCAGAATGTGCAGGTGTCTGCGGGATCCATCGGTGCTCCGCCACAACCCGGCGGAGCGGATCTGCAGGTCTCGATCAACCTGCAGGGTCGGCTCGCGAGCACCGAGGAATTCGGCGACGTCATCGTCAAGACAGGGCTAAACGGTGAGCTGACGCGCGTTCGCGATATCGCGAGGGTGGAGCTCGGCGCCTCCGAGTACGCGCTGCGCGCACTCAACGGCGGCAAGCCCGCGATCGCGATCCCGATCTTCGAGGCGCCGGGTGCGAACACGATCCAGCTGTCGGACGACGTCCGCGAGACGATGACGCGCCTCGAGAAGTCCTTCCCACCCGGCATCGAGTGGAGCGTCGACTACGACCCGACCGTGTTCGTGCGCCAGTCGATCAGCTCGGTCACCACGACGCTGTTCGAGGCGATCCTGCTGGTCGTGATCGTGGTCGTGCTGTTCCTGCAGACCTGGCGCGCTTCGATCATCCCGCTGCTCGCGGTGCCGGTGTCGATCGTCGGTACCTTCGCCGTGCTGTGGATGCTGGGCTTCTCGATCAACACGCTGACGTTGTTCGGGCTCGTGCTCGCGATCGGCATCGTCGTCGATGATGCGATCGTGGTCGTCGAGAACGTCGAGCGCAACATCGAGGCCGGCCATCCGCCGCGCGAGGCTGCACACCTCGCAATGTCCGAAGTTTCTGGTCCGATCATCGCGATCGGCCTCGTGCTCACGGCGGTTTTCGTGCCGCTGGCCTTCATCGGCGGCGTGACCGGCGAGTTCTACCGCCAGTTCGCGGTGACGATCGCGATCTCAACGCTGATCTCCACGATCAACTCGCTGACACTGTCGCCGGCGCTGGCGGCCGTGCTGCTGCGGCCGCACGATGCGCCGCCGGATAGAGTCACGCGGCTGATCGATCGCGCATTTGGCTGGGTGTTCAAGCCATTCAATCGTCGCTTCCGCAGCGCGAGCGACAGCTATGCAAACCGTGTCTCCGGCCTGCTGGGTCACCGCCGCTATGCCATTGCCGGCTATGCGGTGATGCTGGTGGTTGCCGTGCTCGCGTTCCGTGCGGTGCCGGCGGGTTTCATTCCGATCCAGGACAAGCAGTATCTGTTCGCCGGCGCGTTGCTGCCGGAGGGCGCGTCGCTCGATCGCACCCAGGCCGTCACGGAGCAGATGACGGCGATCGCCAAGTCGATGCCGGGTGTCGCGAGTGTCGTGGCATTTCCTGGCCTCAACGCGCTGCAGAGTTCGAACACGCCGAACAACGCCACTGTCTTCATCGGGCTCTCGCCGGCTGGGGATCGGGACATCTCGGCGGTGGAGCTCGTGCAGCGGCTGAACATCGCGTTCAGCGGCATCAAGGAAGGCCTGGCGTTCGCGCTGATGCCGCCCGCGGCGATCGGTCTCGGCAATGCCGCGGGTTTCGAGATGTACGTGCAGGATCGCGCCGGACTCGGCTTCGGCGAACTGAACACGCACGCTCAGGCGCTGGTTGCACGCATGCGGCAGACCCCGGGGTTCGATCCGTTCTCGGTGCTGACGAGCTATCAGGCCAACGTGCCGCAGCTCGATGCGGTCGTGGACCGCGCGCGAGCCAAGCAGCAGGGCGTTGCGCTGACGGATCTGTACGAAACGATGCAGGTCTATCTCGGCTCCGCCTACGTCAACGACTTCAACCTGTTCGGTCGCACCTACACGGTCTACGCGCAGGCCGATGCAAAGTTCCGCGACGAGTCCGCCGATGTCTCGCGGCTGAAGGTGCGCAACGCGAGCGGACAGATGGTGCCGTTGGGCGGCATCGTGGAAGTGTCGCAGTCCTACGGACCGGATCCGGTCGTGCGCTTCAATGGCTATCCGGCTGCGGATATTTCCGGCGGTGCGGATCCTGCGCGGATGTCCTCGGCGGAAGCGCTCGAGACGGCGGCGCAACTCGCTCGCGAGACGCTGCCGTCCGGCATGAGCTTCGAGTGGTCAGGACTGACATATCAGCAGGTCACGCAGGGCAGTGCGGCGCTGCTGGTGTACCCGCTGTGCGTGCTGTTCGTGTTTCTGGTGCTCGCGGCGCTGTACGAGAGCTGGACGCTGCCACTCGCAGTGATCCTGATCGTGCCGCTGTGCCTGCTGGCGGCGATTGGCGGCACCTGGGTGATCAATTTCTTCCATGGCCTGTGGCTCGCGATATTCGGCGCTACGTCTCCGCCCACCTTCCTCGACAACAACGTGTTCACACAGGTGGGCCTCGTCGTGCTGATGGGGCTGGCTTGCAAGAACGCGATCCTGATCGTCGAGTTCGCGCGTGAGCTCGAGCAGCAGGGGCGCGACACGATGACGGCTGCGGTCGAGGCTTGCCGCTTGCGCTTGCGGCCGATCCTGATGACCAGCGCCGCGTTCATCATGGGCGTGCTGCCGCTGGTGTTCGCCTCCGGCGCAGGTTCGGAAATCCGCCACGTGATGGGTCTGACGGTGTTCCTCGGGATGCTGGGTGTCACGCTGTTCGGACTGTTCCTGACGCCGGTGTTCTACGTGATCCTGCGCAGGTGGGCCCTCCGTCATGCGTAGTGTCGTCGCGCTGGTCGTCGCAGTGACCTTGTCGGCCTGTACTGTGGGTCCGCGCTATCGCGAGCCGGCGGTGCCGCTGCCTTCGAATTTCGATCGTGCCGAGGGCGCGCGATTCTCGGCGGAGCCCGTCGCGCCTGAACTCTGGCGCAGCTTCGGTGAGCCCGAGCTCACGGCACTGATCGAACGCGCGCTGCGCGAGAACCGCACGGTTGCTCAGGTGCGGGCACGGCTCGACGAAGCGCGCGCGCTGCGTGGGCTCACGGTGTTCGGTCTGTTGCCCACGGTGACGGCGGCAGCCGATCGCGAGCGCAGCGATCCGAGTTCACTCGATCCGTTCCTGCCGTCAGGACAGGCCGCGACGACGGTCTATCGCGCCGGCTTCGATGCATCGTGGGAAATCGATCTGTTTGGCGCGTCGCGCCGTGCCGCCAGTGCCGCGCGCAGCGAGACCACGGCGCGCGAAGGCGATCTCGAGGCGACCCGTGCGTCCACGGCTGCCGAAGTGGCGCAGGCCTGGTTCGCGTTGCGCGGCGCTCAGGCGCGGCTCGACATCGGGCGGCGCAATCTCGACAACCTGCGCGATAACCAGCGCATCCTCGCGGCAAGGCTCGAGGCTGGGCGCGGGACCGAGTTCGATGTCGCACGAGCAGAGAGCCTCGTTGCCAGCATCGCGGCACAGTTGCCGGAGACGGAAGCCGAGGTGACGCGCCAGGAACAGCGGCTGGCTGTACTGGTCGCGATGCCGGTTGCGGAGCTGCGCGAGAAGTGGCTGGCACCGTCGCGGGCTGTGCCGAACCTCGCTCCGATCGTGGCGGTCGGCACACCGGCGGACTGGCTGCGTCGCCGTCCGGACATCCGGGCCGCTGAACGTCGGCTTGCCGCCGCGACCGCGAAAATCGGCATCGAGCAGGCAGACTGGCTGCCAAAGATTTCGTTGCTCGGTGGCTTCGGGTACACGGCGCAGACGCGTGACGATCTGTTCGACCGGTCTGCCGAGCGCTGGCGCTACGGACCTTCGATCACGTGGAGTTTTCTCGACGCAGGCCGCGTGCGGCAGCGCGTGCGTGCCGCCAGGGCGCGCGGCGCTGAGGCGCTCGCCGCCTACGAGGACACGGTGCTGCGCGCGCTCGAAGAGACCGAGAACGCCATGGCTGCATATCGCGCCGCGAACGAATCACTGGCGGCGAACGAGGCAGGCCTCGATGCGAGCCGCCGCGCGGCGGAGTTCGCGCGCGTGCGTTTTGACGCCGGCGCCAGCGATTATGTTGTCGTGCTCGATGCGGAACGCACACTGCTCGAGTTCGAATCCAGCACCGTGCAGGCGTCCGTCGCACGAGCCACGGCGCTGGCCGCGCTGAACAAGGCGCTGGCCGGAGATTTCGTGCGCACCGTGCGCTAGGGCGCGCTAGGGCGCGCTAGGTTTCCAGCAGCCGTATCTCGTACACCTGCGCGATCCGCTGGCCGTCCCAGACGTAGCGCAGATGCTTGTTCTGCCGCACGTTCGATGCAAGCCGCGGGCGGAACGCGGCGAGATTCCGCGCTCCATCACGCCGCACGCTGTCGTAGCAGACGCCATCGGCGCCGCGCCGCCGCAGCTCACGCGCGAAGGCCTGTGAAGCGCTGTAGTCATCCGGATCGTACACCGCGCTGAACGCGGTCTCGCCGCGCAGCCCGCGCAGATCGTGGAACGTGCCCGCGACATCGATCATGTAGCAGCGCAGCTCGATTTCGGTCGGCGGCTCACGCGTCGCGCGCAGGAATTTCTCGCGATGGTGCCGTGTTTCCGCGATCGCCGTTTCGAGCGTGTCTGCGACATACAGCGCACCGGCGAGTGCGTCGGCGAAGCGGCTGCCGTCGGGATTCAGATGCGTGAACGGCGCCATGATCACCGACGCGCCCGGACCGGATACCCGGTCTGCGGCTGGTACGAGCGAGATCTCGCCGGCGGCGTCGCGGAGCCGCGGATTGGTCAGCGATTCGAGAGCGGCCAGTGCTTCCCAGTCGGCGGGATCGGCGACACGTTCGAACAGATCGATCGGTGGGAAGCGGCTCGCCACCAGACGGAAGCCCGGTTGCCAATGCAACGGGGTCGTGGGCGTGCGCGCTGCGAGCTCAGCCGCGCTCGGCATCGAGATACTGACGGACGAGGAACAGATCCGAGACCTGACCCGACAGCATGCGATCGAGTGCGGAGCGGCCACCGAAAAGCGGCGCATCGTTCGGGCGGCGCAGCCAGGCGTCGGCCGCGGCGGGCTCCTTGAACAACAACTGCAGCGCCTTGTAGATGCCCAGCAGATAAGACAGGCGCTCGAGTGTGTCCGGCGGCAACTGCACGGCCGGATCCTTGCGCCACTTGAACCAGGTGGAGCGCGAGCGCAGGCCGAGCAGGCGCATCTGCTCGGCCACGCTCAGCTGCCACAGTTCGGCGATGCGGGCGAAAGCACGCAGGCCTGGTGCACCGAGAGCGCGCAGGGGCTCGGCAGGCGGCGGAGTGACATTGCGAATACCCGATTGCATGTGCGTATATTCGCACATGTCATGATCGAAAATCCATATAAAGACAGATTTGGACGCACTGATCCGGGGCGATGCCAAAAGAAATCAAGGATCAGCGCGGCGCGAGTGCCGAAATCGCACCAAAAAAGCCCATACTGCACACGGGGCGCACCATATCAGGGCGGTTCCGCCTTCCCGTCAAGCCTAACGTGTTGATTCGGCTCAGGCAGGCGACTGGCACGGACGGTGCAATACCGAAGCACCGCGAGTGCACTGCCCTGGTGCTGCATGCGCGAGCACACCACGAAGACTGTCCCCGGAGGCGACATGACCCCTAGCGATGTAATGAAGCTGATTAAAGACAAAGAAGTGAAGTGGGCTGATCTGCGCTTCACAGACACCCGCGGCAAGGAGCAGCACGTCACCATTCCGGCCAAGCTCGTCGATGACGGCCTGTTCCGCGACGGCAAGATGTTCGACGGCTCGTCGATCGGCGGCTGGAAGGGCATCAACGAGTCCGACATGATCCTGATGCCGGAAGCGGAAACAGCGATCCTGGACCCGTTCTTCGAAGAGTCGACGGTCAACATCCGCTGCGACGTCATCGAGCCTGCGACGATGCAGGGCTACGAGCGCGATCCGCGCTCGATCGGCAAGCGCGCCGAGGCGTACCTCAAGAGCACGGGCATTGCCGACGGCGCGATGTTCGGTCCCGAAAACGAATTCTTCATCTTCGACAGCGTGCGCTGGAAGAACGAGCTGCATGGCTGCTCGTATGAAATCGACTCCGTGCAGGGCGCCTGGAACAGCAACACGCAGTATCCGGAAGGCAACAAGGGTCATCGTCCCGGCATCAAGGGCGGTTACTTCCCGGTCCCGCCGGTCGATGCTTATCAGGACATCCGCAACGCGATGTGCGGCGCCTGCGAAGAGCTCGGTCTCGTCGTCGAAGTGCACCACCATGAAGTGGCCACCGGCGGCCAGTGCGAAATCGGCATCGGCCCCGGCGGCCTCGTCAAGAAGGCCGACCAGGTGCAGATCCTGAAGTACGCCGTACACAACGTGGCCGCAGGCTACGGCAAGACGGCCACCTTCATGCCGAAGCCGCTGGTCGGCGACAACGGCTCGGGCATGCACGTGCACCAGTCGCTGCAGAAGGACGGCAAGGCGCTGTTCGCGGGTGACAAGTACGGCGGTCTCTCCGAGCTCGCGCTGTACTACATCGGCGGCATCATCAAGCACGCGAAGGCGATCAACGCGTTCACGAATGCCGGTACGAACAGCTACAAGCGTCTGGTGCCCGGCTTCGAAGCGCCGGTGATGCTCGCGTACTCCGCGCGCAATCGCAGCGCCTCGATCCGCATCCCGTTCGTCGCGAATCCGAAGGCGCGCCGCATCGAAGTGCGCTTCCCGGACTCGTCGGCGAACCCGTACTTCGCGTTCGCCGCGATGATGATGGCGGGCCTCGACGGCATCCAGAACAAGATCCACCCCGGCGATCCGGCGGACAAGGATCTCTACGACCTCGAGCCGGAAGAGGCGAAGCACATCCCGACGGTGTGCCACTCGCTCGATCAGGCGCTCGAGCACCTCGACAAGGATCGCGAGTTCCTGACTCGCGGGGGTGTGTTCACGAATGACGTCATCGACGCGTACATCGCGCTGAAGACGCAGGAAGTGACCCGCTTCCGCATGAGCACGCATCCTGTCGAGCTCGACCTGTACTACAGCTGCTGAAGCTGAAAGCGGGGGTGTGGCGGCTGAAAGGCTGCCACACCCTTTTTTTGCACCGAAACGGGCCGGACGGACCGAAACTGTGAACCGAGGCGGCATTTCAGTGGTCCAAGCATGGGAAGTCGTGAATTTCGCGACTATGCTGGACACCTATGCCGCGCACCTTCGGACATTTTCCGGGCTGCAACCGGATCGCGCTCGCCGCGGCGTTCAGCCTGCTGAGCGTGGCCCTGCTCGGCCTGAGCGCGCAGGCCGCCCCCAAGACTTATGTCTGGTACGACAAGGACGGTCGCCCGCAGTACGGCGATCGCCCGCAAACCGGTGCCGAGGAAGTCGTCCTCGCGCCCGCACAAACCTACTCAACGCCGCCGCAAGCGAGCACCGCGAGCAAGCCGGCGGCTTCAGCACCCGGCGCTGCCACGGCGCCGGGCGTCGCCTGCCGCATCATTTCGCCAACGCCGGAAGAAGTGATCCTCAATCAGCCTTCGATCACCGTCAGTGCGCAAGGCCCGCAGCGCGCCACGGCGGTGCTGCGGCTGAATGGCGCGACGATCAACTCGGTCGATGGTCAGCCCGTATTCAAGGTGACGCCGATTCCGCGGGGTACGTACACGGCCACGGTGATGTTCACCGGCATGACGGGCGCCACGGTCTGTCAGACCGCTCCGGTCACGTTCTATGTCCGGCAGCCGTCGCTGATCAAGCCGAACGCAGCGCCGCCGAAGCCCGCGCCCGCTCGAACCTGAACGTCGAAGGTTGCGACACAGGAGCTCAACGTGGCCGTTGAGTTCTACGCAACCTCACCTCTCTCCCACTACGATCCGAACGATCTGCTCGACGCGCTCGCGACGGGCATCGTCGTGCTCGATGCGCAGCTGTGCGTCGTGTACGCCAACGTCGCGGCACAGGGCCTGCTCGCGATGAGCTTCAACCAGGGACGCGGCCGGCCGTTCCAGGATCTGTTTATCGACTGCAACGGCTTGATCGCAACGCTGAAGCGCGCGCAGAACGGCGCGGAATCGATCTCCGAACGCGAAGTGCCGGTGCGACCGGTCGCGACACCGCGCGAACCGCGCGTGCTCGACATTACGGCCACGCCGCTCGAAGGGCAGATGACCGGCACGCACGTGCTGATCGAACTGTCTGACGAAACTCAGCGAACGCGTCTCACCCAGGAAAGCGAACTTCGCGCGCGCCTCGATGGCAGCCGGATGATGACGCGGCAACTCGCACATGAAATCAAGAATCCGCTGGGCGGCTTGCGCGGCGCAGCCCAGTTGCTCGAACGCGAGCTCGCCGATCCGAACCTGCGCGAGTACACGAGCGTGATCATCGGCGAAGCCGATCGTCTGACCGCCCTCGTCGATTCGATGGCTGGACCCACGCGCGCGCCGCAGAAGGTCCGCATGAACGTGCACGAGATCTGCGAGCACGTGTATCGGCTGCTGCGCAGTGAAGCTCACGCCACCGTGCTCGTCGAACGCGACTACGACCCCAGCCTGCCGGAAGGGGATCTCGATCGTCACCAGATCATCCAGGCGCTGCTGAACCTCGCGCGCAACGCACTGCAGGCCATCGGCGATCGTGGCCGCATCACGCTGCGTACACGCGTTGCCAGCAATGTGCGCATCGGGCTCAGCCGGCACCGGCTGGCCGCCCGTATCGAGATCGAGGACAACGGCCCCGGTGTGCCTGAGGCCATCAAGGGCAGCCTGTTTTTCCCGCTGGTCACCGGCCGTGCCAATGGCACCGGTCTCGGTCTGGCCGTGGCGCAGGAGCTGGTCACGCGCAACGGCGGGTCGATCGAGTTCCAGAGCGAGGCGGGCCGCACGACATTTTCCATTCTGCTGCCGCTCGAGGAACCGCTGTCATGAACGCAGAACCGCTGCGCGTCTGGCTCGTCGACGACGACGCGTCCATTCGCTGGGTGCTGGAGCGCGCGCTGCGCAATGGCGGCATGTTGCCGAAGAGTTTCGACGCCGCGGAAGGCGCGCTGGCCGCACTGCGCAGCGAGGCTGCGCCCGATGTGCTGATCACCGATATCCGCATGCCGGGCCAGTCTGGCCTCGAGCTCGTGAAACGCATCCGCGGATCGCGGCCGCAGCTGCCGGTGATCGTGATGACCGCACACGCGGATCTGGACAGCGCGGTGTCCGCCTACGAAAGCGGAGCGTTCGAATATCTGCCGAAGCCGTTCGACATCGATCAGGCTGTCGATCTGGTGCGCCGCGCAGCCACCACCACGGCGCGCGCAGCCAATGATGCTGCCGTGCCGCCGAGCATTCCGGAACTGCTCGGCCGCGCGCCGGCGATGCAGCAGGTGTTCCGCGCCATCGGCCGGCTGTCACGGTCGAGTGTCACGGTGCTGATCACGGGCGAGTCCGGCACGGGCAAGGAACTCGTGGCTCGCGCGTTGCACGAGCACAGCCCGCGCTCGGGCAAGCCGTTCATTGCACTGAATACCTCGGCCATTCCGGCGGAGCTGCTCGAGTCGGAGCTGTTCGGCCACGAGAAGGGTGCCTTCACCGGCGCGGACTCGCTGCGCCGCGGACGATTCGAGCAGGCCGACGGCGGCACGCTGTTCCTCGATGAGATCGGCGACATGTCGACGCCGCTGCAGACCCGCCTGCTGCGCGTGCTCGCGGAAGGCGAGTTCTATCGTGTTGGCGGCCAGACGCCGATTCGCGTCGATGTGCGCGTGATCGCGGCCACGCACCAGAACCTCGACGAGCGCGTCACGCGCGGCCTGTTCCGCGAGGATCTGTACCACCGCCTCAACGTGATCCGCATCGAACTGCCGCCGCTGCGTGCGCGGCGTGAGGATGTCGGCGATCTGCTCGACCACTATCTGCGCGTTGCGGCGCAGGAACTCGGCGTCGATCCGAAGACACTGTCGCCCTCGGCGCGTGCGCGGCTCGAGGCCTATCACTGGCCCGGCAACGTCCGCGAGCTCGTCAATCTATGCCGTCGCCTGACGGTGCTAGCGCCGAGCACTGAAATCCGCCCCGATGATCTGCCGGTGGATCTCACACGTCCGAATGAGAACTCGGGCGGGGACTCCTGGAGCGACGTGCTGACGCGCTGGGCGGAAGCGCAGCCTGCGCCACCGGGTGTGCCCGCACTGCTCGACATCGCGCTGCCGGAGTTCGAGCGCACACTGATCAAGGTGGCGCTGAAGCGTACGCAGGGGCATCGCCAGGAAGCGGCGAAGCTGCTCGGCTGGGGCCGCAACACGCTGACCCGCAAACTGAAGGAACTCGGCATGAGCGATGCCGATGAGGACGGCGACGCCGCCTGAGACCGCGAAGTCGCCTGATGCTGCGAGGCCGCAGCACCAGGCGAGCGAGGAAACCGCCTCGCTACAGGACGTCGGTTACTTTAACGTCAGCTTGCGGAAGGACTGTTCGCCGAAGAACGTCCGCAGGGTGTCGTAACCCTCGACGAGCTTCTTTTCCTTGTCCTCTGCGAGCATCTTGCGCGTTTCCGCCATGAACTCGTTGTAACGCTTCTCGCTCGGATCGCTGGCGGCGGCGTTCGGCGCCTTGACCACCAGCATCAGGTTGAAGTCGCGATTGGACATCGATTCGCTCGCGAAGATGCTGCACTCGAGTACGGTGCCCTGCTTCTTCTGCACTTCACAGCTGGTCCACCACGTCTGCCGCAGACCTTCGAGATAGTCGTCGAGCCGGTTTGGATTGACGCGCACGTAGGTGACGTTCCACACCTCGGTGCTCGGCGTGTAGTCCTTGTAGACCTCGAACGCCGATGCCGGTGTCGCCATCGCCAAGGCAGCCGCGGCTGCCAGCATGAACTTCTGCATGGATATTCCCCCTCGTTGTGATGAGAGCCAGTCGTCTGGCCTTCTATTCGACGACGCAGCAGATGCTTGCGCCGGCGTCACTGTACGCCCTGTCAGGGGCCGCTGTCGCGCGCGGTGAGGACCTCGACGCCAACGTCCGTGACGAGCACGGTGTGCTCCCATTGCGCCGACAGCGAGTGGTCGCGGGTCACGACCGTCCAGCCGTCCGGCAGGTCGCGGATGTCGCGCTTGCCGGCGTTGATCATCGGCTCGACGGTGAAGCACATGCCGGGTACCAGCTCGATGCCGGTGCCTGGCTTGCCGTAGTGGGTGATCGAGGGCTCTTCGTGAAACCCCCGGCCAATGCCGTGGCCGCAGTACTCGCGCACGATCGAGAACCCGGCAGCCTCGGCATAGGTCTGGATTGCGTGACCGATGTCGCCGACATGCGCCCCTGGGCGCACCGCTGCAATGCCGAGCAGCATCGCGTCGCGCGTGCACTCGACCAGACGGCGTGCGAGCACGCCCGGCTCGCCGACGAAATACATGCGGCTCGTATCGCCGTGAAAGCCGTCCTTGATGACGGTCACATCGATGTTGATGATGTCGCCGTTCTTCAGCACCTTGTTGCCGGGAATTCCGTGGCAGACCACGTGATTCACGGACGTGCAGATCGCGCCGGGGAAGGGCGGATGTGAGCCGCCTGCCGTGTAGCCGATGGTGGCCGAGACGCAGCCCAGCGGCCCTTCGATGTACTCGCGGCAGATCCGGTCCAGCTCGGCGGTGGTTACTCCCGCGCGAACATGCGGTTCGATCATCACGAGTACGCTCGCAGCCGCCTTGCAGGCCGCGCGCATCGCGTCCTGTTCGGCCGGCGTCTTCACATGAATGCCGGGGCCACGCATCGTTCAGCGATCCTTCACGGCGGCCGGCCGCAGGGCTCGCTCGAAAGCGACGGGATCGCGACGATACGCTTCATGCATGCGTTGCGATTTGAAATCCGGAAACAGCTCTTCCTGGCCATCCTCGAGCGCCGCCAGGCAATTGTGCGCGTGGGTCACTGCGGAGATCTTGGGTCCGGGTGTGTTGGCGGACATGTCCGATTCGATCGCGCCGGAAAACACGCTCAGCAGCTGAGTCCCCTGCGGCGCGAGCTCGGCGCGCACACCCTTGCACATGGCATTGGCGGCAAACTTGCTGGCGCAATAGGTGCCCACCGCGGGAAACGTGGTCATCGCGCCGATCGACAGAATCTGCAGGATCGCGCCGCCGCCGTTCGCCGCGAGCACGGGGGCGAAGGCACGGATCGTGGCGAGCTGGCCCCAGAAGTTCACTTCCATCTCTGCGCGGGCACCGTCGAGCGACGCCGCCGAGATGAAGCCTGTCATCGCCGCGGTGCCGCCGTTGTTGATCAGCAGTGTCAGATCGGTGCAGCGCGCCGCGGCTGCCGCAACCTGCGCGGCATCGGTGACGTCGACGGACATGGCCACGACGCGGGACGGATCCAGCGCCTGCACTGCGGCCAGCGTCTCGACCCGGCGAGCCGTCGCATAGATGCGCGCGGCACCGCGCTCCAGCAGCCCGTGGACGAAGCCCAGGCCGATGCCGCGATTCGCGCCAGTGACGAGCGCGACTGAACCCTTGATCAGCATGTTGCCTCGAAATCCTTGATTCGGCCGCCCGCTGGCTGCGGTCCGGGCCCTCTATAATCGAGCCCCGGCCAGTTCAGGGCAAGCCGTTCACAGGGCGAATGATGAGTCTCCACGAACTTCTGCAGCGGACCTATCTCGGCAACCCGGTGCAGGCCTGGCTGCTGGCGCTGGCGGCGTTTCTGATCACCTTCACCGTACTGCCGCTGCTGCGCAGCCTCGTGATGTCGCAACGCAAGCGGATCCAGTCGCTCGAACCGCCGCTGGGTGTCGAACTCGTGCTGGGTCTGATCGCCCGCACCAGCCGAGTGTTCCTGTGGGTCGTCGCGCTTTACGTCGCGGAGCGCTTCCTCGACCTCACGCCACGGGTCGAGCGGATTTCCACGGTCATCATCGTGGTGGTCTTCTGGCTGCAGGTAGGACTTTGGGGGGCCGCCGCTGCGAACTTTGCACTCGACCGGCAGCGACTGCGCGCGGCCGCCGCGGGCGACCAGAGTTACCAGGGCTCGCTCGGAATCCTCGGTTTCATCGCCAAGGTCGTGATCTTCGCCGTCGTCACGCTGCTCGCGCTCGACAACCTGGGCATCAATATCACCGCGTTGGTCGCGGGCCTCGGCATTGGCGGCATCGCGATCGCGTTGGCGGTACAGACGATACTCGGAGATCTGCTGGCATCGCTGTCGATCACGTTGGACAAGCCTTTCGTCACGGGCGATACGCTGCGTCTCGATGACATCGAGGGCGTGGTCGAGCGGATTGGCGTCAAGAGCACGCGGCTGCGCAGTGTGTCCGGCGAGCAGATCGTGATCTCGAACGCGGACCTGCTGAAGAGCCGCGTGCGCAACCTCGGCCGCATGCCGGAACAGCGTGCGCTGTTCACGCTTGGCGTGACCTACGAAACGCCCCGAGCGCT
>Ga0116177_10000973_pt1 | contig 21180 bp, 24 predicted proteins | sample AD_STIC10_MetaG_FD_89750 | JGI IMG/M metagenome (GOLD analysis project Ga0116177, IMG submission 89750) | Active sludge microbial communities of municipal wastewater-treating anaerobic digesters from USA - AD_STIC10_MetaG | ecosystem: Engineered > Bioreactor > Anaerobic > Digestate | place: USA... | reverse complement strand
GCCCTGAACCGCTTCACCATTCGGATGGTGCACCGTTGGGGATGTGCCATCTGGGTTGTCCGGTCCTGCTAATGGCAGCCGAAGCGGGTCATAGCGACACGGGGTTACTGCCACCAAGCTATGTTCTTGAGTTTGAACTCGCGTTGGTCGGAATAAGCGATATTCCGCAAACGCCCCCTCCACGATTTGGTTGAACAATTTTTGACGACTGAAAATCATGGAGAATATTATGAAAATGAAGATGTTAATTGGCGCTTTGGCGCTGACCTTGTCCGGTGCTGCTTTTGCCGCAGAGCCGCCTGCTCCTAAGAAGGAGTGCTGCTGCTGCAAAAAGGATGAGGACGGCAAAATGGCTTGCTGCAAAGACGAAGCCGCGGGCACTGAAAAGCCCGGTCATGAAGGCCATGACATGGGCGACATGAAAACCAAATGACGTGACGGTTCGGGGGCGGCTATGTCGCTCCCGAACTTCAACGCTTTGCAATGATGGAGATCATCCATGAAGAAACTAATTCTCACGCTTGCCTTGTTTTCGACATCGGCAATGGCGGCAAATGACATCGTGATGCACCGTGATCCGGGTTGCGGATGTTGCGAAAAATGGGCCGTGCAAGTTCGTCAGAAATTCGGACGCGCCGTCAAGATTGTCGATGATGCCAACCGTGCCGTCATCCACAAGCGGCTGGGGATGCCCGCTAGCCTCGCATCATGCCATACTGCGATCATCGACGGCATCGCGTTTGAAGGCCATGTTCCGATTGCCGATATGAAGCGCGTGCTTGCTGCGAAGCCAAAAGGTGTGCGCGGGCTGGCGGTTGCCGGTATGCCGCTCGGCTCGCCTGGAATGGAAGCTGCCGGCTATCCTGCTGACCACTACAATGTCATCGCATTTGGTTCCGGCAAGACGAGCATATTTGCCAAGCATTGAAGCATGTAACGATTGGGCATGTCGTTCCGAATGACGATATGAGGGCGTAATCACTGTCGCTCAATCGGCTACCCAGTGGAGAAACGTCATGACGAAATATTATGCAACAGCCGCAGCGTTGTTTTTTATTACACCGGCAGCATTTGCTGCTCAGTCTCCCGCAGTTGCCAATGTGGTTGACGCATGTTGCGCCGCACTCGATTCGTGCTGCGAACAGGCAATGGATTGCTGCGACGATTGATTGATCTTTGGATGCGTCGGCACTTCGTCAACGAACACCGGCGCGCCTTAGATACGGCCATGATGTCGCAATTGGTTGCCATTTCATACCGCTGAGTCACCGCCCGCGCCCGTCGCGGCGTAAGGCCTGCTCTTGTGTCACCTCGCGGACGCGCTGCGCCTGCTGGCTACGCACCTGGATGGCGGCGATCGTGTCACCACTGGCAATACGGCGCGCGATCTCTTGGCGCTTGCCCTCGACTTCCTTGGACGCCTTGAGCGGATCATCGGGATATTTCGCGCGTGTGATCGAGATCGTTTGCGCGACCAAGCTTTGAGCGCGGCGAAGTTCGGGATCGCGGGCGTTCTCGGCGTGAGACTGGTTCAGAAACCGCTCGGACAGGGCTTTGAGTTTGGTCAGTTCATCATCGGTTTGCGGCTTCGCCGTGCCGGACTTTTTCTTATCGCGGCGCTCTTCCCGTTCGGTGAGTCGCGCGCGGAGGCGGTCGGCCTCGGCTTGGACAACCTTTGACGGGGAATAATTCTCGACTCCCAACCCTTGCGCGGCAGCAGCGAGGAAAGCAGCCTTCCTGAACTTGTCACCGCCGTTGATCCTGATCGACGTCCAGCCATTCGCCTTTGCGATCCTGATGATGTCTGGAAGGGCGTCGATGTTGCTGGTCTTCAGCCGGTCTGGCTCGATCCGCACAATTGGCGTCTTGTCGTCCGATGTGCGGTAGAGCTTGTTACCGACGCGCAGAAATTTGCCGGTGAGGTCGTCGGTGATCGTTGGAGGTTCGGCTTTTCGTTTGGGCTTTGCGCGGGGGGACACGGGGGCGGCCGGTTTGGGCTTCGCCGTGCGGCTTTGTCCATCCGTTGCGTCTCCTTCCAGTTTGTCAGCCATGTTCATCGCCCTCCTCAATGATGCCGGTTACTTTGCCGTCGCGATCCAGCGTAACCATGTCCGCATTGAAGCTGGGATAGTCTTCGGTGCGGATGTCGTCTGGCTTGAACGGATGTGCGGGATTCCCCTCTGCCTCTTCGTCGGTCATGTCGCGGAACGCTGTAGCCGTGATGGCAATGCGCGTTTGCTTTTCGGCGGGCGGCACTACGGGAGGCACCAGCACCCGCTTTCCGAAAAAGCGGCTTTTGAAATAGAAAATCTTGCTGCCGATGATGGGCGGGATGCCGCCGCGCAGCAGGATCAGCTTATCCGGCGGAAACTGCATCAGCTCTTGCGGGAGCATCAGCGCGCGGCGCTGTTCCGAAATTGATTTTGACCGGTTAGCAAGCCAGCCATTGATCGTGAGCGACTTGGTGACGCTGGCTTGCCCGACATAGCCCAGTCTCTCCGACAGCTCATTGGCGACCCGCAGCTCTTTGGGAGTGAAGGCGACTTCAACCCCGCAGTTGGCGACGATTTCGTCGGCGACATGCTCGCCGTAAACACCACGCAATTGCGAACGTGACTGGATCACGGGTAGCAAGCGGATGCCGTAGCCCGCGACGTAAGAAAAGGCGCTGGCAATCACCGATGCGCGGCCAAGGCGGGCGAATTCGTCGAGGATAACAAGCACCGGAATCGGCATCGTGTCACCCGGCAATTCCCGCACATTCAGATCAATCAGTTGCTGGAAAAGAAGATTGTAGAGCGGCGCGATCCGGTCGAGTTCATCGGGCGATACGCCGAGGTAGATTGAAATGTGCCGCTTTCGTAAGTTCCGCAGATCAAAATCGCTCGCGGACGTTGCTGCATCGACCAGTGGATTGAGCCATAGCCCAAGGACGTTGGTGATGGTTTTTTTGATGTCGGCAAAGCTGTTGTCGGAACCACCGGCAAAATCGGCCAGCGCCGTTCGGCATCCTGTGGAAAGGTTTAGCTTGGGATCGGCCAGTTCCTTTTTGAAGAAACTACGCGCATCGCCTTCAGACAAATGGCGATAGATTGCGCCCATCGTCAGCGGTTCGTCGCTCGTTTCGGCAAGCCATGCCCCGACACCGGCAAAGCCGGTGCGCGCGCCATTGGCCCAAAAGGCTTCGCCGCGTTCGGGTGCAACGAACAGCATGGTCGCAATCTTTTGCAGTTCGATGATCACGTCGTCGGGATCGCCACGGTCGATATAGGCCAGCGGATTGTATCGCGCCGTCCGGCCTTCTCGGTCGGTCGGGTTGAACAGGAACACGTCCTGCCCGTGTCTCGCGCGGAACCCGGCGCTCGCATCGTAATTCTCGCGCTTTACATCGAGAACCACCACCGATCCTTGCCATGTCAGCAAATTGGGAATGACGATGCCAGTGCCTTTGCCCGAGCGGGTCGGTGCTTCGACTAGGACATGCTCGCTCCCACCAAAGGTCAGGAAACGTCCCCCTTTGCGTCCGACGACTATGCCGGAGGTCGATCGGAAACCATGCCGTTTAAGTTCGCGTTCATTCGCAAAACGTGCAGACCCGTGGAGTGGCGCGCCGCGCGACCAAAGGGCATAGACCAGCCCGACAAGCAGCGTGAGGCCGGCCACCAAACCACCTGCCATAGCTTTCACAACGCGGGGATCGCCGCGATAATACCAGACAAATTGCGGCATTTTGAGCGGGTCATAAGCAGCCACCGGAAGGCCCAGCACCACCCAGCCAATCATGGTGGCAATGGCAAGCGCGATCAAAGCCCCGAGCGGGATGGCGATGAAATATCGTGCTACCCCACCGTCAGGCGAGGTGCCTGCTTTCTGGGTCATAATAGATCTCCGTCACGCGAAACTCGCCATCGGTTTTCTTGGTCTGGACGACGACATCGACGAGCATTTTGAGCAGCGCGCGAATATCGCCGCGCGCCAGATCGGAGCCGCCTTCGCTTTCCTTGACCAGCAAGGTCAGTTGCTCGAACGCCAGTTCCGCCGAGTCTGCATGGATGGTCGTGATCGAACCGGGATGTCCCGAGTTCACATTGCGGAGGTAGAAGAAGGCGGTTCCATCGCGCAGCTCCTGGAGCAAAATGCGGTCTGGCCGCATCCTGAGCGCGCTTTCGAGCAAATGCTTGGCCGTGACATTCGCGGTGCCTTGGCCGTCTTTTGCATAGAGCATGTGGACGACATTCTTGTGCGGGACGATCAATTCGCGCGTGTCCTCGATCGTCAGCAACCGTTCCTCTGGCGGGATGAGCTGGATCAATCCCTTTGAAAGCGTGGTCTTTCCCGATCCGGTCGCGCCGGAGATCAGGATGTTGAGCCGCGCCTTCACTGCGCCGTCGAAGAATTCAACATGACGGCCCGCCTTGAGCAATGCGAGCAGGTCCAGTTCCCGAGCCGACACCTGCTTTTCGGCGATGCGCGTGTCCTTGAACAATCCCGATGCTTCAAAATCTGCCAGCGTCATCGTGACCGTGGACGGTTTGCGCACGGTGATCGACACCGTTTCATCTGGGACCACGGGCGGCACGATGATTTGCACACGTTCGCCGGTCGGAAAGATGGTCGAGACAATCGGGTTCTCGCGCGTGACGTCCTGCGAGGTGAATGCGGCCGCAGCCGTCGCCATCGCCATCAAATTCTTGAAATCCAGACTGGGTTCGCTTTCCCATGTCCATCCGCCGCGCCGTTCAATGCCGACTTCGCCGGGGCGGTTGATGACGAGCTCGGTGACGCGCGCGTCATCGAGATATTTGCGTAAGGGCGCTGTCACGCTGTCGAGGACAGCGGTGTTTTTGCCCGGAGCCGCCATTATTTAAGCGCAAGGCCGTAAACGGTCGAGAAGTCGAAATCCTGGGCAACGGTAATGCCGACATCTTCACCCTGATTTTTGCGCAGAACCGGCTTGATCTGAGAGTTCTGTTGCAGAATCGTCGAAGCCGCATCAGACGGAACGCGGGTTGTGTTGGAGGCGCTGTTTCCAACGGCCTCTGATCCCACAGTTGCGGCGTCTTCCACGAGGCTGAACAACAAAGCGGTGCCGAAGCGTTGCCAGAAGAAGTTATCGACCCGCCCATCCATCCCGCCGCGCCCGAGCGCGTCGGTAGCGGGTGAAGCTACATCAATTGCGATGCCGCGCGGGGTGACGGCTCGCGTCCACAGCACGAATAGCCGGTATTGGCCGCGATTGAGGCCACCTTGATATTCGCCAACGATCTTCGTGCCTTTTTCCATCAGCACGACCCGGCCATTGTCGGAGTAGATATTGCGCGGGACGATGCAGCTCACATAGCCAGGCTGGCTTGAGTCCATCGCAGATTGCAGGACACAGGGGATGAAGCTGCCCGCCGTTATCAGGAAATTGCGATCAGGGAGCGGGCGGGCTTGCGCCTGCCCGATCGCCGATGCCTGACGAAGCATATCGAGGTTGGTTGACGGCTGCGAAGGTTGGCGTCCGGCATATGCCGCACCGCCACTATCGCTGTATCGAACGCCTGAGTTCCCACTGTCACGTTCGCCGCCATAGGCAATCAGCGAAGACCGCCGCGCGGCTTCGCGAAGCGCCTCGGCTTGCGATGGCTGGCGGGCTTGCTGTGCGGCGGGAGGAGGAATCTGCGACGGCCCAGGCCCTGCACCAATTGCGGGAACAATCGGTTCTCCCAAGGCAATTGGTGCATTTGGATCAGTCGCTGCACCCGCGAGGGTCGGCGCGATAACGCTTGCGGGATCATATTGCGCGGGTTCGAGCGCCGGTTTGGGCTTGACCGGAGGAAGCGTGGAGTTGCCCGTCAGGCCGGTCCCAAGCGCCAGCACGGTGAACATGATGGCTCCGGCAGCGGCGGCAAAGCCGATCATCTTTTTCGGGTCCATTGCTGTGCCGGTGATCGACGGCATTTTGCTGGCACGCTCGGTGGCCGGGGCGCGGTCAATGTCCTGCGGGTCGGGGGTTTGATCGACGGTTGCGCGCTCGCCTTTTGACATTTCGGTCATCATTTCGTCTCCCCATTACCTTGATTTGGCGTTCGTTCGACGATGCTTGATGCGGTGCCGGTCTTTGGGTCGCGTCCGTAAAAGTCCCTCGCCTCGTTGAAAATACACAGCACCTCTTTGCCGCGCCGCAAGCGAAGCTGCGCAAATACGCCGTGGATCACGACAAATTCGTCGCGGACATCGAAAGGCACAATGCCCTCGCTGCCATCGGGATTGACCGCGAAGAATGCGGGGAGTTCTCGCTGGTTGGGGAAACGTAGCGCCGTGAACTGCCCGTTATCGGTGATTTCGGACGGCTGGATCGCGGGCGATCCTTGCACCGAGTAGCTCAAGTTCCGCTTGCCTTCGAGAACGGCGAGATCGAGCGCAGAACGGATCGCGCCCGATTGAAGTGCAACCGCTTGGGTGTAGGCGGCCTGCGTCGCTGCCGCTTGTGCGGCGGCGGCTTCTTCGCGCGGATAGCGGAACACGACCTTGAAAAAGGTGTCAGCCGAGCGTGCACCGATGGCGCCGCGCCGCGCTGACAGCTCGAATGTATAGGTGCGATTTCCCGTGTTGGACCGGGTGATCACGATCAGGTTGGTAGCCCCAGCCAGCTCGCGTGGTTTGATGAAGAGCGAGTTTTCTGCCGGAGCGACCTCCCACGATACCGTGTCGCCGAGTGCGACATGCTCGACGCGCTCCGTGGGCGAAAACACGATCTGGGTTGCGGAGCGGAACACGCCGACAATGCGAAAAACCTGGGTGTCGCTGTAGATCACTTCGCGGATGCGATTGTCCTGCGCTGTCGGGTGCGGGGTTTCGCTCGGTAGCGCCGGTGCGCTGGTCAGGAGGAACGCTATCGCCGTGAGGCAGCTCATTCGTTTCATTGTGTTACCTCCAGATCGGCGCGGTAGGTCTGCACCTCCAGTCCCAAGGGGTTCTTGAACCGCTGCTGTTCGGTTGTGGGGGTATCGGTGGTGTCGTAAGTCACGGTCGCGATAGCGGGCGTGTCAGTCACGATGGAGCCGCGCTGAAGCGTTTTGGTGAATCGTATCTGCGCAACCTTCGCAGAAACGAAGGTTACGGACTTGACCGCGATGAACACCGTATCGAGATCGGTGAAAACCGATTGCGGGGATTTCGGATTGTCCTTGCTGTAGAACGCCGTCCACCGCGCTTGCTCGTCGCGTGACGACATCGCCAGCACGCCCTCGAAGAATTCCTGGCGTGCCTGCGGAATCCAGCCTTCGCGGTTGCGGACATAATCGGCGAGGAAATATTTGGCGACGGCCTCGTTATAGGTGATTTGCTTATCGCCTGACATCGGAGAGGTAATTTCGCTCGCGCCGGTCGCCTTATCGACCGTGATGACATAGGGCGCTACGGTCTTGAGCGGCGTAAGCATTGCCACAGCAGCCACCCCAGTGATGGCAAGGCCGCTTGCGACCCCCGCAGCCATCCACGCCAGCCTCTTCGAACGATTGGCCGCGATCAGCCGGTCGTAATCCCAGCTTGCGGCCTCGGCAAAATAGGCTTTGAGATCATCGTGATCGGTAACGCCGCCCGCCATGACGCTTAGCAGCTCTGGTTCGAGGTTGATGGAGAAAGGCTGCTTATCGGCGGCACTTGGCGCCCCTGCCTGCCATCTGGTTTTGCGGACTTTGGTGCCTCGGGGGCGTTGTCGGGAAACACCTCGACGCCCTTGCGTTCTGGCGGCTGGACTGCCGGCGTCGAAGTGCCGCCCAAAGGATCGACGCTTGGCAGGATTGAACCATAGGGATTGGCCGGGCGGCGCTGCTTGCCATCGCACTTCGCCAATTTTGGCGATTTCGATGCGGCGTTGGCGGGATTGATCGGAACGATCAGCGCCAATGCCGCCATGATGCCTATGATACGCTTACCCATAATCCTGTCCTTTTATGTTGTTCCACGGCTCACCGAGCCAGATGTCCGCATCCGGGCGATTCCTCGGGCAAAGCCGCGTTCGATGGCGCGGCTGGTCGCTTGCGCGCCCGTGGCACCGCGACCGGCAACGAACCCGCCTGCCGCTGCAATTGCCGATGCAAATTGATTGGCGAGCGCAGGCCCGCCGCCGCCAAGCGAAGCGGCCAGCATCGGGATTTGCAGGAAGAAAAAGAAGCCGAGCGCGTAGAAGGCCAGCGCCTTGATCGCGGCCATGCCGATCTCGTCATTTTCGGAGATGGTGGCGATGATCGCATCGCCCGTCTGCGTCAGGAACAATGTCAGCACGAGCGCGAAGACGATGAGCATCAGATAATTGATGCACGCACCGAGCCAGGCGAAAAAATAGCCGCGTGTGGATTCAAACAGGAGGGCCGCGACAAACAGCGGCCCGACCACCGAAAGCAGGGCAAGTGCAAACAGTCCGAAGGCGCTGATCACGAAGCCAATGGCAGCGCAAAGCAGAGTGGCGATAATCACCATCACCACGAGAAAGCCGGAAAAGACCGCATATCCGATGTCGGGGAGCGTGCCTTGGGTTTGCTGATAATCGGCCGCGATTTTGCGCATAGTGTTGGCCGTCTCGAAACCCGTTCCCGCGAGCTTGTCGTAGAAACCTCCCAAACCGCCCACATCGGAACCACCAAGCGCGCTGGCGAACTGGCTGGGCAATCCACCAAGAGCGAACATTCCGATTTGCGTGCCGTAGAGCGAAGTCACCGCGAAATAGAGAAAGGCGAGCTGACAGCCGCGATAAGCATATTCCCGGAACGGGTATTGCACCGCGCCGCGCATGATCGCGTAGCCCAGCAGCGAGATATAGATCACGATGCCAATGCGCAGCGCTGGAGAGACAATGCCGATCACTGCCGCATATTTCCCGACGATGGCCGCGAGCGCATTGCTCAGCGCCTCAAACATCGTTGTGAAAACATGATCGCTGAAATCCATATCCGGCACTCATTCCTGGAGCATTTGGGTCAGTTGGTGATTTGAAGCTGCGACTTGGCGAAAGCTGCCGCACGGCAATTTGTCGTGACGACGGCGGGTTCGGTGTCCTTGGGGGCAGCCGATCCCGCCCATTCGCGGCAAATCTTCTGCATCGGTTCGATCTCGTCGGGGTTGGCGACATAATATCGCCAATCCCGCGCTGGCATGTCGGCTTGGGGTGTGGACCTGCCACACCCCGCCAACAGTAGCCCCGTGCAGATTATCGCAGATCGCATCGTCATTGCCCGCGATAGTAGCGGCTTGCTGCATCGAGCTTTTGGGCGAGAGCTGCCTGCCCTTCGGCTGCGCGCTGGCGCTCCTGCGCCTCTTGCTGCAAGCCGATTGCTGCCAAGCGGAGTTGGTCGTTCTGCATCGCGGCGGATTCAAGTTGCAGCCGCGCCGTCAGGTCAGCCACTTCCTTCGCCGTTCCTGCGGTTGCCAACCGACTGCGCAACTGGTCGAGACCTAGCGCCCGCGACGTGACGGCAGCACCCATATTCTCGGCGAGACCGGCATTGATACCGATGTTGCGGGCATTGAGCTCATAAGCGGCACGGGATTGTTCGGAGCCGGCAAGGCCCAGCTGCTGGAGCAGATCGCGATAGACCGCATCGGCCTTTGCGCGGCCCGCGCCGACTACATCGAGATTGCCGTTGCCGAAGCCTTCGAGCGATCCGCCCGATATGTCGAGCTCGCGCAGGGCATCGGATTTAAGCTGCTGCGCCAGCCCCGGAATGTCAGTGAGCTTGTTCAAATCCTGATAGAGCTTCTGCGCCTCGGCAATTTGCTGCTTGCCTTGGGCCACGACCTGGAGCGCCTGTCGGACGGCGTTGATCTGCTGGATCAGGCTGGCACTGTCATGGACAGGCATCCCTTGTGCGAATGCTGGCAATGGGGCCGCGAACAGCAATGTTGCGCTTAGTGCTTTGGTCAAATTCTTCATCGACTTACCTTTCTTTCAGTTCAGTTAGGACGCCTCCGACGGTGGAAGAGGGGCAGTCAGACAGCGGGATCGTTCCCCACCTCGGCAATAATCTCGTCAGCAACGGCAGTGGTTTCCGCGCGGCCTGACAGGACCGCCAGTTCGTCATCCAGCCCGGCCAGATCGAGTTCGACCACCACGCTGTCATGGCCTTGCTTGACCAGAAATTTGTGGCCTACGGGCGCAAGCTCTTCGCGCACCAATTTGTATTCGGCTTCGGACAGCGCGAACCCATCGACATAATCGCGCCGCGCCCCGAACGGGTTGGGCAGCATGATCTTGGTTGCGACCTGTTCAAGAATCGAATGGCTGATGTCGCTCTTGAGCGCGTCGGCAGGAGACTGTGTGGCGAACACCAGCACCGCGTTGCGCTTGCGGTAGGTTTTGAGGCCGTCCTGGGCAAAGCGGCGGAACGCCTCGTCGCCAAGTGCCTTCCAAAATTCGTCGATGCAGATCACCATCCGCTCGCCATTCAGAAGCTGGTCGATGCGGTGGAACAGATACAACATGACCGGCGTGCGAATGTCGGCATTGTCGAGAAAGTCGGTCATGTCGAAGCCGATGAACCGGGCATTGAGCGTCATTGAATCCGCTGGATTGTCGAACACCCAGCCAAGCGATCCCTCAGACGTCCATTTCTCAAGCCGTGCACCGACGCCGCTGGAATCCTTCATGCCAAGCATCGAGCGGAGCGCGCTAAGCGAACGATTAGCAACGTCGAGCTTCATCACGGCATTGATGCCGTCCTCGATCAGTCGTTCTTCCTGAACTGAAATCGGTTTGCCGTCCGCGCGGACGAGCTGGCGGATGAACAGCGACAGGAAACTCTTGTCATCTGCGCGATTGGCGAGCGCCTTGAGCGGGGAGAAGCCGGTCGGGACGCCGTTATGGAGCGCGAGATAGGTGCCGCCGCTGGCCTGCACGAAGATTTGCGCGCCGCGATCCTTGTCGATGAATATCTGCCGTGCGCCGGTCTTTTCTGTCTGCGCCATCAGGAAGTTGAGCAACACTGTCTTGCCGCCGCCCGATGGCCCAATGATGAGGGTATGACCGAGATCGCCCTTGTGGAAATTGAAGAAATAAGGGCTGCGGGCATTGGTTTTCAGCAAGGCAATCGCATCGCCCCAATGATTGCCGCTGGCACTTCCTGCCGGGAACGTATGGAACGGCGAAAAGGCCGCAAAATTGAGCGAGGTGATCGGCGCAGGCCGTGCGCGCCATGCAAAATTGCCGACAAGCTGCGACCAATAGGCCGCCTCAAGCGCGGCACCTTCGCGCGCCGCCACCATGCCGGTATCGGCAAGCGCCGCCCGTGCGACCGACATATGATCGCGCAAGCCTTTCATGCTGTCGGCATAGACCGCGAGCGTGAAGTGGTGATCGCCCAGTACAAAGCGGTTTGACATCAGATCATCGCCCGCGTCGATCAGCGCATCGGCCTGACTCACGGCCCGGTCGCCCGCATTTTCCATCTGGGTCATGCGCAGCCGGAATTTTTCGGTCGCTGCCGCGCGCCCGAGGAATGTGAAACTCTGCGTCAGCACGAACCCGAAATCGACCGATAGCAGCGCCTCGAACTGGCGCGGCGTGGTTTGGGCGGGATATTCGCGGATACCGAAGATCCCGCCGAATGCCGACGCATCGGCATCTCGCACTTCGATTGTTTCTGCGCCAAAGATGGTGCGCGAGCGGTAGAGCGCACCGCCGAGATGCCCGCGCACGACGGGGACGCGGCGATGGCGACCGGTCATCACCATGTCCGCCACTTCCATCGTTTCGGAAAACATCAAGCCGCGATGCTCGTAGATCGAGCAGCGGCGCGGTTCGCAGCGCGCCATCAATTTCTCGAAATCGCGTGCCTTGTCGTCGAGAAGTTCGACAAGCGCCTCGTCGATCCCAAATCCCGGCGATGCTCCTTGCCGCACATCTTTGGAAACGCGACGTTTGAATAACTGAATGATCTTATCGCTGCCCGTGGCACCTGGGCGGATTACCAAGGTGACGAAGAAGCGGTTGATGAACATCCGCTCCCGGTTGATCCGTCCGAAATAGGCGCGGTCGAGATCGGCGGCAAAACCGGATTTGAACGTGCCTCCGGGATATTGACCGACCCGCATCCTGATCAGATGCGTCCAGATCGACAGCCGTTCGTCGTGAAGGTTGCGCAGCAACCCGTTGAGCTTGGTATGCCAGTCGTTGAGGTCGCGCACATCGGCTGTCTCGAACGCGCGGCCCTGCAACTCGAAAGTTAGCATGATGTCGCCGGAATCGAGGGCAACCATGTCCTCATTCAAATGCCGTGAGTATGGCAGGAATTTGGCTGGGTCGGCCTCTCGCTGAGCCACCTTTAGTGGCACCCCGTTGGTCGAGGCGAGCAGCCTAGCCATGACGGCCAAAGCCTTTGCGCCGAAGCCCTAAAAGCGGCAGCGGCGAATAGCTACTTCCGCCCCAGAACGACCTATTGCGATTACCAGCTTTGGTGCGGCCCCACAGGAACAGCAGGCGGAAGGCGTTTACATCGTGACGGACGATCAGCCGCGAGATCGAATAGCCGAAGGCAACGACCAGCGCCGCATAGACCGGGCTGTTGCTCCATATCAGCACCGACGCGCTTGAGATCAGCAATAGCACCGCCGCTTCGATCGGAATGCCCGCCCACAACGCGGGGCGCGTCACTGCGAGAAACAGTGTGTTCTTGGTCAGGATTTCGGTGTCGTCTTGCACCGCATTATCCTGCGATGATGCCGACGATTGAGTCCGCCGAGAAGACAATGGCGATCCCGATGATCACCGTGACCAGCACCGCTGTCGAAGCGCGACCTGTAAACCAGAGCAAGCCCGTGACGATGACGGCGATCACCGCGAGCGTGCGCAGCAGCGTGGATGATAGCAGGCCGCGCACCTTGCTCGCGAAACTCTCCAGATTCTGCGCGTAGGCAGGATCTGGGATCGCCAACGAAATGACAGTCGCCGCAGCCAATGCTGCGCCCCACAAGATCGCGTTTTGCAGCAATATGGGCATCGCCCTAAATCTGGCAACAATGTTTGCGCGCCACTTTCCGACACCGCACCCGACCCTCTGGATGGCGTTCATATGCTGCCCCTTTCGTTTTCAGCGAGGATTTGCGTCTCCCGTTCGTAAGCGGCGCGCTCGAAGACATTCCATTTTGGCGGTGGCGCTGGACGGGCTTTCAGGATGGGCGCGGTAAGCACGGCGTTTTCGGCAGCGAGATTTTCGCGCAAATCGACGCCTGCGGACGCAGCTATGGCAACAGGCGGTATCTCAACACTGTAAAGTGCAGGTGAGCTTGCGATACCCGCGTTGCCAATGACCTTGGCAACATAGCCATTCCGAAAACCGCGCGTTTGGCTTCCCGTGTTATACATCGAGAGTGCGACCCGAAGGGCGGTTTGCGGATCGCGTCCGGCTTTCACCGAATTGTAGTTCGTGGTGAGGACACGGGCCAAGGCTGCAACATTAGTGCAGGGGTCGAACACGGTGTCCCAAGTCAGGCCAAGCCATCGCATGTTGCGCGAGTTGATTTGGCCAAGCCCCAGATCGACGGAATATCCTGCCGCCACATAGCGGCGCGCAGTTACAGCGGCATCGGCGGCGTTGCTTTGGCGTGCGGGCTGCCTCCCGCCGTTGACATTGAGGGCAAATTGCTCGCCGCTGCTTTCGGTTTGGATAATTGCCAACACCGTTTCGGGTGCAACGCTTGGTGCGCATTGCGACGCCAGTGCAAGCAAGGCTGTCGCAGAATAGGCCATTACAGCCGCTGTCCCGCATTTGATTTTGGTTGTAACTGGCAGGTCATTGCACTGCTCCCGACTTGCTGATTTCGTTCAAGAATGTCCCATTTGACTATTAAACTAACGATAGCTGCGGGGGCAGCCGGTCAGCTATGGATTGAAGAAGGCGCAACTGGCTTTTCGACCCTACAATCGAAGCTGGAAGCGACCTTTAACCTTCAATTCTGACCCTGCGGACTAATTTCGTCGCATTGCTGGGTGGGTTCGCGATCAACAGATTCTCGCGCCAAGTTCACACAAATAAGGCAAAATCGAACATTTGCCTTCGCAATCACAAGGCCCCGCTGGCGTCATCCAGCTAGGGGCAAAATATGAACCGAAGCCGTTATGTGACCCGGCACCTCGACACAATTGACCGTGAGATAATCGCGGCACTGACCGAAGATGGCCGAATTTCCGCAAAGCATCTTGCGGAGAAAATTGGTTTGTCCAGCCCGAGCATCGGGGAGCGCGTTCTGAAATTGAAAGATGCTGGTGCAATACTCGGATATACTATTGTGATCGATCCAAATGTCTTCGCTCTCACAGTATCGGCCTTTTTGCGCATTGAACCCATGCCGGGCCAGATGCCAAAGGTTGTGGAAATGCTGAGGAACACGCACCAGGTTGTTGAAGCGCATCGCGTTACGGGAACAGACGGCTTCTTAGCCCAAGTTTTGGTCCGTGACGCACGAGAGCTTGAGACTGTGGCTGATCTCTTCGTTCCGTTTGCATCAACACACACGGCCATCGTTCAATCAACAACAGTGCCTCGCCGCCTTCCCAAGCTGTAGTGATAAGGCGGCTACTGATTGGCTTTCCGTGGTCCTAGCGTTTCGATGATTTTGCAATCAGCGACCGTGCCGTGGCGGCAAGAGCCGATTACGCGGTCGAGTTCGTTGCGAAGCGCGGTAAGGTCGGCCACCTTGCGGTCGATTTCGTTGAGGTGGGCGCGGGCGATGCCGTCCACCGCTTCGCACGATTGATCCTTGTCATCGCATAGTGTGAGCAGTTCGCGCACGGCTTCGAGCGTGAAGCCAAGATCGCGCGCGCGGCGAATGAATGACAACCTCGCCAAATGCTCGCTGCCATAGGCGCGGTAATTGGCAGACGTGCGCGCAGGTGGCGGAAGCAAGCCGATTTTTTCATAGTAGCGCACCGTCTCGACCTTGGCCGCGGTTGCACTCGCCAGTTCGCCGATTTTCATGCCTTGACCCTGTAGTTGCTACAGGGTGTAGATAGATGTCCGACTCGGGATTTGTCGAGAAGGATGTTGAATGACGGACAGTTGCTGCGAAAGCGCCTGCGGGAGCGAGACGGCCAAGGCCGATCCGCGCTGGCGGCGCGTCCTTTGGATCGCGCTGATCGTCAATGCGGCCATGTTTTTCATCGAAATGGTTGCAGGCGCGACGGCGGATAGCCGCGCGCTTCAGGCCGACGCGCTCGATTTTCTAGGCGACGCGGCCAATTATGCAGTCAGCCTTGCAGTCGTCGGCGCGGCGCTGACGTGGCGCGCACGGGCGGCGCTTCTCAAATCGCTGTTCATGCTTGGCTTCGCTGCCTGGGTTTTCGGCAGTGCGATCCTTGCATTTGTGAACGGCACCACACCGGACCCGGCAACGATGGGTGCAGTTGGCGCGCTCGCGCTAGCCGCCAACGTAAGCGTCGCATTGTTGCTTTATCGCTACCGGACAGGCGATGCAAACATGCGCTCGGTCTGGATATGCTCGCGCAACGACGCGATTGGCAACGTGGCGGTGATGCTCGCGGCACTCGGGGTGTTGGGGACGGGCAGCGCATGGCCTGACTTGATTGTTGCGACGATCATGGCTGCGCTGGCCCTGTCCGGCGGCGTTCAGGTGCTGCGCCATGCGCTGAGTGAGCTGAGGGCTGATCCGCCTTCGACGGAGCCAGCATGATGGTCATACTTACATTTATTCCCTTCGCGGCGATGCTTGCGATCATCGTCGCTACTATTTTGCGCGGCTTCACTATCCGTCAGCGCACAGGCGACCGCCCCATGGCCTTTCTGTATGCAACCGGAGTGCAGCGCATCGCGGGTTTGAGCTTTGCGATCAGCACCGTTGTATTGATCGCAGCCAGCGTGATTGCTGCACAAAGCGGGGGGTCTCGGTTCTCGTTCCCCGCTGCGATTCTTGCCATTATTGGCGCATTGGTAGTGACCGTCGCGCAGGTGCAGATGGGGCGGGCGTGGCGTATTGGCGTGCGCGATGGCGATGCCCCGCTGTTCGTATCGCATGGTCTGTTCCAGTTCAGCCGTAATCCGATATTCTTTGGCATGATGACGGTCGGGCTTGCCGCTGCACTGCCATCGGAGCTGTGGTGGGCGTGGTCATCACTCGCCGTTTTCGTCTTATCGTGCGCTGTGCAGGTGCGGATTGAAGAACGGCATCTGGAAGCCAGCTTTGGTCAATCCTACCGCGACTTTCGCGCGACCGTGCCTCGCTGGCTCGGCTTAGGAAGCCGGGCATGACTATTAGGGTCAAAAAGCTGATTTCCCGCGAGATGGCCGACTATCGGGCGGCGCGAAATGGCAATGATCCAGCAAAGGCATGGATCGCACTTGAGCGCGCCCATATTCTCTCGCAGCCTTATTTGGTGCCGCATCTCGCCAATCATTGGGAGATGTTGAAATTTTCGGTGGTTGAATGCGATGTCAAAGAAGTCGTCGGGCAAGTCGTGCGCCTCGCGCTTGCACCGCTCGGTTCGCTCACAGGGCGCATCCCTGTCGGAAATACTGGCAGGTCCGATGTCAGTGTCTTCAAATCAATGCCGATTCCCGAGGATTTGCGTGACGATTTAGCGAGGCACGACAAATGAAGAAGTCTTTGCCGCGAAACGCCCATGCTGCTACGCAGCATTTGATGCGGGGTCGTTTTACTTCTTTATTGGTCTTGATTGGGCTGTTTTTTGGCATAGTCGTCATGCCTGCGCTGGCGCACGCCAACGACCATAGCTCCGTCCATGCCAGCGAAATGCTTGATGTTCACGAGGTTGGCCCAGAAATCGAAGACGCCGATCACTCGCAGCCTGCGAGCGGCGACAGTGACATGCCCTGCCATGCCGTCAGCCACCATCATTGCAGCATCGCGCTACAACTAGACGCGCCGCGCATCAACTTGAGCGGGCTGGCCAAGGCTCTCCTTATTGCCCCCTCGGCAACCACGCCGCTGCTGTCGCGCAGCCAGGCACCGCCGCTCGATCCACCCAACGCCTGAACCGTGCCGCCGTGCGGGGGAGATTCCCCGCACGCATGTGTCGCGTGTTCAGGAGCCTAATTCATGAAATTATCATTGCGTGCAGCCTTTATGGCGGGCGCGCTTATCGTCAGCAACGGGGCGGCATTGGCCGAACCTGTCAGTCTGGCGGCAGCGCTCGCCCAAGGGGCGGAACAATCGCCGCGCGTTGCGGTAGCGAAGGCGAAAGCCGACGCCGCCGAGGCGCGGGCAAGGCAGGCGGGAGCCTCGCCCAACCCCGAACTTAGCCTAGAGCTTGAGAATTTTGCCGGAAGTGGCGCATTCCAAGGTCTTCGCAGCACCGAAACGACGCTGGCGCTAAGTCAGCGTATCGAGCTGGGCGGCAAGCGTAGTGCGCGCATGGCTGTCGCCTCATCCGAACGCGACTTCGCCTTTTTGTCATTTCGCGCTGCCGAAGCCGATTTGGAGCGCGACATTCGTATCGCCCATGCCGATTTGCGCGCCGCCGAGGACCGGGCGGTGTTGGCACGCGAGAATGTCGGACAGGCGCGCGAACTGGCGCGCACGGCCCGATTGCTGGTTGAAGTCGGGCGCGATCCACCCTTGCGTCAACTTCGCGCCGAAGCGGTGCTGGCCGAAGCGCAAGCGGAGGAAGCGCGCGCCTTTGGCGAATTGCTTGCCGCACGCCGCCTGCTGGCGGACCTGATCGGCAGCGAAGACCCCGAACTATCGGCAGTGACATTGGACGATGAAATTGCGCCCGGCGCACTCCCGCCCGCGACACCATCGCTCGATGAACAGCTAGCCACCTCCGAACGCGATGCAGCGCAGGCCCGCATCCGCGTTGCCCGTGCCGATGCCGTCCCCGACGTGACCGCGAGCGGCGGTGTGCGTCGGTTTGGCGAGGGCCGCGAAACCGCGTTCGTCGCTGGCTTCTCGATACCCTTGCCGTTTCGTGATCGAAACCGTGGCAACATCGAAGCAGCGCAGGCCGACAGCCTCGCTAGCGAAGCCTCGCTGAGATTGGCGGGACTCGATGCACGGCGCGCGCAGCATGATGCAAGGACGCTGTTGGGTGCGGCCGAGGCGCGGGTCGATGCTCTGTCCGGGCCATCGCTGGCGCAAGCAGAGGAAGCCGTCCGGCTTGCGCGCATCGGCTACGGCGCGGGCAAGTTCAGCCTGCTCGAACTGCTCGACGCGCAAGCCGCGCTCACCACCGCCAAAACCGCGCTGATCGAGGCCCGCCTCGACCGCGCCCGTGCGCTTGCCGCACTGATCCGCGCCCAAGCGCGCGCAGGGAATTGAACCATGATTGAAGACACCAATAAATCGAAACTGATCGCCGGAGCCGCCATTGCCGCGCTCGTGCTGGGCGGAGGCGGCGTGATGCTGGGGCGAACGCTACTTGCACCAAGCGCCGCAACCACACCTGCCGAAGAAGGCGAACATGGTGAGGAAGAAGATCACGGTCCCGAGGGCTTTATTGCGATGGACGCAACCCGCGCGCAGGCGGCGGGGATTGTGACCGAGGCCGTCAGTCCCGGCGGCCTGGCGGCAGAGATCATTGCGCAGGGTGTCGTTGCCACCACGTCCGAAGGTGAAGCTGTGCTGACCGCGCGCGCCGACGGGGCGATTGTGCGGATCACCCAGCATTTGGGTGACAATGTGCGCGCTGGCGAAACCATCGCACTCCTTGAAAGCCGCGAGGCAGCCACATTGGTTGCCGACCGCAGTTCCGCTGCTGCCCGCGCCAATGCCGCGCGCTCGGCATATGCCCGCGAAAAGCGGCTGTTCGATGAGCGCGTGACCGCTAGGCAGGATCTGGAAGCGGCGCAGGCAACCCTTGCCGAAGCTGAAGCCGAGTTGCGACGTTCGCAGTCCGCAGCGGGCGCGTCAAAACTTTCGGGCGATGGCCAGACGCTGGCAATCACCAGTCCGATCACCGGGAGGCTAACTCGCGCCGATGCGCGGCTTGGCGCTTATGTGCTGGCAGGCACCGACCTGTTCCACGTCTCCGATCCCAACCGTTTGCAGGTCAACGCTTCTGTGCTGCCTGCCGATGCACGCCGGGTTCGTGTTGGTGATACCGCCGTCATCGAGCTGGCTGACGGTGAGACACGGATTGCGACCGTCCATTCGATCACCCCCGCTCTCGATGCGCAGAGCAAGACTGCAACCCTCATCTTGACCCCGCAAGGCGCGGCGCAACTGACCGCAGGCCAAGGTGTGCGAGTGCGGGTGCGCCCAGGCGGACAGCCAAGCGACGGGCGCATGACGCTGCCCGAAGAGGCGGTGCAGACCGTCGAGGGCAAGAACATGGTGTTCGTGCGTGGCCCCAAGGGCTTTCAGGCAACCGAAGTCGTGATCGGCGAACGTAGCGGCGGGCGGATCGAGATTATCAGCGGCATTCCCGCTGGCACCGTGGTCGCGACCAAAGGCGCGTTCCTGCTCAAAGCCGAACTTGGCAAGGGCGAGGCGGAGCATTGAGATGATCGAAAAACTTCTCGATGCGGCGATCCGCTTCCGCTGGGGCGTGGTTGTCGTCACGCTTATCATCTCGGCCTTCGGCGCAGCGCAGCTTTTGAAGCTGCCGATCGACGCCGTTCCCGACATCACCAACAAGCAGGTGCAGGTCAACACCGTCGCGCCCGCCCTCGGTCCGCTCGACATGGAGCGGCTTGTTACCTTCCCGGTCGAAACCGCGATGGCGGGCATACCGGGGCTGGAAAGCTCGCGCTCGATTTCGCGCAACGGTTTCAGCCAGGTGACGGTTGTATTCGACGAAGGCGTCGATCTCTACTTTGCGCGCCAGCAGGTTGCAGAGCGGCTGACGCAGGCCAAGGAAAGCCTGCCCGATGGCGTCGAGCCGCAAATGGGTCCGGTGACGACGGGCCTTGGCGAAGTGCTGATGTATGTCGTCGAGTATGAACCGGCAGGAACTGCCAAAAACCCCAAGATTGCGGGCAAACCCGGCTTCCAGCCCGATGGCTCCTACCTCACCACAGACGGCAATCTCTTGTCTGATGATGTCTCGAAACTCGCCTATCTGCGCACGGTGCAGGATTGGGTTTTACGGCCACAACTGGCGACCGTCACAGGCGTTGCCGGGATCGACAGCATTGGAGGGTATGAAAAGCAATTCGTTGTCGAACCCGATCCGGCCAAACTCGCAACCTATCATATCTCCTTTTCCGAACTCGCCGAGGCGCTGGAAAAGGCCAATATCTCGGTCGGCGCGAACTTCGTCGAGCGCGGCGGCGAGGCGTTTCTGGTCAAGGCCGATGGCCGCATCCGCACTTTAGACGAAATTGGCCGTGCGACAGTGACAACACGCGGCGGAATCGCAGTTGCGGTGCGCGACGTGGCTAATGTCCGCATCGGTGGCGATTTGCGCACCGGTGCTGCATCGGAAAACGGCAATGAGGTTGTCGTCGGCACCGCCTTGATGATCGCGGGCGGCAACAGCCGCATAGTCGCCAACGCCGTAGCTGAGCGATTAGGCGAAGTCGCCAAGTCGATGCCTCCGGGGATCAAGATCAAGACCGTGCTTGACCGTTCCAAACTGGTCAACGCGACGATCTTGACGGTGGAAAAGAACCTGCTCGAAGGCGCTTTGCTGGTCATCGCGGTGCTGTTCTGGCTGCTTGGCAATATCCGCGCGGCGCTGATCGCCACGCTGGTGATTCCAATCTCGTTCCTGATGATGGCGATGGGGATGAATGCGACCGGCACATCGGGCAATCTGATGAGCCTTGGCGCGCTCGATTTCGGGCTGATCGTCGATGGCTCGATCATCATCATCGAAAATTGTCTCAGGCGATTGGCGGAGCGACAGCACCACGAAGGGAGATTGCTGTCACTGACCGAGCGGCTGCATGAGGTGTTCGAGGCCTCGCGCGAGATGGTGCGGCCCACGATTTATGGTCAGGCGATCATCTTCCTCGTTTTCGCGCCCTTGCTCACCTTTACCGGCGTCGAGGGCAAGATGTTCGGACCAATGGCGATCACCGTGATGCTGGCCTTGGGCGGTGCGTTCATCCTTTCGTTGACCTTTGTTCCAGCAATGGTTGCGCTGCTTATTCGCGGCGAGGTCGCCGAAAAGGATGTGAAGGCAATTGCCCTCGCCAAAGAGCGCTACATTCCGTTGCTCGACAAGGCGGTAACGCGGCCCTGGCCGTGGATTGGCGCAAGCATTGGCGTGTTCGTGCTGGCGGG
>Ga0116177_10000971_pt1 | contig 21245 bp, 24 predicted proteins | sample AD_STIC10_MetaG_FD_89750 | JGI IMG/M metagenome (GOLD analysis project Ga0116177, IMG submission 89750) | Active sludge microbial communities of municipal wastewater-treating anaerobic digesters from USA - AD_STIC10_MetaG | ecosystem: Engineered > Bioreactor > Anaerobic > Digestate | place: USA... | reverse complement strand
CTCAGGAAGTTCAATTTTAGGACTAACATGCGTACTTGATATTGCAAAACCCGGAGACAAAATTTTAGTAACCTCCTACGGATCAGGTTCAGGATCAGACGCATTTATTTTTACAGCAACAGAAAAAATTTTGCAAGCACAAAAAGCAAAAGTAAAAACAACAGAAGACTATGTAAAAAGAAAAGAATACCTAACATACCCAGAATACGAAGTACACATGGAGCAAGTACACTAAAAGGTGAAAAGAAATGAAAGTTGGAGTTTTAGGAATTGGTATCACTAAGTTCGGTGAAATTTGGGACAGAGGTTTACGAGAATTACTTCTCGATTCACAGCTTCGTGCATTAAATGATGCAAAAATTGTTCCAGAACAAATTGATTCAATGTTTACTGGAAACATGTGTGGAGATTCACTATCAGGACAATTACACATTGGAGCAATGGCTAGCGAAAACTTAAACCTGGACAAACCCTCAATAAGAGTAGAAGGAGCATGCGCATCAGGATCAATCGCACTAAGACAAGGGATTGCAGCAATTGAAAGTGGAAGCGCGCAAATTGTAATGGTTAATGGGGTAGAAAAAATGACGGATGTTTCTACCGAACAAGTAACAACCGCACTAATGGGTGCAGGGGATGAAGAACTAGAAGGATTCAATGGTTTAACTTTTCCTGGACTTTATGCATTACTAGCAAAAGCTTACATAAATGAGTATGAGTTAGATAGAGAAACACTAGCAGAAGTTTCAGTAAAAAATCACTTCCACGGAGCAAGAAACACTTACTCACAATTCAAAAACGAACTAACAATTGATGATGTAATAAATTCAACAATGGTGGCAGATCCTTTAACACTAATGGATTGTTCCCCAATAACTGATGGAGCAGCAACAATAATAATAGCAAATGAAGAGATAGCAAAAAAAATGAATAGTGAAGTTTACATTACAGGTTCAGGCCTAGCAACAGATACTCTCTCCCTTGCAAGAAGAAAATCACTCTTAGAAATAAAAGCAGGAAGACTTGCTGCACAAAACGCATATGCACAAGCAAAAATAACTCCAAAAGAAATTAATTTCGCAGAAGTGCATGATTGTTTCTCAATAGCAGAGATCTACGCAGTAGAAGCACTTGGACTTGCAAAACAAGGGGAAGCAGGAAAACTTTACAAAGAAAAACAAACCTACTTTGATGCTAAACATCCAGTAAATACTTCAGGCGGACTAAAAGCATGCGGACACCCAGTAGGAGCAACAGGGATAAAACAAGCAATAGAAGCAACAATGCAACTACGAGGAGAAGCTAAAAATAGACAAGTACCTAACGCAACAGTAGGAGTAACACACAACGTTGGAGGAAGCGGAGCAACTGCGGTTGTTCACGTATTCAAAAGAATGAAATAAAAATAAGAAAATAAGAAATATTTAATTAAAAAAATTGATGTGGAGAAAATAAAAATAAATTATTTTTATGAATACAAAATTTTCATAAAGGGTGATTTTATGGGAATACTAGACAGAGTGAAATCAGCATTCAAATCAAAAAAAGAGGAAGAGGAACCAGTAGTTAGATTAGGAAAAACGCAAGAAGAAAAAGAACAACAAGAAGACAACGAGCCATTATATTTAAAAGCAAAAAAATGGAGAGAAGCAAAAGCTGCCGAAGAACCACTAGTAAAAAGAAGTGAATACAAAAGAAAATATTAAAATAAAAAAAATAATTAATTTTGAGAAATATTTGGAGTGAATGAAAATGTTTAGAGAAAGCCCAATACTAAGATGGAGAAATTATAACGACAGATACAAATTGCGTGGATACAAATGCACAAAATGTGGAACCACATACTTTGAAAAAAAAGGAGTGTGCACTTGTGGAAATTTAGATTATGCAGAAATGGATTTTTCAGGTATGGGAAAAATAATTTCATTCACCCAAGTCCACTCGGGGCCAGAAGCATTTTCTAGTATGGCACCATATTGTATAGCAATAATTGAATTAAAAGAGGGAGCAAAAATAACAGGACAAATAATTGACTGCAAATATGAAGAACTAAAAATTGGACAAGAAGTAGAAGCAGTGTTTAGAAAATTTTATAAAAGTGGACAAAAAGGAATAATTCACTATGGGACAAAATTTATTCCAAAATTCTAAAATTATTTTTAAAAAATTGTTCCAAAAATTATTTTCCCTTTAATAATTTTTTCAAAGGCACCATTATAAACATTTTTAAATTTAATAATAATAGAAGGTAACAATTCATGGCTAGCGCAAAATCAAGAGGATATGGAAAAGTAATACTATTTGGAGAACACTTTGTAGTGTACGGACTACCAGGAATTGCTGCAGGAATTGACAAATTTGTTGAAGTAGAAATACAACAAGTGAAAGACTCAACTGATGTTATATTTGATGATAAAATATTCAAAGAAAAAATTTCACTAAAAGAACAACCAGACAATATAAAATCAAAAATACTAAAAGCAATACTTGAAGGGGAAGAATTTGTAAAACTTGAAGGACTAAAAATAAATATTAACGCAAACATGCCTGCTGGTGCAGGATTAGGTTACTCTGCAGCACTATCAGTAGCAATGGCAGGAGCACTAAATCAAATATTTGATTTAGGGTGGAAACAAGACAAAATTAATGAAGCAGCATATAGGGCAGAAAAAATAAATCATGGAACTCCAAGTGGAATAGACAATTCATGCGCAACTTATGGAACAGTAATATGGTTTGAAAAAAACATGAAAGGAGGAGAAAACACAATCAGGCCATTTAAGTGTGGAAAATCATTATTATGTTTACTAGTGGATACAGGAATAAAGCACGATACAAAACAAGCAGTACAAATGGTAAAAGAAGATAAAGAAAAAAATCCAAAAAAATATGAAAAATTGTTTTCAGAATACAAAAGCATTGTAACAAAAGCAAAAAAAGAAGTACAATTTGGAGGAGTAGAAGAAATTGGAAAACTAATGAATCAAAACCACTTACTATTAAAAGAATTAAATATTTCAACAAAAGAAATAGATGAAATAATAAAAATTGCTAGTTACGAAAACGCACGCGGAGCAAAAATAACTGGAGCAGGAATGGGCGGAAACGTACTAATTCTGTGTTACAACGAAGCACAGCAAGACAAACTAATAGCGATGTACTCTACAAAAAACTATAATTCAATAAAAGTAAAAATAAACTAAAATTATTTTTATGAAAATAATTATCGCAATAACAGGTGCAAGCGGAACAAATTATGCAATTTCACTTTTAAAAGAACTAAAAAAACAAAAAATAGAAACACACTTAATTATTAGCGAATGGGCTAATGAAGTAATAAAAGAAGAAACAAAAACAACCCTAAAAGAAATAAAAAAACTTGCAACAAAAAACTATTCAAATAATGATCTTGCAGCAAGTATTTCTTCAAGTTCATTTCTAGTGGATGGGATGATAATAATTCCCTCTTCAATAAAAACGGTTTCAGAGATACTACACGCACACACTTCAACACTAACTACAAGATGTGCAGATAATATGTTAAAAACAAAAAAAACACTTGTGATTGGGCTTAGAGAAACTCCACTTAGTGGTCCAACTCTTGAAAACTTATGGAAACTTTCACTTTATGGGGCAATAATTTTTCCACTAAGTCCAGCATTTTATCACAAACCAAAAAAAATAGTTGATTTAGAAAACTTTATTGTTGGAAAAGCGTTAGACTTATTAGGGGTTACTAATACAAAATTTACTAGGTGGGAGAAACAAAAATAAATAATGTTTGATTTTTTTGGTAATTAAAAGAACAAAAAAATTTATAAAAATAAAAAAAGGTGATTTTATGAGTTTTAGAGAATTTGTAGAAAAAACAGACTATGTAATAAAAAAACCAGTTTCAAAAAATTTAGAAGCGAGTGGAATAATTTATTCTGCAGGGGATAAAAGTATTATTTTTGAAAATATTAAAGAATCAAAAAATAAAATCGCTGCGAATGTTTTTGCTTCAAAAGAAAAAGTGGCAAAATATTTATCTTGTGAAGTAAAAGACCTTGTGCCAATAATGACTAAAGCACTCAATAATCCAACAAAACCAAAAGAAGTTACTTCAACAGACCATACTGAAATTGAAGTTGATTTAGAAAAATTACCAATTCTTACACACACAGAGAAAGATGGGGGGGCTTATGTCTCAAGCGGTATAATAATTGTAAAAGACTCAACAATTGGACAAAATGTTTGTTATCATAGAGGTATGATTATAGGAAAAAATAAAATTGCACTAAGAATACTTGAAAGAAATACAATGGAACTTTTGAAAAAAAATAACGGAACACTAAAAGCAGCATATTGTATTGGAATAGGTGCAGAAACAGCACTTGCATCAGCAATGGCTCCACCTTTAGGAGTAAACGAACTTGAAATAGCAAACTCAATTAAATCGATTGAAGTAATTAAAGCAAAAACTTTTGACGCAATACTTCCTGCAGATAGTGAAATAATAATGGAAGGAAATTTATCACTAAATGAAAAACACGAGGAAGGGCCTTTTGTTGATTTAACAGGAACAAGTGATATAATAAGACAAGAACCCGTATTCACAGTAGAAAAAATTTACACACGACCAAATTATATTTATCATGCACTTTTACCAGGCGGATTTGAACACAAAATTTTAATGGGTATGCCAAGAGAACCCACAGTGTTTGATTGTGTAAAAAAAGCAGGAGTAGATGTAATTGATGTAAGTGTAAACCCTGGAGGATCAAGTTGGTTTCATGTGATAGTAAAAATAAATAAAAAAAGTGAAGATGATGGAAAAAAAGCAATTGAGGCTGCAATGAAAGGACACACAAGCGGAAAACACTTCTTCATTGTTGATAAAGATATAAACATTTATGATCCGCTAGAAGTGGAATGGGCAATGGCTACACGCTTCCAAGCTGACAAAAATTTTTATTTATTTACAAAACAAAAAGGATCCTCACTTGATGCAAGTGCAGATCAAATAACAAGAGAAACTGCAAAAGCAGGATTTGATCTAACAATGAGACTCGACAAAGTTGCAAAAATGACAAGAACAGAATTTCCAAAATATGAAATAAAAGAATATTTGTGAAAATAAAATAAAAAATAAATAGGAAAATAAAAAAAATAAGTAGAAAAATAAAAAATAAAATTAAAATAAAATAATTAAATTTATTTTTTAAAAAAAGTTGGTGAAAAAATGTATTTAACGGAAGATGAAAAAGAAATGCTTATTGGAAAAAAAGGAAATGCCGTAAAAAAATCAATGGAAATACTTGTTGCTCTTGGAGAAATTTATGGGGCAGAAAAACTAATTGATGTAACAAGTGTACAAATAGCAGGAGTAAGTTATGATAATTTGGGGGATGCGGGTCTAGAATTTTTATCAGAAATGGCAAAAGACGGAAAAGTAAAAGTATTAACTACACTAAATCCTGCAGGAATGGATCTTGAAAATTATGCTACACTTGGAATTAGTGAAGACTTTGCAGTAAAACAAAAACTAGTAATAGAAGCATTCACAAAAATGGGTGTAATACCCACTTGTACTTGTACTCCTTATTTAATAGGAAATAATCCTCATTTTGGAGAAAATATTGCTTGGAGTGAAAGTAGTGCAGTATCTTATGCAAATTCAGTTCTTGGAGCAAAAACAAATAGAGAAGGTGGACCAAGTGCACTTGCAAGTGCAATTACAGGAAAAACGCCAGAATATGGATTACACTTAGAAGAAAATAGAAACGCAAAAATAAAAATAAAATTAGAAGTTGAAATAAAAGGAACACATGAATTTGGAGCACTAGGTAAAGTAATTGGGGAAAAAGTAAAAGCAAAACCAGTTTTAATTACTGGAATAAAAAAAGCAACAATTGAAGAATTAAAATCCTTTTCAGCAAGTATAGCAACTTATGGGGGGGCAGCAATATTTCACATAGAAGGAATAACTCCAAATAAAACCCCGGTTCCAAGTGAAGAAATAATAATTAATAAAAACGAAATAGAAAAAGCAATAAAAGAAATGACAATGGATGACTGTGAAGTGGATTTTGTAAGTGTTGGTTGTCCACACGCAAGTATAAATGAAATAGCAAAAATAGCCGAATTAATTAAAGGAAAAAAAGTGACAAAAGAATTTTGGATAACAACAGCAAGGCCAACAAAAAGAATAGCTGATAGTGCGGGATACTCAAAAATAATTGAGAGTGCAGGGGCAAAATTTGCAGCAGATACTTGTTGTGTAGTTGCCCCAATAAAAGGAAGATTTAAGTGTCTAGCAACAGATTCAGCAAAAGGATGTTACTATGCATACTCAAAAAATCAATCAAAAACAAAAATACTTCCAATAAAAAAATTAGTGGAAGAAGCATGCAAATAAATTTTAAAAATAAAAAATAAAAAATAATTAAAATTAAAAAAATAAAATAAAAAATAAGTTAATTAAAAAAATGAGTTAGTTATAAAAATAAGTTAAATAAAAAATAAAAGAGAGTTGAGAAAAAATGCAGGAAATAAATGGAAGAAAAATTGCTCAAGGAAAAATCACAGGCGAAGCGCTAGTTACTACACAAGGAATAAGTTTTTTTGGCGGAGTTGACCCAGCAACAGGGATAATAACTGAAAAAGGACACGAACTAGAAGGACAATCAATAAAAGACAAAATATTAGTTTTCCCGCAAGGAAAAGGATCAACTGTTGGAAGTTATGCACTATATAGAATGAAAAAACAAGGCACAGCCCCAATTGCTTTAATAAACAAAGAATGCGAAACAATAGTTGCAGTTGGAGCAATAATATCAGAAATACCTTGTGTAGATAAGGTTGATATTACTCGAATAAAAAATGGACAAAAAATAACTGTTGATGCAACAAATGCAAAAATAATACTTGAATAAAATTTCAATTAAATAAAATTTTAATTTATAAATTAATTAATTTATTTTAAAATAATTTTTGGTGAAAAAAGTGAAAGAACTAATTTTATTAAAACTTGGAGGCTCTTCAATAACAAAAAAAGCTGATAACAAATTTGAAATGAATGAAGAGGTACTAAATAATTCAGCAAAAGAAATTGCACTAGCACTAAAAGAAAAAGAATTTAATTTAATCGTGATTTGCGGAGTGGGTCCATTTGGACACACAAATGTAAAAGAATATGATTTAAATAATGGGATAAAAACAAAAAAACAAGAAGAGGGAACAGAAAAAACAATAAAAGATTGTGACTTTGTAGCAGACAAAGTAATAGATGCACTAGAAAAACAAAAAATAAAAACAAGACATGTTCCGGGATACTGGGTTTGCAAGCAAGACAACAAAAAAGTAATTGCTTATGAAATAGAAGAATATGAAAAAGCATTACATGGAGGAGAGGTTCCAATAACTACAGGTATAATGGTAAAAGACAGAACACTAAAATGGAGTGTAATGAGTGGTGACACTGCGATTGCACAAATAATAAAACAAATGAAACCACAAAAAATAATTTTAGGGACTGATGTTGATGGAATATACACTTCGGATCCAAAAATTGATTCTAATGCAAAATTAATTAAAGAAATAAATAAAGAAAATCTTGAAAGTGTAATAAAAATGGCGAGTGAATCAAAAGCAGTTGATGTAACTGGTGGGATGAAAGGAAAATTAGAAAAACTGGCAGAACAACTAAATGGAAATGAAGCACAAATATTTAATTTATTAACTTCAGGAAATCTAGAAAAAGCACTACTTGGGAAAGAATTAAATTCAACAAAAATCAAATTATAATTATGCCAATAAATTATATGGATGTTAAAAAAAGACAAAAACCCTTACTTACTGCTACTCAAAAAAAGTCACTAAAAAATGCATCTTCTTTTATAGTAGAAACAAAATCAAGGTGGAATTTAGGCAAACCAACTGGTTCAAAAGAATTACAATATTTTACAGAAAAAAGAATAATAACCCCTGCCGGAATTAATTTAAAACAAAGAACTTTTTTTTCTCCAGGACAAAAAAATCTAACCATTCAAATAGTTGGAAAAAGTGGAGTAAAAAGCGCACTTGATTTTACTCTCCACGGGTATGGCGGAGAAATAAATGCTTCCGGGGGATGGTTAAGAACACAAAAAGAATTTCAAAACCAAGGGTTTGCCACACAAATGCTTACAGAAGCAATTCATGTAATGAAAAAAGCAGGAGTAAAAACAATCAGGTTTCAAGCAATTGGGGGGCACAGTATTTATAGAAAACTAGGATTTGAAGAAAGACACCAATTTGGAGACACTTACTTTACAATGAGACTAAATAATTAACTAAAAAATCAACTAATTGTTTAGTACAATTGACGAAGTCTTTTTCGTTGATTTGGTTTTTAAACATTTGTTGTTATTTTTTCATTATAATTAAGTAAAATAATTATTGATTTTTATGAAACAAATAATAGTGCTTGGGAGAGGAGGACAGGGGGCTGTTACAAGTTCACAAGTAATAGCAATAGCAGCATTTTTAGACGGTAAATACTCACAAGCATTCCCAAACTTTGGAGTGGAACGAACAGGGGCCCCAGTTAGAAGTTACGCAAGAATTGATGACAAAAAAATAACACTAAGAGAGCAAGTGTATGAAGCAAATTACGCAATAGTACTTGACGCAACTTTAATGAACGGATTAAAAGAAAACATTACTGATTTAATAATAATTAATTCAAATAAAAAACCAGAAGAATTTAAAATTGAAACAAAAGCAAAAATAAAATGTGTGGATATTTCAAAAATTGCATTAGAAAAAATAGGAAAACCATTTGTAAACATTGCTTCGTTAGGGGCATTTAGTGCACTAACAAAAGAAGTAAGTATAAATTCACTTGAAAACGCAATCAAACAACAAATGGGTTCAAAAGGACCAATACTAGAAAAAAATTTAATGGCAATAAAACAAGTATATAAAGATTCATTAAAAGAATAAAAATAATTAATAAATTGATTTGTGATTTTTATGAGTATAGAAAAAAGTTCAAAGAAAGATTCTATAAAAATCTCTGCAAGTGGTGTACCACTAACTATTGGGGCAATGATTACTGAGCCTGGTTCAACAAAAAAATATAAAACAGGTGATTGGAGAACATTTAAACCAGAAATAGATCAGGCAAAATGTATAAAATGTGGAAAATGTTGGCTTAATTGTCCTGATGGCGCAATATACAAAGACAAAGATGGAAAATTCCAAGTAAATTATGATTACTGTAAAGGATGTTTAATTTGTGCAAAAGAATGTCCTGTTAAATGTATTTCATACAAGGTGGAAGAGAAATAATTTTTTAAAAAAATAAGAGTGTGTGATTTTTATGGCCGAAACAAAAGTAATTTCAGGATCTGACGCTGTAGCACAAGCAGTAAAACTTTGTAAACCAAAAGTTTTACCAATGTACCCAATAACACCAAGTACGCTCATTCCTGAAAGATTATCAGAATTTATTGCAAACGGAGAAATGGATGCACAACTAATTCATGTAGAAAGTGAACACTCAGCAATAAGTGCGTTATATGGGGCATATGCTGCAGGAGCAAGAACATTTACTGCAACAGCAAGTCAAGGCCTTGCACTAATGCATGAAATAATTCCAATAGTATCAGCATCAAGAATGCCAGCAGTAATGGTAGTAGCAAATAGAGCACTTTCGGGCCCACTAAATATTTGGAATGATCACTCAGATACAATGAGTGAGCGTGACCAAGGGTGGATACAACTTTATTGCGAAGATGTGCAAGAGGCATTTGATACAACAATAATGGCTTACAAAATTGCAGAAAAAACAAATGTACTTTTACCAGTAATGGTTTGCATGGATGGATTCTCTTTAACCCATGTTTATGAACCAGTAATAATTGAAGATCAACAAAAAGTTGATTCATTTTTACCAGAATACAAACCTGAACACTATCTTGACACAAAAAATCCAAAAACATTCGGAGCATTTGCACAACCAAACACATATTTTGAATTTAAAGAAGCCGAACAAGACGCAATGAAAGAAGCACTAAAAGAAATACAAAACGTGCACAAAGATTTTGCAACAACATTTGGAAGAGAATATGGCGGAGGACTAATTGAATTAATAGAAATGGAGGATGCAGAATATGCACTTGTCACAGTTGGTGGGGCAACGGGTACTGCGAGAATGGTTCTTGAAGAATTAAGAAAACAAGGAAAAAAAGCAGGAATACTGAGAATAAAATCAATGAGACCATTCCCAAAAGAAGAAATAATTAACGCAACAAAAAAAATAAAAAATTTAGGAGTAATAGATAGACACGTTTCAATTGGATATGAAGGACCACTATGCACTGATATTAAAGCCGCACTAAAAGAACAAAAAACAAAAGTAACAGGATTCATTGCAGGACTTGGCGGGCGAGACATTAATAGAGAGATGATAAAAAAAGCATTTGAAATAATAGAAAAAGGAGAAGAAGGAGTTTGGTTACAATAATTTGAAAAAATTATTAAATTAAAAAATTAAAATTATTTTTGGATTGATTATTATGAGTATACTCGGTTTAGAAGAAAAAGAGTTTTTTGCAAGTGGACATAGAGCTTGTGCGGGGTGCGGAGAAGCATTAGCAATAAGACACATACTAAAAGCTGCCGGAACTGAAACGATGATTGTGATGGCTACAGGGTGCATGGAAGTAGTATCAACTCCATATCCGGAAACCGCATGGGAATTACCTTGGGTACACTGTGCTTTTGAAAATGCAGCAGCTGTTGCAAGCGGAGTAAAAGCAGCACTATTAGCAAAAGGGGATACAAAAACAAATGTAATTGCGATTGGCGGAGACGGAGCAATGTTTGATATTGGATTTGGAGCAATAAGTGGGGCAGTAGAAAGAGGCCACAAAATATTATATATTTCAACTGACAATGAAGCATACCAAAATACAGGAATACAAAGAAGCGGAGCAACTTTCCCTTACGCAGCAACAACTACAAGTCCAAACGGAAAATTAATACATGGAAAGACTCAACCAAAAAAACCCTTACCTTTTATTATTGCAGCACATGGGGCAAAGTATGTGGCAACAGCAAGTGTAGCAAATTTATTTGATTTAAAAAACAAAGTACAAAAAGCCTTAGCAACAGAGGGACCATCATACATTTCAGTATTTGTTCCATGTATTCCTGGATGGAAAATAGATTCATCAATCACACTTGATGTATCAAGAATGGCACAAGACACATGTGCGTACCCAATATATGAAATAGAAAATGGGGTACTAAAACTAAATTACACTCCGACAGAAAAAAAACCAATAGAAAATTATTTAATGATGCAAGGGAGATTTAAACACATTACTCCTGATATAAATGAAAAAATACAAAAATATGTTGATGAAAGATGGAAATACTTAATCGAATCAAATGGTAAAAAAATATTTGATACACTTTTTTAAAAACAAAAAATAAAATTATGAAAATTTAAATAATAACACTATTTATTGGACAATATTTTGGTGGTAAAAATGGAACTTTATTTTATTACTGGTAACGAACATAAATTTGAAGAGTTCACCCAAATTTTATCTCCTGAAATAAAAGTTTATCAAAAAGACATTGATTTACCTGAAATTCAAAGTATTGATCCAAGAGAAGTTATTAGATTTAAATTAATTGAAGCATCAAAATATCAACAAGGAGAATTACTAGTGGAAGACACTTCTCTAACTCTTGAAGCACTAAATTACAAATTACCTGGCCCACTAATTAAATGGTTTGTTAAAGCACTTGATAGAAAAGGAATTTTTGAAATCGCAAACAAAGCAGGTCTTTTTGGAGCAGAAGCAAAAACAGTGGTAGGTTACTCTAATGGAAAAGAAGTACTTTTTTTCGAAGGAATAATAAAAGGAAAAATAGTAAAACAAAAAGGAGAAAGTGGTTTTGGTTGGGACCCAATTTTTGTTCCAGAAGGAAAAACAAAAACATTCGCAGAGATGACTGTAAAAGAAAAAAATTCAATAAGTCACCGAAAAAAAGCATTAGAGAAATTTAAAAAATACTATTTGGAAAATAAAAAAGAATAACTTTGATTTTTAAGAAATCAAAGTTCTCCATCAATAATTAGATTTATTCTGTAGTTGATTCACTTGAAGTAGTTTTAGTATTAGTTTCTTCATTATTTATTTCTTTGACTTCTTCTTCAACTTTTGATTCAGTTTCTTCTTCAACTTTAGTTTCCTTTACTTCCTCTTCAACTTTAGTTTCCTTTACTTCCTCTTCAACTTCATCAAGTTTTGGTTTTTTTAACCCTTCAGTTTTAGGACAAGTCCTACACATTGGGTTCATTAAAGATGGTTCATTTGGACAATCAGGATACAAACCTTTACATTTAGGAAATTCTCCCGCTAAAGAAATAACTGATTCATTCGCTGTTTTAAATCGTTTTTGAGAGTTATAAGTTAAAGTTCCACCCATTAATGATCACCTTTAATAATTAAGAGAAAACAAATTATTAAAAACCCGCTTTTTTATTAAAAAAAGAAAGTTCCTCACTTTCTTTTTTTCTTTTGAGCTTTTTGTACAATCTCTTTTTTCTCTTTTTTAACCCACATTTTGTAAATTGGCCTAATCATACAAGTTATTCCAATACTCAAAAATATCCAATGATTAATTGATATGACCCAATTTGCAATTGAAGCCGATGCTGATACTAACCAAAAAGCAAAAAATAGTACTCCAAATTTGATTAATCCTATATCTGCAATATCGAGTTTACTTATTATTTTTGATGATATCATATAAATCCCTCTAATTAATAGTATCAAACTTGGTAATATTCTTTTCGCTTTTATCTATTTTTAATTATTTTAAATAAATTTAATTAATCACAATTGTTAATTAAATTGAATTATATTTTTTTTATTGGTAAATTAGTTTTTTGGCAAAGATCTAGTATTTTTTGTTTAAATGATTTTAGCCCTTTCCAATTTAAAATAATGATTTTTGCTTCACTTTTAGTAATCATTTGGTTCAATAAGTCTAAATCAAGATTTTCCAAGTTATAATTTGGACAAATGTGACCTATTGAGAAATTTTCCCTAATTGTGAACTTTGTAAATTCAGTAGCATAATGAATTCCTCCAATCCCAATTCCAACAATATCTTTATTTTCTATTAAAGTTGAATTTAGTACAATGTTTGCAATAATTTTTCCTAAAAATTCATTTTCCCACTCAATTTTTGAACTCCCAATTTCAATAAGGACAACATTTTTTTCAGTATGTGGGCCATGATGAGTAACTTCAAAACAAATTTCAAAATCATTTAAATTATTTGTTTGATTTTTTAACTTTTCTTTTTCATTATTTAATGCACGAATATAATTAGTTCCAATTTTTGCAAGTGCTCCACAAAGCAGTTTATTTTCTCCCCCAAATTTTGCTTCTCCAAAATTACCTAAATAATGAACTGTGAGGGATTTTTTTCCAGCTTTACTTTCATGTTTTGATAAAACAATAATCTGATTTTCCAGAACTTTATCCAATGATAAAAAAATAGTGTCTTCACTAAATTCATATAAATTTGCCCAATTAGGCACCCCTATTTTTTTTAACTCTTTTAAAATATTAACGCTTGCTTCATCTTCTAAAGCACAAACAATAGCAATTTTTTGGGGCATATATAATATTTTGGCACATAACTTTAAGTAGTTTTTTAAATGTTAAGAAACACAATCTTTTTAGTTAAATTGATTGTTTAATCAAAAAAGGTGATAAAAAATGGTAGTAGAATATGGTGAATTTAAAGGAAACAAAATGATAATTTTAAAGAGAAATGAGACAGATAACTTTCCGTTCCAATTTGGGAAAGGAAAAGCAAAGTTAATAGTAGAAAATATGGATGCAATAAAGGCATTTGCTGAAGAAGAATAAAAAGTAAATCTATTTTTATTAACGCTGCCCAAAAAATAGGGCAGTGTAAATTATTTTATTTTTTAATTATTAAATTTATAAAAATTAAGAATTAATTTTGAAAAAAACTTTAATACTCTTCAAAAACAATTTCACACTTTGTCATTTTTTCATAAAAATCAAGATCTGGTTTTTTTTCTTGCCAATCAAAAACAATTTTATTCATTCCTTCCCAAATTAAAAACCATGATGCAGGTTCCATTAATACTAAAATTACGCTTGGAAAAATTGTAACTAGCCAAATTAAAGGGTTTTGAAAAAACATTGAATGATCCATATTATGGGTTACTCCTTCAATTACTAAAACAACGAGTATTCCTACAAAAAAACCCACTCCTATCATTAGTGCACCTATTTTTTTGATTTTTTTTACCTCTTTTCTAAGCATTTCATAATGTTTTCTAAAATGATTTCTTAATCTTTTTATAATAAGAGTTTCATCTTTTTGATTTCGTTTTACTTTTGGAACAAGTAACTTTAATTCAATTGCGCCATTTGGTTTTTCTCTGCTAGCTCCTTTTATTTCTGATAAAAAATCAATAGATAATGCTCTTTCAATATATGGTCTTGGGTCGAAGTCCGAAAATAAATCATCATAAGTATCAAGAGTTAGAGTGATTTGGGACATTTTAAGCATGTTTTGTTTCTTTTTTAACCGCCCCTCAGCCTCATTAAAAATTTTTTTCTTAATTTCTTTTTCTCTTTGATCCAATTTGTCATTTTTTTCAATAATTTGAGTAATGGGTTTTATTTCCATTTTTTCATTAACTTTATTTTCAATAGACATACAATAAATCTATAACTTTAAGGTTTAAATATCTCATTTTTTTAACAAATTTCGCGCAATTTAAAAGAAGTTCCTTATTTCACTATGTACTAATTATTAAATTGAATAATTAGTGGTGGATGGTGGATTAATGAAAAAAATATGTGCTTCTTGTGGAATAATTTTTGAGGTAAAAGATGATTCAAAATTTTGTTCAGAAAAGTGTAAACACAAATTTAAACAATCAAATTTAACCTTTATAAAAAGACCAACTCAACCAAGAAAAAATTATATTGAAAGTTAAAAAAATATTTTGTCAAAAGTTAAAGAAAAATAATTTTTTTCAACTATTTTGTATCCTAGAATTTTTAGTTGATTTTAATTGAAAAAGTTAATTTTTTCCTGTTTAAATTTTTTCAATAACTTTTTCAATTTCTTCAAAACTTTTAGCCATAACAATCTCATTCCTTAATTTAGGCGCATTTTTTTCGCCCCTAACCCAACTTATAAAATATCCTTTAATATTATTAATTTCAAGATTAGAATTTTTACTCAATTCAACAAATCTTTTTGCTTCAATAATTTTATCATTTAAATTTCTTTTACTAATTTTCTTTTTCAATAATCCTTCTGTTATTTGTTTAAAAATAAAAGCATTTCCCATACTTGCTCTGCCAACCATAACAAAATCACAGCTTGTTTGTTTTTTCATTTCAAGAGCTTTCTCTGCTGAAATAATGTCTCCATTTCCAATAATTGGAACATTAATTTCATCTTTTAATTCATAAATTTTTAACCAATTTGCTTTTCCACTATACCCGTCTTCACCAAATCTTGCATGTAAACATATTGCATCAGCATCGGATTTTTCAGCTTCTTTTGCACAATCTAAAAAGGTTTCTTCATTTAATCCAAGTCTCATTTTTACTGTTACTGGTTTGTTAGTGGCTTTTTTCATTTTTTTAATAATGTTTCCAATTAATTTGGGATAATTGAGTAAATAAGAACCATACTTTCCTTTTTTTGCTTTAGGTACACTGCACCCTGCATTTAAGTCATATCCTGCAAAGTTTTCTGAATAATTTTTTTCAACAAAATTAATTGCTTTTTCAAAATCTTCTGGGTCATTTCCAAATAATTGTAAAAAAACTGGTTTTTCTGAATCACTAACTTTGAGTAATTTTGGGGTTTTTTTGTTTTTGTGTATTAATCCTTTTACTGAAACAAGTTCAGTGTACACTAAAGCGGCACCATATTCTTTACAAAGTGTACGAAAAGTAACATTGGTGTAATCAGCCATTGGAGCTAAAAATGCCCCCTCTTGAATTTTTAGTGAACCAATTTTATTCATATAAAATTTATTATAAGAAATATTCTTATGATTGTTGGTTAAACAATTATTTAATTAGTTTTTATGGTGGTTATTACACAATCCACTGCATAAGATCCAGTTTCTGTTACAATAACTGGGTTAAATTCAATTTCTTTAATTTCTGGATAGGTTAATGCAAGATCTGAAATTGATTTAATTAATTTTTTTAAAGAGTCAATGTTGTATTTCTTTTTTGTCCTTGCCCCAAGAAGAACTTTTGTTCCTTTTACTTCTAAAAGCATTTCCTCAATATCACTTTCAATTATTGGAGCAATTTTTTGAGAAACATCCTTCATTACTTCAACAAAAATTCCTCCAAGTCCATATGTTATGACTTTTCCAAATTCATTAGTGATTGAGGAAACTAATATTTCTTGTCCAATAATCATTTCTTGTATTGCTAAAATTTCTTCTAATTTTTTTTCTTTAGATGCCTCAAACATTTTTTCTGCTTCTTGTAATAGTTCTTCTTTATTTTTTATATTCGCTTTAACTAAACCAAAATCAGTTTTATGAGCAAGTCCTGATGCAGTTTTTAGAGCAATTGGAAATTTAATTAAATTAATTTTTTGTTCAATGTCTCTTAATGATGAAATAAAAATAGTTGGCGTAGTTTGTATATTGTGTTTATTTAGTAACTCAAATGATTCTTTTAAATTCAATTTTGGTTTTGAATTTAGGATTTTTTTGATTTCTTTACTCGGATTAGTTTTTTGATAAAATATTTTTTTTAAATTCTTTCTTTCATAATATTCTTTTACTCTTGCGAGTGTTTTAATTCCTCTTTCAGGAGTTTCAAATTCAAGCACTCCATTTTCTTTTAAAAATCTTCTTGGATGTGAAACGCTTGTTCCTCCAATAAAAGAACAAATAATTGGTTTTCTTTTGTTTAAAGAAATAATAATATCAGCAACTCTTTCGGGATTAGTCATACTTTGTGGTGTTAAGAGACAATATATTAAATCAATATTTGAGTCGTCTTGAAGAACTTTAAGTGCAGTTCTATAATTAATGGGTTTTGCATCTCCAATTAAATCTAAAGGATTTGAAGAATGGGGGTTTATTTCTTTTACTGCTTGAATAGTTTTTTGACTAAATTCAGGCAGGGGGAATTTATGTGCAGAAGCACTATCTGCAACTATTACTCCTGGCCCACCAGCATTTGTTACAACAGCCAAATTAAATCCTTTAACTTTTTTTATTTTAGATAAAGTTTTTGCTAAATCAAAAAAACCTTCAATTGAATTTACTCTAATAATATTTGTTTTTTTACAGGCTATTGAAAAAATATCATCATCCACACTAAGTGCTCCAGTGTGAGAAGATGCTGCCCTTTGCCCTTGGGTACTTCTACCGGATTTTAATACAATCACAGGTTTCTTTTTTGCAAGTTCACTAGCTTCTTTTAAAAACTTTTTAGTATTTTTTACCGACTCCATGTAAACAAAAACTGCTTTTGTTTTTGGATCGTGTTGTAAATAATCAAAATAATCACACTCTGAAAGAAAAGCTTTATTTCCAGTACTAATAAATTTACTAAAACCTACTTTTTCTTGTCTTGCCCAATCAAGAATTGCTGTACAAAGTGCTCCTGATTGAGAAACAATGGCTATATCGCCTTGTCTTGGGAAAGTTGAAGCAAAAGAAGCATTAAGTCCATTCTCTGTATTAATTACTCCAAGAGTATTTGGTCCAACAACATTAATGTTATTTTCAAAAACAATTTTTTCAAGATCTTCTTGTAATTTTTTTCCTTCTGCCCCAATTTCGGCAAAACCTGAAGTAATAATAATTACATTTTTTATATTTGCTTTAACACAATCCTGCATAATTTTAATTACGACTTGTGATGGGACACAAATTATTGCAAGATCAATATTTTTTTTAACATCAACTAAACTAGAAAAAGATTTAATTCCTTGTACAATTTTGTCATTAATATTAATTGGATAAATTTCTCCAATAAACTCTGCTTCAATTAAATTTTTTAAAATTGAATAACCCACTTTTCCAGGAGTATTACTAGCTCCAACAATAGCAACACTATTTGGAGAAAATAATTTAGACAAATTCCTGTTCATAAACAAAAACAAGGTTTTTGGGATTTAAAAATGTTAGTTTTTGTTTTTTAGTGTATTTTTTTTATAAAAAAAATAATTAAAAAAATTATTCCTATTCCGCTAACAATAATACTAATAAATTCAACAAGGTTATTTTCATAAACTAATTCTATTTCCCCTTTTCCATAAATAACCATTTGATTTGGGGTTGCTAGATATATTTTATCTTTAACTCCATTAATATAAACGGCCCAATTTTTAAAATAGGATTTTCTTATTAAAATCGGGATAATTTTATTGGAGTCAACAAAAAATGAAAGTTTAACTGGGGAATCATTTATTTTAGTAATTTTTGCATTTTTATCAATTTCACAACTGGGACTAGTTTCATTAAGTACAATTTTAGAATATTTTGTTAAATATGTTGATGAAAAATTTCCCCAATCTTTCCCAATATAGGATTGTGGACAATAAGATAATAGTTCTATTTTTGGAGATTCAATGAATTTATACAAATAAATTTTTTTTTCAATTAATTTTTGATCATACGCATACCACAATATTTTTTTTTCGGAAATTTTTAATATTTGTGATCCTATTTCAATTTTCTCAATGTATTTGATATCTTTTGAGATTTTTTCAGTTGTTATAATTCCATCAATTCCAAATAAATACATTAAGTTCATCAAATTATTTTTATCAATTTCATTTGGGTTAACCCACTGAACTCCCCAAACAAATTCATTAGGATTAATTAATTTTCCCAAACTTGAAAGGAAAGTGCTATTTTGGCTTTGTTCAACAAAAAGTCCTTTAACTACATTACCATTTTTTTTAACAACTTCATAAAATAAAGCATGATGGCTTTCCATGTTGCTTGTGGGCCCAATAACATAATAATCTAATTCATTTAAAGAGTCTAAATTTAAATTTACTTTAGTTATGGTGCTAAAATCAATACTTGTTGATAAATAAAAAATTAGTCCTAATAAAGTTATTATAATTAAATTTTTTATAATATAAATTTTTTTATTATTTATTTTTTTATTATTTATTTTTTGTAAATTTATTTTTATTTGTGAAAAAATAAGTGGAGTTGTGAGTAATATTATAATTAGGAACATTCTATATAATTGAAAAGGCGCACCGAATAGTGTAAAAATGATAATTAAAAAATAAAGTAAAATGGAAATTTTCGTATATTTTAATTGTTTTTTATTAATTATTTTGTCTTTGTTAAAATAGTAAAAAATTAATCCTCCCATAACAACTATTGTTGTTAGATTAAAAATTGGTAAAATAATTAAACTAGTTTTTGGTATAAAAAAATTTATTATTGCCGGAATCCACCAAAATCCAGAAATAATTAAACCAATTATTATTGCTAATAATTCTTTATAATTTTTTTTTGAAAAATCTATTAAAACAAATAGTATTGTGACTAAAAAAATATAGTGCGATAACATTCCTAGTGCAAAAATGATACTTAAATGAGGTAAGGATTTATTTTTTTCAATACAGTACAAAAAATACAATACTAATAATAATCCTAAAGCATTTGGCAAAAGTCCAATAAAAAAACTTGAAAACATTGTTCCGCCTAAACCGATTGGGGAACCATAATAGATTTTGTCATTTAAAAATAAGATAATAAGAAATAATAAAAATAATATTAATTGATTTTGATTTTCTTCAAATATTTTTGATAATTTATACAATACAATTATTGTTAAAATGAAAATTAGTATTGAACATAATTTATATGCTAATTCTATTTCTAAAAATATTCCTGTGGTTGCAACAATCCATGAGAAAAGAGGGGGATAAAAATAATTTTGGGGATATCCACTAAAATAATTGTCATTCCAGGTTGTTGGATTTGGCCAACTATTTTCAAGAATTGTTTTTGAGGAGTCAAGGTGCCCTCCATGATCCCAACCAAGTAAATTATTGTTAAAGAATAGTATTGATATTATTAGAACTAAAATTGTTAAAGAAATAAATACAATTTTGTTTATTTTTTTTGATTTATTTTTTTCTAATTTCATAAAAATATGATGTTGAAAACTCTTAAATATTAGTAATTTCTTTATTATTTAGATGAAAATTAAAGCAATAGTTATTTGTTTTTTACTAATTATTTTTTTTATATTTTTTCAAAATGTTAGGTTGTCTCCAATTATTAATGATGAATCCATTAAGTATTCTTTTGATCCAATTGAAAAAGTTTGGTTTGAATCTAATGCTGGAGTTGGGGAAGTACTTTTAGATTCAACATATCAAAAAATATTTTTTGCTTCTAGCGGGTCAAGTGGTTCTGGAGGGTGTCCTGACGGGTCCACTTCTTGTGGTTCTGTTTGTTGTGATAGTTCACATCCTTGCTGTGGTACATTTTGTTGTAATGAAAATCACCAATGTGCAAATTCAAATCTTGGTATTTGTTGCCATAATAGTTATACTGTTTGTAATGATGGCCCCCCTTATTCTTGGCTACCCCCTGGATCTGGTCCATCTTCTTATTGTTGCCCACAAGGTCAAACTTGTAATAAAGGAGTTTGCAAAGAAATTTGCCAACCTGATGAAGAAGAATGCAATGGTTCTTGTTGTGCAGGGGATTGTTTAGACACACCTAGTGGAAAAAAATGTTGTAGTGAAGGGGATGTAATTTGTGGAGATAGTTGTTGTGGGCCAAATGAAGAATGTGATTATCAAAAAATTTGTAATAGTGGGTATTGTGTTTCTTCAAGTAATATTGGTGGTGATTTAGTTTGTAAACCGATTGATTCTTGTAATAATAATGATGATTGTTCTTGCCCAAATGGGCAAGAAATGTGTAATGGTTCTTGTTGTGATATTGGTAAATGTGGGCCTCAAAAAATTTGCTCAACAGTATTTGGGTTTAATGTATGTTTAACAACTCCACAAGATGTCTGTAATCCAATAAACCAATGTAACAATTCAATAGATTGTGGTTGTCCAAATGGAGAAATAATGTGTAATGGTTCTTGTTGTGCTGGAACTTGTGGGAAAAATTATTTGTGTAATGCTAGTGGGGTTTGTGTTGCTGATGGTGATGATGT
>Ga0116177_10000964_pt1 | contig 21312 bp, 20 predicted proteins | sample AD_STIC10_MetaG_FD_89750 | JGI IMG/M metagenome (GOLD analysis project Ga0116177, IMG submission 89750) | Active sludge microbial communities of municipal wastewater-treating anaerobic digesters from USA - AD_STIC10_MetaG | ecosystem: Engineered > Bioreactor > Anaerobic > Digestate | place: USA... | reverse complement strand
CATATAATTTTTAATGTTAAAACTGTATCTAAATTTTTATTATAAAATTTATGTAAAAATGTTATTGTCTTATTTCTTAAAAGTGAAATCCATAATTTTCTCCAATCATCTTTATTTATATCTGATGATATTCTATATACATAAATATCTTTTAATGGATATGTATCTAAAACATTTTCTGATATTTTATTAGCATAAATAATAATCCCATCTGAAGAAATCCACAAATGAGGTAATATATTATTTTCCAATGAATATAAACTAAATTCATATATATTATTATTTAAATAAATTGACACTTTTATTAATTTTTTTATCAATGTTATATATTAAAATATCAATGTAATTTTTATATATAATCAAAAAAAAATAATAATTATTTATGAATCTTATAAAAGGAAAATAATTAAACAATTCAACTATTAATCAAAATAATATGTTTATTGAATCTAATACAATTATCAGTGGAACAAGTATTACAAATAAACAATATGTATATGAAGTTATTAATGAAAAATTAGGTGATATATATCAATCTAGATTAAATCAACATATGATTGCAAACAATGCAACTGTTGGCCAAAAAGCATGTGAATTAGCAGTTATCGAATTCCCAATATCTAATATTCTTATTAAAATAAACGGTACAATAGTTAATGTTGGTGAAGGTTTAGATTGTTATTTTTCACCAGATGGTTCTATTATTAGATCAGGAGGAAATGGACAAAAAGGTGATTATTTATATTGGAATTCAAGTAAATATGATTTGGATACCAATGATGAAATTGATTTTGAATATTTAGTTGGATATGATTATGAAACATTAAACAGTGGAACAACTGTATCATTAAAACCAATTTATGAATCAATTGTTGTAAAATATGTAGGTGATAGTGGAACAACAATGACTGTTCTAATTGATAATGAAACAATTTTAGTAGGTAATGTTAATAATCAATTTGTATGGGATATTGGTGGTCCAAATGAACATATTTTTACTAATATAAATGAATATATAGATGTTACAATTAATACCAAAGATTATACTATTTGGTTTGATGGTTTTGGTTCTTTAATTTTTAGCGTTAAAAAAGGTAAAATTACAACAACAAAATATTTAATTTCATTAGTTAATAATGACCCAATTAATGGAAATATATCAGATATTAAAAGTATTAATGAAAATATTATTTTCACCACAGATAATAAGATAAATTTATATAATACCACTACTCAAACATATAGTATATTACAACTACCACAAAGTTATAATAATCATTATAGTATTAATAATATAACAACTATAGACAATAAAATACTATTATCAATGAGTTACAAAGAAGAAGAATACGTTGATAAAAATTCAATATTTTATACGGATAATTTAGGACAAACTTGGAATACAGGGGTTAGTTATGATTCATCAATTACTTCTTATAATATTTGTAATTTAGTTAATGGTTTAGATGGTAATGTGTATTCATTGATAATAAAGGATAATGTAAATAATAGTAATTACAATTATAGTGTTTTAAAATCTATTAATAGCGGTGAAACATGGACTGAAATAAATTCAGCATTTACATACCTACCATCTCCATATATTTTTATTTTAGATGATGATAATATTTGGATGTATGGTATTCGAAGTTTTTACACAGGTGGTACATATTTTTCTAGGTTTATGATATTTAAATTGAATGATGGTGGTCAAACCAATAGTCAAATATATGAAAGCACTAGTTTAAACTTAGAAGATTTAAGAATGATTGATAGTAATAATGGTTTTATTTTAAATCGGGATACAAATCAAATAATGAAAACAACAGATGGTGGTGTAAATTGGAATCCAGTTTCTATGAATATTACGATTGATGATTATTACTATTTATATAAAATGGACATAGTATCAAATAAAATTTTTGTTGGATTATATACAGAATTTAATAAATCCTACATTTTAATAAGTGATGATTATGGTTTAACATGGGAGGAAAAATTGATAACTAATTTAGAATCACATGTTGTAAACATATTGGTAATTAGTGATATGAATATTGTGGTGGAATTAAAACTAGAAGGTTTTTATAATATGCCAACACTATTTAGAACAACAGATGGTGGTAACACATGGAATCAAATATTAAATGAAAACAATCAATATTTATTCTCAGAATTTTCAACTTGTTCATTTATAAATGATAATGTTGGTTGGGTTGCAGCTAATAATGACAAAATATTAATAAAAACAACAGATGGTGGTCAAACTTGGTATTTATATGATATAAATGAAATATCATCTGATACATCTTTCAATAATGTTACATTTACATCAAATAATATTGGGTATTTATTTGGTACAACCGATGGTAGTTATCCAATTATATTAAAAACAATAGATGGTGGTAATACGTGGTCTGCTCAAACTTGCCCTTATCAAGAACTATCATTTTATGATGTGAGATTCATAAACGATAATATCGGATATGCGTTAGGTAAATATCGTGATTATAATTTAAATAATACAATATATGTTTTCATCAAAACTACAGACGGTGGTTTAAATTGGGTTGATTGTCAAATACCATCGAATATACAGTGGAATAGTATTGCATTTAAAGATTCATTGAATGGTATACTAGTAGGTAAAGATAGCAACAATTCAACATCTATGATGTATATCACCAATGACGGAGCAAATTCTTGGACTGAATTAAGTGGCATGACATTACCATACTATGGTTTCTATTATATTTACTATAAAGATAAGTATTACATGTCTGTTAGTTATAATGAGAACGTTAGTGTTGGGTATTTATATCAAAGTGTGGATGGTATTACATGGTCTGATTCTAATGTTGTATTTGATGATAATACTGGTGGTATCGGTATCATTAGTTTTTATAACAATATCGGATTTTTTACATATCACTATCAAGATGGTTCTTGTTGTATTTATCAAAGTAATAATAATGGCACAACGTGGAATAAAGTAGATAACACAACAATCACAGGTGGATACAATTGTATATCAAAGGGATATATATTTGGAGTTAAAAATACAGGTGTAAATAAAATATTAAAATTAACTTAATAAAAAAATCCTTCTTTTTAGAAGGATTTTTTTATTCTAATATTTTTCTTTTATAGTAATTAAAAATTTGTAATACTCCATTATAATATTTTTCTGGAAAAATTATAGAATCATGTATTGTGAAAAATTTCATTTCTGGATATGTATTTATAATATGTTTAACTACTTTATTATAAATAAAATCACTTTCTAATAATTGTAATCTATGACTTAATGATTTATAATCATCATTTACTTGTTTATAATCTTTTATAAAATCATAAACTGTTGGAAACATCATTCTAAATATATTATTTTCTTTTCTATAATCACCATTTGTTCCAAACATAACAATATACATCATTTCCTTAACCTTTTCTCTATCATTTATATTATTATTTTCCATTATATATTCATATATTAATCCATTTTCAACTAATTCTATATATTGTGTTACATCTTTTTCTATAAATTTAGTTAATGTCATTTCTTGTTTCATCAATACTGATAAAAATAATGGTTGAGAATTTTTAATATCAACTTCTTTTATTGACATGCCATCAATTTTAATAAAGTTTTCTCGTATATGTTTTTTTAATACTGTAAAATTTGAATGAAATCTTCCATAATTATCAAATTTAAAATACATATTATTAATACCTATATTTTCAACACTCATTAAATTACTAAAATATTTTCTTGTTTCAATTTGATTTGTGTCTTTTAAATAATTTAAATAATTAATACTAGAATCTACATCTAATTCAATATCATATAAATATTCAACTAATTTTTTTCTGATATCTAATGGAATTGTACTATTATTATTTTCAACTAATGTTTTTATTAAAAATTCTTTTGATGTTTTTTTCAATAATATATTATCATCTATTTTACATCTTTTAATATTTATTAAAAAATCTGGATTTATCATATATGTTCTAGCTTTTTTATTTCTATAATAATCTGAAATTAATACGATTAATCCTTTATCTCTTAAATAATCTACATAATAATTATATTTAGTACCATATTTTTCTCGGAAAATTACTGACCATATATTAAACCTATTTTCCTTGTCTATGCAATCATCTTTATGTGAATAATATTTATTAAAAAAATCATTCATCATACTTATTAAGTAATCAGTTTTTAAATTTATTCCTTTATATTTTATTTTATCTGTATTTGTTAAATACTCTAATTGTGGGGGTATAAATTGATATATAAATCTTTTTTCTTGCACATCATACGGATTATTTTTTATATTCGTATTATTTATACAAAAAGTGCAAGATAGTTTTATTTTTTATAAAATAAAAAATGGTTGAATTGATTTTCAACCATTTAATAAAAAATGCTGGATCTTGATATATTATTTCTTTTTTATTATTTCAAATCCTTTTCCTTCTAACCAATCTACAATGTTACATAATCTTGTTGTTTAGGATTTTCTTTTTGAAAATTATATAATATACTATCATGTCCCATTGTTTCATCTTCTTCATTCCATTCTTCATAAGTTGATTGTAAAAAATTATAGAAATCAAAATTACAATCATAATTATCTAATATTTCTTTTACATCTTGTTTTGTCATATCATGTTTTAATGTTAATTGACCGACTTCTGTCCATAATTCATGATTAGTATATTCATTACCTGGTTCAAGATTAAATAATTCTTTATAATCTTTATAAAAATTATCTAATTTATTATTAGAACTTTCATTAAATCTTTTAATATGTTTCATAATTTAATTTTATTTTTTAGTATATATAATTAAAATATAATCAATTTTTAATGAAAAGATTTGATGATTTTCAAAATAGTAATGATATAATTGTTACTATACCATCTAATATAAAATGGGATGATTACCAAAAGGAGTTAGATGATGCAGTAAAGAATAACTATGTTTTAAATTATAAAGTAAATTCATTTCCTAAAAGGACTAAAATCGGTAATAAATGTTATTTGGTATATAATAATAACATTGTTGGATGGCTACCCATAATCGGATTTGAAGAAAAAGAATTCACCTGTCAAACAACAGGTAGGGAATGGATAGGTAAATTCATAGTTAGAAGTCCTAAATTAACTTTAACAAATCCTATACCGATGAAGGGTTTTCGTGGATTTCTTTATTTTTAATGATTTTCTTTATTTTATATATTTTATTTAATCTCATTTTTTCCATTTTAAATTTAGACCTATATATAGGTATACCATGAAGTTTTACTGATTTATTTTTATCAATTATATACCTTTTTTTATCATTGAACATTGCATCAAAATTATATTCAATATCATATGGTATACCCAATGGTTTAATATATTTATCTAATATATACGGTGTTATTAAATCTAAGTATATTGTATCTGTATCTATGTAAAATACATTATCTTTTTGTTCTTCAAATAATAAGTTAAAATTAGATTTTGCGTAGTTAGAAACTAAATGAATATTACTAACTTTAATAAATAAAGGATATATAGAAGCGGATGCACCGTATAAATAATTTAGTAAAGTTTTTATTGCTAATTTACTAGAATCATTAATATTTGAATTACGTATAATTTTTTTATAATTTTTAAGAATAAATTCGTATATTATCCCAAATTCATAAATAGTAAAATGTATTTTATTTTCTCTCCATAATTTTACAATAATATTTGGATACATACTATTAAATTCTATTAAACTAATATCCTGTAACCATTTATTACGTGTAATTTTTTCATTCAGTAAACAAATACCACTTAATCCATTTAAGTCATTTTGAATTTCTATCTGTTCATAATTTTCAAAATGGTAATCTAAAAGTATTCTACATAATCTTTGAAAATGATGTATTGTAAAACGATTGGGATCATTAGTATTAGATGTAAATATTTCAACAGGGTAATTTTGTTGATTGATTAAATTGACAATACTATCGATTGTCAATTCGTTTTTGTCGGTTGTTTTCATGTTTGAAGTTATCTTATTTTTTTGAAGTTATCTCATATTATTATATAATAATAAATAAAAAAGTTTATGCAAAAAAAAGAGCTAGTCGAATTTCTAGCTCCACAATTTTAGACTTTAGAATACCTCCTTTCGTTCTACTTAAATATTTTTATCCATTAAATAAAATCCTGGTGGAACATCAGGAGGTTTTCATTGATTTATTTTTTTCCACTTTAACCATAATTGTTAATATTTATTTTTAGGATATGTAAGTACATTATTATATATTTAATAAAAAATATGTATTTTTATCTAAAAAATATGGATATTATTGACTTTTAAGAAGTTCATATTTTTATACATAAAATAATTAACATTTTATTTTTTTATTATATAAATTTTATATAATTTTGTAAATTGTTAATAGTATGAAAAATTTCGATCAAATATTAGTTTGTGGTGATATTCATGGAAATATGAATATAATAACCGATTTTCTAAAAAAAATGGATTTAAAAAATTGTGCAGTTATTGTAGCTGGTGATTTTGGTATTGGATTTGAATATTGGATGAAAGAAGTTAAAAAACTTAAATATTTCGATGAATTATTAAGTAATAACAATAATACTATATATGCTGTTCGTGGTAATCACGATGATCCAAGTTATTTTAATGGTAAATATGATACTGATTTTATTAAATTAGTACCTGATTATACCGTTTTAGAACTTAATCAATGGAATATTCTTTGTGTTGGAGGTGCAACAAGTATCGATAGAATGAATAGAAAAAAATACATCACAGGAAAAGGTCGTGATTGGTGGGTAAATGAAACATTTTACTTTGATGAAAATAAGGTAAAAAATATTAAAGATATTGATTTTGTAGTAACACATACTGCACCACATTTTTGTTACCCATTTGTTAAAAATGGATTAGATTATTGGATAAATAGAGATGATTTATTACAAGATGATGTTGATACGGAAAGACTTAATGTTACTAAGTTATATGAAGAACTTAAAAAAAATAATAATATTGCAAAATGGTATTATGGACATTTTCATATGAGTAATATTTTACCATATGATAAAACATTATTTATCGGATTAAATATTAATGAATTCAAAGAAATAAAACTTTAAAAAAATTAAATAATGGGTATAATTAATTATGATTTAAAAATTAACCAAAATACAAATAATATTTTTTTTAATATTTTTTGTATTTTATTGGGTATTTCTTTTTTTTGTATAAATACTAATATTTTTATTAAAATCCTATTATTAGGATTAACTATTTATTATATAATTAGATTATTTATAAATTATAATGATTTAATAAAAAATAAGAAAAAAAAGAAAGAACAATCAAGTTTTGATAATAGTTATAATTCATATTATAGAAATAAATATCATTATACAACTAATGATAATAAAAAAAGAAAAAATGAAGATTGGTATGATTATTATAATATGATGAATGAAGATAGAAAACAAAAATTTTATGATGAATATGAAAGATTAAAAGAAGAGTATCGTAAAAAACAAGAAGAATATTATAAAAGAAATGGTAGATATTATAATGAAGATGATTATAAAAAAAATTATTATAATGATAAACAATATTATTCTAATAATAAAACAAATTCAATTAGTGAAAAAATATCAAATGCTTTTAAATTATTAAAATTAAATCCAAGTGATACTGAAAAAGTAATTAAATCTAGATATAGAGAATTAGCAATTAAATGGCATCCTGATAAATGGACAACAGATACAATGGAAAATCAAAAAATCGCTGAAAGAAATTTCAAAAAGTTAAGTGCAGCTTACGAAATTATTAAAGAATATAAAAATATTAAATAATTAATATATGTATCTAAATTATTACAATAAAAAAAATGTTATTCCACTTATAATTGATTTATTTTTAAGTGAAGGTTTTGATGTTAGTGAAGAAAATATTAAAAGTTGGTCACAACCAAAAATGAATTATAATGATATTTTACTTGGAATAAATTATGTGAAATCTTTAAATAAGAATTGTATAGTATATACAAATATTGTTATGTTAAAGGAACAAATATCAAAAGATAATTCTATTAAAATATTTGATTCTGAAGATATTAAACAATTATGTTTAAAATATAAAAGGTATGATATTTTAGATTATTTTAATAATATTTAGTTATGAAAAATAATAATATGTTAGAAAGAGCAAAAGAAATTCATCGTGTATATCATAAATTCTATAATTGGTTAATAAAAAAATATGGAATGGATTTATATGGTGATTGGATTATTAATACGATTCAATTACAAAATGGTAAAACTAAGAAGTTAAGATATAGAAACTTTAATGAATATGAATTTAATAAAAGATTAGTCGGAAATGAAGTTATCGAAGATATAGAAAGATATGTTAAACGTTATTGTAAAGAAATTAAAATAGTACATTGTGATGATTCATATCATTCTGGTTCTATTTTATTATTAATTCCTCATATTACACATGGTGTAACGGTGATGTTTATTCCACAGTGTACTACTATTCAAAATAATTTCTTTTTATATCATGGTCATTATAAAATGTTAATGAAAGGGATGAAAAAGATGGAATATGTATATAAAAATACAATGTAAATAAGAAAACAATAAAATTATTAGATTATACAATCATCAAAGAAAAGAAACTATATTTTTGGAGTGGACACACTGAAGGATTGTATACTTCATATACATGGAAGAATAATCTATGTAAGATAAACAAAATAGATGATAATGGGAAAATATTCATCTACGATTATTTGGATAATAAAGAATATGAATATGATGTTAAATCGTTAGATGAAATAGAAGCAGTTTTTAAAAGATGGTTTTTTAAATAAAAAGGGGATAATTAATTATCGTTGAAAAAATCTTACACATTGTTAAGTTTTTCTTCCTGTTTCGTCCAATCGAAATTATGATTATCCACAGGCGTAAATTCGGTAGAACGGCTACCTATAATTCTTTGTCCTTCTTTTTCTATATTCATAGATGCATTAAAATCCCTATCATGATGTGTATCACAAATAGGACAAATCCATTCTCTATCCGATAGAGTTAAATCAGATTTCTTGTATCCACAATTTGAACATAATTTACTTGAAGGAAACCATTTATCAATCTCAACAACATACCTACCATACCAGTTCGATTTATATATCAACATTGACTTAAATCGGTATAGTGATAGTTCTTGTATCGATCTTGCCAGTTTATGATTCTGTAACATATTCTTTACATCCAACGATTCCATACTGATGATTTGATTTTCATCAATCAGTTGATTCGTTATCTGATGTAAATAATTTTCCTTAATATTATTTAAATGTTCATTAAACTTAGCAAGTTTTAATCTAGCTTTATTTCTATTATTACTTCCAACAACCTTTTTTGATAGTTGTCTATGTAGTTTTACTAATTTTTTATCATTATTTCTTTTTATTTTAATATTTTCAAATATTTTACCGTTCGAACACACAATAAAATCTTTGATACCCAAATCAATACCAACTATATTATTTATAGGTTTATTAATATTTTTATCTATTTCACCATCAATCAAAATTGAAAGAAAATAATTACCCGATTTTGTTTTGGTTAGTGTTGCCGAACGGATATTTGATTTATGTTTATTTAAATATGATTTATACTTATCCGAACAACGAAACTTTAATTTTTTTAACTGTTTGGTTAGTGTCAATTTGTTACTTTCATAATCATTCAGTGATGAAATAGCATCTTCTGGAAATCTACAAGATTGTTTATTATCATGTTTTGATTTAAATTTAGGAAATCCATTACCATTGATAAAAAATCGTTTATATGAATCTAATAAATTTAATATGGATTGTTTTAAAACTTTTGTATTATGTTCGGTTAAAAATTTATATTCAACGTTTTTAGTTAATTCTTGATGAAAATAGTTACCCAAATCATTTAATCCAATATTAGTTTTATCTGTAGTATAAGCTGTTTTTTTCCTATCTAAACATTTATTATATACAAGTCTATAACAACCAAGTAGTTGATTGATATAAATTTGTTGATTTTTATTTGGATATAACCTTATTTTAACCGCTTTCAACATATACTTTAATAAAAAAGGGTAATTTTTACCCTTTTTATAAATATATATTAAATTGTAAAAGTCACTTTTTTCCAAAAATATTTATAGTAGTAATTAAAATTGTATAATATTGATTAATAACTTGTTTAATTATGTTTTTTATATCTATTGATTATTATACTAATGGATTGTTCCAATGTTATTTTATTGTTCTTTAATAACGGATCGAATTCTTTTTTAATATCACCGACTAGTTTACAAGGTTTAATATTTAATAGTTCCATAACCATATCACCTGTAAGTGGAGATCTCCATTCTGCTTCTTTATCCTTATTTCTAACTTCAATTATTCTATCCTTAATGGTATTAAGTGATGAAACAATTCTATCCCTTTTATCATTAAATTTAGTAGTTATATCACATTTACAGAATTCAATTAAGTCAAATATAATATCTTGACCAACTTCTTTATCCAATCTTCTTATTGCTGATTCGGTTACATCTCTGTGCATTTTTACACGACCATGAAAGTATACCATTCTATAAACATAATCTTTTAAATAATCATCTTCAATATTAAATCTATCAAATATATCAATAACCATTTTTGCACTTATTGATTCATGATTATGAAATGTCCATTTATTTCCATTACATTTTTTAACTATTGGTTTACCTATATCGTGTAAAACAGCAACCAATTTCATTTTGTAATCATCTGTTATATTACATACATTTTCTAAAACTCTTAACGTATGATATAAATTATTTTTATAACCTACTTCATTTACATCTAAATTCGATAATTCGGGTAAAAAATGTACAAGTTCACCTTTTTGATGTAGTTCTAAAAGGTGAACTTGAGGATTTTTTGTTTTTAATATATCTAATATATTAGTCATTAAGAATTATACTTTTTGCTTTTTGTTCATTATACCATTTATCAAAATCAAAATCATCAATTTCTTTTTTCAAATTATCTGATGTTTTATTATTTGTAGATGGTGTATTACTTGTAGATGGTGTACTATTTGTTGTGTTATTATGGTAATTATGATAATAACGACTTAAATATTGATCTTCATCCCAATCTGTACCATAATTATAAGTAGTATAGGTTTTTGATTTTTTACCCGTATACTTACAATCATCTATATTTCTAGTAATTGGTAATGAATCCCAATCTATTTTAAGAACTGCTCTAGATAATAATTCCAAAAATTCAATATCTTGTTTTTCAGTTAATGAATGTTCATCAAAATATCCAACAGATAAATTAGTACATTCTGGTATAATATCTAAAAATTCAGCAGAATCGGTATAAACACCTGTGCTATCATTAGCATACCAAAATCCAAATTCATTTAATTGTTTAGATAATTCATTACCAAATTCATCAGAACAACATCTAGTACTCATTTGATGTGTAATTACTGATCCATAAGAACGTCTATCAAAAGATATACATTTTTTAACATCAGGTAATTTTTGTTCTTTAATTAAATCTGTGAATTTTCTTGAAATAGCACTAGATCCAATACAACCAGATTCTTCACCAATAAAAAAGTAATATAATCCAGGTATATTTTCACTAATCATATTTAACATAATAGTCATACCTGCTTTATCATCGGCTCCTAAATTAGAATTACCATCAGTTTTAATAAAATCATCTTCAAATATATGAACCACTGAACCATCATCTACTTTTACATCTTTTTCTTTTTCTGGATCAATAATATCCCATTTTCCAGTGGTAACATTCCATTTTCTATTGCTCCAATCAGTGGTGGTATATTTAGTTCTATCAATAGTATCTAAGTGACACGTAAACATAGTATCAGAAAATGTACCATCTTGTTTTTTAATAATAATGTAATAATTACCGATTTCATCTTTTTCAAATGTATATTCGGGTACCAAGTCAATGACTTGATCTTCTTTACCTCTAGGATATCTCTTAGAAGTTAATTTAATAAAAGTGTTTTTGATATCTATCATTTTATTATAATTTTTCGTAAAATAATATACAAAGGTAATACAAATATTTAAATCTGCCAAATTTTTATTAAAAAAATAAAAAAATGAGTGATATGAGCGTAGCCAAGATTTTGTTTTTTAGATTATCATTTATCTATGGATTATTAATCCATCCCTTATATATAAGGGTGCCATAACCCGATTGTATAAGAAGGGAACAGGTCTCACAATCTGTTTATGTTGCATTCTCCTTTGTGGTATTAACGGTTATAAACCTCCCACGTTCACCTTGAATGTCTTGAACTTCCTCGCCTATTATATAATAGGCGCGATAATCCCTCTTTATCACTCAAAAAATATTATACAAATATATAAAAAAATATCGATATATAAAAAAATGACAAAAAATAATTAATATATAATGTATAAAAATATTTAAAAATATTTGTGCAATAAAAAAAAATAACATAATTTTGCAATGAAAAAATTACAAAACTTTAACGATTAATTAACCGATAAAATTTTAGAAGATATGAATTTAAAAGTATCAGAATTAGAATTAATTCTATCACCCAAATTAGTTAAAATTTTAAAAGAAATGAAGCACAAAATCGCTGACGAATTATTGAAGCTTCATCTTGAAGAAGAACCAAAATTTAAAATTACATTTATTGATTTAGGTTCTGAACCAGACACAGTATCATTTATACAATCAAACAAAGTTCCAGAATTAATTGAACCAGACATTGTACACGGTGAATATAAAAAGGAATTTGATGATGAAAAGAATTTTAAAGGTGGATATTATGATTATGTACCAAGTTATAAAAATCCTTGGATTTCACCAGAATATCATTTACCTGATTTATTTGATACACAATTTAAATCAAAAGAACATCCAGTTTGGACTAAATTTAGATCAGAAATAAAAATCGGTAGATTCGTTACTAAGATTTTTGGAAATAAATTCCCTGCTAACAAAAAAAGAGAAGAATTGGCTAAAGGTGGTAAACCAGAAGATGTTGAATCATTCGTAAATATGTATGTTGCTACTGTTGAAGCACATTCTAAAATTTTTAAGATTGTTAATGGCGATGACATTGCATATTGGTATAATGTAGATAGATATTTTAAAACATCAGGTACATTAGGTGGTTCTTGTATGAGAGGATGTAGAACAGAAACTTTTAAATTATATACAGAAAATCCAGATAAAGTACAATTATTAATTTTACACCCAGAAGATATTAGAGATAAAATTATTGGTAGAGCTATTATTTGGAAATTAGATGATCCAAGTGGAAGATATTATATGGATAGAATTTATACAGCTGATGATTCAGATGAATACATGTTTATCGAATATGCAAAACGACATAATTGGTTATATAAGAGTTCTCAATCTTATGGTCATGACTATAATATTATAGATCCTTCAAATGATAGTTCAGAAAAAATTAAAATGAATGTTCAATTAAAACCAGAATGTGATAGATTCCCATATTTAGATACTTTACAATTTTATAATACAAAAACTGGTATTATCACTAATGATAGGTCAAAAGTTGAAAATGATAAAGGATGGGTACAATTGACAAATACGGATGGTAGTGTATCTTCTAGATTTTAATAAGTAATATAAATTAATAAAAAAAAATCTAACTATAATAAAATAGTTAGATTTTTTTTTATATATAAATAAAAAATATTATCTTTGTATGAATAAAATCCACACTAATTATAATCAATTTAATTTAGAACAATTACTTATGGAATCTGTTAAAGAAATGAAATTCGTTATTTCAAAACGATTAAGAGATATTCTTGCTAATATTAATAGTGAAATTGCGGAAGAATTATTAAAATCACATCGAGATTTAAATTTTAAAACTAAACAAACTTTTATAGATATTGCAGAAGGAAAAGATGATTCTATTAGTTTTATTTTAGCTAATAAAGCAGCGGATATTTTAAATATTGAAGAATCTGAATTAAATACATCATATAACAGAACATTAAGAGATCGAATAACTAATAATGATGATGTTTATAATAAATATAGAGGTGAAATGAAGTTAGGTAGATTTGTTAATACCGTTTTTCCTAATAAATTTCCTGCTGCTCAAAGAGTAGAAGGTGGTCAGAAATCTAGAGATGTTGAAAATTTTGTTAGATTATATAAATCTTTATTTGATCAAGATACAAAATTTTTAATGTTTGATATAGTTAAAGGTGATGATATTTCATATTGGTATAAATATACTCGTTATATGAATAGAGAAGGATCTTTAGGTGGATCTTGTATGTCAGGTATCTAGTGGATTTTTAGAAATTTATACATCAAATGAAAATGTTAGTATGGTTATTTTGTATGAAAATCAAAATAAAAATAAAATTAGAGGTAGAGCAATATTATGGAATCTAAGTGTACCAGAAGATAGAATTTTCATGGATAGAATATATACTAATGATAGTTCAGATGAACAATTATTTATGGATTATGCAACATCAAAAGGATGGTTATATAAAAGTACACAATCTTATGGACCTGATGGTAGAATTACTGATGGTACAACAAATGAAGCATCTAATTTAACATTAAAATGTCAATTAAAAGCAGAACACTTAGATGAATATCCATATTTAGATACATTAATATATTATAACCCAGATAATGGTATTATTAGTAATAGATCAAATGGTCAAAAATATATTTTACAATGTACTGATGGTGAGTATGATGAATTAGATTATGATGATTATGAAACAGTTTATAGTCAATATCATAATGATGATATTAGAAGAAGAGATGCTAGATGGTGTCAAATTGGTGAAGATTGGGTATATTCAAATGAAGCATTAAGAGTTTATAATACAGGATTAGAAGGTGAAATTTATGCAGTACCTGGTAATCCAACAGTAGTTAGAACTCAAATTCGTGATATTATTGACCATTATATACCAAAAGAAAAAGCAATTTGGTCTGATTATTTAAATACTTGGATATTTTATAGTAGTGTTAGAGAAGTTTACACTGATAAGAATAAAACTACTAAAGTATTAGATCATAAGAAACGATTAGATAAGAACTTTGTTCAAATTGGAGATGATTTCTTTAATATTAATATAGTTCATAAAGATGATAATGGTAAATGGGTTTTAGATTAATAATTTAAAAAAAGACTGAAAAATTTCAGTCTTTTTTTATATATATAAGAAAAAGAAAAATAAAGAAAAACAGGAATGGTAAGATAAAAATTGGCAAAAAGTATATCATATAATAAATACATTTACCGTTGATGAATGATGTGCATTCGTAAGTAGAAAAGAAGCTAATGTTATATCAATGTAAAATAGAATAAATCAAGCATCTATTCTTTTTGATAAGTTAACAATAGATGAATTAAACATATTGTTACGGGATTATTCAGATTCATTGGAATAATTAAAAATTAATTCTAATATTTTATATATATCTTCATTATATTTAATTCTAATTAATTTTATATTATTGTTTTTACAATATTCTGTTTTTATATTATCTTTAATTATTTGTTCATTCAATCTTTTTTCACCTCCAAAAAAATCAATTGACTCAAAATGTTGTTTTCCATCATATTCTATACATATATTATAATCAGGTAAATAAAAATCAAAAGGTAAACAATATTTATATTTACAATTTTTAAATCTTTTTTCAAAAATATATTTAATATTTTTTTCATTTAAATATAATCTTATTTTTCTTTCACCATTTGATTCATGACATAATGCACATCCTGATTTTTTACTTAAATGATTATTTGGTGTTGTTTTAAAATCACCATGAATTGGACAAGTAATTATTATTTTTATAATATTATTTATATAATTAGTTTTATCATAATTATAAAAATTTCCATGAATTTTAATTGATTCTTTTATAAAAGTAATATTATCTTTTTTATCTTTTCCTCCACATTTTCTACATCCTCTACCATTTAAATGATCATCTGGTCTTTGTTCAAAAACACCATGAATAGGACATATTATTTTAATTTTTGTTTTATTATTTTTATAATCTACTAATGAATAATCATATTTATTGTTATGAATAATATTAGATTCATATATAAATAATTTTTTGGATTTTAAAAATTTACCATTACATATTGGACATCCTTGACCTTGTAAATGATTTCTAGCTCTTTGTTCAAAAACACCATGAATAGGACATATTATTTTAACTAATAAATTACTTTTTTTATAATCTACTAATGAATAATCATATTTATTATTATGAATTTTATTTGATTTTATTATAAATAAATTTGTTGATGTTATTCTCATATATTTATATATAAAAAAAACCGAAGTTATAAACTTCGGTTTTTTTTATTAATCATCTACTTTAGGTACGTGTTTTAAGATTGCATCGTAAAATTTAGCAAATCGTTCATCTGAAAGGAAATCTTCTGCAATATCATTTTCAGTGTCATTAGTTTTCATATATTTATACTCATCGTCTAGGATTTTTAAAATATATGAAACTGCTTCATCTTCAGATAATGATAAAATGAATAATTTAACATTTTCTTTTTGATAATCTTTTAGATTTGCGATATTCATCTGTTTTAAAGAATTTAAAAGTTCAGATTTTTTGTCTCTGTTTAATTCTTCTAATTGATCTTTAATTTCACTATATCTTTCTAAAAGATCTTTAATACCAAATTTCATACTTTCATCAAGAAAACGAATAAATCTTGAACTAGCACCTACTCCAATAAATGATGCACCTATTTCTCTAACATCGTTTATAAAATCACTTATGCTAGATTCCATTCCATAATTTTGAATGATATAATCACTTAAAAATGTCCAAGAACGAGGTGTAGCATAAGCCTTTAATGATTTTGATTTCTTTTCATCATAACTATGAAGAAAATGTTCTTCATTACTTTTTAAGAAATTAATAATAGCAGGATGAACATTTTTAATTGCAAAATCATCAATCCATTCTGGTAGTGTTAATGTATGTTCATAGTGAATAAGTCGGTTATTTAATGCTCTGTCAAATTCTTCAACATCTGTACCATCAGCTTCACCTAAGTTACCTGATGCAACCATATATACATTATTGTTGAATTTAAAAGTTGTACCAATTGCTCTTTCCAAAAGAATTTGAAGAGCTGCATTTCTAACTGCTAATGGTGCTCTATTTAATTCTTCAAAGTGAATAATAGTTGGTTTTTGATTAGATTCCCATGCCCATTCTGGAATAGCATATGACATAACACTAATGATTTTTTTAACCATTTGTTTATCATCACTTTCTAAATCAATTTCCATTTCTTTTCTATATGGGAAAAGTCCAACATCAATTTCATCAACCATAGATAATCGGACATCAAAATATTGAAATCCTAATTTATTAGCAATTGTACGCATAATTGCTGATTTAGCAACACCAGGTTCAGCGGTTAAAAATAACACTCCTGATTTAGCATACATAATTCTAAAATATTTTTGTTGTTTGGGTGTTAATAGATCAAATTTTTCTTTTTCTACATTAAGTAAAAATCGATCTTGTTTTTCAAACATTTGTAGATTTTCTTGTTTTTGCAATTTACTCATATTTTTATTATTAATTAAACAATTATTATTTAGATTACAAAATTATATAAAATTTATTAAATTATCAAACTTTTTGATTATAATCTTCTAATAAATCTTCTAAAACTTTTTTAATAATTTCATTATTAAATATTGTTTCATATGATAAAGGTAGTTTTTCTTCTCCTTCATCGGAAGTATACTTGTAATCTATTGTATCAACAATTTCATTAATACAATTTTTTAATTCTTCATTTGGTAATACAACCAAATCTTCAATCAATTTATTAACATCTTCTGCTGAAGAGTTAAGATAATCAAAATTTTTAATTCTTTCAATCATAGTTTTAAGTATTAGTTTTTATTTTTTATAATTTTTTCATTTTATTTGGATCTTTACCCATTTTTCTGAAAATTTCATTAAGTTCATCTTGTTTTTGTTTTTCTTTCCTTTTAGTAATTATTTTTTTCATACGTGTATTTACATCTTGCTCATTCTTTGCAATTAACAATTCGTCTGATTCACGTTTACTAATAATATCTTTTACTTTTATTTTTAATTCATCTTTTGTAAATTTACTATATAAATTAATAGCACTAATTTGATATGGTTTAACATCACTAAGACCTGATTCTCCACCATCTTTCAAATAACTATTAATATTAGCAGATTGCATCATTAATGAATCAACAGTAGTACCGATAATAGAATTACATAAATAATTAATATCAATTGACATATTATCTAATTCATATTGACTATAAAAATAAGCAATTGCCATATCATCTTGATTCCAATCGTGTAGTTTATCACTAACTTTACGTTTTTTGGACAATTTTATTAAATCTTCTTTATTTTCCATAATATATTTTTTACTTTTAGTTACTTTTAGATTATTTGTTTTAAATTAATTACAAATATAATAAAAATATTTTTATTATACAAACTTTTAAACACATTATTTTTAATATATAAATATATGATTATAACAAAAATTTTAAATATTAAAGTTAATAATAGATTAGTTAAATATTATAATTCTTTGGGTTATGATGTTAAAGGTGGTGATGAAATAACTATACCTGTACATCATTTAAAGAAAAACAGTTCAATAAAAATAGATGTTAAATGTAGCAATTGTCACGACATAAAAAATATATCTTATCATAAATATAATATGAATATTGAAAGAGGTGATAAATATTATTGTAAAAAATGTAATAATATAAAATTTAAAAATACATTTAATGATAAATATAATGTTGATAATCCTCTTAAATTAGATTGGGTAAAAGAAAAAATTAAAAATACCGTTTTTGATAAATATAATGTTTATTGGATTACACAAGAACAATCAATTAAAAATAAAATTCACAATACTTTTATTAAAAATTATGGTGGATATCCTATGCAAAATATGAAAATATTAAATCAAACTATAAGCAAAAAAATAAACGATAAAATAATCAAATGTTACGATTTAGAAAAATATAATGATTATAAAAAAAGAGTAATAAATTTAACATATAAAAATAAAAAAATACTTTTTGATAATTGGAATGGATTTGATTTTTATGATGGTGAATATATAAGAGATAATTTAACTTATCATTATATGGATAAATTATATCCTGTAATAGATCATAAAACTTCCATATCTTATGGATTTAAAAATAATTTATCAGTAGAAACAATATCAGATATCAACAATTTATGTATTACTAAAAATAGTTTAAATAGATTAAAATCTAAAAAAACAGAATTTGAATTTAGAAATATTTTAAATTCAAATTCTGTTTAATTTTAATCTAACTACTGTGTAATGAATTTTCGATGTCAATATGAATACATTTAACTAATCCTTTTGGATCATCTAATGGTGGTGGTGTTGATGTTGTTAAAATTAATACTTTTTTAATAGTTTGACTAAAATTTAAATGATCTGTTGCCCCGTCAGTTAACATAACGGTTGCAAAATCTTTCATTTTATTCTTAGGATCATTGATATATTCAATAGCGGGTTGTAATGTTGTACCACCTAAACCTTTGATTGACATCTTTTCCAAATCTCTTTTATTTTTGATATTTTCAACTGCTTTAACTTGTGTATCGATTTGAATTAAATTAATATGAATATCATTTTGAAAGATATAGGATAATACCCCTTCAAAATCACCATTCATTGAACCAGATGTATCTAAAACACAATTGATAACATTTTTGTGTTTTTTCTTACCCTTAACACCTTCGATTCCTCTTCTATTAGGTCTAGTAATAGATTTAACCTTTGTAGTACCAAATACGTGATGTGATATTGTTCTTTTAATTTCTTTTAAATAATCGGTTTTTGATTTACGAAGTTTATTTAAAATTTTTTCAACATCTGATGATACCAAACCACGATTTTTTAATCTTTGCATAAAATCATTAACAATAGATTTTCGTGCATCTTCTGGTACATCATCATCAATATGATTATCTAATGTTAATTGTTCACCTCTTTCCATTGAATCAAAAATAGAATCTAATGATGAACATTCAACACCATTTAATCCATATTTACCGTATCTAGGTTTACCAAAACTATCTAAATCTGATCCAGCATTATCATTAGAATCACTGTTATCTTCTGATTGATCATCATTAGGTTGATTACCACTATTAGTACCTTTATGTTTACCTTTCTCTTGACTTTCTCCTTGACCTTGACCATCATTAGGTTGACCATCATTAGGTTGACCATCATTAGGTTGACCATCATTAGGTTGACCATCATTAGGTTGACCATCATTAGGTTGTCCTTTACTGTTTTGTGGTTTACATTTTTGTTCTTTTTGTTCTTGCCTTAATTTTGATAATCTTTTTTTATAATCTTCTTGTTTATTTTTTAAATATTCATAAAGATTTTCAAAAATATGTTCACCTGGATAATCAGCAGGAATAAATAAACCCATATTTTTACCATAAAATGGATTTTTTATAGGTTTACCTTTTTTATCTAAAATTGGTTGTCCATCTCTACCCATAACATATTCTTCATTATGTTTAGGTATTTCAATTTTACCTCTTGATTTTTCATGCTTCATCACTTCATCGAATATGATTTGATTAATAATCATATCTTGTGCAATGTTAGCAAATTCCTTATTATAAATTATTGATCTTTTTGAATGGTCAAACAATAAGTGAAAATCTTCATGTATTAAAATAAATAAAGCTTCTTGTAATGTTAATCCATCAACAAATTTTCTATTCCAATAAAAGTTCATACCATCTCGTCCAATATTAACACCACAAGTTGGTAGATTAGAAGATTCCATGAAATTAATAAAAGTTTGAAATTCAGCATAAAAAGGCAGAGTATTTGAACTCAACATCATAATAGTATTATCAATAAATTTTGGATGTTCACCTTTTTTACACTTAATTTGAGAAGAGTGTCTAATGATTTCTTTTTCTTTATCCATAATTGTTATTTTAATATACAAAAGTAATTAAAGTTTTTATTATTTCAAAATGTTTTTTAATTTTTCTTCAATCTTTTTATAGGTATTATACTTATAATGTATTTTTATTAATTGTTATAATGTAAATTCAT
>Ga0116177_10000949_pt1 | contig 21454 bp, 32 predicted proteins | sample AD_STIC10_MetaG_FD_89750 | JGI IMG/M metagenome (GOLD analysis project Ga0116177, IMG submission 89750) | Active sludge microbial communities of municipal wastewater-treating anaerobic digesters from USA - AD_STIC10_MetaG | ecosystem: Engineered > Bioreactor > Anaerobic > Digestate | place: USA... | reverse complement strand
TGGTGATCATCATCGGCTCGCAGAATCAGGACACCCTCGCCGGGGGCGACGCGCGTGGGGGGCTTGCGGCCGGCCTTCGCCGCCGTCTTGTTTGCCGCCTTCGCGGTCGGCTTCGCCTTCGCCGCCGTCTTGTTTGCCGCCTTCGCGGTCGGCTTCGCCTTCGCCGCTGTTTTCTTCCCGACCTTCGCAGCGGTCGGTTTCTTGGCCGCAGGCTTTGTTTTAGCGTCTTTTGCCATGGTGTGTCCGTAGTCCGTAGCTTGTTCGCAACTGTTGTGATTCATCCCGCGTCGCCGAGCGGTTGCTGCTGGCGCAGTCGCTCGACCTTGCGTCGGTGTTCGGCCAGCTGCGCCTCGACGTCGTCGGTCGGCGCAACTGCCCGCATTCTGCTGGCGAGGATCGACGCGAGTTCGTCGCCGAACCGGTTTCCGCCCTGCTTTGCGACGGCCGCGAAGTCGCCGAGGCTCGAGAGGCGTCCGGCCTCGAGCTCGGTCGCCTCGCGCTTCGCCTGCTCGCGCTTCGCCTGCTCGCGCTTCGCCTCGACGGCCGCCGCCGCTGCAGCCTGCGCTCCGGTGACCTCGGCGGCCGCCCGCTGCGCTGCCTCGACGGTGGCCTCGAGCGCCGCCCAGGGCGAGACCCGCCCCTGGACCAGCGTCGAGAGCATGCCCGGGCCCCACCAGCGGGCCTGGCCCGCGTCGGCCCGGCAGACCGCCGCGAAGGCCACGATCTGCGCCTGGACGTAGTCCCGGCGCTCAAGCAGGGCTCCCGCGCGCTCCGGCCCCGTCGTCGGCACGTCCAGCAGCTGCGCGAGCAGCTCGACGGTCCGGCGATCGCTGGCCAGCAGCTGCCGGCTCCGGAGTACTTGCCCCGCGGCATCGACCGGGACGTAAGCCCCGGCCGTCGCCAGCTGCGCCAGCAGCTGCGCGGCCGTCATCCGGAGGTCAGAGGGAGACCCGCTACTGCCGCCTGCTGCAGCAGCAGCTCTGGTAAGATCTTCTAGCTCATCTAGCTCTTCCTTAACGCGTGCAGAATTGATCGGCGTTCGTGTCGAAAGTGATCGGCGATCTCCGATCTTCCCTGCACCAAAGTGATCGGCGATCTCCGATCCTTCCTGCACCAAAGTGATCGGCGATCTCCGATCACTTTTGCTCGCCACGGGGCGCGATCCGGATGTCGAGGCCGCTGCCTCGTCGCTGTCGTCTGGCGCTCCGGCCAGACCGTCGACGAGCCAGAAGCCCCAGCGTCCACCCTGCTCCCCTGAGACCACCAGGCCGGCCTCGTACAGCTCCGAGAGGCACGTCTCGACCGCCCGCTTCCCGACGCCGAGCAGCTCGGCCAGGCGGGCCGTGGTGTGCCAGACGAAATGCCTGGTCCCCTCGCGCCGGCCGGGGACGTAGCTCCACAGCAGCGCCAGCACGAGGCGCACGCGCGGCTGCAGCGGCAGCCCGAAGTACTGGCGGGGCATGTCAGCCATGCCGCACCCCACAGCCCGCGAAAATCGCCCTGAGGTCCAGCGCCAGCTCCCGATCGAAGTACGGGAGCCGTCCCGTCCCGGGCCGTGCCAGCCAGCCGAGGGACGTCTTGTCCATGCGCGGCAGGAGGCAACGGATCCAGGGCGAGCCCGGGGGCCGTCGAGGTCCCCATGCGAACCACTGGTAGCCGAAATGGTCCTTCGTCTGCTGCCCCGCCTCGGCCATCGACACCCGCCCCGAGATCGTCAGCTCGGCGACGGGCGGCTGCAGGCGCAGCAGCTCCTCGACATCGTCCGCGTCGCCCCAGGTCTGGCGGACCAGGAAGAACACAAAGCCCCCGGGGCGCACCGCCGCGAGCGCCCGCTCGGCCAGCGCCAGGGCGCTGGTGAACGGCGGGTTAGCGATGATCAGATCCGCGGACGGGAGCGGGGCCGTCAGCGCATCGCCGATCACCACCTTGTGATAGTTCCGCCGCAGGTGCGGGACCTCGGAGGCGCGGGCCTCGATCGCCACTCGCTCGGCCCACGGCCAGGCCGCCGCCGCCGCCTGGCCCAGCGACCCACTACCCGCGCCGACATCGACGATCGTCTGCGGGTTGGCGACGCTGGCCAGCGTCCACATTCCCTGCAGGCTCACCGGCAAGGGGGTGAAGTACGCCTCGTACTGATCCCACTCGGCCGGCCGCGCCGACAACTGTTGTGCGGTCATGGGGTCACCCCCGTCCCTGTAAGATCAAGCTGTTGAGTCGGCCGAGAAGCGGCCGCGACAGGATTGAGATACAGGGCCTCGACGCGGACCTGTCCATGCTCTGCGATCGTCTGTGCCTCGACGACCGACCACCCATTTCCGAGCAGGACCCGATCGTAAAGGTCATTGCGGTAGCTGCAGGCGAGAAACGGACCAGGGCGCCATTTACTGCCTGGTACTTTGGCGATTCGCGGCGTCATGGGACCACCGCCCAGATCATCGGCGTAAGGCCAACCCACTGGGCCCACGCATAGGCCGAGTCGGTCACCTCGCTGATCACCCGCAGCCCCGTGACCAGTGAGCCCGAGCGCATCAGCATATCGGCCAGACAGCCCAGAAACCCCGTATGCCAGTCGACCGATTGCCCGTGCTCGCGGGGAAGGGTCCCCCGCTCGACGAACCCCTGCAGCGCCACAAGGCGGCGAAATGTCGAGCGGGTGCGCTCGCGTGCCTGGAACTCCAGGTCATGCACCTCGGCGTTACCCAGGGCGAATGCAATAGAGGCATCCATCATCGCACGCCGTCCCATCGGGCCACGCCCTCTAACAAGGCCGTTTGCGCTTCGCAGCTCTGGCGCATGAGTTCATGGCATTCCGGCGCGTGTTTCTTCATGCCGTTGCCACGCGTCAGGACCGCAGCGGGGTCCTTAGAGTCGCCCATCTCTGTAACCGAGCGACCTCGACGTAGCCGTGCACTGGCCTCGCGGAAAGCGGCAACATAGGCCGCGTTCGCACACTTGTACTTCGCCGCGAGGGTCAGCACATCATTCGCGGTGATCGCATCACCCATGGCGATCCTCCCGGCGAACCTGCTCGCGGGTCACCGCGCCGACGAGCTCGAGCGTCCGGCGCCGGAAGATCTCGAGGCTACGATCGTCCAGCTGATCAAGGCCGTGCGCGGCCCAGCTCGCCGAGCCGTCGGCGTTGGCGACGACCAGGCCGCAGGCGGGGAGCGCCACAACTTCGAGCATCCCGACCTGGGCGCCGTGCATCCGTCGGCGCATCACCGCGAGCTCGACCGGCCCGTGGCGAAGTGGAAGCAAGCTCCGCTCGTCCTCGACGGCCGTCAAGCGGGCCAGCTCGGCGAGATCCGCCCGATCAACGACGGGCTCCGCAAGCATGAGCTCATGCATGGCCGACCTCCTGAAGTAGGCGGTTGAGGTTGGCGATCATGTCGTTCTTCTGGGCCTCGCTGAGAGGCCGACGACGACGCCGGCCGTTCATCTCGAGGGTGGGGGCCGTGGCCAGCCGGGCTTTGAGCTTGTCGGCCAGCGCATGGCTTGGACCGTCAAACCCGCTGCACTGGGGGCAGACCGCGACGGAAAGCCAGCTGGACTCCGTCCACACCAAGAACGATCGATCCGTGACCTTGGAGGCCGCGACCAGGACACGCGAGGGCTGGTCGCAGTGCGGGCAGCGAGGAAGGTCGGGGGACTGACAACTGTTGTCGGTCGAGGGGTTCACTGGACGCCCGCCCTTCCTGCGACGGGGGTCGCGGAGCGCAGGCCGGCGAGGACGTCATGGACGGCGCGGGCACCCGGTGAGACGGCCGAGTGCAGGTAGAAGCGCCTGGTCGTGGCCGTGCTCGAGTGGCTGAGCGAGCAGGCGATCTCCTCGATCGAGCACCCAGCCTCGTGCGCGAGGGTGGCGAACGTGTGGCGAAAGTCGTGCGGGGTGAAGTTGTCGGGGTCGGCGAGCCTGGCCCGCTTCGCCACGCGCTGCAGCAGCCGGACCACCCCGCTGTAAGAGGTTGCACCCTCGCTCAGCCGCGGCGCGGGAAACAGCCAGTCGCTGTCATGGCACTCCTCGCATGAACACAGGGCAAGCGTGGCGAGCTGGCGCTGGACGACCTCGAGGCCCAGCCCGAGGAAAACGACGACGGGCCTCCCGGTTTTGCCGCGGGGCTGGACCAGCGCCTTGCGCCGCAGGCTCACCCAGTCGCGGCGAGCGAGCCGGATCGAGCTGATCCGGGCCCCGGTGTCAGCCAGGATCCGCAGCAGCCGAGCCGAGCCGCCGCCGTCGGGCCCCAGGTCGAGGCGCGCCTCGGTCTCCACCAGCTCGGCGCGGATCGCCTGTAGCTGGTCCAGCGCCAGGGATTCGGCCGGGGTAATCCCCATGTTGCAGTCTTGGACGGTGGCGAACCTTCGCAGCGAAGGTTGTCCGGGGCAGGCGTTCAGCATTTGTGGTCACTCTCTGCCTTGCAGGGCAGTTGCTATTGATCAGGCCGGTGGGCTTGTTGTGTCAAGCCCTTTTTGGTACAACTACACGCACAGGCGTAGTTACTCCGCTTGTTGCGCGGCAGCCTCTTGCAGGCGGCTGTCCTCGGAAGGCCTCCCGGTGTCCGCCGTGGAGGCCTTCGCGTTTAAGCCGTGGCCTTGTTTACGCTACGCCCTCAGCAGCTATTCCGGCGCCGAGGATGCCGCGATGATTTTTCTTCGCGCGGCTGCATGCAGCCCGGGTAATCCCGTACTGCCACGTTGGCGCCTGCGTCACCCGGATCGGGCCGGGCTTTGCGACGCTGGGCCCATGCACGAGACCGAAGTGACCGCCGAGCCGCTCGAGACCTGGACGATCTGCGTGCCCAGGTCTGGTCCCCCGTCGCGCGACCCGATCCAGGGGACGCCTGTGTATGTGTTCTCGGTCGGCGCGGGCCAGGGCGACGACCTCGAGGCGAGCCTGCGCAAGCTGACGCCGTCACTGAGGCGGGGGCGGCCGATGCTCTACCGCGGCCAGCGCGAGCTCATGCCCGAGCGGCCCGACGCCGATGAAGAGCGCGAGCTGCAGGCGCGGGCGACGGTGCAGGACCCCGCCGAGGCCGCGGCCGCGCACGAGGCCTTGCAGCTGCGGGAGCTCCGGCGCCAGCTCGGCCTCGACCTCGACGCCAAGCGCCGGGAGCTCGACGCCCTCAACGCCAAGATCGCGGACGCGTCGGCGCGGCTGGCCGAGGATCTACGCAAGGGCCGGGAAATGGTGGACGCCGCGATGAAGCACAACCAGGCGCTCGTCGCCGACGCCCAGGCGCACTATGAGGCGCGCCTGCGCAACACGTGGAAGGTCGAGGCCGACCTCGAGCAACACTCGACCGACGGCCTGCAGCGGTTGGGCACCCAGGTCGAGATCGCGACGAACGCCAAGAAACAGATCGACCGGGTGATGAGAGGCGCGACCGCGGCCGAGTGGATGGAGTCTATCAAGGGCAACATCGAATCAGCCCTGAACAGCCCAGTTGGCCAGGCAATCGGGGCCGGCATCGCCGCACGGATCGCCGCGTCGGTCTCCAACCGGATGGGAGCCAAGATCGAGGGCAAGACGATCGACGCCGACGACGTCCTGGCGGGCTTCGTCCTGCAGGGCCGCGCGCTTCGCCAGCGTCGCGAAGGCCTGCAGGAGCTCCGGACGGCTGCGCCAAAAAACAGCGCCGCCGCTGAGGCGCTTCTTATCGGCGCCGACTTCGTCCTGGGCGTCATCGAGGTCAGGGTCGTTGCGGAGTTCCTTGCCGCTCGCGCGGCGTGACCGACAACTGTTGTCGGTCAGCTGAACGCGCGCAGGACCGCAGCGATCCGGCTGTCCTCGCGCGGCCAGACCAGGTCGAGCTCGAGGACCAGGTCGCCGCGGACGCCTCCGATGGTGCGACCCTCGCCGCGGACCCGTAGCGGCGTGGTCTGGCATCGGGGCAGCCGAACCCGCAGCACGCCCCGCGGGCCTTGCACGATTACGGAGCTGCCTTCGTACACGTCCGATAGCCGGACCCTCGCGCGCCCGTGCAGGTCCGGGCCGACTGCGGTCCATTCGTGGTCCGGGCGCAAGCCCTGCAGGACGACGAGCAGGTCACCAGGCGGCGTGCCTGGCATGCCTTGCCCGGGGAATCGCCAGGAGTCGCCCACGCGGGCGCCGGGCGGAACCTTCACCTCGAGCGACATCCGACGGCCCGCGACGTCGGCGAGCACGCGGAGCGTTCCACCGAACCACGTGAGGCGCTCGTTACACTCGAAGTCGACGCGCATCGCGGACCCGACGCCCGACGGCGCCGGGCGTGGGCCAGCAAGCGCGAGGTCATGGGCCGCGCGCTTCTCCGGGTCGCCGAGAACCTCATAGGCCTCGGCCGCCGCGCGGAACTTCGCAGCGGCGTCCGGCTCCTGGCACACGTCCGGATGCCACTTCGCCGCCCGACGCCAAGCGCTCTTGATGTCGCCGGCCGATGCTCCGCGCTCGAGGCCCAGCACCTTGTAATGGTCGGTCATCGTCGCCCCGCCAGTCGGGCTGCGAAGCTCAGCCAGCGAACCCCTCGACGCTCGCGCTCGGTAAGGTCGCGGCCGAAATGCTGGCGGGCGAGCTGCTCGGCCGCGGGCACCCCCAAGTTTTCTTCGGCGACTGCGACGCGCAGCTGCTCAACATCGTAGCGGCGCCGCTGGTCCGGGTCCGCGAGGACCTCATAAGCCGTGGCCGCCGAGCGGAACTTCGCGGCGGCTCCCTGCTCCCTGCACCTGTCCGGGTGCCAGCGCAGCTGCGCGCGGCGCCAGGCTGCCTTGATCTCCTCGGCGGTCGCCGTTGCCTCGACCTCGAGCGCTTGGTAGTGGGTCACGGGGCCTCCTGTCGGCGCGCCCGCAGCTGCACCGGCGCATCGGTCGACACGTTCGCCGAGCCGAGGCCGGCGAGCTGAAAGATCCGCGCGAGCCGCTGCAGCGGAGTGACGCCCGCGACCGGGCCCCAGACCTCGACGGGCGTCGCACGTGCGAGCGCGGTGGCGAGGGCCTCGAGGATCACCAGCCGGAGCGGGGCCCACCGCATCCGCCCGCTCATCAGCTTGTGGACGGAGTACTTGGACGCGCCGAACACCTCGCCGAGCTGCTCGCACGTGAGCCCGGTTCGCTGCTGGATGCGACGGAGGCGCTCCGCACCTGAGATCACTTCGCTTGCTGCCACGCGAGCATTTTACCATGCAGGTTTTGACGCGTGCGATACGCCGTTGACGTGGCCGCCAACACTTTTGCGCCGGCGCCGTCGACCGCCGCGCTGCAGCTGGGGAAGCTGATCCCCGATGGCAATCAGCAAAGACATCCTTTCCATGATCCAGCGGAGCGCGGGCAAGGACGTCGCGCTCATCGCCGAGAAGAGTGAGCAGGCCGCCTCGGCCCGCGCCGAGCTGAAGAAGGCGGAGGCCGACTTCGACGACAAGGTGATGATGCTCGAGCGTCGCTTCCGCGAGGGCATGAGCACCGGCTTGCAAGAGGCCGCGATGGCTGGCGCCGTCGGCTTCGGTGTCGGCGGCGGCATCGCGTACATGGCCCACGACAAGTTCGCCGAGTACTTCGGCAAGGGCTCCTGGCTCTCGCTGCTCACCGTCCCGGCCGCGGGCGCCCTGATCCTCGCGGTGACTCCCGAGGTCGCGAAGGACCCCAAGAGCAAGCCCGGCGAGAACGCGTCGACGCGCGCGGGCGGCTACGGCCTCGGCCTCGGCATGGTCGTCGTCGGCGGCTACCTCTCCTACCAGGACTACTCCGCGAAGGCCTGATCGCGCCTCAACCTCTGACCGTTCCGACAACTGTTGTCACTGGAGATACCCACCATGGAAATCAATACGTCCCAAGTCTTCGCCGCCATGCGGCGCGCCGGAATGACCGTCGAGGCTGACGCGCTCGAGCGCGGCGAAGCGGTGCTGGGCACCGTCTGCGAGATCGCCGGCTACGGCAACCAGTCGGGCAAGGCGACCGCCTCGTCCGACTGCGCCTGCAAGGGCGGGGCCGATACCACCGCCATGGCGGACGGCGGCGCCGGCATCGTCCCGGTGTGGAACCTGCCCGGCGCGGCTCCGTCCTGCTACACGCAGTGCACCGGCGTCGACAAGTGCCTGGTCCCGCTGCTCCGCGAGGCGCGCTCGCGCTTCGATGACCACGCGTGGATGCAGCTTTGGACCAAGGATCCGACGATCGTCCACTTCAGCAAGGTCGTGAGCCCGGCGAGCGCGCCCTACGTGGCCGCGTTCCCGCTCGTGGCGAACTCCAAGATCATCGTCGCCCAGGAGGATGCCCAGCAGCTCCCGTACCTGCCCGGCTACTTCAAGTTCACCTGGAAGTTCTCGGTCACCGACGCCAAGGACAACGTCAAGGTCCGGATCTTCACCGGCCCGCGGGGGCTGACGGGCCTCACCTCGACGACCGCGCTCGTCCAGATCGGCAACGACCTGACGCTGGCCGACTTCGAGTGTCACGACGACTGCTACTTCCTGCCCTATCCGGACCTGCTCGGCTGCCAGTCCAGCGGCATCCCGGACACCCGCTCGATCTACATCGAGCTCGAGGCCGACGGCCTCGGCGGCGGCGGCAACCAGCTCGACAGCACCAACCTCTCGATGCTCAAGCGCGGCTCGAAGAAGTACAAGGCCGCCTGCGGCCAGTACAACCTCGAGATGTACTGAGCTACGCCGCGACTGCGTTGCCGCGCTCGCGCGGCCTGAGCTTCGCCGACAACTGTTGTCCTTCGCACCGATCACGAGCACACCATGAGCGCAGCACCCCGTATCCATGTCATCAGCGCGACCCTCGAGTTCGATGGGTCGACCGCCTTCGCGGGCGGCTGGCAGCCAAAGGCTGACCCGCAGCAGCCGCGGCTCAACGTCTCAGCCGAGACCCTCGGCCGCTTCAGCTTCGCCGACCTCGTCCGCACTGGCGTCACCGCAGCGCTACTCCTCGCCCGTGTGCTCGACGGATCGTCGTCCATGGTGATGGCGCAGCGCTCGGCCACGGCGGCGGAGATCGGGCAGCTGGCGGTGCCCGACGATCCCACGCCGTTCGTGGACGACGAGGTGATCACGTCGGTGTCGCTCTCGGCCAGCTGGAGCGCTCCGCTGCTGCTCGGGTCGACCGACGCGCTGACGTTCGTCGGCGACCAAAACACGATCGAGCTCCTGGTGTTTGAGCTCGGCGACTCCGCGGCGTCCGCCGTGCTCCTGCAGTCCGTCGTCGAGGCGTCGTCGCTGTCCTCGGTGATCACGGTCACCACGATCCCGGGCTCTGGCGTCGTCCCGGCGTTCAGCGGTCGCACCTACTTCCTGTTCAGCAGCGGCGGCGCGGCGACGCTGCCCGACTCTGGGGACGTGCCCGCTGGCGCCGAGGCCTACTTCATCAACGTCAGCGGCGACGTCGTGATCCTGCAGACGAACGGGGCCGATACGCTCAACAGCGCAGCTGCTGGCATCGCCCAGATCGCCGGATTCGGCGGCATCTACGTCGCGGCGGTCGGCGGCGGTCAGTATCTGACCGACGAGCCGCTGCTCGCCCAGACCCAGACGCTCGCCAACGCCGTCGCAGGGGCTACCGTCAACCTGCCGGATCTGAGCTCGCCGAGCGTCTCGGTCGAGCTGGATTTCACCGCCCGCGGAAGCCTCCGGCTTCCCGCGCTGTCCGGCGGCGCCAAGAGCTTTCGCTACCTGCTCTACCGCACGACGGTCGGCACCGCGCAGATCGCCCTCACTCCCGCCCTGGGCGACACCATCAACGGCTCGTCTAAGCCGGTGTACCTGCCTGCCAACGGGGCGTTCATCGTGGAGCCCGGATCGAACAGCTGGGCCGTGACGGCACTCGACGGCGTCGCGCCGGAACAGGTCGAGGCCGGCAACGTGGTCCTCGAGCCGTGGGGGACCGACGAGCTGCTGCTGCGCCTCAATGGCGCGGGCGCACAGACGGCGACGCTGCCCTCGACCCTGATCTGCGCGCCGCGAGCGAAACTGCTGGTCTTTGCGACGGGCGCGGCTAAGACCGTCGCCGCGGCCGGTGGCGAGACGATCACTGGCAACGGCATCGCCGCGGCTGCCAGCTTCACCGTCGCCAACAACACCTGCCGCACCTTCGTCTCTGACAGCAACAGCAACTGGATCGCCCAGTGAGCCCGGGGCCCGCGGGGCCCATCATCCACAACAGTTGTCGGGAATCCTCATGCTCAGCAAACCTCTGATCGGCGTAGGCCTGCTCGCGGTGGCGTTCGTGGCGATGGGTGCGGGAGGCTCGAAGCCCGACGATCCGAAGCCGGACCCTGATCCCGATCCGAACCCCGGCCCCGGCGACCTGGTCGTCGACGAGGCGGCCGAACAGGCCGGGTGCGCCTGGGCGCTGACATTCCAGCCGGCGACCTACGCCGGCCTCGAGCGCGGCGCCAATCAGCCACTCGCGGCCTGGCTCGGGATCGTCGCCTGGCGTCGGGCCTATCCCGGCGCGCCGGTCTACCCGGCCTCGGCGGCCGAGCTCGCCGCGTTCTCGCGGCTCACCAGCTGCGTCACCGTCGGCCTGAAGAACGCCGAGCTGAAGCCGGCGGATCCCGCCGACCCGAAGCCGGACCCGAAGCCCGAGGATCCGAAGCCAGCCCCCAAGCCCGACGTCCCGAAGAAGATCGAGCCGGTCAAGCCTGCCGACCCGAACCCGAAGCCCGATAACAACGTCGACGCGCCGCCGGCCGGCCCGCTGACGCCCGGTGAGAAGGCCCAGGCCGACGCGGTCGCCAAGCTTTACCCCAACTGGCTGCCCAACACCGTCGACGCCGCCGTCGTCCCGCCGCCGAGCAACGTCCGCAAGGCCGGCACGACGGACCTCGACTGGGCGACGACCTTCGCCTTCTGGACCACCTACCGCTCGCCGACCGCGATCTGGCGGCAGGACGGGCACGCGCCCGGCCCGGTCACGATCACCGACCCCAAGAGCACCTGGGCCGCGGCCTGGCTCCGGCTGCGGGACTACCTCAAGCCGCTGCTGGTGGCGAAGAAGCCTGTCGCGCCGCTGGTCCCTCCGGCTGGCCCGCTGACGGCCGGTGAGAAGCTCGGCGCCGACGGCGTCGTGATGCTCGCCAAGAACAACCTGCTGCCCAACACGGCCGACGCCGCCGTCGTCCCGCCGCCCGACAACGCCCGCAAGCCGGGCACGACGGACCTCGACTGGGCGACGACCTTCGCCTTCTGGACCACCTACCGCTCGCCGAGCTCGCCCTGGCGTGAGGCCGGCAGCCCCGCGGGCCCGGTGACGATCACCGACCCCAAGAGCACCTGGGCCGCGGCCTGGCTCCGGATCCGGGACTACCTGAAGCCCCTGCTCGGCGCCGCTCAGCCGCCCAAGCCGCAGACCGCACCGCCGGCCGGGCCGATCACCAAGGGTGAGAAGGCCGAGGCCGACGGCGTCGCCCTGCTCTATCCCAACTTCCTGCCCGACACCGTCGACGCCTCGGTCGTCCCACCGCCCGACAACGTCCGCAAGCCGGGCACGACGGACCTCGACTGGGCGACGACCTTCGCCTTCTGGGCCGCGTACCGCTCGCCGACCGCGGCCTGGCGGCAGGCCGGCAACCCGGCCGGCCCGGTCAAGATCACCGACCCCAAGAGCACCTGGGCCGCGGCCTGGCTCCGCATCCGGGACTACCTGAAGCCCAAGATCGGGGTGTGACCCGTGGCGTGTAAGCCGGTCAACTTCGGCGGCCGCACGGAAATGGAGCCCTGCCTGGGCTGGCTGGGCTGCGACTATGAGGACTACTCGAGCGTGCGCCGCGTGCTGGCGATCGAGACGAACGCCCTGATCCGTGCCCTCAACGCGTTCAACGCGATCGTCGGCACCAAGACGAACGCCGAGCGCTGGTCCAAGCCCGGCCTCGGCTACAAGAATCAGCCGACGCCGCCCGGGATCGTCACCTGGGATGGCCCCACGAACGCCGCGTGGTACCTCGAGGGTGACGCGACGGCGCGGCTCACCGAGTACCCGGACAGCCTCTGGGACTACTCGGTCGCCGGCCTGCACCTGTCGGGCTCCGCCCCGATCGTGTCGATGCTGAAGACGGCGATGGCCGTGCGCGCGGCGACCTGCGACGTCGAGGACGCCCTGGTCGCGGCCGGCCAGCTGGTCCCGCAGCAAGAGGCGCCGCCGCCCGAGGCCAAGAGCATCGCGCGCGAAGCCCTCGACTTTGCCCGCGACCTCGGCGAGTCGGCGGGCAAGGGCCTCGCCCTGCTCGCCGGCGGAACGGTCCTGGCGATCCTCGGCTACAACTACGCCACCCGGAAGGGCAAGAACCGGTGGTGATCGGCCTCGCCTTCGGCCTGGCGGCGGTCGCCATGCTCGCGGCCGCGTCCAAGCGAGCAGCTGCTCCGCCGGATCCCGCGGCGCCCGACGCCCCCGAGCTGGGCACCATCGCCGCCCCCAAGGCCGGGCCGGACGGGTGGGTCAAGCTGCAGGACGCACCCGGGCTCGAGGTCCGCTCGCCGGACCGCTCCTGGACGTCGCCTGCGGTGCGGGAGCTCCTGCTCAGCGCCGGCCAGCTCGCCGCGCAGCTCGGCGGCAAGCTGCAGCTCGGCGACGTCGGGCCCGTCGACCGCGGCGTCCCGTTCCCCCCGCACAAGTCGCATCGGTGGGGGAGGGACATGGACATCGCCTACACCCTCGATGCCTACCCGACGCCCGACGACGTGCCCGTCGACCCTCGCGTCGTCGCGGTTCTCGACGCGCTCGCGCCGTACATCGAGCGAGCCGGCGTCAACATCGTGCGCGCGCCGGCCTTCGCCGGCGCGAAGTTCAAGGTCTCGATCTGGGACGGCCACGCGCATCACCTCCACCTCCGGCTCCGCCCCGAGCTCGTGGCCGAGGTCAAGCCGGTTGGCTTCCTCGACCTGGGCGACGTTGACGAGGACGAGTAGTCCCCGGGCGTGACGTGCACGCCACCCCGTGCGCAGCGCGGCCGCTACAGTCGGCGAATGCTTGGCTTTCTCGACGTTCTATGGGCCGCCGGCGAGGCCCTGAACCAGGCCGCCCGCCTGGCCTTCCTCGTGTGGGTCACCGGGCGCTTGATCGTCGCCTGGCGAGGCCAGCCATGAGCGCCGAGCCGACGCCGCTGCGTCGCACCTGGGCCTTACCGGTCGGCGGGTGGGTGGCGACCTGCGGCGCCCTGCTCGCGATCGGGATCGGCATCGGATACGACTACGCCGAGCGCGAGCCCGGCAAGTTCGCGGGCGCCCTGATCCTCGGCGGCCTCGCCCTCATCACCGGCGCGCCCTGGTGGCTGCTCGGCGCCTGGTCCGGCCAGGTGCGCCGCTGGGCCCACGATCACCCGGCCGCGCCCGGCTCACCGGCGACGCCGCCGATGCCGGAGCGGCCGACAACTGTTGTCGACGAAAGGTGAGCACCCATGGTCTCCGTATCCGACGTCATCGCCCAGACCGGGATGGACTTCAAAGATCCGAAGCTGACGGAGCTGGTCCTCGCGCCCGCGGTCGGTAAGCGGCTCTCTCGCGTGATCCCCCAGTTCGCCGACGCCACCAGCACGATCACCTCGATGATGCAGATCGCGGGCTCCATCGGCGCCGCGACGACGGTCGCCGGGGCTATCGGCGCCATGGTGGGGGCCGTCAAAGGGGCGCAGAAGTGGCTTGACGGACGAGTCGAGGCCTCTTACTCCAAGACCCTGCAGGCATCAGAGGATGCCCGCGAGGGCTTTGTACAAACGTACTACCAGCCCGGCGCCTGGTCCTCGGTGCTGAGCTCATCCAAGAGCCCAAGCCCCGCCGCTCTGAACATCAAGGGCGGCACGGGTCAGTACGACAAGTACTTCGTATTCTCCGCCGACCGGGCCGTCGGCCAGGACCGCATCGTCCCGACCTGGCGGACGCCGCCCTATGACTCCGCCGCGGGCACGCCGGACCAGTGGGGCGACGCCGCATGGCCGCCGATGACCGCGCGCGCGATGGACTGGGAGAAACAAAAGTGGCCGGCGCCGCCGACCGCTCCGCTCAGCGGTCACCGCGGCGTGAAGAAGACGCCGATCAGCCCCGCCCGCGCCTTCGTCGACGTGCAGCCGCCGGTCCCCGTCATCCCGGCAAAGTATCGGGACAAGTACTGGGGCGGAGCTCCGGGCAACGACACCAAGGACTTCGCCAACAAGTATGACACCACGCTGTTTCTGGACGGCATGGGCATCCCCCCGGGATATGAGTACCTCTTCTCGTGGGGCACTTACCCATACATGGCATGGTCCACGAACTCCGAGGGCCTGCACAACGGCGTCGGCAAGCTCGACTTCAGCCGCGCAGCCGCGGCGGTCCACGCGGCGATCCACTCCATCTCAGCGCTTCACGTCCGCATTGACGCGCAGGACGTGGCCCGGTGTTACGCCAACTGGACGTTGGTGAGCGGGATCCGCAACCTGCCGCGGATCCCTGTGGGCCAAATACTCAACGGCGTATACCTCGACGTCGATGACTTCCCCTGGGCGCCCTCGGAGTGGGGTGTGGTGCCGCAACCGCTCTGCGATGGTAAGCCGCCGTCGCTCGAGGGTTGGAAGTCTGGGATCTGGTGGACCGCCAACGACCCAACGTGTCCAAGCGGCCTGAACAGCAAGCCCGGCTTTTTTCAGATCCCTTGGCAGGTCGCCAAAGACATTGAAAAGGCGTTTCGCTCATTCTTCAAGCTTCGCCGGGCCATCCTGTTTCAGTGGTCGTCCGTCAGCGAGGAGATCAGGAAGGCCGCCGCCGTCGGCGCGGACTTCTACCTGAGCTCCCTCGCCGCCGGCGTGCCGATCGCGGACCTCGTCGCGGCGGCAGACGGCCGGGGGCTGCTTTCCACAAACTGGACCGAGGCCAACCCGCTTGGGTGGTCATCGAGCAAAGAGTTTGAAGGTGTGCTTCAGGGAGTGCCCGCGGACGTGCCCGGCCTCGGTTTCAAACAGCCCAGCTCCGGGAGCAACTTCGGCGCCTTCGTGGGAGTCGCGGGTGCAGCTGCTCTCGTTCGGTGGCTGACGAAACGCAAGAGCTGGTGACCTGACCTTGACAAAGCATCGGGTTTTTGGGAGTAATACCGCATGCCTCGTACCCGCCTCGCCCTCATCGTCTGCCTCCTCGCTGGCTGTCACGACGACTCGCGCGATCCGAGCTCACCGACGACGGGCGGGCCGATGCTGGGCAGCTGCCTCGAGGATTGCCCCGTCGGCGGCCCCATCGTCTGCTCTGAGGGCACCGTATGCATTACAGGTGGACAATGCGTCCTCGCGTGCGAGAAGGACGACCCCGCGAACACTAGGCGGGCGGGTGCGCAGGGTGGCCAGGCGGGGGACTTACCGGGGGCGCGGGTCCGCAGGTTGCTTGCGGATCGGGAGAAACCCTAGCCCTTTCCGCACAGGGGGTTAGGTCCGCGCCGATCTTGTACTGATCCGAAGTGGCCCCAGAATCGCCACCACCACATGCGCAAGATCCTCCTGTCCCTCTCCCTCTGCCTTCTCGCCTGCGACGAAGGCGACGACAAGAAGCCCATCCCCTCCCCAACCGAAGATCTGAGCACCAGCGGGGACAGCATGGGCGGCACCAGCGATGACACCACCGGCCCCGTTGCGCAGACCGATGGGGGCTCGACTGCGGGCAGCGAGCCGTCCATGTGCAACTCGGCCTCAAACTTGTTTACTATCTCCCTCGTGACCGCCGCGAAGACCCTCACTGCCACCTGGCTCGACTACAGCAAGCCACCGCCGGGGTACCACGTAGACCTGCACGGCGATTTCTCGGACGCTCTGTCCGCCGCGTGGACCCACTACAAGGCCGAGCGCGACCCGCCGGGGTCTCTGCGCTGCGGAGCCGTGGGAGAGCACTGCGTCACCTTTGGCCGGGGCCTGCCGCATTTCCAGGCCCGCTCCGCCGCCTGGGCCTGGCACGACCGCCGCCGCACGATCGTCGTCGACATCGACGACCAGACCTGCAGCGGTGGCCGTGAGCTGGCCGCCTGGCTCGCGCGCGCCCTCGCCTGGACCGAGGCCAAGTGTTCCGAGATCGAGGCCTACGCGGCGCTGCCGTTCCCCCGCTCGGTCGACATGCCGCAGGCGCTACAGCGCGTCCTGCTGCCGGAGGCCGCTCGATGATCGCCGCCCGTCTCGGGATCGTCCCTTGGGGCACCCTGTCCGGCCTGCCGGCGCTGCTGCTCGATGTCGACGGCCAGATCGAGGCGCCCGACAACGCCGGCCAGAAGATCGCCCGCGCCTGCGCGCGCCTCCCCGGGGTCCGGCGCGTCGCTTCATTCGCGGGCCCGTAGGGTGAGGGCACCATGCGGCGCCGATCGTCCCACGAGCAGCGGGTGCATCCGGCCCACACGGAGCGACTAAGGACGCCCTCAGGCTCACGGTGGAAGGCCTCCCGCCACTCGCAGTCAGCACCGCAGCGCCAGCAGGTCACGGGGCAGGACGGCCCGGTCTGCATCGCCGAATGACGGAGACCAGCATGGACAGCCACACCCGCCTCGAGTTCCCCTTCCGCTCCTTCCGCCGCCCCACCCCGGGCCAGCTGCTGCTCACCGCGGTCCTGATCTACCTGCTCGGCGTCGGCCTGGTCATCGTCGGCAGCTCGCTCCGGTAGCCGCTCGAGGGTCAGGTCGAGGCGCGGCCGGTGAGCGTCGCGCCGACCGCTGCGCCGAGCACGAGGCCGGCGACGATGCGAGCCAGGCCGCCACCGGTGCCGGCGAGCCAGAGCCCGGCCAGCGCGCCGCCGACGACGAGCAGCTGCGGGGCGTCGGCCTGGACGTGCCCGACGAGGCTGCAGGCCGGGTGGACCTGGTCCAGGTGCGCCTCGTACCAGCCCGCGTGCTCGACTGCACCCGCGACCCCGCCGGCGCCGCCTCGAGCTGCGCCCGCACCTGGGCCCAGAAGTCGGCCGGCGTCACCCGCCGAGCTTACTGCCGCCGGACCGTACGCCCGTGGCCGCCGCGCTGTCTCCGTCGGCTCGCAAGGTGGTACGCCTCGAGCGTGCCTGAGTTCGGTCTGGACAAGCCCATGAATTTTGAGGAGTTGATTTGTGCGACGCTCGCGGCCCAGAAGCTGGGCAACCTGCTATCGCTCAGCCTCCTCGGCTTCGCCGTGTACTCCTGGTGGACGCGCCCGCCTCCGGTGCAGGTCTACGTCGTCGACGACGACGTGCGCCCCAGCCTCGACGCGTGACCGCGGCGTCAACCCCCTCGCCGCCGGCCCGATAGAGTCGGGCCATGTTCTCGATCGGCAAGTTCATCGTCACCGCCGCAGGCATCGCGGCGATCGTCGGTCTGTCCCAGAAGTCGTCCGCGAGCGAGCCCGCCGCCGACGACCCCGCGCCGGATCCCGAGCCGGCCCCCACCGTGGCCTACGTCAACGGCGCCGAGGAAGGCCAGGCCCTGCCGCTCGTCGTCGTCCTGCACGCCGACGGGTCCAGCCCCAGCGCGGCGATCGACCTGATCCGCCCGCCCCTGGGCATGACCGGCGCCGCCCGGATCATCGCCCCCGCCGGCCGCTACGGCTCCGGCAACACCCGGTTCTTCGTCAATCCCAACTTCAAGGGCGTCTCGTACTGGATCGCCCTGCGTAAGGAGCTCACCCGCCTGGGCGAGCAGCTCGAAACCTTCGTCACCGAGGCGCCGATGCCCGCGCCGCCCCGGGCGATGATCGTCGGCCTCGGCTCCGGCGGGGCCCTGGCGATCGGCCTCGGCCTGCAGATGCCAATCCGCGTCCGCCAGGCCTGGGGCGTCGGCGGAGCGGTCCCCTCGAGCTGGGTGCCCCTGGCCATGCCGGCGCTCAACAACATGCAGCGCCCGACGCTGCGCAAGATCACCTACGGCGAAGCCGTCGAGACCGACAACGCCACCGCCAAGCTCGCCCAGTCGCGCGGCGCCGACTTCTCGCTGATGCAGGTCGCCGGCCCGCCCGACATGGACACGGTCCGCAAGTGGATCATCGCCGACCTCGATCTGTTCCTGAACACCCCGTGATCCTGCTCTGCTCCGCCGGCCTCTCGTTCTTCGTCGGCCTCCTCATCGGCGAGGTCATCGAGGACCTTCGCCGCCCGCCGCGGGACTGACAACTGTTGTCAGGGCTCCGGCTTGCGCTTCACCCTCGACTTGCGCTCCGCCCTGCCCAGCTCGTAGCAGCGCAGCCCCACTGAGGGGGCCGGCCGGATCAGCTTGCGGCGTCTCGCTTCCTTGATCTCGGCCGGGGTCCACCAGGCCACCAGCGGCGTGGGCGCCAGCGGAACCCCGGCCACAACCAGAGGGATCTGCCCGTCATGCTCGACGGCCCTCTTGTGCGGGTCGCTGGCCAGTCGCACAGCCCAGTGACTGCCGGGAGCAGTCGACCTCGAGGCGCGCAACCCCGGCTTCCTCGGAGTACTCCATCAGGCGCCCCCGCCGACTTCGCGGTCCTCACCGCGAGCGATTCGCCGCGCCAACGCCCTCGCCATAAAAGCACGCATGCTCAGCCGTCCGCGATAGACCATGTCGGCGCCTGCCTGATCGGCATAGTATTGCTGCTCAGCCGCAACGCGCTCGAGGTAGCCCACGATTGAAGCCCGGGTCTCCTGTTGCTCTGGCGTCTCCATCACGACGATCTCCGTGCTCGATAGGTCCGGGGCGAAACCCGCTCGATCAACCCCCGCCGCACGAGCGCCAACACGGTCTCCGTCTGCCAGCACCGGGCGGCGCCCTCGACCTTCCACCAGCGCCCGCCGATGAAGCGGACGGTGGACCCCAGCTCGAGCCCGGGGAGTTCGCCCTGCGACTTGCTCCGTAGGGCGGCGAGCAGCTCCCGCATCTCGGCGCTGAGCTGGCGCTTGACGGGGCGGTGGTAGCCGCCCGTCGCCTCGCCCGTGGCGGGTGTCACGGGTCGCTCCGGTTGATGCGTTCCCTGACGCAGGCCCTGCAGATGCATCGACCCAGCTCGCCAGCTCGGTTCTCCGGGAACGCCAGGCACATGCGGGGCGCGGCCGGCACATCGACGACGGGCAGCCCCGACGACGCCGCGAGGTCCTCGAGCGGGTCGCCGACGACCTCGAGGTTCCGCCGGCGGACGACGGCCAGGCGGTCGCGCAGCTCGGCCAGCGGATCTGCGGTGTGGCTGAGAAACACCTCCATCGCCGCGCCGACCCGATCGAGGACCTCGGCCGCGACCTCGAGCTTGCTCGCGTCGGCCTCGGACTGCGGATGCACCGTCAGGTCCTCGATCCGGCCCGTCATGCGCATCAGCTTCGCCCGGGTGCGCAGCTTGACCGCCTCGAGCCGGACGGTGATCGCTTCCATCACCATGATGTCCTGGTCGGCGTGCTCCCCAGCCACCGCTATAAGGTCCCGATCTTTCACCACGCACCCCCCGCGCGCAGTTGTTTGGTGATCACGAACGACGGGCCCGCGCTCTCGTCTTCGCCGAGCTCGAAGTGTCCCTGGACGCCGTCGAGGGTCACCTCGCGCGACCCGACCCGCCGCTGCAGCTCCGCGAGCGTGCCCGTGAGGGACACCTCCGCGCCGTTCTCCACATATTCGCACTTGTACGTCTTCACGTTCGATCCTTTCGCCAACAGTTGTTGAAACCCAAACTCGGCGGCGATCACCGCCTCGACATGGCGCCGGTGCGCCGCCTCAATGCGTGCCTGGCTCGCCAGGCACTCCTCGCATGAACACAGGGCAAGCCCTGCGATCACGCCGGATAAACCTCGCGCATCATCCGCAGAAGGATCTGCGCGCTTTCCTCGACCTGAGCAAAACAAATCTCCGGGCTCACAGGCTCACAGCCAGTCGAGGGACGGACAGTCGCCGTCTTGGGCGGGTCAGAAAGAAATCCATTGTCGATCCGCACCCGCATGTCGCCAGATTCGAGCACCTCGACCAAGATCGCGTGATAGGCGATTGTCTGGGGGCCCTGCGCTTCATTCTTCGTTTCGGTAATTTCGGTCATTTGGTCTCCTTGCGTGTTTTCATCACTTCGGCGGCAGCATCATGGCGCGAGCGGTGATACTGCCCAGCGGCTTTCACCTCATCGTCGTCCTCATCCTCGAAGCCCGTCCAGCATTCGTGCCCCGGGTCGGCGCTGCAGTCCGGGCATTCGACGCCGAGCGGGCCGACAACTGTTGCCGGTGAGCCCTTCAGCAGCTCGAGCAACTCCTCGAGGGTGCCCTTGCCGTTGGCCCAGTCGAGGGTCGCCCGCACGAGTCGCGGTCCCTCGCCGTCAAGGCCGCCGAGGCGGCCCGTAGCGAAGGCCAGATCCTTCGTCGCCCTGGCCTTCGCCGGGGCCTCGACGTCGCCGCTCCGGAGGCGCTCGAGCGCGGCCTCGGCCTCGGCCAGCAGCTTGCGGTCCCGCTCACCGAGCGCCGGGCTCTCCATCCCGGCCTCGACGACCGTCCGCAGCTCGTCCACCTTGAACTCGGCGGTGATCAGGTCGCGCAGGTAGCGGGCCCGCCGCGGCGCCGGGAAGCGCTGCGCGAGCGCCCACAGCTCGAGCTGGTGCGCGGTCTCCTGCGTCGCCAGCAGATAGGCCGGCGCCGGCGCGAGCGATCCGGCCCAGAGCTCGCGCTGCAGCGACGTCGCCAGCTGCTGCAGCGCGAGCAGGTTCGTGACGGTCGAGACCGAGACGCCGAGCTGCACCGCGATCTCCTCGCGCTTGTAGCCGGCCGCGCGCAGCTGCGGGGCGCGGTGGGCCTGGTCCCGCAGCGAGTCGTCGCGCCGGAGCGCGGCAGCATTCAGGATGCCGCCCGCGCGCTGCGCCTCGGCGACCGACCCGCCGAGGACCTCGGCGGGCACCTCGAGGATCAGCTCGGGCGGCTGCGCGACGGTGCCGACCGCCCGCGCGCTGGCCCACCAGTCCCGGATCCGCCGGGCGTTCACGGCTCGCACCGCGTTGATCCGCTGGCGACCGTCGCCGACATACTCGACCGGCCGGCCCTTCTCCACCAGCGTCTGCAGCTTGATGCTGTCGACGACGCCGACCTGGTCCACGCTCGCCAGCATCTCGGCCGCCGGCTCGAGTCGACCGCGCGGATCGAACAGCGCGTGCGTCTCCTCGTCGGCGATCACGACCGCATAGGGCGAGACCCGACAAGCCCCTTTGAGAGCTCCACGGGCGCGGTGGGGCGCCTCGACGACGACCTCGGCGAGCCGCTTCGCCACGTCGCGCCACGCGGTGAACCCGGCCGGGCGCGGCAGCAGCTTGTGCGCCTCGTCGGTGGGATGCGCCGTATGTCCCTCAGTCCGCAGATACAGCACGCGGGCCGCGGCTGCATCCCAGGCGCCCCAGTCCCAGACGTCGCGGCTCGCCAGCTCGAGCGCCGCGACATACGCCGCGAGCGCCCAGATCCGCGGGAGCGAGTGGGGCCGCGCCTCGACGGCAACCTGGTGATCATCATCGGCTCGCAGAATCAGGACACCCTCGCCGGGGGCGACGCGCGTGGGGGGCTTGCGGCCGGCCTTCGCCGCCGTCTTGTTTGCCGCCTTCGCGGTCGGCTTCGCCTTCGCC
>Ga0116177_10000946_pt1 | contig 21507 bp, 20 predicted proteins | sample AD_STIC10_MetaG_FD_89750 | JGI IMG/M metagenome (GOLD analysis project Ga0116177, IMG submission 89750) | Active sludge microbial communities of municipal wastewater-treating anaerobic digesters from USA - AD_STIC10_MetaG | ecosystem: Engineered > Bioreactor > Anaerobic > Digestate | place: USA... | reverse complement strand
GGGCTTCCGTCGGCTCCTCGACCGGGGCTTCCACCGGAAGTGCGGCGGAAACTTCGTTCCTGGCCGGCGGCTCGAGCAGCGCCTTGATCGAAAGGCTCACGCGCTTTTTATCAAAATCGATGTCGGTGATCTTGACCCCGGCCTCCTGCCCGACGGAAAGCACGTCCTGCGGCTTCGCGATGCGGTCATAGGAGATCTGGGAGATATGGATCAGGCCGTCGATGCCCGGGATGACCTGAGCGAAGGCGCCGAACGCGGTCATGGAGACGATCTTTACGGTGCAGATCGTGCCGACCGGATAGTCCCTCCTCAGGATCTCCCAAGGGTTATTCTCCTGCTTTTTGTAGCCGAGAGAAATCTTTTTGGCCTCTTTATCGACATCTTTGACATAAACTTCAAGGAAATCGCCAACTTTGACGACGTCGGACGGATGGGCGACCCGCAGCCAGCTCAGCTCGGAAACGTGGACCATGCCGTCGACCCCGCCGAGATCGACAAACGCGCCGTAGGAAGTCAGGGATTTGACCTTGCCGGTGTAGATCTTGCCGGGCTCGATCTCATCCCAGAAGGTGGATTCGCGGGCTTTTCTCTCCTCGGAGAGGACGGAGCGGATCGAACCGATCGCACGTTTGCGGCCCGGGTTGACTTCAAGGATCCTGAAGCGGACATTCTGTTTCAGCAAACCTTCCAGGGGCTCGTTGCGGGATGCGGTTGCTTGAGAAGCGGGGATAAACACGCGGATTCCGTCAGTGACGGCGATGGCGCCGCCCTTGACGATCTCGACCACGACGCCTTCAAGAATCTCTCCGGACTCAGCGGCATCCGCCACTTTTTGGAAATTCTGCTCGGCGTCAATTTTCTTTTTGGACAGGGAAACGGTGCCTTCTCTGTCGTCGACGTGGAGTACGATCAACTGAAGCTCATCGCCGACTTTGACGATATCCTGCGGCTTGGTGCTCAGGTCTTCGCTCAGTTCCTCCGGAGCGATATAGCCGGTGTGCTTGGTCCCGACGCTGATGATGACCTCATTCATCGGGGTGAACCCTTCCACTCTGCCGGTGACCTTTTCGCCGTTGTGGATGCCGTTTTTAAAAGATTGGTCGAGCAGCTCCGCAAAGCTCATTTCCTCTTCCGGTTTGTTTTCCAGAATCTCACTCATTGTTTCAAGAACCTCCTTAATGATGCCGGGCGGAGTTGACGCACCGGCAGTGACGCCTATCACCTTACTGCCTGTCCAATCCATCCGCCGAAGCTCGGAGGGGTCCTCCACCAGGACGGAAGGACAATTCCCTGCACAGGTTTCGTAAAGCCTTGCGGTATTGGAGCTTTTCCTTCCTCCCGCGATGATCATGCGGTCACAGCGTTTGGAAAGAAGCTCCGCCTCCATTTGTTTAGTATGGGCATCATGGCATATTGTATCAAATATTTTTAAATTTGTATAGACTTTTTTCGCAAATTCTTCGCATTTTTTCCATTCGGAGCTTAAAAATGTGGTCTGGGAAAGCAGCGTATGACATTTTTCGCCAAAAGGGGCTTCGTTTCGCACATATTCCTCCAGCTCCCCCAGATCCCGCAGCACGGCCGCGCTCCCGCCGCAGTGGCCGAGGATGCCTTTGGTCTCGGCGTGCTCGGGATCGCCCATGATGAGCAGGATATCCCCGGCGGCGGTGCTCGCGTCGGCGAGGCGGTGGATCTTGGCGACAAACGGGCAGGTGGCGTCGCAAAACGGAATGCCCAGCTCCGCGATCTGCCGCATCACCTCCGGCGAAACGCCGTGGGAGCGCAGGATCAGCGTGGCCCCGGGCGGGCACTCCCGCGGCGAGGTGACCGGCGGCACGCCTTTTTTTGCGAGCCGCGCGACCACCTCCGGGTTATGGATCAGCTCGCCCAGCGTCACGGCGGGCTCGCCCCTATCTGCAAAGCGCTCCGCCATCTCGACCGCGCGCTTTACGCCGAAGCAGAAGCCCGCGCTCTTCGCAAGTCTCAGTTCCATTTCGCCGCCTCCAGCATCGCGTCCACCCGGTCGTGGATCACGCCGGACGCTCTATGCAGCGAGTTTCCGAGCTCCTCGCCCGGAATGAGCTCCCCGTAGCGGACCGTGACTTTTTGGAACAGTTTCAGGTTTCCTTTGAAATCGACCGCCACGGGCAGGACGCCCGCGCCGGTGCGTTTGGCGATGAAGGCGGCCCCGGTCTTAAACGGCCCCATCTCGGCGCTTTGGCTTCTGGTGCCCTCCGGGAAGATCATCAAAATGCTCCCGCCCCGCACAAACTCCGCCGCCGCCTCGATGGCGGCCATGTCGCCCTTGCCGCGCTCGACGCCGAAGCAGCCCAGTTTCTTCAGGATCCATCCCACAACGGGCCACCGCAGGGCCTCGGCCTTCGCCATAAATTTCACCCGCTCGAGCGGAAGTTGGCAGCCGACAAAAAAGGGGTCCAAGTAGGACCGGTGGTTTGGGCAGACAAGATAGCCCCCGCCCTTCGGGATGTTTTCGAGCCCCTCGAATTTCACGCGAAAAAAGCAGTGGAGCAGCACATATACCGTGATTCTAATAAAATTCATGGTTCCGCATCCGCCGCCCTTTTTACGATTTCGGCGACGCGCAGGGCCGTCTCCCTCTCGCCGAGAAAGGAGCTGTCCAGCAGCACGGCGCCGTCCGCCATTTTGAGCGGGGCCGCCGCCCGGTGGGAATCGTTCCAGTCCCGCTGCCGCACATCCGCGAGCACGTCCTCATACTCGGCCCGGACGCCTTCCTCCGCAAGCTGCAGCATCCGCCGCTTCGCGCGGATCTCCGGCTCCGCGGTCAGGAAGATCTTCACCTCCGCGTCCGGCAGCACCACCGTGCCGATGTCCCGGCCGTCCATCACGACGTCGTTTTGCTCCGCGATATCCCGCTGCAACCGGAACAGAAATTCCCGCACCTCCGGGATCGCCGAGATCGCCGAAGCGCCGCGGGAGACCTCCTCGGTCCGGATCAGGGCGGAGACGTTTTCGCCGTTGAGAAGCACGCGCTGCTCCCCGTCTTGGTAGCAAAGCTCCGGCCTCATCTCGGCGAGCAGCGGCAAAACATGCTCCGCGTCGCCGGGGGCCACGCCCCTGCGGATCGCAAAGAGCGCCGCCGCGCGGTAAAGCGCGCCGGTGTCCACATAGAGAAATCCCAGACGATCCGCCACCGCCCGCGCAACCGAGCTCTTCCCCGCGCCGGCGGGGCCGTCTATCGCAACTTTCATGGATCGTACCTTCCTTTTGTCATCCGTTTTTATGCTTGGCCTTGCCCTTCGGCTTTCCCGCCGCGTGCCGTGCCCCGCTCAAGGATTCCGGGGTAGGTAGATTTCATATCGGGCTTCGCCGGAGGATCATGGAGGGACTCCGTTATTCCCGCATAAAGAAATGTAATGGCAGCCCAGTTTCTCCGCCGCGGCCGCCCGGGAACGATGCGCCGGTTGGCGAACGCGAAATAAAACCTTTGTACGCCGCGGTGCGCCTCATCGCGTTGGGTGGGTATAATAAATATCCCCGTTCATAGGCGTTCCCGGAAATTTCTTATCAAAAGCGGCTTGCGCCGTTTTTACCTATCTAAATGGCGCTCCCGGCGCAGAAGCCGGTCGCGAAGGCGATTTGCAGGTTGTAGCCGCCGGTCTCGGCGTCCACGTCCAGCACCTCGCCGGCAAAATAAAGCCCCGGCAAGCGCTTCGACTCCATGGTCCTCGGGTCGACCTCCTTGACCGAGACGCCGCCCGACGTCACCACCGCGCCCTCGATCCGGTCGAGCGCCTTGGGCGTGACCCGAAAGGCTTTCATCGCCGCGATGAGCGCCATGCGCTGCTCCCTCGTGATCTGGTGAACCTTTAAATCGCGGGGAATGCCGCTCTGCGCGACCACAAAGGGCATGGCCGCCGACGGCAGCAGCGCGTCCAGCGCGTTCGCGAAATCGCGGTTTTGCCGCTCCCCGAAATCCCGCAGGATCCGCCGGTCGAGCTCCTCCGCGGAGAGGCCGGGCTTCCAGTCGATCTCCATGCGGTATCTTGCGCACGGCTCCCTCATATAGGCGGAGGCCGTGAGCACGAGCGGGCCGGACACCCCGTAACGGGTGAACAGCATCTCGCCGTCCTCGGAATAGACCGGTTTCTTTTTGTCCTTTAAAAATAGCGTGAGCTTCACGTTTTTGAGCGAAAGCCCCTCGAGCGCGGAGAAATCCTCCTCTGTGAGCACGCCGACCAGCGAGGGGCGCAGTTCCGTGACCGTATGGCCGGCCTGCCGCGCGAGATCGTAGCCGTCGCCGGTGGAGCCGGTGGCCGGATAGGTCACGCCGCCGGTCGCGATGAGCACGCGCGGCGCAAAGTAGACCGCCCCGTCCTCCGCGCGGACTCCGGCGAGCGCGCCGCCCTCGATTTGCAGGGAAACGGCGCGGCCCTCGGCTACGGTGACGTTTTTTTCATGAGCCAGCCGCTGCAGCGCGTCGGCGGCGTCCATCGCCCGATCCGAGACCGGAAAGACGCGCCGGCCGCGCTCCGTTTTGAGCGGGACGCCGAGGCTCTCAAACAGCTCCATCGCGGCCGCGGGGGGAAACCGGCTGATCGCCCCGGTCAAAAAGCGGGCGTTGCCGCGGACGTGCCGCAGGAATTCCTCCGGCGGGCAATCGTTCGTCAGGTTGCAGCGGCCCTTCCCCGTGACGAGGATCTTGCGCGCGGGGCGCGTATTTCGCTCCAAAAGGAGGATTTTTCGGCCGCGCCTTGCGGCGAAGCCCGCCGCGACGCACCCGGCCGCGCCCGCGCCGACGACGATCGCGTCGTATTCAGGCATTGGACAGATCCCGGTCGTCGGTTTTCGCATAGACGTCGTACTCCTTCCAGATGCTCTCGAGCTGGGCGAAGGTTTGGGAGATCTCGGCCTTGCGGCGGTTGCCGATCGCGACGATCAGCGCGTTGATCAGCGAGAGCGGCGCGACCAGCGAATCGGCGAAGGAGGCCATGTCGCTGCGCGCGAGCAGAAGGTTGTCCGCGTAGGCGACGATCGGCGCGGTCGGGCTGTCGGTCAGCGCGATCACGGTGGCGCCCTTATCCTTGGCGAATTTGGCGGCCTTCACCGTGCGCTGCGAATACCGCGGGAAGGTGATGCCGATGAAGACGTCGCCCGGGCCGATATTCATGATCTGCTCAAAGACCTCGCTCGTGCTGCTGGTCGCGACGTTGCGGACGTTATCAAAAATTTTATAGAAATAAAAGCTCAGAAAGCCCGCCAAAGAGGCGGAACTGCGCACGCCGAGGATATAAATATGGCGCGCGGTGACGATGGCGTCGGCGACCTTGTTGAATTCCTCGACGGAAGTCTCCTCGAGCGTCCTTCTGATCTTCTCAATATCCATGTTGAGCACCTTGGCCAGCACGTCGGAGCTGCTCATGCGGTCGCTGGTGATCTCGATGCGCTGCACGGTGGTCAGGCGGTTGCGGATCATCTCCTGCAACGCGCGCTGAAGCTCCGGGTAGCCGTCGTAGCCGAGCTCCGACGCGAACCGCACGACCGTGGATTCGCTGACGCCGACGGCCTCGCCCAGCCGCGCCGCGGTCATAAAAGCCGCTTTGTCATAGTGTTCCAGAATAAAATTGCCGATGCGCTTCTGTCCCTTGGAAAATTCATGCATCCTCTCGGAAATGCGGTGAAGCAGATCTTTCGCCATTTCAAATGTGCCTCCCATTCGTCTATTCTGTGATTCATAATACCGCTTCTTCCTGCAAAAATCAAGGGGCGTGTTTGGATTTTAGGCTAAAATCCGGTAATTTTTGCATGAAATTGCAGCAAATGCGTGATTTCTATTCATTCTTTCATTTATGGGAGGCGATCGGCCCTCCGCCCGGGCGCGTCTGTCCGGCGCGAAGGCCCGCGCCCGAAAACTTGCATGAAAAAAGGCGGCTCGCGCCGCCCGTAAAAACGGTCCCGGTTCAGCCCTGTGCCGCATAGGCCTCCGCAACCGCTTTTTTATACGCCTCGATCCGGTCGAGCAGGATGGCATCCACCGCCTCGGAGAATTTCTCCCGGTCGCCGGGATTTTCCTCCTTCGCGGCCCTGATCTCCGCGCCCAGCCCTTTCGCCGCTTTTCCGGCCTCGCCGATGAGCTCCGCCGTCGCTTTTACAAAGCTCCCCTCGCCTTGGAGATAGGCCTTCGCGGAGTCGGCGGTCTCGTCGGCCGCGGCGCGGAATTCCTCCCGCACCTCGTCGGAGGGCTTATATCCGTAACCCGTCAGCCGCTCCTCAAAGGAAGTCCAAGACGACTCCGCCTGCTGGCGCCACTCCTCCCCCTTCTCCGCGAGGTCGGACGCGTCGCAGCCGGAAAGCGCCAGCAAAACCGCGCATACCGTTATTATTGAAAGAAACCTCTTCATCAAACGGAGCCTCCTCCCCGGTTATTTTTATGGAACTATTTTCTTGCAACAACAAGTATATGCGCGTTTTCGCTCCCGAAAAAGCGCTATTTTGTGAACAATCGGAAACTCAGTCGTCCCTGTCGTCCCTGTCATCCCTGTCTTCTCTGGCGAGGCTCACCTGACGGCCGTTCGTGTCGATCGAATACTCCTTTTCGTAGATCAGATCCGAGACATTGACAAAGTCGTAGTCCTGATCGGTAAGCCCCTGCAGGATCTGCGCGAGGGCCGCCGGCGTGTTTTTCGCGCCGGAATGAAACAGCAGGATGCTGCCCGGGCGCACGGCCGAAAGCACGTTCTCCGCCATCTCCTCCGAGGACGGGTTCTGCCAGTCGCGGCTGTCGACGTCCCACTGGATCGTCTGATAGCCGAGCTTCGCCGCCACGTCGATCAGCTGGTTGTCATAGGCGCCGGACGGCGCGCGAAACAGTACCGGCTGGATCCCGCAGGCCCTTTTGATATGCTCCGCCGAGCGGTCCAGCTCCTCCCGGATCCTGCCCTCCCCGATGCCCGTCATATTCGGATGGGTGTTGCTGTGCGAGCCGATCTCATGGCCGGCCTCCGCGATCGCCCGCGTGGAATCGGGGTATTTTTCCGCCCATTGGCCAAGAATAAAAAAGGTCGCCTCCACGTCGTACTCGTCGAACAGCGCCAGCAGCTCCGGGATATCGGCGTCCCCCCACGCGCAGTTGACCGTGACGGCCACATCCTTCTCGTCGGTCTCCACCGAATAGATCGGAAGATGCGGGCCGCCTTCCGCCACCGCTTTATACACAAAAATCCCCAGCGCGAGGAAGATAACGAGCGCGGCACCCGTCACCGCCAGCGCGAGCCTCCATTTCTTCTTCCGTTTTTCAGACACATCCATCATAGCCCCCCCTTTCGGCTTCGATCAATCCTATTCGCGAAAGGTGGGCGAATTGTCAAAGAAGCGTCGCGGCGGGAAGAAAACGAAAACGAAATTTGAGTTTGGGCAGTTTGATGGCGCTTTTGGGTTGTCCGACATCGGGTGAGGCGGGGCCTCCGCGCCGGTCGGCGCGGGAAAAACGAACGCCGCATTCCTCCGGCGGGCACGCCCGGCGGGGCCGGCCCGCGCGCCGAGAAATAAGATAAAATGAACCTGTGAACAGAGATTCATATATGAATATTTCAGCCCTATTTTTTTCAGGCGGATCGCTTTTTTACGCTGTTTCCTTTCTTTTTCGCGATGGCTATTGACAAAGTTTCATTCATATATCATAATAATATTTTGTTCCCTGATTTCTTACGAAAAGAGGCATTTTTTATGCTGGATACCCTGCTCGACCTCCTGCTCGATACCGTCGTGGACGGCCTCAAGATGCTGCCGTTTCTGTTTGGCGCGTATCTGCTGATTGAATTTTTGGAGCACCGGGCCGGGGAAAAGTTTGTGACCTCCCTGCAAAAATTCGGAAAGGCGGGCGCGCTCGCCGGCGCGGTGCTCGGATGCGTGCCGCAGTGCGGCTTCTCCGTCGCGGCGGCAAACCTCTACGCAAATCGGCTGATCACGCCGGGCACGCTGCTCGCCGTCTTTATTTCCACGAGCGACGAGGCCGTGCCGGTGCTGCTCTCCCACCCGGAGAGCTCGGGAAAAATCCTGCCTCTGCTGCTTGCAAAGATCGTCCTCGCCACCGTGACCGGGCTCGCCGTCGATTTCAGCGGGGTCCTCAAGGCGCCGCAGGAGGACATCGAGGCCGTCCGGGTGGAGCACTGCCACTGCCATACCGAGGGCGAGGGCGGCATTTTGGTTTCCGCGATTTTGCACACGCTGCAGATCTTCGGGTTTCTGCTGGCCGTCATGTTTTCCCTCAACCTGCTGATCGAGCTGGTCGGCCCGGCGAGGCTCGGAGGGCTCCTGATGAGCGGCAGCCCGCTCCAGCCGGTGCTTTCCGCGCTGATTGGGCTGATCCCGAACTGCGCCGCCTCCGTCGTGATCGCCGAGCTCTACGCGGAGGGCGCGCTGAGCTTCGGCTCCGCGATGGCCGGGCTGTCGTCCGGCGCGGGGCTCGGCCTGCTGGTGCTCTTCCGCACCGACCGCGACCGCAAGGAGTGCCTGCACATCACGGCGCTGCTGTTCGCGGTCTCGGCGCTGACCGGGCTCTTGTTGCAGCTCCTGATCGGATGACCGAAGGGCCACGCTCCGGCTGGCGAGCACCCGCAAGTCCATAAATTACGGCAACGAAAAAAGCTGAGAGATGGGAAGTTTTTCCCGCTTCTCGGCTTTTTTATGATACGGAACCAAGCGGGCCATAAAGGGAACCGGGCGCTTTCTCCCCGATCTTTTCACCTTTTAATATCACGGAAAAAAGCGTCGGGCGGGGAGGCTTGACTGTTTTCCGCCCTTTCCGGCGGCTTTAAAAGCCCGGGGCCACGGAACGGAGTTCGCGCCACATTTTCCGTTTATATGATATAATCCCCGTTTGGAGCGTTTTTGGCGAGATCCTCCAGCGTGATCCCCTCGAAAAAACGGTCGATCAGGCGGTTCAGCTCGGCCCACATCGGCAGCGTTTTGCATGTCGCCGCGCGTGCGCAGGGATTGCAGGCGGGCTCGAGACAGGCGACCGGGGCGAGCGTCCCCTCCGTCAGCTTGAGGACGCTTCCCACGGTATATTCCCCCGGGCCGCGGCTCAGCTTGTAGCCGCCGCCCTTTCCGTGCAGCGCGTCGACAAACCCGGCCTTCGAGAGCGCGGCCATGATGCTCTCGAGATATTTCTGCGAGATCTCCTGCCGCTCGGCGATGTCTTTAAGAGGAATATAGGCCCCCGTCGTATGCTCCGCGAGATCCACCATCACGCGCAGGGCATACCTGCCCTTTGTCGAAACCATCATGCCGCGCTCCCCCGTTTCCATTTCTTTTTTTCGGCGGCGGTTTCCGAAAGCGCCGGATACCGCTTGTAATCCGTTTCTGATCCCGTTTTCGCCTCTGTCTTCCGTCTCCCGCGAGCGGCGGGGTCACTCCGCGAACAGCGGGGTGGAGAGATACCTCTCGCCGGTGTCGGCGAGCAATGCCACGATGATTTTACCCTTATTTTCGGGTCTCTTGGCAAGCTCGGCCGCCGCCCAGAGCGCCGCCCCGGAGGAGATCCCCACGAGCACGCCGTCGGTCCTGCCGACCTCTTTTCCGGCCGCGAAGGCGGCCTCGTTTTCGACCGTGATGATCTCATCGTAAATTTTGGTATTCAGCACCTCCGGCACAAAGCCCGCGCCGATCCCCTGAATCTTGTGCGGGCCCGCGGTCCCGGCCGAGAGCATGGGCGAGGCTGCCGGCTCGACCGCGACGATTTTGATCGCGGGGTTTTGAGCCTTCAGATATTCGCCGACCCCCGTGATCGTGCCGCCGGTGCCGACGCCCGCCACAAAAAGATCGACCTTCCCGTCGGTGTCCTCCCAGATCTCCGGGCCCGTGGTGGCGCGGTGGATCGCGGGGTTCGCCGGGTTGGCGAATTGCCCCGGGATAAAGCTGTTCGGGATCTCCCGCGCGAGCTCCTCGGCCTTGGCGATCGCCCCTTTCATGCCCTTGGCTCCTTCCGTCAGCACGATCTCCGCGCCGTAGGCTTTCAGCAGATTTCTGCGCTCGACGGACATGGTCTCGGGCATCGTGATGACGATCCGGTAGCCCCTCGCCGCCGCCACCGAGGCGAGCCCGATGCCGGTGTTGCCGCTGGTCGGCTCGATGAGGACGGAGTCCTTTGTCAGCGCGCCCCTCGCCTCCGCGTCGTCGATCATCGCCTTGGCGATCCGGTCTTTGACGCTGCCGCCGGGATTAAAAGATTCGAGCTTCGCGAGGATTTTCGCGCCGAGCCCGTTTTTCGTTTCGAAATTTGTGAGCTCCAGCAGCGGGGTCTTCCCGATCAGCTGATCGACGGATGTATAGATGTTTGACATAATCGTTCCCCCTTGTTTTATACTATATTGTTACGGGCCCGAATCCGTGCTCAAGACCGGCGGGAATGCCGCCGATCCGCTCCGCGCCGCCCGGCGGGGAGCCGCGAGGCTTCAAATCCGTACGGATGATCCGGCGTGGAAACGTCTCGCCTTCCGGCGCGTCCGTCTTTTTACGCAGGGCGACATCGGCGCGCCCGCCCGAACCGGAAATCCGCCCGGGGGAACATCCCAAGCAAGTTTTTCATCGCTATTTACCTACCATTCTTGTAGACTAATAGGATAGTAGCATATCCTTCCCGCGAAGTCAATGGAAAGCTTGGAAAACGCCCCCTCTTTTTTCTTCGGCGGGGCGGGAAACGGTTACGGGAAAGGGGACGGATCTCCGATTTTGCTCTCCGGAATGTGGGTTTTATCTTGCAATGAGGTCAAAAATATGATAAAATTTCTTGTAAACCATTTTACCGAAGGGGCGAATGAGCGATGTCCGGACATTCCAAATGGAACAACATCAAACGTAAAAAAGAAGGAAACGACGCTGTAAGGGGCAAGATCTTCACGAAAATCGGGCGTGAAATGACCGTTGCCGTCCATGAAGGCGGCCCGGACCCTGTGAATAACAGCAAGCTGGCCGCCTTGGTCCAGAAGGCGAAGGCCAACAACATCCCGAACGACAACATCGACCGCACCATCAAAAAAGCCGCCGGCCTCGGCAGCAAGGAGACGTTTGAAACCATCTTCTACGAAGGCTACGGTCCCTGCGGCATCGCGGTCATCATCGAGGCGCTGACCGACAACCGCAACCGCACCGCCGGCGACATCCGCCACTGCTTCGATAAGTGGGGCGGCAACCTCGGGACCAGCGGCTGCGTCTCCTTCCTGTTCGACCGCAGGGGCGTCATCGTGATCGAGGACGAGGACCTCGACGAGGACAAACTGATGGAGGACGTGATGGAGGCGGGCGGCGAGGATTACAAATATGAGGACGGCGTCGCCGAGATCTATACCGATCCGAACGACGTCATCAGCATCGCCTCCGCGCTGCAAAAGATGGGCTATACCTACAGCTCCGCTGAGCCGGAATATCTCCCGCAGACCCTCACCGCCATCGACGACGAGCATCAGGCCAGCAAGATGACCCGCCTGCTCGAATACCTCGACGACAACGACGACGTCCAAAACGTCTGGCACAACTGGGATCAGCCGGACGAGGAGGAAGAGGAATAATCTTTTCCTCGATCGAACCAAAGACGCCCGCGCCGGAAAGCGCGGGCGTCTTTTTCATCCGGGAATCCCGGGGGGACGGGGACCGCGAAGCCCACGAGGTCCCGCGGGAGAGCGAATTTTTTAGAGGGTATCACCCGTCCGGGGCCGGCGGAACTGGAAAAGGCACCCCTGTTTCGGAAACAAAAACAGCGCCCGCATTTTTTTGATGCGGGCGTCTTTTTCATCCGAAAATCTCAGTGGGCGGCGATCTTGCGATTTTAAAATCCTCAGAGCGCGGAGAAATACGCCTCGATCGCGGCGCGGTCCGCGCCGCAGCTCCCCTGTGCGAGCTCCGGCTTTCCGCCGCCCCTCCCCTTGCAGGCCGCGTTAAAAGCGGCGGCCAGCGGCCGGACGTCCTCCGTCTTGGAGGCGACGGCGTATTTCCAGCTCTGCCCCTCTCCGGAAAAGACCGCCGCGACCGTGAACCTCTCCGTGAGCACGAGGCAGTACCGGGCGATTTCATCCGGCGTCAGGCCGTGCTCAAACGCGCAGACCCGCGCCCCGGCGCCCAGTTTTTCGGCTTTCAGCTCGAAAAGCTCTCTCCTCAGGCCGGATTCGAGGATCTTGCGCTCGGTGATCTCGTGCTCAAGGCGCGCCACGGCAAGGTCCAGCTCCTCCGGTTTAACGGAGAGCCGGGACGTGACCGCATTCACATCGCGCACCTTTTTCTGGCAGTCCAGCAGGGCGCGTTTCCCGCAGAGGAGGGTCAGGCGGACGCCGCCTTTGTAATTCATGAAAGAGGTGATTTTGATGAGCCCGATTTCGCCGGTGCGCCGCACGTGCGTCCCGCAGCAGGCGCAGACGTCGTAGCCGGGCACCGTGACGATGCGGACGTTTCCCTCCAGCGCCTTTTTGCTGCGATATGGAATGGTTTGCAGCTCCTCCGGCGTCGGGTGCGCGATCTCCAGCGGGAGATTCTCCCAGACCGCCCGATTGGCGAGCGCCTCGGTTTGGAGAAGCTCCGCCTCCGTCATCGGGACGTCGAAGTCGATGGTCGTGGCGTCGAGGCCGAGGTGGAAACCGACGTTCGCCGCGCCGTAATATTTGTGGGCGAGGCCGGAAAGAATATGCTCGCCGCTGTGCTGCTGCATAAAATCGAACCGGCGCTCCCAGTCGAGCCGGCAACGGACGTCGGCACCGGGCTCGAAGGGCCGGTCGACGGTGTGCCAGACGATGCCCTCGCGCTCGTGCGCGTCGGAGACGAAAGCGTCCTCCATCGCGCCGTTGTCGGCGTACTGGCCGCCGCCCTCCGGGAAGAAGGCCGTCCGGTTCAGGGCGACCAGCCAGCCGCCCTTTTCCTCGCGGCAGGCGAGCACCTTCGCCATGAAATTTTGAATATACGCGTCATAATCATAAAGACGGATCGTCGGTTCCAAAGGCAAGCCCCCTTTTGCCAACCAGTATAGCACGCCATACGCCGGACCACAACCGCGCAGGCCGCGCTTTTTGAAAAGGCGGGCCGGAGATTCCCTGTCCCGGATTTTTTCACGAAGCGGCCGTAATCGCCGGCGCCGGGCTGCGATCGCGCGGACCGCATTTTTTTGAAAGAGACATGCCCCCGCCCCCTTCCGGATTTTTTGCGGGATCGGCCGCCGCGGCCGACGCCAAATCCCAATTGCGCGGACGGCGGTTCCATGGTATAATATCACAAAGCAGCCATGACGCGGGGTCTGATCGGCCCGGCCATGGCGGCGGCCAATTTTGTCATAACGCGGCCGCGTTATGACAAAATATAGGATAGAGGGAGGCGGCGGACGCGTTGGCAAAGGTCGTGCTCGTCACCGGCGGAAGCCGCGGCATCGGGGCCGCCGTCTGCCGGAAATTCGCGGCGGAGGGATATGCCGTCGCGGTGAATTATCAGAGCAGCCGCGAGAAGGCCGAGGCCGTCGCCGCGGAATGCGGCGGCGTCGCCGTCCAAGCCGACGTCTCGGATCGGGCGGCGGTGAACGCGATGTTTTGCGCGGTCGAGGCGAAGCTCGGGGACGTCTCCGTGCTGGTCAACAACGCCGGGATTCAGCGGATCGGCCTGTTTCAGGACTGCCCGCCCGAGGATTGGGAGCGGGTGTTTGCCGTCAACGTCCGCGGCGTGTACCACTGCTGCGAACGGGCGCTCCCCGCGATGCTGCGGGAGCAGGACGGCGCCATCGTGAACCTCTCCTCCGTCTGGGGCCTCTGCGGCGCGAGCTGCGAGAGCCACTACTCCGCCGCGAAGGCCGCCGTGATCGGCTATACCAAGGCGCTCGCGAAGGAGTGGGGCCCCTCCGGCATCCGGGTCAACTGCGTGGCGCCCGGCGCCGTCGCGACCGATATGAACGCGTGGCTCTCCGAGGCGGACAGGCAGGCCCTCTGCGAGGAAACGCCGCTGGGCCGGATGGGATTGCCGGAGGAGATCGCGGAGGCGGTTTTTTTCCTTGGAAGCCCGAAATCCGCCTTCATCACCGGCGAAATCCTCAATGTAACCGGCGGACTGTATATTTAGGTTATAATAATTATGATTATATATTGGAGGCATTGCCATGGTTAAACTTTCCGGAGCACAGAGAGAGCTGATGGAGATCCTTTGGGAAAACGGCCCAATGACGCTGCACGATCTGACAAAATGCGCGCTTGGCAACTTGGTCAGCCCGACCCGCACCGAGACCGTCCGCTATCTGCTCTTACAGATGGTCACGAAAAAAGCCGTGACCGAGGACGCCACCGTCTCCCCCCATATCTACACGGCGGCCGTCGGGCGGGACGAGACGGGGTTTGAGTCCGCGTTTATGGACGTCGGCAAAAACGAGGGCAGCGCGATTCTGACCGCCCTCTCGAGCGGCATAGGCACGGCCGGCATGATATTTAGCGAGAGCAGCGCCCAGAAGATCGACGAAAAGAAGGGCAACAAGGGCGAAGTGACCGACGAAGCCCGCAAAGAGGCGGTCAAAGAGATGATGGCGAAGATCTGCAAGGAACGCGACGAATACGAGGCCGAAAAAGCCCGCAAAAAGGCGGAGCAGCCGGAATCCCCGGACAAGGAATAAAAAGGGCCGATCCTTCCGCCCGAACGCGGCGCTTCGGCCCGCGACAGACACGGTGACTGACAAAAAAGGAGTGTTTCGAAGATGAAATGTCCGAACTGCGGCAAAGAGATGGAGGAGGGCTTCCTGCAGGCAAACGGAAGCTCGATCATCTGGAGCAAAAATACGCACTGCGCCTCCATGCTCGCGAATCCCCAAAAGGGCGAGGTGCAGGTGGCCCACAGCCTGCTGGAGGTCTCCGTCCCGGCCTTCCACTGCAAGGATTGCCGGTTCGTTGCGGCGAAATACTAAAGCGTTCTCCACGGGGCGCGGGGCACAAGATTTGAAAAAAGGCGAGGGGCCGGTATTTTTCCGGCTCCCCCGCCCTTTTTATTTGGAGTTTCCCTCCGGCCGCCTGTCCTCTATAATCAGAGCAGGGCACAAGATTTGAAAAAAGGCGGGAGGCCGGTATTTTTCCGGTTCCCCTGCCCTTTTTATTTGGAGTTTCCCTCCGGCCGCCTGTCCTCTATAATCAGAGCAGGGCACAAGATTTGAAAAAAGGCGGGAGGCCGGTATTTTTCCGGTTCCCCCTCCTTTTATATTTGGCAGCGGCCCGCCCGGCGGATTAACCCTTGACCTGCTGGGCCACGAGGGACTCGCCACAGTAAATCTTGCGGAGCTTCGGTTTCTCGATCTTGCCGGTGGGGTTGCGCGGCACGGCGGCGAAGATGATCTTCCTCGGGCGCTTATAACGCGGCAGGCCCGTGCAGAACTGCTCGATCTCCTCCTCGCTGCACGTCATGCCGGGCTTGACTTGGATGATGGCCGCCGCGATCTCGCCGAGGCGCTTATCGGGCAGGCCGATCACCGCGACGTCGCTGATCTTGTCGTTGCGGCGCAGGAAATCCTCGATCTGCACCGGGTAGAGGTTCTCGCCGCCGGTGATGATGACGTCCTTTTTCCGGTCGACCAGATAGATGAAGCCGTCCGGGTCCTCCATCGCCATGTCGCCGGTACAGAGCCAGCCGTCCTTCAGAACCTCGGCGGTGGCCTTCGGATCCCGGTAGTAGCAGAGCATGACGCCCGGCCCCTTGACGCAAAGCTCGCCGACCTCGCCCCGCTCGACCGGCTCCCCGTTTTCGCCGACGATCTTCGTCTGCCAGCCGTACCCCGCCTTGCCGATGGCGCCGACTTTATGGAGATTCTCGATGCCCAGATGCACGGCGCCCGGGCCGATGGACTCCGACAGGCCGTAGTTGGTGTCGTATTCGTGATTGGGAAACACGGTTTTCCATCTCGTGATCAGGGAGGGCGGGACCGGCTGCGCCCCGATGTGCATGAGCCTCCACTGGCCGAGCTGATAATCCTCAAGATTCACGTCGCCGCGGTCGATGGCGTCAAGGAGATCCTGCGCCCACGGCACCAGCAGCCAGACGATCGTGCACTGCTCCTCGGAGACCGCTTTCAAAATCCACTCCGGCTTGACGCCCCGCAGCAGCACCGCGCGGCTCCCGCTGAGCAGGCTGCCGAACCAGTGCATTTTTGCCCCAGTGTGGTAGAGCGGCGGAATGCAGAGAAAGCAGTCGCCGCGCTGTTGGCCGTGATGGGCCTGCTCGACCTCGCAGGAAAATACCAGCGCCTTATGGGCGTGGAGGATCGCCTTCGGGAATCCCGTGGTGCCGCTCGAAAAATAGATCGCGGCCTCCTCGTCGTCCGTGAGCGGGATCTCCGGATTTTTGGAGCTAAAGAATTTCTCCAGATGGTCGTAGCTCTCCGCGAAGGTGGGGCAGTTTTCGCCGACATAGAATTTTTGCCCGACGCGCGGGATCTGCTCGTAGATCGCCTCGACGCGGCCGATGAATTCCGGGCCGAAGACCAGCGTGTCCGCCTCCGAAAGATCGAGGCAGTACTTGATCTCGTCGGCGGAAAAGCGAAAATTCATCGGGACGGCGAGCGCCCCGGTGCGCAGGATGCCGAAATAGATCGGCAGCCACTCGAGGCAGTTCATCAGCAAAACGGCGACCTTGTTGCCCTTGCCGACGCCGCGGCTCAGGAGCAGGTTGGCAAAACGGTTGGCGCGGTCGTCAAACTCTCTCCACGTCATCTCCCGGCGGGAATGCTTGGCCGGATCCGTCTGCACGAGGTCGTATTCCTTCCAAGTCACGGCGCGGGATTCCGCCACCTCCGGGTTGATCTCCGTGAGGCACACCTCGTCGCCATAGAGCGCGGCGTTTTTGGCAAGCAGTTCGGTAATCGGCATAAAGCACACACCCTCTCAAAAAAAAGTTGTTCCCATCATACTACAAAAAAATTGTTTTGAAAAGATGCTTTAAAGCATAAAAACTTTAAATCGCGAAAATATTTTTATGCGTTCCGTATATTTTTCGACAAGCATTCCCATCCGTTATCGCGAAAAGCGCGTTTCACCGCCGGGAGGAGCGGCGCGGACGGAGGTTGTTTCCCAGCTTAATGTGGCGGGGGCGCGTTTTTCCGCCGGAGGAGCGGCGCGGACGGAGCCGCCGTCCGGCCATGCGCCGGAGATTGTTCCCCGGCTTGCTATCGCGGAGGCGCGTTTCGCCGCCGAAGGAGCGGCATGGACGAAGCCGCCGTCCGACCACGCGCCGGAGATTGTTTCCCGGTTCGCTGTGGTGTGGGCGCGTTTTTCCGCCGGAGGAGTAGCGCGGACAGAGCCGCCGTTCGGCCATGCGCCGGAGATTGTTCCCCGGCTTGCTATCGCGGAGGCGCGCTTCACCGCCGGGAGGAGCGGCGCGGACGGAGCCGCCGTCCGACCACGCGCCGGGGATTGTTCCCCGGTTCGCTGTGGCGGGGGCGCGTTTTTCCGCCGGAGGATGGCATGGACAGAGCCGCCGTTCGGCCATGCGCCGGAGATCGTTTCCCGGTTCGCTGTGGCGGGGGCGCGTTTTTCCGCCGGAGGATGGCATGGACAGAGCCGCCGTTTGACCGGGTCCCGGAGTTTGCCATAAAAAGAGCCGGCGTAAGCCGGCTCTTTCTTTATTTCTGTTCGGGTTACAGCAGCGAATCGTAGAGCTGCTGGGCGTATTTCGGGATGACGGTGCTGCCGACCAAAAGTCCGCTCTTGCCGGCCTCCTCGCAGGCGGCGGCGACGGCCGAGCGCACGGCGCCGACGTCGCCGGTCAGGGTGACATAGCCCTTCCCGCCAATGGCGAAGCCGGTCACGATGTTGATCAGGCTGATCTGCGCGTTTTTCGCGGCGACATCGGCGGCCTTGATCGCGGAGGTGATGGAATAGAACTCCATCACGCCGACCGCGTCGCCCTTGATCGGCTGGGCGGTGCCGGAGATCGCCGGGATCAGCTGCGGATGGGCGTTTTGGATCTGCATGACGTCCACGACGCTGTCCCCGCCGTTTTGCTGGCCCGCGAGGATGGATGCCTTAATCGCGCCGGTGTCTCCGTAGATGATGACGATATATTTGCCGGGGCAGACGGTGGAGGTGCGGACCAGATCCACCCTCGCCGCTTTGAGCATGACATCGCAGGACTCGATGCCCTTCGCTATGCTGTTGAATTCGAGCATCCCAAGCGTCTGAGCCATTATTTATCCCTCCTGATCACAATTCTGTCGGTAACCGATTTCACGGTGCCGCCGACGCTCGCATGGACGTTGGCGCCGAGCTTGCCCTCGTCGATCTGCCCGATCAGGGCGCCGGCCTCGACCTTATCCCCCGCGGCGACGCAGGCGGACGCCGGCGCGCCGATGTGCATCCTGAGCGGGATGGCGACCTCGTCCGGCTGGAGCTCGACCGCGTCGTCGCTCGCCAGATGGCGGCCGTAATATTTGTTGAGCTCCAGACGGGCCACAAGGCGGTCCGTCGGGATCTTTCTGAGCTCCATAGTCTCCCTCGGAATCGGGTTTTGCAGCTTCGGCACGTCGATGCCGCGCTCCCGCAGCAGCGTCTTAATATAAACGTTGACCTTTCTCGGGGAGAGCAGCATCGGGCAGGCGAACATCTCGCAGATGCCGCACTCGGAGCAGTTGACCGCGTCGCCGAAGGCCCGGGTGAATTCCTCGTCGCCCATGTTGCCGTCGACGCGCCAGAGGTTGCGCATCACGAGATTCGGGCGCATGTTGTGGCCGGTCTGGAAGCGCGGGCACATATCGGTGCACATCTTGCACTGGATGCAGGCGCTCCGCGTCTGATTCTTCATGGAGAGGGGCTGCAGCGCCGCGCGGCGGAAGAGATAGTGGTTCTTCGGCAGCACGATGATGTTGCCGTCGGTCTTCGTGATGACGAGCTTGTCGATCTCCGCGTCGTCGGTGACGGTTTTGCCCATCATCGGGCCGCCCATGATGACGCCGTAGTTCCGGATGGTCGGGCGGGCCGCCGCGACGCATTCCCGCACGGAGATTCCGACCGGGACATGGAGCATCACGGGCTTTTCCACCTCGCCGACCACCGAAAGATATTTGTCAGACACGGCCCTGCCCTGCTCCACCGCGTCGAGCACGCTCAAAATGGTGCCCACGTTCTCGACGACCGCGCCGCAGGCGATCGGAATCCCGCGCTCCGGCACGGTCTTCCCGGTGATCTCGCAGACAATGACCTGCTCGTCGCCGGCCGGATAGAAATAAGTCATCTTATGGAGCCGGATGTCGCTGCCCGCGCGCTTGATCGCGGCCTCCAAGAGGTCGATCTCGCGTTTGTAGGCTGCCTTTAGGGCTATGTATTTCTTCGTGGCGCCGAGCTCCTTTGCGATCAGCTCCACGCCGCGAACCAGATCGTCCGCGCGGGTACGCATCAGAAATTTGTCGGTTTCGATCAGCGGCTCGCATTCGGCGCCGTTGACGATAAAATATTCGGCCTTGGTCGTATTGAGTTTGACGTGCGTCGGAAAACCGGCCCCGCCTTGACCGACGATCCCGGCCGCTTTTACGGTATCAAGGAAACTCAACTTTCTCTCACCTCCGCAGGTCCGCCGCAAGACGGATGTCCTTTTCTTTATTCTACTAATCTTTTGGAATTATAGCAACTGTTTTTTCGATTTCCAATAAAATTCCCGCCGGAACCGGGCCCTCGGCCATCAAAACGCGGAAAAAACGCCCCGCGCGCCGCGCGGCTCCCCACAAAAAGGCCCTTGGCCGTCCCACGGTAAAGAAAACTTCCCCCGGGCGGAGAATTCGGCGGATAGCTCCTTCGATTCGCCGTTCCCGTCCGGGCGGCGCCGTGGATTTTCCATAGGAGACTCGCGCGAGGCTCCCGGCGGCTTTTTTCCGAACCGGTCTTTATCAGGATACCCGGCGAAATGAAATTGATGCGGGACGATCCCCTTCTAAAAAACGGATAAAAAAAGCGGCCCCCCTTCCGGTTTCCGGAAAAAGGCCCGCGTGGGATCAGGGGTTCGCGCCCTTGTCGTAATAGCTCTTCGCGAGGCCGCCCTCCGACGTCTCGCGGTAGTGGCCGGGGATGTCGCGGCCGGTCTCGTACATGGTGCGCACGACCATGTCGAAGGAGATCTTCCGCGTGTCGGTCAGGAAATTCGCGAGCGAGAGGGCGTTCATCGCGCGCATCGCGGCGACGGCGTTGCGCTCGATGCAGGGGATCTGCACGAGGCCGCCGATCGGGTCGCAGGTGAGGCCGAGCATGTGCTCCATCGCGACCTCGGCCGCGTATTCGATCTGCTCAAGGCGCATGCCGTAAAGCTCCGCCAGCGCGGCGGAGGCCATTGAGCACGCGCTGCCGATCTCCGCCTGACAGCCGCATTCGGCCCCGGAGATCGAGGCGTTGGTCTTGATTAAGTTGCCGATGATGCCGGCGGTCGCGAGCGCGTGCAAAACCTCCGTATCGGCGAGCCCGCGCTTCTGCTGGGTATAATAGAGGATGGCCGGCACGACGCCGGAGGCCCCGCAGGTCGGCGCGGTCACGACGATCCCGTTGCCGGCGCTGTGCTCGCTGACCGCGAACGCGTAGGAGCAGACGATGCGGTTTTCCCGCGTCTCGGCGCTCTCGTCCATGTGATATTGGCTGTAAAGATAGGCGGCCTTCCGCTTCACTTCAAGGCCGCCGGGCAGGACGCCCTCCTCCGAGAGCCCCTTGCGGATGGACTCCCGCATGACGGCCCAGATCTCCTCCAGAAAAGGCCAGATCTGCGGGCCCTCTTTTTCCTCCACGTACTGCCAGAGCCGGAGTCCCCGCTCCCGGCAGTAATCGGCGATCTCGGCGAAGGTGTTCTCCGCGTAGACCTCGGGCGCCTCGTGGTATTCGGAGCCGATCACCCGGATCGAGCCGCCGCCCACGCTCATGACGCGCCAGTTTCCAACCTCGGCGCCGCCCCGGTAGGCGAAAAGATCCATCGTGCAGGGATGCGGCAGATCCTCCTCCGGCGTGTCCGTGTCGAACAGGATCTCCGAGGGCATGGGGGCGAAGTTCTGGCGCAGAACCGCGTCCGTCATATGGCCTTTTCCGGTTTTGGCAAGCGACCCGTAGAGGATCGCCCGGAAGCCGTCCGCGTCCGGATACGCCTCTCGAAACAGCTCGGCCGCCAGGCCCGGGCCCATCGTATGGGAGCTCGAAGGCCCGTTTCCGATGCGGTACAGCTTCTGCAGGCTTTTCATCGTATTTCACACCCCGCGCGTTTTTATTTTTTGGTGTCCTTCCTTTTGTGCAGGTACAGGATGCCGAGGCAGCATGGCCCGCAGTGGCCGGAGATCGTGCTCCCGGCCTCGGTGACGAGCACCTCTTTAAAAGGCTGATAGCTGCGGATCTTTTTTTCCAGCGCGTGGATGAGTTTTGGGTCCACGGCGGTCCATGTGAAGAAAATGCGGTGGAGGTCGATGTCGTCGCGGTCCTTGAGGCGGTCGGCGATATATTCCTCGCAGCACTTCTCAAAGTTTCCGCGGTATTTTTTGCCGACGGCCATCTTGCCGTTCACAACCTCGATGCAGGG